>Ga0256840_1000249_pt1 | contig 53405 bp, 58 predicted proteins | sample 355202metaG_FD_185969 | JGI IMG/M metagenome (GOLD analysis project Ga0256840, IMG submission 185969) | Hydrothermal vent microbial communities from Mid Atlantic Ridge, Atlantic Ocean - 355-202 | ecosystem: Environmental > Aquatic > Marine > Hydrothermal vents | place: Atlantic Ocean: Mid...
TTAGAGCTTCTTTTAAATCTTCCGGTAAATTCTCAAAATTTAATTTGATATTTACGTTATTGTTATTTGACTTATCCAATTGCCTTTTTAAGTATGAACGTCTTTTTAAGTACAAAAAAACTACGGAAAAAGATGTGGCAAATACAATGAAAAAGACTAAGAAGGTATTGTTGCTACCTGAATTTTGAGAAGGTATATCAAACTCAACTTTTGGTTGGGAGGTATTAAAGTTTAGAGTTGGAAAAAGAATTAAGTCAACAACGTAACTACCGTTTCGTTTTATAGTAACGTTATCTTCAGCATACAAAACCACTTTACCATTTTTATAGTAGTACGCTTTTATAACATAATTTCCCGGAGGCAAGTTAAAAGAGTAACTTCCATCCTGAGTAACTATTCTCTGTTCAGGTGTAGAATTTACAACAATAACAGCCTTTGGCAATGGTTTCAAATCCTCCCAATTATAAACGATACCATGAACTATAGCACCATTACAAAGGGGTATCAAAATTAATAGTAAGATTAAAGCTAATCCTGTTCTTAGCATCGCACTAACTTATTTTTGGAAGTATAAATTACTTTTCTCAAAATTTTATGCTCCCACTCACTCATAGATGGACAAATTAAACAACCTATCCTATAAAATCCTGAATAGTAAAGTGGGTGAAGAGATAGGCCTTCCATTATACAGTATAGCTGAACCATTGCTCCACTCCAGTACTTGATAGGATATACTTCTACACCTATTCTATTCATTACTTCTGGTCTTAACCTTCTTGTTCTACTCTCAGCTTCTCTATCTCCGACTACAAGCATATCAGCATTTATTTCGTTTACAACTTCCTCCAAAGCTTTCATTTTTAATTTAGTACACCATCTATCCTCTAAGGTTGGATAGCCTGAGGAAATATCAAACTCGACGTTAGCAATCTTTAATTCTACATCAAGTTTATCACAAACACATTCTACATATTCTTCGGTAAATGGTGGATCAAAATTTGTTTTAATAAAAACGGCAGTAACATCGTCAAAAACTTTCTTAGATAATATTAGAGATGCTAAACTATCTTTCCCACCACTAAATGGAACAGCAATTCTCTTAGCATCTAAGGAATTAGCTATTTCTTTTAGGAAGTGGGCTGAAATTTTTTCTATACATTTAAGAAAATACTCGTTTCTTTCTACCATTTTTTTAATTTCGATTTTCAAAACTTCAGAATCATATTCGGCTAAAACCCTACATTTTTCTCCAATTTTTTTACTGATTATAGCTTTTAATTTTGGAGAATATATCCACTCTTCGTTCATAAGTTTCCTTACAATAAGGTTGCCTTCAGCAAATTTGATTCCAAAAAAATTTTCCATATTTTCTGCAAATTCCTCTGACAAAATAAAGTAGGCATCATAATCTGGGTGAATTGTTATTCCAAGTCCATTTACGTTAGAAAACATAAAAACGTCATTAAATTCAAATGATAATCTCAATTTTGCCTTTTCAAGCTCAAATTTTTCCCTTATCTCTTCTAATCTTGTATTTCTAACTGCTTTTTTGCTCAAGTTAATTACTCTAACAAAGGGGGTTACTTTTAATGCCTCTTCCAAAAATTTTTCTGCAATTTTTTCATCGTTTTTTCCAGCAAAAAATAAAACAATCTTGTTTTTTAGTTTTTCAAAAATTTGATAGTTTATATCTTTGAAATCTCTTATACCTCCAAGACTTAAAGTTTCGCAGTTCAAAGCATGTGAAAGTGTCTTAGCATCTTTTCTCGCTCTCGCTACAGCAACAATCATTTTAACATCTTTCTTTCTAACTCACCATACATCTGCTTTGCCATTTCGTAGTACTTTGTAGCTTCATCAAACATCATCATATCATTGTACATTGTACCAATGTAACCAAAAGTATCAGCCACATATTTCTTCCAACTATCGTCGTCTTTTGATAGTCTATCAAATATTTCAAGAGCTTCTCTATGGTATTTTTCAGATTCTTCAAACTTGGCCATCTTTCTATACAAAACACCCATGTTGTTCAACAACATTCCAAGCTTAGGTAAATTGTCTTTGTCATCTTCACACAACTCCCACAAAATTTCCTCACATTCTTTGTAATAACTTTCCGCAATTTCAAGTCTCTTAGACCTCATATAGTAAGTTCCTGCATTGTAGAGGGATTCAGCAATATCTTCCTTATCTCCAATTTCTTTTCTAAGATTTAATGCTTCTATAAGGTATTTTTCAGCCTCCTCCTTTCTATCCATGTCCATATACAATACAGATAGTTCGTTTAAAACTCTAGCTAACATTGATTTAAGCTCTACGGATTCTTTTTCCTTTAACAATTCTCTTAATATTTTTTCAGCTTCTTTAAATATTTTTTCTGCTTTATCTTTCATTCTCATCTTGTATATTGCTCTACCACCGCTTATGAGAAATCTTGCCTCTAAATCTGCTACATTCAATCTCCTACACAATTTTGCAGCTGTTAGAGAGGCTACAGCTGAATTAGATATGCTATCCTCATCATTTTTCCCTTCTGATAAGTAGGAGTAGTGTGAGAAGTAGATAAGTAGTAGAAGATTTCTCCACTGATCATCCAGTTCTGAAACACAGTTTGGATCTGAGAATAAGTTTTCAACAACTTTTTTTACATCGTCTGGCCCTTTTTCCGAAAGTATAGATATGGCTTTTATTGGGGTTCCATTCCTTATTTGATCCAGCACTTCGCTTACAACATCCATAAAAAGAAGTAGCAGGAATGCTATTTAAAATTTCTTAGGAAAAAGATATATTGATTAAAGTTAAAATTTAATTAGATGCCAAATATAGCAGAAATCTTTTCAAGTATCTCTGGTGAAGGCAGTTGGATGGGAAGGGCAGCTATTTTTGTAAGATTTAGTGGATGCAATTTATCATGTGAATGGTGCGATGAAAAACATGCGGGTAAATACATTGAATTAGATAAAGTTATTGAGTGTGTATTAAGTATGTCTAAAAAGATAAAAAGAGTTGTAATAACTGGAGGTGAACCTCTACTCCAGAAAGAAGACTGTATATCTCTAATAGAAAAACTAAGTAATAATGGATTTAAGATAATGATTGAAACAAATGGGACTCTAATAAACAAACTTAACTCAAAAGATACTCAAATTTTAAAAAGATGTGAATTAACTGTTAGCCCAAAAAAAGGACATGTTTCTGGAAATTCGATAAGAGTTGCTAAAAATTTATTCTCCAATTTCAAGTTTGTTGTTGGAAGCAAATCTTGGAAGTTAGAAGAAGTCAAAAGTATTGTAGATAAGTATGATATCTCAGGAGAATACGTGTGGTTAATGCCTTTAACAATTAATGGAGAAATTGATGATGAGCTCACTAAGGAAATCTGGGAATTTTGTGTGGAGAACGGGTATAACTATTCAGATAGATTGCACGTTAGAGTTTGGAAAGGTGAAAAAGGTAGATAAAGTTATATAGTATACAAAAATATGTAAAAACTTATGAAAGTGGTAATAATCATGGGTTCTAAATCTGATTTAGAATTTTCTAAGAAGATTGCTGCTACCCTTGAAGAGTTTGGAATTGACTATGTTATAAGGATAGCTTCAGCACACAAAACACCAGAAAAAGTGCTGGAAATAATAAGAGAATATAAAAACTCTATTTTTATAACTGTAGCCGGAAGAAGTAATGCTTTAAGTGGTTTTGTTGATGCTAATACTACTAATCCAGTAATAGCATGCCCACCTTACAGCAGTAAGTTTTCTGGATTAGATGTGCTATCATCTTTAAGAATGCCATCTGGAGTAGCACCAATGGTAGTTTTAGAGCCTGAAAACGCTGCACTCGCTGTGGCAAAGATTATTGCTACAAAAGATGAAAAAATAAGAAAAAAAGTAGAAGAATACCAAAAGATGAAAAAAGAGGAAATCCTAAAAGCTGACAAGGAATTAAACTAATACATCACTGTGCTCTTTAACGTATTCAACAAGACCTCCAGCCTCAAGTATCTTAATCATTACATCTGGTATAGGTTTTGCTTTTATTTCTAAATTTTTCGTTAAATTTCGAATAATTCCACTAGATAGATCTACTTCAAGGATGTCGCCCTCATCTATCTTATCTGTATCTGCAATCAATACTGGAAGACCTACGTTAATAGCATTTCTATAAAAAATTCTAGCAAAAGACTTAGCTATTACAGCTGACACTCCCGCAAGTTTTATCACAATTGGGGCGTGTTCTCTACTACTCCCGCATCCAAAGTTGTTTCCAGCAACAATAAAATCTCCAGCTCTAACTTTTTTTGCAAATTCCGGATTTGCATCTTCCATTACGTGTTTTGCTAATTCAGGGAGATTGCTTCTCAGATGATAATACCTACCGGGAGTTATATGGTCAGTCGATATGTTATCACCAAACTTCCAAGCTCTTCCTTTCAATTTCATGCTACTCACTCAACACTACGCTTTATTTGTTTTACTTCCTTTTAAGTTTCACAACAAAAATAGAACCCTTAGGCTTATTATCCTCAACCCACACATCTCCACCAAACATATTTACTGCAGATTTAACAATGTAAAGCCCTATGCCTCTACCTTTGCCATATCCAAGCTCGAAAATTTTTTCTTTCTCTTCATCAGGTATTCCCGGCCCATTATCGCATACTTTTAAATAAACCCAATCATTGCACAAATCTGCTTTAACATAAACGTTATTTCCACCATACTTAATAGCATTTTCAATTAAATTTCTAATAACGGAATAGATTAGTTCATCTGCAACAACTTCAACGTCAGGTACATCAACCTTAACTTTAAAATTATACATATCAACAACTCTCTTTACGACTTCTCTTAAATTTATTTTACCAAGTTTATCTCTTCTTTCAACAGATCTGAGAAGATTGATTTGAGAAACTATGTTCTCCAATTTTTTCAACACTTTTTCAACATAATCAAACCTTTTATCTTCAATAGCCATTTCAAGAAAGAGAATTGCACTTGTTATTTCATTAAGCAAATCATGTCTTATTATTTTGTTAAGTAAAGCATACAACTCCTTTTCTTTAATAATATGTTCCATATCAACAATTTTTAGTCTCTTTTTGTAAATTATGTACATTGTAAAGAATAAAATTGAATAACTTAAGTTGTAAAAAACATCGGGTAAGGAACCAGTATAGTAGTAGCCCATCGATTCATAGTAGTTAAATAGTACATCTCCAATAAAAGTTAGTAAAACAGATGCAGATACTCCTAAGCATAGAATATCGCCTAAGGAAAGCAGAATTATAGGTATCGATAATGCCAAAGATAGTATATCCAAAAAAATGTATAAAAGAGAAAGTACAGCAGAAAGTAGATCCATTTTTAAAGCTACTAAGATAGAAGGATAGAAAATCTGAACGGCTATGTAAGTACATATAGCTGAAATAGATATTATTTTAATATTTGAATATTTCATTCTTTTTCTAAAAATATAAATTAAAATATACATTAAAGGTATGTATGACGAAATATAAAATAAGTCTGCAATAGATGGGAAGGGCGTATATCCTGCTATTTCATAACAATTCCAAGTAATTTCAGCAAGCCAACATAAAAAGGAAAATAAAGCTATGGATAAGGATATCTTTCTTAAATCTCCCTCCGAATTACTATAAATAAGATATGAGATGTAGGCTGAGAGTAATGGAAAAATACTTGTGAAAATATAGTTATGAAGTTTAGCGATATCTGGTGGTAATACAGCTGTAATTATGCTAAATATCAAAAGTAAAGTTGCAAGTATTAAGTATTCCTTTTCAATTCTCATTACTGCAAAATCACCTAAGGAAGTACTTAAACAAATCTCTTTATGGTGTTCCATTAACACTCCATCTAATCTCCATTCAGACAACACCATAGTCAAAACAAATAACTAAATCATCTCCTATTCTAATGGAACACAACCATATCACCCTGAATCAAAAATAAATCGACTATAAACCGTAAAGTTAATAAATATCAGCTATAATACATTTTTTTGTGATTAAAATGAAATTGCTAGTTATTCCGGTTAAAGGGGACGAAAAATGGGAGTTTCTATCAAAAATCATAGATAAGTTAGAAACGAAGAAAGCTCTGGCAAGATACAAGATAACACCCGTAAATAACGAAATAAAATTTCTTAAAATTATTATTCTGGCAATGTTCTTTGAATTGTAGGTTTCTTATATTGTTAGATAGGTAAACAAGCGTTATGAACTCAGAAAGTTCTTGAAGATAAATGAAGAGGTTAAATTAAGATCGGTCTACAACTTTACGTCAAAATTCGAAGCGAAGCAATTTATAAAATTTGTTTTCTCAATTCTTAACGTTAATTCAAAGAAAATGAGAAAAAACCATCTATTTTAATATTAAACTGGACAGATTTAAACCTTGACTTAAATCCCTTCAGAGGGGGATTTGAAAGATAAACCATACAAGCAGGGTTATTCAACGAAGGGATTCTTTCTGGGTATGAAGATAATGATTTTAATCGACTACAAGACTCTGACACCTCTATTCTTCCACGTCTATCCTGCTAACGTTCACGAGAGCAGGATATACCCTTTAATTCTTGAAATGCTTAAGAGAATAGGTTTAATAAGGTTCGGATATGTAATAATCATGGACATAGGATTCTACGCCTACAAGAACTACTTAATCGGAGTAAGGTACGATGTAGTATCCTTTAATAATTCCAAGAGGAAAATTCAGGTTTAATAAGCTTGAGGGGTTAATGAGTTATCCCCTCTTCATATTTAACTCTAAGAACGTTGAGAAGGAGAAGAAGAGGTACAGAAAGATCGTAAAGAGGTTGTTTGAAGGGTTAAAGCTAAATCTAAAGAAATTGAGGAGCATAATAGAGGACGTGATAAAGCTGGGGAAGGAGCCTAAAGTTTGAAGCGATTACACTGCTACGATTTCGAATCTGTTAAAAAGTAGTGTTCTGTATCTGTCCTCTTAACGGGGATGACTTTTAAGTTCGGTTTTAGAGAAAAGAAGGTAATTCAGAAATTATCGAAGTTGTGAAATGGATGAAATGGAGAAGACCCAAAATCTATTTAATTCCCATATTTTGTTGGCAAAGATTTTTAATTTCTAAGCTTAGCTATGTTTCATGGAATCCTTAAGAGTAATAAACTTGGGTGTTGAAGCAGGAGGAAAGAGAATACTTGAAAATGTAAATCTCTACATAAAAAACGGTCAAACTTTCGTTCTCTTTGGGCCTAATGGTAGTGGAAAATCGTCCTTATTATCAGCTATAATAGGTCATCCAAACTACAAAATAGTTAAAGGAAGAATAACATTTAGGAGTGAAGATATAACTAATCTCAGCCCAAATGAAAGAGTTAAAAAAGGGATAGGCATTGCTTTTCAAAATCCACCAAAAGTAAGTGGTGTCAAATTAATAGATATACTAAGGTATTGTGCTAAAACAGCCGGTTTAAAAGGAGAAGATATTGAATCTAAAATAGAGGAATACGCTAAGATGATGGAAATGGAAGATATGCTGGAGAGAAACTTAAATGATGGATTTAGTGGTGGAGAAGTTAAAAGATCAGAATTGTTACAACTTATGTTATTGAATCCAGATTTTGTTATGCTTGATGAACCGGATAGTGGGGTAGATCTTGAAAACATATCTATTGTGGGTAATGCGATAAAAAAATTGTTGGAAAGAGATAAAAGTGAAAAAGAAAGAAGAAAATCTGGATTAATTATAACACACACAGGCCATATACTCGATTATGTGGATGCAGACTATGGCGTTGTACTGTTTAACGGTAGAATATCTTGCATAGGAGATCCCTATGAAATACTTGAACACATCAGAAAGTATGGTTACGAAGCTTGTATAAGAAAATGCTTGGAGGATAGGGGGTGATAATTTTGAAATTACCAGAAGAAATCAGCGAAAGAGCTAAAAGTGTAGGTATCGAATTTGATCCAAATAAAAGAGCTGCAAGTTTTTTACAAATAGATCAAGAATCAAACGTTTACAGTTGGATAAACGGTGTAGAAGTTATGAGTATTAAGGAGGCTATCAAAAAGTATGAGTGGGTTAAAGATTATATGTGGAAAATAGTTAAAAGTGAAAAAGATAAATATACGAAAATGGCAGCTGAAGATTTTAACGGTTACTTCATAAGAGCCCTACCAAACTCCAAAGTTGATGTTCCTGTAGAGGCTTGCCTATATTTAAAAAGGGTTAAAACCCAAAAAGTTTACAACTTAGTAATTGCTGAAGAAGGGTCAGAAATAAACATAATATCCGGATGTACCTCTCATCCAAGTTCTGTAGGTATGCACATTGGAGTTTCAGAGTTTTTTGTTAAAAAAGGTGCCAAACTAACTTTTACAATGATACACAACTGGGAACCAAACGTAGAAGTTAGGCCAAGAAGTGGTGTAGTAGTAGATGAAGGAGGAGTTTTTGTTAGTAATTACGTTTTACTAAGTCCAGTAAAATATGTAGAAAGTTATCCAGTTGCCTATCTAAATAAAAAGGCAAGAGCTTCATTTACAAGTATTATAGTTGCTCACGAAGGCTCCACCATAGACTTAGGCAACCATGTAATTCTAAAAGAGGAAAGTAGCGCAGATATAGTATCAAGAGCTATTAGTAGAGGTGGAAATGTTATTTCAAGAGGTCGCATTACTGGAGAAGGAAAAAGATGTAAGGGGCATTTAGAGTGTAGAGGGCTTATGCTTTCAGATGAAGGATCCATACTTGCAATTCCTGAGCTCGAAGCTAAACATCCAGATGTAGATTTGAGTCACGAAGCAGCCGTAGGAAAAATAGCTGAAGAGGAGATATTCTACCTTATGACGAGAGGTTTAACGAGAGATGAAGCTACTTCAGCTATAATAAGAGGTTTCTTGGATGTGGAGATTAAGGGACTTCCAGAATTCCTGAAAAAAGAAATTGACAAAGCAATAGAGATGGTGGGAGAAGATCTTATGTAAATTTAATCTTCCACCTCTACAAGTTTTTCTGGAGAGTATTCCTTCTTCAATTCAAGTTTACTACCTCTAATCTCATACTCGACCATGTATTCATCTTCTCTCTCTTCCTCAGGAACTTCTGGCCCGTTAATTAGTTTCTCCGTTGTTAACAACATCTCCTCCACTCTGCTAAATGCAACATCCATGAAATTTGTAGATTTCCACGCACCTTTTGTGCACGTTTCCTCACAGTAGTGGCAAAATATACATTTGGCATAATCTACACAGGGATAGTACTTTCCATTTGGAGCTTTTTTCATGTGAATGGCGTTAGCAGGACAAACGAAGGTACACTGAAAACAGCTTATACATTTATTAACATCAAGAACAAGCATACCTCTGAAACCCTTAGGTCTCTTTCTTAGCTCTCTTGGATATTGAATTGTCATCCTACTCGGCTTTATAGCTTCTTTTAAAGCAACACCAAAAGCTTCTAAATGATACTTCACACTTTCAACGAAGTCTGGTGATGGAGGTTTTATTCTTTTAATTCTCTTATTAACCATTATAACCACCCCATCACATTTACAGCTCCAAGACCAAGTCCAGTTATCAATGCTACCATAGCCAAAGCCATCAATTTACTCCACCCTATTTTTAGTGCTTGATCAAGCCTATATCTGGCATAAAATGTTCTAAAGAACACAAATATCATCATAAGCCCTATTGTTTTGAGGAATAACCATAAAGCCGGAGATAGATCACCAAGCGGAGGTATAAATGGCCCATTCCAACCTCCAAGAAACAGTATGCTAAAAAGCATACAGAGTAAGTACAGTTTCTCGTATGCGAGAGTCATAACTACTCCAAATATTATACCTGTATATTCTATGAATGGTCCAAACACAACTTCTTGGTCAGCTTCAGGTATTTCAAATGGAAAACGAGATGTAGCCATTGCTATTGCTACAAAGAATGCAAGAGCTGCAAATGGATTTAACAGTATTCCCGGAATTGTACTTTGCTCTTTTACGATTTCTATTGCATTTGCACTACCATATATAATCACCATTGACATTGCAGCTATCATCAGAACGATTTCATACGAAAAGTACATCATAGCTTCTCTAAGAGAACCTACGTAGGCATATTTACTGTTAGATGCCCATCCTATTGCCACTATAATCATTGGAATTAAAGAAATTAGAGCTATAGCCACTAATATGGAATAGGGTGTGTTTATTGCATAGATAGTTCCAGCTGGTATCACAAGTATGGGTAATAGCACAGGCAGAAAAGTTATCAGTGGAAATTGCAAGAAGTAGGGCTTATGAGCCTCTCTATGAACTATTACTTCTTGGAAGAAGTACCTCATACCATCAGCCATAGGCTGAATTATACCGCCAACATTCCTCGAAACTTCAAGAGGTCCGTAACGCCACTGAACTCTTGCAGTAACCTTTCTTTCGAACCAAATTATAAACAAAATTGCTATCAATATACAAACTAATCCGGGAGCAAATAAAACGGCAAAGAATGGTTTCCAGAATATTAAAGCCACAATCAAGTTTAAAATAGGTATTTTTGCAAATAAGCTCGTTAAAGGTGGTATGTACGCTATTTTGTTTGCAGTATGATATAACACTACTTTCCTTGTTATTAGAGGTATTCCAACTGAATTTTGTCTGAACATTTCAAGCAAATAAGATAGCATACTCAACACCTCACCTATCCGCTTCTGGAGGGAAGTATCCAAAACTACCATATACAGCCTGTAAATCGGCTAATCTACAACCTTTAAGAGACTCCATAAAGCCTTTAAGATAGTACCATCCGGGAGTTACAACCCTAAGTCTGTAGGGAGCATTAGATTTGCCATCACTAACAATTGTATAAAGAAGCGTACCTCTTGAAGCCTCAGTAAGAGTCGTGAACTCTCCAGCTGGCAGAGTTAACCTTCCAAACGTTCTAAAGAATGTACCTTTGACTGAATCGAGCATTTTTCCCTTAGTATCTACAGCTATTTTTCCTTCTGGCATATCTTTAAGTGCTTTTACACACTGCCTAACTATTCCTATGCTCTGCTGAATTTCATTAACTCTAACGAGGAATCGTGAATATGAATCTCCATCATCTGCAACTATTACATCCCACGTAAGTTCATCGTAAGCATCATACGGTTCAACCGCTCTAACATCGTATTCAACACCACTTGCTCTCAAAAAAGGACCTACAACACCATACTTTATAGCTTCCTTCCTACTCAAAACACCCACATCTTTCATTCTTGCTATAGTAACAGGGTTTCTTATGAAAACTTTTTCAAAATCCTTACTTTTTTGTTGTATGTACGTCATGGCATCTGAAATAAAGTTTAAAGTTCCCCTATCTACATCCCTTCTAACACCACCTGGGACTACATAAGATGCTGTTATCCTAGCCCCACTAACTCTCATTAAAATCTCGCATGTCAGTTCTCTAAGGGCAAACGGCCACATAAATCCAGTAGTGTGTCCAAGAAAGACAGAGAGAATTCCAGCATCGTAAAGATGTGTACCAATTCTGCACACTTCTGCAAGCATAGTCCTTATGTACTTCGCCCTTTCAGGCACTTCAATATCCAAAGCTTTTTCTATAGCCCTTACATACCCCAAGCTCATGTTTATACAATCCATTATTGCAGGTCTCTCCACTAAGGGTATGTTTTGAATGTATAGTTTATTTTCAGCAAGCTTTTCAACCCCTCTATGAACAAAGCCCGGATCCGGTATAACTTCTCTAATTACATCTCCATGAACTCTAACTATTAATCTCATGTGACCGCTTCCACCATGTTGCGGTCCTACGAACAAAACGAGTTCATCACCTTCTTTCGATTTTTCTTCAAGCCAAGGTGGTACAGGTAAGTATAAACTTTCTATTTCTGCAGGAGGTTTAACTGGAACCGGAATAGAATATTCATCCATCACAACTCACCTCTCAAGAACGTAACTCGGCTCTTCAAGTTTGAAATCCTTTCTTAAAGGTGTTTCAACTTCAGGAGCTAACAAAAACTTATTACCCATCCAGGGATTTCCTTCAAACCACACTCCAAAGAAGTCGTGCATTTCTCTCTCCTGATAATCGATTGAGGGCCAAAATCTAATTAAACTCGGTATTCTTGGTTTATCTCTCGGAATTTCAACTGAAAAAGTGACTATTACAGGCATAAGTTCTTCAACACTGTAACTTGAAACGGAACATTCAACTACAAACTTGTTTTCATGTGGTAAGTCTATAACATTCAGAGATTTGACATGGTCGAATCCTTCACTTTCAAGCAACTCAGCTACTTTTTCATAGAATTTCGATTCCGTTTTGATGTATATTCTATTGATGTCAATTGCAAAAATTTCTGCAAAAGGCATTTTATTCTTTAATTCTTCAATTAGCTTTTTACCAAACTCCCATTCGACCTCCTTAGGCTCTATTTTTATTTCTGGTTTTTCGGCTATCTTCAAAGGTGGCTTAGGTGGTTTTCTCTCCTTACCTACTTCAGTTCCAAGCAATTTTGCAAGATCAGTTTCTCTAAACTTAGCTGTAGTTTTTGCTTCTCCACTTTCTATTTTCTTTTGAAGTGCTCTTATAGCAGAAATTAATCCTTCAGGTGTTGGAGGACATCCGGGAACAAAGTAATCTATTGGTATTATTTTCCAAGGCCTAGTTATATGATAGCTATTCCAGAATAGGCCGCCCTCAATACCACAAGCTCCAATTAATATAACAAACTTTGGATCGGGCATTTGTTCCCACGTTATACGAAGTGCTCTTGCCATCTTTTTTGTGATTGTTCCTTCAACGATTATCAAGTTCGTTTGTCTCATCATTCCAAAGTTTAAACTACCCCACCTCTCCGCATCATATCCACTTGCATAAGCGTGAGCTAATTCCACACCACAGCAAGACGTGACCAGGTGAACAGCCCACAAGCTCCATTTAGCCCCCCACTTTTTTATTGGGGCTATTAAACCACTACTGAGAAACTCAATATTTTCAGCGTTTACATCTTTTTTCACTCTACCACCTCCAGATAGGCGGATTCACAAGCCATCTTGTAACCAATATAAATAGCTGGAATTAACATAACAAATGAAACAGCTATTAGTGGAATAGCTACCCTAAGCGATGAAAAAATGAATAGGAGAACTACAATAGGTTCTATACCGAGGAATAAAAGTAAATATCCAGTATATTGCATAGGCAACGTATATTTTGGAGAAAGGTATGGTAAGTTTCCGGACTCAAATCTTTCAGTTTTAACAACAGAGGATTCTCTGCTTGGAGTTAGAACCTTAGCGAGTATAACTATAACTGCATCAATGAATATACACAACCCAATTACAATCGCTACAATAACAATGTTACTAAAAACGTCCATTTCAAACACCTCCGAAAAATGCTTTTGCTAAACTAACAAACCAGTTTGGAGGTAGTACTGTTATAAGCATGGCTACGCTGGAAATTAATGCAATAGCAGTAACTTTTCCCGGAAATGTTTCTCCAGCAAGATTTCTGGCGATTCTAAGGTAATAAGGTATAGATATAGCAGAATTTACGATTAGTAAAAATGCCAACCAGATTAAACCAGCTCCTACAAGAGACGTTAAAATAAAGAATTTTGACCAGAAGCCCATTAAAGGTGGAAGACCTATGAAAGATAGAGCCAAAAGATACATTAAAGGCCTAGAACATCCATTGGTTTTTATTGATGCAAAAAATGATGCTTTTCCGAAAGCATTTACAATTAGCTGAAGCAATGCACCAGCAAAAGCCAAGTATAGGTAATTTTTGGATGTAACTATTGCAAGTGTTGCAATTACATAACCCATGTTAGCAACAGTAGAGTAAGCGAGAATTCTTCCAGTTTCTTTTGCTGTTAATGCACCTATGTTACCTGTAAACATTGAGATTACTGCTATAAAAGCAACAAATATTGTCAGCTTACTGAGTTGAGGTAAAGCTGTTAGTAGTATGATTTTGTAAGCTGCTACAAATGGGACTATCTTTGTTATTGAGGCTACAACTGATAGGGGTAGTGGATCCGCTGCTGAGAAAACATCGGGGACCCATTCATGCATAGGAGCACATCCAACTTCCATTCCAAGCCCAAGAATCAGCATTACAAAGCCAAGAGTATAAAGCATAGTATTTCCACTTGAGTTAGAGTATGCAAGGAACAAAGTGCCAATTATAAATAGAACTGTTGCCAATACCATGAAGACTATGTACTTCAAAGCTACATCGACGTGTGGTTTTGCCCCATCTGTACTAACAAATACTAAGGCGTAAGTTGGAACAGATGCTATGACAAAAGCTGCAAGTATAAATGATATATCATTTGTATATGCTATGTATGCAGTTATTAAAGCAATTAAAGCCACTAAGGAGTAATCTACACCGCTTATTTGGTTCTCTCTAATACTCATGCTAAACACAGTCAAAATACCTATTGCAACTACGAGTAAAACGTACGGAAATAGCTGAGTAGTAATAGATGACACAAGAACGATAATCAAAGCTAAAATACTCGCTGCTAAGGATAATCTAAGATCTTTTAAAGAGCACACTGCCCCAAATACTATCAAAATTAAAGACACCAATGCAGATAGCAACAATACCATCATTTACAACCACCCCATCATTGAAACGAATATTGTAAGCATAACAAACGCAAGAGCTATTTTCATGTAAACTCTTAAGTATCCTACTTGTATAGATCTAATACGCCTTGAGATCGATAGCATGAAGTCTGGTAGTCCAAAGTGACAGAACCAGTCTATTGCTTTGTGGGTGTATTCAATCAACTTAGATATTGCCCAGCCAATTGAAGGAACTATAAAATCATTTAGGGCGGGTAAATACATTCTATCCCCGAGAAACGTTCCGATTGGAGATAAAACACTTATTCTTGGAACTACTAAGGCAAAGAGGTACGTTGCGGTAACACCAAGTCCAACCATAAGGGAATCTTTTTCTAAACCGAATTCGAGTAAATGTTTTTCAACTAAGGGATCAGTTCCACTTAGTATTTTGTACAAAAGCAGAAAGACCATGGAAACTACACATGCATATGCAAAAGGCATTAATCTTTCCTCATGTAAATGCAAACTTGAACATTTGCATCCTTTCCAGAAGTTTAGGCTAAGGAATTTGGCTAAGAATGCTGAGTAGAGTAAGGAAGTCAGTATCAACAGATATAGAGGCGTACTACCAACCATTTCAACAAGATGATGCATAACTCCATCCATTCCAGCTTTAACCCAGTATGCTGTTAGAGGTGGCAATCCACCAAGAGCAACTGTCGCAATTATTGTGGCCACAAGACCTGTCTTCATTTTCTTGGCTAAGCTTAAATCACCACAACAAAATCTGGTGTGAGTTGCATGTATAAGATGTCCTGCTACAAGGAAGAGTGTAGCTTTTGCAAATGCATGAGTTAGTAGATACCAGAAAGCAATTACTAAAGCTAACTTTCCAAACCAATAAGACGCTGCAGCACAACCAAACATTAAACCTAAGCTAGACATAGTGGAAGCTGCTAATAGAACTTTTCTCTCTAAGCAACCTATCGCAACCAATGCTCCGTAGAATGCTGAAATTAGTCCAAGAAGCATAACAAAGAAGTACAAAACAGCTACTCCCGGAACTGAGTGTAAAGCCCACGGATGAATATACCAACTCATCCTTATGAATAGGTAAGTTCCAGCAGCTACCATGGTAGCTGAGTGAAGGAGAGCACTAACAGTTGTTGGACCAGTCATAGCAGTCATAAGCCACTCACTAAATGGCAGTTGAGCCGATTTCGTAAAGGGACCCATTAAGAAGCAAAGCATTAAAAACACTGTTCCAGCAGCACCAATCTTAGAGAAAAGCATACCCCAGTGAATCTGAGATATGTTAAGATTGCCAGTTAAAGCATATATAGCTGCTACTGCAAAAAACATTGGCATATCTCCCACTCTTATCGTTGATATGGCTCTCCATCCACCATAGCTTGGCGGCCAATACATCTTTAAAGGACCTATTTTTCTCCCAATTATACCTACGTATGCTAACTCATCGTCATCTCTAAACCAGTGACCTATCAGTCCCCAAGATGCTAAACCGAGACCTTCCCATCCAATTAAGAGCATCAAAAGGTTGTCACTATATACGACAAGTAACATTGAAGCGGTAAACATGTTAAAAAAGAACCAGTACCATCCAAGCCTATAATCGTGTTTCATGTACTCTAAACCGTAAATACCGATCATAAAAGCTATAAAAGCAGTTAAAGCACCCATGTATTTACTAAGATAGTCAAATATGAAGACGAAGTTTATGTTGTATTCAGGCAACCAAGGTATTGTATATGTTCCATCGGGATATTTTAGAAGGATATGAATTGCAATTACAAATGAGATGAACAACCCAAACACAGATAGTAAAGGTAATTTTCTTGCTCTTTCACTGCCCGGTTCTTTTACCCAGAAGAACGCTATTGGTAAACTACAAAGTACGGGAGAAATAAATAGAAAAATTAGCTCCCAATTCATGGTGCAACACCCCCAATTGTCAAAATTGCAGCTTTAATTACACCTGTCTTTACAGCATTGAGTAGTATATTAGCAAGAGGTGGAAATATAAACAGTATTGATATTACCCCTATAACGAACAGAGGTGTGTCAAGCAGTCTGTTTACCTTCACTTTTTCATAACCAGCAGGTTTTCCGCAGTAAATCCTCTTAAACGTGTAAAAACTGTAAAGACCTGATATTATAAACACAAAGACTACTGCTAAGATTGTAGATATATCAAAGCCAAAAGTATCTACTAAGCCTTTAAGTATAAAGAACTCTCCAAACATTCCAACAGTCAGTATTCCACCAAGATTCATGAATCCAATTAAAGCGGCGTTGGATATTGTTGGTACATATTCATGCATACCACCCATCTTAGTAATATCTCTCAAACCATGATAGTTTGCTATAATTCCTCCAGCAGTCATGAAAAGAATCGCTTTACCAAAAGCATGAGATATGTATTGAATTATAACAGCCATTATTCCATAAGTTCCTAAGCAGAAAGCAATTAAACAGTAGCCCATCTGAGATATCGTAGAGAAGGCAAGTAATCTCTTATAGTCGTTTTGTCTGAAAACCATAAATCCAGCATATACACTTGAAATTACTCCATAGATAAATATTGGCATCATGTACTTCTTTATAAACCACGGACTGATCAAGTAAGCTCTCAATATAACGTAAGCACCAAGACCAACAGTCAGGGGGCTTAGCAAAGCACTAACAGGTGTTGGAGCTTCAGCATGTGCCCATGGCAACCAAACGTGAGGCCCAAGCCCGGGAAGCTTAACTATCATGCCAAGGAATATTAGTAACCACGCTGTAAAACCAATCTTAGCTATACTGTTAAAAGCTAAACTTCCATTATTGGATGCTACAAGTAAAAATCCTATTAAAGCAAGCATTCCGGCTATGTGTGTCCAGATAAAATACAAAGTTGCTACTTTTCTTCTATCACCATAACCATACATGTAAATTAGCAGGAATGATGCTAAAAGTGATATTTCCAAGAAAATGTAGAGCATTATAAAGTTTCCGCTAAAAACAAGCCATAACATGGAAGTTGCATATAGGTCATAGAAAAATATGTACTTCCTGTATTCACTTTCAAATTCTCTACCCATCTCATCAAAACGATGTGCCATGTAAGGTAAAGAATACAGAGCAACCATAGCCGAAACTAAACAAATTGCTAATGCGAAAGAGAAAGATATCTGATCTCCAAGAATATAGAATTCTCCAATTGGTTTTACAAGAGATATTACGTGCTGTTTTACTACAATGTTCTCAGCAAGTCCATAGATTACATAAAAGAAAGGTATTAAGAAGGAGATAGCCGAAACTACAGTAGAGAGTTTCGGTCTCATTAGGGGGGCCAAAAACGTCACTATTAATGGAATTAGTAAAAATTCGAGTATCAAATTCTATCACCTCCAACCAAAATATCGTCAGTTGAAATACTGCGGAACTTCTTGCTGAAAGTTACCATCGCAGCAATCAAAATCATAAGCTCACCACCACTTGTAAAAACTGTTAAAACAGCAATCCCGAAAGCAGAAGTCGTTAAATTTGGTACAGTAAAAAGTGGCATAAGTGCAAGAAATACAGCTCCAAACATTAATTCGAGAGAAATCAGTAATCTGATCAATTCTTTACTTGACATAGCCATGATATATCCAATTAAAAGTATTGCTATGGATGTTACAATAACAACATAGACCATCATACGCCTTCCCTCCTAACAAATTTCACAACTGCCAGCATTAGCAAAATTGCAAGAGAAAAGAAGAACAAAACAAAGACTACGTATTCTTCGACAAATACTGAAATCTCTGAATTGGTGAATGCTGATGGAATGTTATTAAACCCAAAAATCGAATTAAAGATGACAGCAAACGTTATTATTGCTGGAATGAACCAAACAAAGTCTATCTGTAGTTTTGGTCTCGGGTCTCTGTACATTGCTGCTAAGGCTACTGTAACGGCACCTATCGCACCAACAAAAATGAATGTTATAAGTACAAAAACAGGCTGTATATTGTTTAAAGCATACATTCCTGCAATCGTTATTAGCGTTATAGACATGTACAATGCGGAATAGAAAGTATCTTTTGTGAAAAGTGTTGCAAACGCCATTATAACTGAAAAGCAGCATATTGCTATTAAAGTCAAGGATATTGTATCCATATTTGCGAGCTAAATATTTAAATTAATAAATCTTACTATTTTTGTTGTTTTCAAAATTTCGATATCGAAAAAAAGGAAAAAGTTGCGAGTATTCATTTTGATAAGACCTAAGACGATTGAATTAACAATTTAAATTTTCCAAAATCTGAATCTAAGTGATATATTTCTAAACTACAGAGTATCAAGATGTTATACAATCTAATTAGATAATATAAAATAATGATAATTCATTTGAACGAAATCCCTTTCAAAAAAAGTAGAAAAAGGTAAATGTCGAAATACTTCAATTTAGATACCTGTAACATCTATAGCTTTTTCAAAATCATTTTTATCTGGGTTTAGTTCGTCAAGAATCGTATAACGCGAAGGTCTTATACTCTTAGCCTTAATTAATGCTTTAATGGCATCTTCTTTTGATATTCCTATATCTTTAAGCTTAACAACACAGCCAAATCTACTTAAGGATTCTTTTACTTTAAACCAATCACCTTCGTAAGCTATTTCATGAAAATACTCCATAATTATAGTTCCAATTCCAACTTGTTCACCATGTAAAGCATTACCAATACCCAGCATATCTATTGCGTGACTAAACTTGTGCTCAGCCCCACTTGCAGGTCTGCTACTACCAGCTATGCTCATAGCAACTCCACTCATTATAAGTCCTCTTACTAATTCCTCAATCTCAGGAGTTTTTTCTAATAACATTTCTGCTGGCATGTATGCAATACTTGCTGCAATCTCAGAGTAATCTATCTGTTCTACATCCTTAGCGAGTTTCCAATCTTTTACAGCAGTAATATTTGATATTAAATCTCCAAATCCCGCCCTTATTAACCTAATAGGGCAGAGAGAAATTACATTTATATCTGCAACAACAGCAGAAGGTGGCTTGGTAAATATAGAGAAAACTTCCTCATTTCTAAAACTTGCTACGGGAGAAGCTATGCCATCATGAGATGCTGTAGTTGGAACAGTAATTAGAGGTACATTAAGTTCAGAAGCAAGAAGTTTTCCTGAATCTATAATTCTACCGCCGCCAACTGCCAAAATACAATCAACATCACCGTAACTCAGCTTGGCCACCAATTTAGATACTTCACTCCTCGGATTACTGAGGGAATAAACCTCAGATGGATGGACAATTAACTCTATTTCCTTCCCTGCAAGCTTATAACTCGTTTTACCGCAAAGCATTACAATTTTTTCAACTTTTAAATTTTCAATCAGAACTTGCACTTTATTTAAAACATTTTTTCCAATTTCAACAAAAATTGGGAGTTCAACGTGTCTGTGCATATTTTTCACTAAAAAATTTTAAATTATAATTCACCCATTCTAATTTTTTCAGCTATTTCTTCAAGTTTTTCTATTCTCTTTTCTATTGGCGGATGTGTAGAAAACAAAGACATTATTGTTTCTCCACTTATAGCAGGAATTATAAAGAAAGCATTCATTCCTTCTACTCTCTTCTTTTCTTCTGGTGGAATATAATCCATCTTTCCACTTATTTTTAGTAAAGCAGATATTAGTTTTTCAGGTTTCCTCGTTAGTATAGCGCTTCCCATGTCCGCTGCAAATTCTCTATATCTACTAAGAGCTCTAATTAACAGAAAACTAATTAGCCAAATTAAAGAAGATATTGCAAACAGAACCAAGGGTGCTAAGTTATCGTTATCTCTGTCATAGCTTCCCCACATTCCCATGAACATTGCCCATCTCATGACAAACCAAGCAAGAGTAGCTATAAAGCTTGCAATTGTTATCACTGCTACATCTCTATGCTTTATATGACTAATTTCATGACCTAAAACAGCCTCTATTTCGTCCCAATTTAAAGTTTTAAGCAAGCCAGTAGTAACAGCAACAGTGGAATGGCTCGGACTTCTACCAGTTGCAAAAGCGTTTGGAATTGGTGTTTCTATTATCGCAACCTTAGGTTTAGGAATTTTAGCTTTACTTGCTAAATTTGACACAATTTCATGTAATTCTGGCATTTCTTCTTCGCTGACAATTTTAGCTCCGGAAGCAAGAAGGGCTATTTTATCTGAGAAGAAATACTGTACAAATAACATAAATCCTGCAAAAAGTATTAGAAATGGTGTACTAACACCAAACATCCAAAGTATTGTAAGAAATACTATTGTGAGTAAGAATATAGCGCTAAGTGTAAACCACATTCTAATCTTAAGTCCCCAATCAGCTACTTCCATAGTTAAAAATAGTGAAAGGTGAGATATATTAATTTTGAGTTGGAGTAAAAGCTATGAAAATCGCAATTGTAGGATGTGGTAAGCTTGGTTCTGCTATAGCAAAAATATTAACGAAAGAATATGAGATACTGGCAATAAGGAGAGATCCATCCAAAATAGAGTTCGAATGCGAAAAAAGTTCAGATGTGAGCGATGCAAAAAAATGTGATTTTATAATTTTAACTTTAAAACCGCAAGACTTCAGAAAAATAATAAAAAAAGATGAATTCAAAGACAAAATAGTAATAAGTTTTATGGCAGGTGTTAGTGTTGAAGAATTGAAAAAAGTAAGCAAAAAAGTAGTTAGAGCGATGACGACTTTAGCTGTTGAGTATGGAGAAAGTTTTGTTACTTTTTACTGTGACGGTCTTAGCCCAGATGAGGAAGAGTTAATTATAAAAATTCTAAAAAAGCTTGGAGAACCTATAAGGGCAGAGGAAGAGATTGTAGATGTTTCAACAGCATTTGCAAGCTCGATTGCTTTCATTTCTGAGTTGATAGAAGCATTGATTTTTGCAGGAGTTAGGCAGGGAATTAAAAGAGATATAGCTGAGAAACTCTCAATTTTAACGTTTCACAGTTGTTTAAAGCTTGTTGAAAAGTATGGTTGCAAAGAAGTTGTAGATAAAGTTGCTACTCCTGCTGGAGCCACAGTTGAAGGACTAGCAAAGTTAATGGAGTGTAAAGCTGCATGGTGCTTGCAAGAAGCTTTTTGTTCAGCTGCTAAAAAATTTAAAAAATCTTGATTTACCAGCCTCCAGCTCCACCTCCTCCAAATCCACCTCCTCCTCCAAATCCACCGCCAAATCCACCTCCAAAGCTACTGCCTGTATCTTTGGATGACAAAACTGTGGAATGGAAAGTATGGAATCCTAAGAATATATCACTGTAGTTTGTGTCAAATTTAATGTCAAAAGCCTTCATAGCCTTTACAACTTTTTCACCAACACCCAAGGCTGTTCCATAGACTAACCATTCCTGCCACATTACTAAATCTTCCGGGGCATATTTCTTTATCATAGCCATATCCGATAGAAATCTTGTAAAAGCTCTCCACTGCAACCTTTCCTCATATTCTCTATCCTTCCACCTCCCAAAAAGCTGAGCAGGAACCATAAAACAAGCTAAACTCTCGTAAAAAGCAGATAATCCCATTAATGCAGTAATTTGCTGAGAATAAATAAAGCCTAAAACAGCACCAGATGTAGCAACTAACAGACTGAATGCTAAAAGCTTGTATAGAGCTTTTTTACCAGAAGTATCTATAAATTCTCTTTCTACGCTTTTTCTGAGTTTTATCAAATCACGATCAACCATAAGCATTAAGTTATTAAGTTCAATCGCTTCTTTCAAACCAACTATCTTAGATGCTAGATCTTTTGTTTTTTTAAGATTTGCTGTATCAAAGACTCCATCCTCAGAGTTCTTTTTAATGTAATTGAATACTCTTCTCTCATACTCATCATCCAGTTCTTTTTCTTTGATAACTTTAATTCTCAAGTCTTTTTTAGAATTGCCGTACGTCTCTAACTTAATAAGACTCATCCTCTCCAAATTGAGTAAAGTAGCAAAGAAACCATCAGGATCGAAATTGAATGCATCACCTTTAAAAACCAAGTTAACAATCCAAGGTTTTCTTTCTTTATTTGGTACGTAGCTCAAAAATTTAGGAACTGTTACGCTTATTTCCGAACCGTACTTCATATAAATGTAGTAAATTATTCCGGGAATTACAAGAACCAATAGTACGTAAACGTAACTAATATCTTTAATAATTTCCATTTTCAGTTTATAAAATTTGTTAGCAGATATAGTTTTAGCTTGAACATCACTTACCTTTTCTGTGTAACCATAAACTGGTTTAGTTAGAACCATCTCAACTTCTATCAATCCGTTTTCAGGACTTTTACCGGTTATTTCCCATCCGTAATTTGTTCTCACAACTTTTGAATTTGGAAAGTGTACAAACAACTCTTTTATACTTCTTTGGGGATCCAATATCTTTAAAAATACGTTGTTATATGGAACGTGTTTGCTCGCTAACTTTATGTTTACATGGTATAGCTTACCATCAGTTTGAACTGGAGGGAATATTTCAAAGCTATACTTGACTTCGTAATTACCCGGACTGAAATGGTACGAATTTACTATACCAATTTCGTTTTTACTTGCATGATCTCTTATAAGCGTTCTTAGGTGATTTACATCGTAGGCATTCCACAGATATATGTGTCCAAAGTTGTCCACTGCATATTCAGGATAATTACTACTAATCCTAAGCAAAGTGTAATGTGGTTTACTATAACTACTCTGAACAAAGAGTGGGGCATTAAACCTTCTGTAAAGAGCCCTATACTTAGAAGTGTGTACATGGTAAACGTAGTCCTCCGTCAAGTAAAGATGAGGGCCAACTTTTAGAGTAGCAGAATAATCAGCCGTTAAAGGATTTAAATGTTCGCTAATTAAATTTATATGAAAATAAGAAAACAAAAAAGCAAGTAAAATAATAGCTGATATACATAAAAAAAGAGATACCAGCTGTCCCTTTTCCTCAAGTTTTCTTGAAATTGCAAATAGACTTATTAATGGTACTACAGCGAATAAAGAAAATATAAACAAAGAAGACATAATTTATCACCTAAATGTTCCAATTAAGTTCAGGTCTCCTCTCTACTGCCTCCTCGAAGTGCAAGTATTCAAGCTTTTTTAATCCCATAAGTCTGGCAATTATGCTGTCCGGAATTATGTCCATTCTTGTATTGTATTCTTGAACTACGTTGTTGTAGGTATATCTCAAGCGAGCAATTTCATCTTCAACAGACTTAGCAGAACTCATAAGTTCTTGTACAACACTTGAAGTTTTAAGCTCAGGATAGTTTTCAACGCTAACTATTATGTTTCCAAGTATTCCTCTTGTTTCTGCATCTATTTTTTGTAGATCTTGAGGAGTTGACGCTTTCATAACTTCAGTTCTCATCTTAGTCACTCTTTCAAAAGTGTCTCTCTCGTATCTCGCGTAACTCTTAACAGATTCAAGCAATTCACTTAGCAAATCAAGTCTTTTCTTCATAGCTACTTTTATTTGGTTAAAAGTTGCTTCAGCCCCGTTTTTAAGTTGCTGAAACCTGTTGTATATTCCAGCGACTATAAAAGCAATTATTATAATAAATACTGCTACTAAAGCTAAAAGAGCCAAAGTAATTATACTACTTAAGCCCATACACCAAAAGCAAAATTAAAAATTTATAAAATTTTCGTTTTAAATATTCAATGTGATATCCAGATAATCAATCTTTATATATTCCAAAATTTAAATCTTCATCTTGAATATAACTTTTTTCAAGCTTAGCTGCAATTTCTGCCTTTTTTAGCTCTCTACCCAAGTAAGCTGCATGATCTAACCTTGATATTAATTTTCTCCTTATAATTTCTTTAACAACGCTTTCTGAGTCGCCAATAATACCAAGACCAGAATCGTGAACTGCAACTACATCTTTACCATGAACGTATATCCTAAAATCTCCTTTTGGATCTCTAACGAATTCACGAGACTTCTTAGCATATGTCAATTTTGAAGCTTTTACCTTCTCTCTTTGGATAATTTTCTCTTTTAAAACTAACAAATTTACTCCAAAATCTTTTGGTGGCGATTTTCTTAATTTGGCTGCTCTCGCCATGTAGCTTGCAGTTCTTAATTCTTTTATACACCCCTTAGTTTTGTAACTTGCCTCAGTAGTAAAAAGTGCATTAACTCCAATTTCTTCCGCGATAAAAGATAATACAGCATTGATACCTACAGAATCCACATCACACAACTCAGTTACATTTCCAACACCCATGAGAATTGGTGTACTCTTATCCTTACTCCTATATTCAGCATACCTTGAAAGAGAAGAAAACAAATTTGGGAAAGGATCAAGTATGCAATCTGCAATTAAATTATTCTTACCTTTCTTTCTTGCAAATTTAATTATATTCATTAGTTCACTTACATCTCTACTAACAACTACTACTGCCTGAGAAGTTATAAAATCTAAAACTTCAATGTTTTCTGAGCTTACGCTCATAATCATGTGTACTCCTTGCTCTACAGCTTTTTTTATTATTTTGCTATCGAAAGTATCAATACTTACAGCATTACAACAATCTAAAGCTACTTTTAGAGACTTTATAGCTTTTTCAACTTCACAATCTATTGGTATTCCTATATCAATTATGTCAGCACCACTTTTAAGATAATATTCTATTTTACTTATCAATTCTTCTTTTTCTAATTCGGGCGCATCTACTATTTCAGCAATAACTTTCATTCTTCCTTCTCCAATTACAACATCCCCAACGTAAGCTGGATAAAGAATCCTCTCTTTATCTGAGTTTACTAAATCGATAGTTTCTTTTGCAATTATAGAATATAACAATCTGCATGCTGGAATTGAATGAGACAACTCTATTTTATCTATGTTTTTCAACACCTTAGGTAAGTCTGCAGCATGAATGCTACCAAGCCTTATTTTAACACCTGTCTCTTCTTCAAGTTTTTTCCAATTCCCTTTTGCATTACCCGGAAGTAAAACTAAATCATAGTTTGAAAGATTGATTTTTTTAATTATTTCCGGAGTTACAAACGCTGCTATATCTACATCTGCAACAAAAACGTCAACATCAAATCCACTTACAGCTTTTTTTACATCTTCAGCTGCAAGTTTACCAGTAACAACTAAAATTTTCATGGCTCTACTACCGTACCAATTTCACCATAAATTGCTTTTTCTATGTTTTTTGGTTCACCTTTAAAAATTATAGTTTTTATACCACTCCTCTCTACTATTTTTGCGGCAAGAATATCTAAAACATTGCTACTTCCAGCTTTTACTTCCCCCTTAGACACGATCTCCACTAATTCCTTAGCTTTAATTCTCCTATAAAATATAGCATTTGGATTTTTTTTCGGATCTTCAGAATAAACACCATCAACAGCCGTTGCATTAAGTAATAAATCTGCTCCTACGTATTCAGCTAAGAGGGCTGCTGTAGCATCAGTAGTATGTCCGGGAAATGTGCCCCCCATTACAACAATATTCCAAAGCTTAGATAATTCTAAGGCTCTTTCAAATGTATCTGGGACTTCCTTAGGAGATGAGTTGAGCATAGATGAGAACAAAAGAGCGTTGAGCTTAGTAACTCTAATCCCAATTAAATCGCATAGAACATCATTAGCCCCAGAATTTTTTGCAATTTTTATGTAGTCTCTTGCAACTTTTCCCCCTCCAACAACAACAAATATCTTTTTATTTTTGGCTATTTTTTCTAATTCTACTGCAAAATCCTTCATCATTCTGCATTCTGGGAAATCTTTCATTAGCACAGATCCGCCAAGAGAGATTACTATTTTCATGTTTTTTGCTTAACCTTCGCAGCTAAATTTTTACCGGTGTAGTGAGTATAAACAGCTGTTAATACCGCAACTAAGGTAGGCGCTATAAAAAAACCTGCAGCACCTCCAGCCATGGCTCCTCCAATAAAAGACAAAAGAATTAAAAGAGGATGTATTTTGCTCGCATAACCCAAGAAGTGAGGTCTTAAAAACAATTCAGGTAATATATACAGCAGTATAATTCCGGTTAACAAAAACCATGCTGAAAGTATTATACTTTTTGTTGCAAGAAAAGCCGCAACAGGAAGTATGACCATCCATTCTGCAAAAATTGGGATTAAAGCAGCAAGAAACATAAGACCGCTAAGAATAGGAATGTACGGCACATCAAATACCATAAAGTATGGTATACTCAACAGACCAACAAAAATTGCAAATGCAAAATTTCCAAACCAAAGAGAAATTAAAGTTTCGTCTATCTCCTTCAAAAGTTTTTCTAAATCTTCTGTATATTCCTCCGGCAAAACTGAAAGTATTGCTTTAACTAACCTATCACCATCACACAAAGCATAAAAACAAACTATTGCAGATATTAAAAAGTTCATAAAAAATGTTACAGTTTTAATAGTCACATCTAAAGCAGAAACTTTCAGATAGTTTCTTATATAAGTTTCAAAATAAGGAATGGATGAAATTATATAGTTACTGTAATTTTCAGGTATGTTTGCACTTTTCATAACGCGGATAAGTGAAGAAATTAGCTCTTTTTGATGAGTTAAAATATAGATTAGCTGATTCAATCCCTGAAAAATACCGTAAAACATCAGAAAAGAAATTGGAAGCAATATTGTCATTGTAGATATAGCACTTGAAACTAAATTACCCAATCTCAACCTATTTTTTATTGGTTTTGCAACATAAGCAAAAACTATACCCATAACTATTCCATTTATCAAAGGTGAAAAGTAGTAAAATACAAACAACACAAGTAAAAATAAAATTACTAAAAAAAGTTTTTTCTTCATTAACTTTCTCTTGTTTTAGCAGCTATAAGACAACCTCTCGCAACACTAAAGAGGGGGTCTCTTGCAACTCTTATCTCGGATACGTTTACAGGAAGTCCAATTTCACTTAATCTTTCTTCAAACAAAGACTTGAATCCCTTTGGTTTTGACGTTCCTCCTGCCAACACAACTGGAAATTCTACTGCTGGGGGAGTTACCTCAGCTAATTTCCTTGCAAGAGTTTCAACTATATTGGAGATTAGTTGATCATAGTATATTGCCAAAGCTCCTTCAACACTTCCAAGCTCTACTTCTTTTTTCAATTCAAAACCACTTTCTTTTATTGCACAAACTTGCTCCCTGGACATACCAGTAGCTTTGGCAACATTTTCATCAATCCAATCACCGCCCTTGGCTATGCTAAAGGACACTATAGGTGCAGCAAAGTATGCTGCAGTAACGTTTGTCATTCCAGCCCCAAAACTAACGCCTATCCCAGTAAAGCTTGTATCAGCAAGTTCAGAATAAACTACAGCTAAACCTTCATCTATTACGTAAGGTGTATAACCTATTTTCTTTATTAAAGCCTCCATTGTTTTTCTATGATACAATACTTCAATATCGGAATCTATTGGTTTTGCGGGAGAAGATATACACACTATCTCTCCTGCATATTCTGGAGAACCTACTACTTTTTCTATTAGCAACTTTATTATTGGAATAGCTTCTTTTTCCTCAGGACTTAGAACACCAGATTTCATTGGCCTCCTTGTACTTTTCTTAAAAACGGTAGCAAACCTGAGAGCGTCATCTCCAAGCACATATATTTTGTTTCCTTTTATAACATAAGCAACTCTTGCATTATCAAGCATCATTTTTGTCATGTCGTTATAATCGAGCTCAAGAAATGCATTTCTCTGCTGGACAAAAACGATTTCATCTCCTTCCATTTCAGAACATATTATGTTCATAGTACCTACATCTAACCCCTTAGACACGAAAACCACCTCCTAAGATAAGCCTTCACCCGGACTTTTACCTTTTATCTTACTTTCTTCTATCATTTTAAGCACTCTTGCCGCATTATCTACTTCACAAACCTCCTTTTTAGCAACTCTTCTCCCACCATTTCTCAACATTCTAAGTTTTTCCGCTTCTGGTACAGAATCTTTTACTCTAACTACATTTCCTCTATACTCCCCATCTTTAAGGGCCGAACCCACTAAGAAATCTCCTTTTGGTTCAATAATCTCTATATCGAGAACTTTGTCAAAATCAGGTTCTATTAGCTTAGCTTCTTCAATTTCTATATTTTCCTCAATCTTCTTTTTCAGTTTTTTCTTCTCAACATAACTTGTTTCTCTTTTTATTTCAATACCCGGTGCTTTTTCAAGTAACCTTAAAACAGCCTCAGCAAAAGAACTGCTAAAAAATAAAACTAAGCCCAATGCATAAAGCAATGCAACATAGACAATTTGTGGATAGTACCAGTATTCAGGATACATAAGAACAAATAAAACTACTGCGAGAGTAGTAAGTGCAAAAGCAGCAATAGTAGCTGGTTTATACCTCTTAAAACCATACATAGCATTTACTCCGTAGAGTGCCATTGGAATAGCCAAACCAATTATTACACCTACTATCTCTATTTCGGTAGGGTTGGAGTACCTATTTATCTGAAAAATTGCTATTAGAGATAATCCAATGACTATTAAGAAAACGCCAGCTGCAAAAATTAGTGAAGGTAGATAGTACTCTCTGTCCCGCCGTCCCATTGAGTATGCCTTAACTTAGCTAAAATATAAAACTATCGCTTTAGGGTTCAACATTAAAATTGACGTTCATATTTTTTATATTCATCCACAGCTATTTTCCACTCTTCATCAGTAAGCATGGGATCTTTAACGTTGTTAAGCATAAAAGCCTCTGTCCTTTCCAAACAAGTTCCACACTTTAAACATGGTCTATCTCCACCCTCATAACAGCTCCACGTAAGTTCGTAAGGTACTCCAATTTTGAGCCCAAGAGCTACAACTTCAGCCTTAGTCATATCGACAAACGGTGCTCTTAGTTCTACGGGAGTAAAAATTGTTGCAAGATATATTGCTGAATCCAATGCTTTAACAAATTCCTTCCTACAATCAGGATAAATTGCATAATCAGATTTGTGAGCTGCATAGTAAACTTCTTTTTCACCTTTTTTCACGGCAAAACCAACTGCTATGGAAAGCATAATCATATTTCTGTTAGGTACTACTGTTATCTTTTGTTTTTCATCCGTATAAAATCCGTGTGGTACTTCGCTATCACCAGTTAAAGCTCCAGAAGAAATTAAAGGAGATATAGACGAAATATCCACAATTTCGTGTTTTACCTTGAATCCTTCCTCCAAAGCCTTTTTCACAACTTTTTTTGCATGCTCAATCTCTTTTTTGTGTCTCTGTCCATAGTTAAACGTTAGTGCATAAACTTTTTCACCCTCATAACACAGTTTCCAGAGTAAAGTTGTTGAATCTAATCCCCCACTCAATATCATAACAGCCATACTACCTCACCTTGCTACCAATTGGTACTTCTTTTTCTGGAGTTAACAACACGGCTTTACCTTCAACATCAGCAGCAAGAATCATACCTCTGCTTTCTACACCCATTAGCTTAGCTGGTTTCATATTAGCAACAACTACAACTTGCTTTCCAACCAGCTCTTCAGGCTTATAAGTTTCTGCAATTCCCGCTACTATTTGTCTGACTTCATTACCTATATCAACTTCAAGTTTTATAAGTTTCCTACTCTTCTTCACTTTTTCAGCCCTAAGAATTTTGCCCACTCTTAAATCCAATTTTGATAGATCATCTATGGTGACGTATTTCACAGTTTTTTCATCAGCTTTTCTTATCCTATCAATCATCAGTTTTTCCATCTCCTCTATTTTTTCTTCTTCAACCTTTTTAAAGGGTGGTTTTGGTTTTTTGAGAACTTTAATCTTTTCAAATTCATTCACTTTGTTCATTCTAAATTCATCAACACCAATTATTTTTGCTACCTCTTTCATTGAAAAAGGTAAAACTGGATACGCCAGTATAGTTAAAGCTTTTACAATATGCAAGCAATTTGCTATTACTTCTGCACATTTTTCTTTATCGCTCTTTATCAATTCCCAAGGTTCTTTGCTCTGGAAATAGTTATTACCGAAACTTGCCAGTTCCATAAAAGCGTCACTCGCTATTTTGAATTCCCAATTTTTGATTGCTTTTACTATTTCATTTCTCGCTTTTTCCACAGCTTTTATTACGCTATCATCAGCTTTAACGTTAAAGCTCCATACGTCTCCTTCAAAATTCTTCCAAGCAAAGTATGTTACTCTATATATGAAGTTTCCAAGATTTGCTATAAGTTCATTATTGACTTTATCCATAAATACTTTCCATGAAAAATTCAAATCTTTTTGATGGGATGTATAGTTTACTATGTAATATCTTAAATAGTCAGGATTAAACCCAGATTTAAGATAGTCGTCTTCAACCCAAACTACGTAACCCCTTGTTTTAGAAAAAGTTTTACCCTCAACTTTAACCATACCACTTGCAACAATTGCGGAAGGTAGTGCAAATTCTACCCCCTTAAGCATTGCAGGCCAAAATATGCAGTGATGGTAAACTATATCCAAACCTATGAAATGTATTATATCTCCCCACTTTATATCTCCCTCTTTTTTCACACCCTCTACCCATATTTTCTCCCAATCACAGCCTAAATTTTTACAAGCTTCGCGAGTATAAGATATATAGCCTATTGGAGCATCGACCCAAACATAAACAACCAAATCTTCTCCCGGAAATTTAACTCCCCACTCCAGATTTCTTGTTATACACCAATCTTTTAATTCCTGTTTAACCCATTTTCTCGCATAGTTTAAAGCGTTTTCAGTCCCCCCAACTTTATCAAGATACTCAAGTAGAAAGTCTCTAAAAGCAGTTAACTTAAAAAAGTAGTGTTTTTGTTTTCTGAATTCTGCTTTAGTTCCACATATTTTACATCTTGGCTCTTTTATTTCTCCCGGCTCAAGATACCTACCACAACCCTGATCGCATTCGTCACCCCTTGCTACAGCACCGCAATACGGGCATATACCTTCTACATATCTATCTGGTAAAAATCTCTTACATTTTGGACAGTAAGCTAATTCTATTTCCTTAGAATAAACGTAACTTTTTTCTATTAACTTTTTTACAAAATTCTTGGTCATTTCGTGATGGTATTCACTATCTGTTCTTCCAAAGTAATCAAATTCTATACCCACTGATGCAAAAACTTTCTTAAAATGCTCGTGATATCTATCAACAAGTTCTCTTGGAGAGATACCCTCCTTTTCTGCGTTTACGACTATGGGTGTTCCATGGCAATCACTACCACAAATAAAAAGTACTTTTTCACCCATCATTCTAAGGTATTTAACGTAAACGTCTGCTGGTATGTACGTTCTCAAATGCCCTATGTGAGCTTTACCATTAGCGTAGGGCAAACCACACGTAACGAGTTTCATGTTAATTCAAAACTACTTTAAGTATATAGATTTGACCACAAACCAAGCCAACTGCAAGAAAACTCTATATCCTTAAAAAGTTAATAAAGGAATATGAATGAATACGAAAAATTAGCTGTGAAGTTTAGCACCCAAACAATCACTTCAAAAGAGATGGGGGCTGTAGATTTAAATTGTGAATATTACGGATTATCAAGATTACAGTTAATGGAGAATGCTGGAAAAGCTATAGCTGAAGAAGTGCTAAAGTTAAATCCTTCTGAAGTTATTGTTTTTGCAGGAACTGGCAATAATGGAGGAGATTCCTTTGTGGCTTCAAGATTTTTAATAAAAAAAGTAAACGTTAAAATTTACCTGATGGGCAATGTAAAAACTGAAATTGCAAAGAAGAACTTAGAATTGGCTAAGCTATCTGGAGTAGAAGTGCTAAATGGAGTGCCTGATGAAGTAAAAGCAGATTGTGTGTTAGATGCTATGCTTGGAACGGGGGTTAAAGGAGAACTAAGAGAACCTTACAGTTCCGCTGTAGATTTAATAAATAATTGCAAAGCAAAAATTATAGCTGTTGATGTACCCACTGGTATTAACCCAGATACGGGTGAATTCAAGAAAGCTGTAAAAGCAGATATCACTGTAACGTTTCATAAAGTAAAACCGGGTCTAATAAAGCCAGAAGTAAAAGATTACGTTGGAAAGTTGATAGTTAAAGATATAGGTATTCCTCCTTTGATAGAAGCTTTATCCGGTCCGGGAGATGTAAAACTCACTTTCAAAAGAAATGAATACAGTCACAAAGGAGAAAATGGGAAGATACTTGTTGTTGGAGGGGGGCCATATACTGGCGCTCCATTTCTTTCTGCAATAGCCTCACTAAAAGCTGGAGCTGATCTTGTTTTTCTGGCCGTACCTTCGGAAATTAAAAGCATTGTTTCATCTTACTCACCTGAAATAATCGTAAGGGGGTTTGAAAGTCCAGAAGAACTTAAAAACTTAAGTAAAATAGATGTTGCAGTAGTTGGTATGGGTATGGAGGATAGCTTAGCTGAAGATGTACTAAAAGTCATTAGATGCAAAAAGTTCGTTCTCGACGCAAGTGCCATTCCATACATCGACTTAGTTGAAGGTGATGTGATAATTACGCCCCACACAGGTGAAATTAAAAAATACTTTGGAATAGAAAATTTAGAAGAAGTAATAACTCTCGCAAGAAAAGAAAAAATAACGATATTACTAAAAGGTAAAATTGACTTTATAACAAATGGTGAAAAAGTTAAGCTAAATAAAAGCGGAAACGCTGGAATGACGGTTGGAGGTACTGGAGATGTATTAGCTGGAGTTTGTGGTGCTATTCTATCAAATTCAAATGCATTTGATGCAGCAACAGCATCCGCATTTATTTGCGGATTGGCTGGAGACATAAGTTTTGAGGAAAAAGGATATTGTTTAACTGCAATGGATGTTGTAGAAAATATTCCTTTCGCAGTTAAAAAGTGTCTTGAGTTTAGTTAGGAGGTATTGAGATGAAATTTAAAAAATTGTTGATCTTAGTTGCACTAACAATAGTTATTGCTGGATGTGCCCAAAAAAATGTAGAAAAAAATTTAAATCTAAATAAACCTCAGGTGTTCTTCTATTATGAAACTGGATGCCCAAACTGTAAAATGATAGAACCTTATATAAAACTTTTAAAAAAGGAATACAGAGATAAAATTGATTTTCACCTGTGCAACTGGGATAACCACACTAACTGGAGTGCCTTAGAGAAAAAAGTTTACTCAGAAACTAACCCTTACGGATTCCCAGCACTCGTATTTATAAATAAAAATGAAAAGAAAGTGTTCATAGGCTGGTATGCCATTGGAGAGAACTTCACATCCTACTTAAGAAAAATGGGGTACAATCCACCAAAAGCATTTTACAATAAAACATCATACAACGCTGCAGAGTGTCTAAACTGTCATGCGAAAAGACATATACCTCCACCATCTAAGTACAACTGTACATACTGCTGCCATATGGGTAATAAAACTAACAATAAAACTTATTAGCAAAAAACGTTAAAAAAAAGTAGGGCTCGTAGCTCAGGGGTAGAGCGCCGCCTTCGCAAGGCGGAGGCCGCGGGTTCAAATCCCGCCGAGTCCACTTTAAAATGTTTTTATATAGGAAATATTGGGAATTATAACGGATAAAGCGAGAGACACAAAGATTAGATAAGCCAAGTATTTAACAATGTATCCTGCAATTTTTTCACCTGAAAAACCAAATTTGCTTGCAAGCCATACAATAAATTCGTACAACACTCTACCCCCATCAAGCGGTATTGCTGGTAAACAGTTGAATAAACCTACGTAGAAGTTTACCCAACATATCCAATATAGGGAAGTTAAAACGATAAAGAGGTTGTTTCCCAGTATTTTCGGCTTAAAATACTTTGTTAAATTTCCAGTAAAACCTTTAAAACCCATTAGTGGCATAGCCACAAAGAATAACCATCCCCTAACAGTTTTTAAATTGTTGGGCATGTTCTTTAATTCTTCAAGCAATACACTACTATATCCAAATTCAAGTCCAGAAATATATCCATAAACTTCCACTCCAAGAAATCCAGAGTTAGAATATGGGGATTTCGTAAGTTTAACGTATATTATCTTTCTTACGCCCTTATAGTAAACGTGTATCTTAAGCACTTCTCCCGGCTTAGTCTTAGACATGTATTTTTCAAAAGCGTATAGATTGGGGGTGGGTGTGTTGTTTATCATGTATATTATCATTCCAGTTTTTATACCCGACTTCTCAGCCGGATAATTTTTGTATAAGCCTACAACTTTAACACCACAAACTCCTGAAAGCCTATAAACTCCTTTATCTGTTTTTAGAACTATTATTTTATTTAACTCCAAAGCTTTTGCAACGTCGGCAGGGGTTGACACGTTAATACCGTTTATGCTATAAACTATCTCACCAGCTTGTATGGACTTGTTGTTTGAGTAAGCCACAAACACAACAGGCTGCAAAAAGTTAAGCAAAAACAGAAAAAGGACAAAAGAAATCAAAGCTACTGAAAAATTACTAATAACTCCTGCAGAGAAAATTCTAACTTTTTGTATTCTACTTGCTTTTTTCTCAAGTTCCTCTTCATCCGGTTCTGCAAATCCACCTATGGGTACGAGAAGCATTAAAAGACCCAAAGCTTTAACCCTTATACCCTCAACTCTACACAGTATTGCATGACTAAATTCATGAACAATTAGAGTAACTACTAAACCCAATAAAAGGTATAACGGTGGGAAAAGTGTGTTTATCCAAGGAATTAGTAAGACATTTCTTGGTGAAGTTACCGGAGAGGGTGGAGGAGGAGATTTAATCATCATAACATCCATTAAAATTATTAGGGCAAACATGAATGCCATTCCGGCAAAAACAAAAGGTATTCCAATAGTTGAGAGTACTCTCCAAAATTTCTTTGGTTTAGAGAGCTTTTCAAGTAAACCCAATCCTTTTTTGGATCTTACTATCAAAACAGGACCATAATTACTAATTCCATGTTTCTCCAGAATACCTTTGCTTCTTAGGTATTCAATAGACATCCAGTAAACTACAAAGACTACTATAGCTATACCTTCTAATGAAAAACTCATCGATTATTTACTGAGGTTATTGTTAATTAAATTTGCTGAGAGGACGAATTTTTAAAGCGAGACCTAAGTGAAATAACTATGATGTCATTTATTTATGTAACGTGCTCAAGCTTAGATGAGGCCAGAAACATAGGTAGAACACTTGTAGAGGAAAAATTAGCTGCATGTGTTAACATTTTTCCAGTAAACTCAATATATATGTGGGAGGGTGAATTAAAAGGTGCTTTAGAGTTTGCACTAATAATAAAAACAACAGAGTCTAAATTTAAAGAGATTGAAAAAAAGATAAAAGAAATGCACAGCTACGAGAACCCGTGCATAGTAATGCTAAAAATTGGAGATTGCTCAAAAGAGTTTGAAAACTGGATTAAAAGTATAGTAAAATGAGACCAAAAACAGCCACTTTTGGACAAAGAAAGAAAATAAGGTACAGTAACAGACACTGGAAATTACTAAAAGAGAAGAGAGATGTTGCAAAAAAAATAATGTCACAACTTGAAAAAGCAGGGTTACCTTCAATAGTTTACGGAAGTGTAGCTCGAGGAGATGTTAAAGAAAAAAGTGATGTAGATATATTTATTCCAATAAATGTTCCCTCATACAAATTAGATTTAATTATCGAAAGTTGGATTGAGAGAAGAGTTGTTCAAGCCACACCAAACTATGCAATCAAGGGAGAATTTGTTATAGATAATGGAGTTACAGTAAGTTTTCCCCTTGTAAGAATGAAGGATAGAGAATTAGACTTCTACAAATTTGGAGGTTGTTTAAACTTAGAACAGCTAAAAAACAATGAAAGATGTGCTGGTGTAGATAAAAGGCTTGTTTTAATAAACCCAACAAAAGAAGGACATGAAGAAATTCCAATAAACGAAATGTCCCCTAAGGAGGTTGCAAAAAAGTTAAATGTTTGCGTTGATATAGTTTTAGAGAGAATAAGAGTTTTGGAAAGGAGGAGAAATGTAGGTAGAACGGGTGTTTTTCTCTTGCACCAAGTACCACCCTACGAGAGTTTTGAATCAACGTTAAAAGAGATAGCAAAGAGAAAACCAGCTGTAAGAAAACTAATAGAGGAAAGAGGTAAAATCTAGAAAAAAAATTTATATCTCGGTAAGTACTTGCAACCATGGATAAAGTTGTGAAAGTTCTTGACACAACATTGAGAGATGGAGAACAAACACCCGGACTTAGTTTAAGTATTGAGCAAAAAAAGATGATTGCCGAAGCCTTAGATAAATTGGGTGTAGATATTATAGAGGCTGGAACTGCTATTGCATCTAAGGGTGAGTTTAATGCAATAAAAGAGATATCATCCTTAGATTTGAATGCTGAAATTTGTAGTTTTTGTAGAATTAAAGAAATAGATATAGATGCTGCAGCTGATGCCGGAGCTGATTCCGTATTTATGGTCGCTCCTTCATCACCTATTCACATATCAACTAAGTTTCCGGGAAAAAAAGAGGAGGATATAATAGAAATGTCTGTAAAAGCTGTTGAATATGCTAAGGATAGGGGGCTTATTGTTGAATTTGGAGGAGAAGATGCATCAAGAGCTAATCTTGAATTCATAAAAAAGCTATACAAAGAAGTTCTTGATGCCGGAGCTGATAGATTAACTTATACTGATACTGTTGGAGTGCTAACTCCTGAAAAATGCGAAGAAATAATGAAAAAACTAAAAAGTGAATTTAAAAACGTAGACATTGCAATACACTGTCACGATGATTTTGGACTGGCTGTTGCAAACACTATTTTTGCTGTAAAAGGAGGAGCTGATGAAGTACACGTTACCATTAATGGAATTGGAGAAAGAGCGGGTAATGCAGCATTAGAGGAAGTTGTTGCAACCTTAGAATTACTATATGGAATAAAAACTGGAATAGAGCTCAAGAAAATTTACAGAACATCTAAGTTAGTAGAAAAACTAACAGGTATTGCAATACCACCAAACAAAGCAATAGTTGGGGAAAATGCATTTACTCACGAGAGTGGAATACACACATCAGCAATATTAAGAAATGCATCATCTTACGAACCTATAAGCCCAGAAGTAGTTGGAAGAGAGAGACATATAGTCCTTGGAAAACATGCTGGTAGAGCTAGTGTAGAAGCAGTGATGAGGGAGCTTGGCTATAAAGCAACAGAAGAACAGATGAAAGAAATTCTAAAAAGGATAAAGGAGATAGGAGATTTAGGTAAAACAGTTACTGATGCAGATGTAAGAACGATAATCGAAACGGTCCTTCAAGTAAAGAGAGAAAAGAAGGTTATATTAGAAGATCTATCAATAGTTAGTGGCAAAAACGTTATGCCAACTGCAAGTGTCAAGCTAAGAATAAATGGAAAAGAGATAATAGAGGCTGCAGTAGGTACTGGACCAGTAGATGCTGCTATAAACGCAATAAAGAAGGGTGTAAAAGACTTTGCAGATATAGAGCTGATAAGTTACAGAGTTGATGCAATAACTGGGGGGACAAATGCGTTAGTAGACGTTATCGTCCAATTAAAGAGAGGAAATAAAGTCGTTACAGCAAGAGGGGCTAGGACAGATATTGTAATGGCATCAGTAGAGGCGATGATGGAAGGTCTGAATATGCTAATTTGATATGCTAATTTGAAACGAAAAAAATAAATTTACTAAGGTTTACTTTCAACGTGCATAGATTAATTTTATTTCTTAAAAAAGGTGAAGGAGAGAATGTAGAATTTAAAGAATTTTTAACATTAAACCATCTAAGAGAAGGAAGATTTCAATCTCTTGCTTGTCAGATGAGTCATAGGCTTATAATGGGCAAAGGCAAGGCTATATATGTAATTGGAGTTTCAGATAGTGGGGAACTTAAGGGAATTAGTGAAAAATCATTTAAAGAAACAATTCAAATCTTAGAAAAAATAGCTATTGAGGTGGATTCCCACATAAGTTCAGTAGAAAAGTATGAAGTGAAAAAAAATAGTTTTGTTGGTATTGTTGAAATACAGAAAAACAACAGTAAAAAAGAGAGAGTTTTAATTGGTACTGCAGGACATGTTGATCATGGAAAAAGTACGCTCGTTGGGTGTTTGATAACTGGAAAAGCTGATGATGGAGATGGAGCGACCAGAATATACCTTGATGTACTAAAACATGAAATAGAAAGGGGATTAAGTGCAGACTTAAGTTTTGCAGTTTTAGGATTTAAAGATGGAAAACCAATAAGAATGAAAAATCCACTCAACAAAAGAGAGAAGGCAGAAGTCGTTGAAAAGGCTGAAAAACTTATATCATTCGTAGATACAGTTGGTCACGAACCATGGCTTAGAACGACAATAAGAGGCTTACTTGGTCAAAAAATAGATTACGGCTTGCTTGTAGTTGCAGCTAACGATGGTATAACAAGAACTACTAAGGAACATCTTGGAATTTTATTGGCAATGGATTTACCTGTAATAATAGTTGTTACAAAAGCGGATATGGTTGATAAAGAGAGGTTGAAAGAGGTTGTATCTTCAATTTCATCACTATTAAGAAGTGTTGGAAGAGTTCCATACTGCGTTAAAAATCTTGATTCAGCCAAGAATGCATCAGATTTAGTTTTTTCAAAACCAGTTGTACCCATTGTAGTAACATCAGCTATAAATCTTATGGGCTACGATATACTTGAAAGCTTGCTTTACAACTTAAAATCCAGAAAATTTATAAAGGATGATTTTCTTATGTACATAGACAGAATATACAAAGTTAGTGGAGTAGGTACTGTTGTGAGTGGATGCATAAGGTCGGGAGAAATAAGAGAAGGAGAAGAAGTATTTGTTGGTCCTTTCCACGATTGCTCTTACAAGAAGGCAAAAGTCCAAAGCATAGAAATGCACTATTACAAAGTAGAAAAAGCAGAATCTGGAGATATAGTAGGTATTGCACTAAAAGGGATTAAATTTGATGATTTAAGGAGAGGAATGGTTTTATCTAAAAAAGAGCCTAAAGCTTTTTGGAGATTTGATGCAAATGTAATAGTTTTTACACATCCCACAAGAATTAGAGTTGGTTACGAACCAGTTGTACATATAGATACTATAGCTGAAACAGTAATATTTGAAGAAATTGATAAAAAATACTTAAAAGCTGGAGATAAAGGTTTAGTAAAAATGAAGTTTAAGTATCACCCATACTACATTTTTGAGGGACAAAAATTTATATTTAGAGAAGGCAGAAGCAAGGGTGTTGGAGAGATAATTAAAACTTACGATGCTGTATGACAGAAATTGTAGTTGGTTGTTGTGGATTTTGTACATCAATGAATAAATACTTTAGAGAGTACATGTCAATAGAAATACAAAAAACATTTTATAAGCCTCCAAGAGTTGAAACAGCAAAAAAATGGAGAAATGAGGCAGACAAAGTTAATAAAAATTTTGAGTTTACACTAAAAGCTTGGCAAGTTATAACACATCCTCCATCTAGTCCCACCTACAATAAAGTTGGACTTAAACTTTCAAATTGTGGTTATTTTAAGTTGAATAGCATAGTTATAAAAGCTTGGGAAAAAACAAGAGAAATTGCTAAGGTTTTAAAAGCTAAGGTAATTGTCTTTCAAACACCTTTTTCCTTTAAGGATAACGATACAAACATTAAAAGGATAGTTGATTTTTTCTCCACGATAGAGGATAAATTCACATTTGTGTGGGAAGCGAGAGGCTGGAATAGAGAAAAAGTTAAAGAAGTTTGTAAAAAAGTAAATTTAATACACTGCGTTGATCCAATGGTAGAAGATCCCGTATTAACTGGAGAAATATCGTACTTTAGACTTCACGGACACAGTCCTAAGTGTAGAGATAAACCAATTGAAAAATTAAACTATAGACACGTTTATACTAAGGAAGAGTTAAAATGGCTAAAGAAATATATAATGAAGTACAAAAACAGAGTATATGTTATGTTTAACAACACAAACATGTGTGCAGATGCTAAAAAGTTTGAAAGTCTTCTTAAGATATAAGAATTTTTTCTACTCCATCCACCTTCAAAAATTCATCAACTAACTTTCCGGGAATCTTGGAGTCTGTAACTACTGTCAATTTTGATTCGACACTTATTTCTGGATCTTCTCCTAAAATATATCGTATAGATATTCCTTCTCTTGCCAGTATCCCTGCTATTGCAGCTACAATTCCAACTTTCTGGCTTTCTGCATAAACTTCTAATACACCACATCCCATTATTCTTGCAACTTCTGCTATATTAGCAACGGGCTTTAAAGCCGAAAACACTCTTCTCAATTCTTCATCACTTTCTATATTCTGTATTGCGGAGATTACAACTTTCCTGTCAACACCTATAGCCTCAGCTATTTTGGCTGGAACCAATTCTATATCTCCACAATAAGCTTTACCATTTTTAACGCTAATACCGAGCTTTAAAAATTCCTTGGCTACTGCTATCTGGGAGGGATATCTCTCAAATTTTTCTACTATCTTACCCCACATCACTCAACCGTTAAACTGAAAAAATAAATTGTTTTCTAAGAGTGTGTGGAGAGGAAAATAAGCAAGTTTTTAAGTGGATTGTTAAGGCACTTCCCACAAAGTTTTGGAATCGAACTCAATAGTTATGGTTGGGCAAACTTTGAAAGAGTGGTAGAAATTGTAGCAAAAAGGTATGGAATGGATAAAGAGGATGCAAAAAGAACAATAGAAAAAATTGTAAAAGAAGACCCAAAGGGAAGATTTGAATTAAAAAACGGAAAAATTCGTGCTAAATATGGACATAGTGTGGACGTTGAAATTAAGTGGAGTGAAAGCAAAGAAATTCCACCAATACTTTATCATGGAACAAGCAGAAAAGCTATTAATTCAATTGTAAAAGAGGGTTTATTGCCTATGAAAAGAAAAGAAGTGCATCTAAGCAAGAGTTTTGTGGAAGCTTTAGAAGTTGGTAGAAGATACGACAATAAACCAGTCGTCTTAAAAATTGACGCAAAGAAAATGATTGAAGATGGATATGAAATCAGAAAAAAGGGAAAAGTTTACACAACAGATTACGTTCCTCCCAAGTACATAAAATTTTAAAGAATGCCTCTATAATGAATTGTTGCTGGACAACCAAGACATCTTTCAGCTAAATATCTATTACAACTTGCGCAGTGAACTCCACACGGTGCTTTTTCCAATGTTTTCTCTGGTATCACATTTATATCAAAGTAAGGACTATAGTAGATATCCTGAACTGGATATATTTCAAACCTCTTTATTCCCTTCTGATTTCTAAGAGAGCATTTTTCGAGACTCATACTTTCAAGAGTATTGTAATCTTCAGCAATTACAAGTGCAAATAAATTGTAAGATCCTGTTGTAACGAAAAACCTTAAAACTCTTGGGCAATTTCTAAATCTTTCTATAGTATTTTCTATAGCCTCAGAGTTTTCCATTTCAACAGCAAGAATTGCCAATTTTATTCCAAGTTTTTCCACATTTAATAGTGATCTAATTTTTAATATTCCACTTTTTTCTAGTTTCTCAGTTCTTTTTTTAACACCCATAACTGAAAAATTAACTACTTCAGCTATCTGGGATAGGGGTGTTCTTCCATTTTTCTGCAACATGGATATTATTTTCCTATCTTTCTCGTCCATTGGTTTATTTCGTAAACGATAGTAAAATAAATTTTTCTAAATTTTTCGATTTATGCCGTAATATAACATAATTAGTTAAATTTATTCAGCCAATTAATTAGATGTTCAACGTTTTTAAATTAAAAAATTAAAAATCATATTTCTAATTTATGATAAATCTAAACTTTGTAATTATAATTAATTATATTTCGACTAAATATTAAATTTTTAAAATTAGACATCAAAAAATAATTATATCCAAAATAAAAAATATTGGGTGTGTCAAATTTAACCAGTGAAAAAGAAGTAATAGAGTTGTGCGAAAGATGTAGTGCAAGAGTTAATTTACAATATAAATTAGTAGAAGAGAAAAATTGTATTTACTGCTGTGGAATTTTTTCAAAAATAAAAGATATTGCAAAAGAGATGGTACCCAAGCTAAGAGAGTATAACATCAAAACAATAGAAGTTGGCTGTGAACTGAAAGGCAGTCTTAGAGAGTTTGAAGATTATTTAAATCCACAAGTAAGTATAAAGAACGAAATCAAAAATGAGATTTCAAAAATTTTGGAAGAATTTGGATTTTCAGATGTTAGAAGAAGAAAAGTTATTCCTGATGCTGTAATAAACATAAATGCAGAAAATTTAAACTATAATATAAGAATTACACCAATATATCTTTATGGAAGATATATAAAAAGGATAAGAAACATACCTCAGACAAGATGGGTTTGTTCAGCTTGTAAAGGCAAGGGTTGTCAGATTTGTGGATTTACAGGGAAAAAATATCAGATGTCCGTAGAAGAGTACATAGGCATTCCTATAATGAATGTAACCAAGTGTGAAAACTTTATACTGCATGGTGCTGGAAGAGAAGATGTTGACACAAGGATGCTTGGAAAAGGAAGACCATTTATACTTGAAATCGTGAATCCAAAAATTAGAAATCTAAATTTGAAAGAATTAGAAAAAGCTGTAAACGAGTTTTCAAAAGGTAAAGTCTATATTAAACTTTTTGGATTTGCGGAACCGAAGCACGTTTCAGAATTAAAGACCGGCAAATACAAAAAAATATATAGGGCTGTTGTTGAATTTGAAAGACCCGTCAAAAAAGAGGAACTTGAAGAAGCTCTAAAAAACTTAAGCTACAAAGAAATAAACCAGTTCACACCAGAAAGAGTTGAACATAGAAGGGCAAAACTCCTAAGAAAGAGAAGAACTTACAAAATAGAATTGCTGCTTTACAGAGAAAGAAAAGCGGTTATAAAAATCGAAGCTGATAGCGGTTTGTACATAAAGGAGCTTGTAAGCGGAGATAAAGGTAGAACAAAACCAAGTCTGTCGGAAATTTTAAATAACCCTTCACGAGTTGTCAAACTTGACGTAGTAGATGTATTAGGTGGACTAAAAGAGTTTGAATAATGGAGGTTGAAAGTTATGGGCTGGAAATCTCACGGATTCAGGTTCAAATCTGGTAGAAAGTTGAAAAAAGGTGTTAGAGAAAAAGGTGTAAAAATAAGAAAAGTTCTTCAAACGTTTGAGGTTGGTCAATACGTTCACATCGACATCGAACCAGCTGTTCACAAAGGGATGCCACATCCAAGGTTTCAGGGTAGGACGGGAGTGGTAGTCGGGCAGAGAGGCAGAGCATACTTAGTTCAAGTAAGAGATGGAGGAAAAATGAAAACCCTGATAGTGAGACCTGAGCACCTCAAACCTCAGAAAGGGGATTAAAATGGGTTTTAAAGAGGTGCTTGAGTTCGAATATATAACTATTTCAGAAGCAAAAGAAGTTATGGATAAAATAGTTGAAGAGAGAAAAGCTATTTCCGAACTAACTTTTGAAACAAGAAGGGCTTTAAAACATCTTATGCTTTTTTCAAAGTTACCTGCGGATAAAGCAAAAGAGCTCGTATCTGAGCTTGAAAAATTACCCCAAGTAGGAAGAAGAGATCTTGCGGTTAAACTTGTAGATATATTGCCGAGAGTTAGAGATGAAGTGAGAATTATATATGCTAAGGAGAGAACTACTCTAAGCCCCGAGCAAATCGACGAAATTTTGGAGGTTATCAATAAATATAGGTAACATGTACACTTTTTTTTCCAGATTAATTTATTTATTCACACATATAATTCCGATTTTGGTTATTGCTATAACAATCGCCAATATTCTAAGCGAACTTGGGCTAATAAATAGAATATCTTGGATAGTAAATCCAATTGTAAAAATAGCTAACCTTTCTCCAGAAAGTGGAGTAGTTATTATAACATACATTGCAAGTGGAAATGCTGGAAGTGCTATGCTTTCTAATTTTTACGAGCAAGGAATTATCAGTGAAAGAGAAACAATAATTACATCTTTTGTCAGTAGTTTTTTTAGTTTTCTGAATCATGTTTTCATATATTTTATACCAGTAGTAATTCCCCTTTTAGGACTAAAAGCTGGATTACTATACATATTAGCTAGAATGTTTGTAAGTTTATGCATAACAATAACCGCCATTGTAGCTGGGCATTTTCTACTAGAAAAAAAGAGTTGGGAAAACAAAAACATTAAAAAAAAGAATGAAACAAAAAGAAAAACTATAAAAAAAGGTATAAAAAAGGCTTTAAAAGTTTTGAGGAAAATTCTGCCGAGGTTAATACTTGTATATTCAATAGTAATTTTAATGATGAGCTATGGAGTTTTTAAACCACTTGAAAGTTTTAGAATTTTAGGGCTTCCCGGCCAAGTTTCAGCTATAGTAGCTGCTGGAGTGGCGGATACAACATCTGGTTTTGCTGCAGCAGGTTCACTACTTTCTTCAGGAGTTATAACACCTACTCAGGCTGTTGCAGCTTTACTCCTGACAAGTATAATTTCAATGTCTGTTGTTTTTGTGAGACATTCACTCCCCGGTAGAATTGCATACTTTGGTTTTAGGTTGGGTGTAAAAATAGCAATTATAAGCTCTCTATTAAATATATTCTATACAGCAATAGCCCTTGCAATATTACTATGGTGAAAAAATGCCAAAACCAAAGTACGTTGCATACTCGATAACATTAATAGGCGTTATGGGTGTTTCAGCAATAACACCCGGATTGCCAGAAATAGCGAGAGCTTTTAATATAAATTCTGTTAAAGCAAGCTTACTCATAACAGCTTTTACTTTGCCCGGGATATTCTTTTCTCCAGTAACAGGGTTTATGGCTGATAAATTTGGTAGAAAACTTGTTATATCTACATCTATCTTTATTTTTGGATTCTCTGGCATTATTTGTGCTTTCTCAAATTTTGAGACTATGGTACTGCTAAGGATCATTCAAGGTATTTCCGCCTCAGCTCTTGTAGCTCTATCAACAACAATAATAGGTGATGCTTACACTGGATTGGAAAGACAAAAAATCATAGGCTACAATGCAAGCATTTTAACTGTAGGTATTGCATTTTATCAGTTGTTTGGTGGTTTTCTTTCTCATTTTGGCTGGAATTACCCATTTTACATATTTCTTTTAGCATTCCCAGTTGGATTTTTTGTCCTTTTCTCTAAGCTCCCAGATGTAAAAGAGTCATTTAATTTTTTAGACGTTATCAATTATTTAAATAGAGATATGCTAACGTTATTTTTCTTTGGTTTTATAGCCTACTCACTTCTCTACGGAACATTTTTAGCGTATTTACCCTTTGTAATATACAAAATAGGCGGATCAAGCATTATTGTGGGGATAATCCAAGCAATTATGTCGTTATCCACAGCTTTTTTTGCTGCAAATTTAACAAGAATATCAAAAAAATTAAAAGAAAAAATAATTTCAGTCGGATACATTGCATACACTACATCTCTAATTATTATTTTCTTTTCACTTTTAATGAAGTGTGAGCTCTGCTTGGTTTTAAGCTCGATAGTATTTGGCTATGCACAAGGAACAGTTTTACCGACTTTACAACACAGCATAGTTTCTATGACGGAAAAAGATGGGAGAGCGACCATTATGTCAATTTATGGATCTATTTCAAAACTTGGGCAAACTTTTGGCCCAATATTTTATGGTATGTTTAACCTTGACATTGTTTACATTGTTGGAGCTACAATAGCCATCACTTCTGCAGTCACAAGCAAACAAGTTTTAAAGATGAAGCATTACTTCCAATAATGGGAAAATCAAAGAAGATTATGGAGCTAAAAGATTTTTACGTAAAAGAAGAAGTTGATACTAATGAAGATTACGGATGTTTCCCATACAAAAGACCTGTAGAAGAGTACATAAAGAAAGGTTTCGTTTGCATTGACAAACCAATGGGACCGAGTAGTCATGAAGTGGTAGTTTGGGTCAGAAGGATACTTAACGTAAAAAAGACAGGACATGCTGGAACCCTCGATCCAAGAGTTACAGGAGTACTACCAATCTTTATAGAGGAAGCCACAAAGCTTGTAAGATTTTTACAGGGATCTGAAAAGGAGTATGTAACTTTAATGAGATTGCATTCAAACGTGTCTAAGAAAGAGTTGGAGAATGTATTAAAGATGTTTGTTGGAAAAATTTACCAAAGACCTCCGCTTAAATCAGCTGTAAAAAAGAGATTAAGAATTAGAGAGATATATGGGATTGAATTGTTAGAAATAGATGGAAGAGATGTTCTTTTTAAAGTGAGGTGTGAAGCCGGAACATACATAAGGAAACTGTGTACAGATGTTGGAGAAGTTTTAGGTAGTGGTGCACATATGCAAGAACTTAGAAGGATTAAAACGGGACATTTCGATGAAAAAATGTGTTACACTTTACACGATCTTTTAGATGCGTACATAATGTGGAAAGAAGAAGGGGAAGACAAATACATTAAAGAGATTATAAAACCAATGGAACTGGCTGTTATCAATATGCCAAAAATAGTAATAAAGGATACAGCTGTAGATGCAATTTGTCATGGAGCAAACCTTATGGCTAAGGGTGTTGCATACGTAGAAAAGAGCGTTAAACCTAATAAAGAAGTGGCAATTTTCACACTTAAACACGAATTAGTTGCGATAGGGAAAGCAAAAAAAAGTGCAGAAGACATAGTAAAAATGAGAAGTGGGGAAGTTGTTAATGTGGAAAGAGTTTTAATGGAAAGAGGAGTTTACCCTTCAACTTGGAAAAAGAGCGCATCTCAAAGCTAATTATTTTAATTGTAGAATATTTGATTGCAGAATAAATACAAATTAAATTCACAAATATATCAAAATAAATTTTTGTTATTTAGGTAATTGTCGTAGAAAAAATTAAATATCGTTATTACTTTTCAAACATAACGACTTATAGGTGAGATTATGAAAAAGGTGCTAATAGCACTAATGATAATGGCAGTTCTTTTAGCTGGATGTACTTCAAAAAAAGAGGAGAACAAAAAGTTAGTTGTGTGTTGTGGAGCTGGTCTAATGAAGCCTATGAATGGAATTGATAAAGAATTTCGAAAAAAGAACAGGTGCAAAAATTGAAGTACATTATGGGGGTAGTGCTGAAATCTATGGAATACTAAGCACAACTGGTTGTGATGTATTTATACCGGGATCATACTACTATACAAAAATTGCAATGGAAAAAGGATACATTATAAACAGCACTGTCAAAAATGTAACACTGCACATACCTGTTATAGCTGTTCCAAAAGGTAATCCAAAAAATATAACTAATTTGAGTGATTTGGCTAAGTCAAACATAAAAATTGTTTTAGGCGATCCAAAAGCTTGTGCAATAGGTAAAGTAGCAGAAAAAATACTAAAGAAAAATCATCTTTGGAAAAACGTTAGCAAAAACGTTATCGTTTATGCACCTACTGTGAATCAACTGTTGATATACATAGCAACAAAACAAGCTGATGCTGCAATAATATGGAAAGACATGGCTACTTGGGCTGAAGCTAAGGGGAAAATACAGATCATAAACATACCAAGAAAACAAAATATAATAAAAACTATACCCACAGCTGTTACAACTTATGCCAAAAAGGATGGCAGTTTAAAACTTGCAGAGGCTTTTAACAATTATATAGCAAGTAAAGAGGGTCTAAAAATCTGGAAGAAGTGGGGGTTCATCCCATGCAAATAACTTTTAGAAATTTTTGTATTTTTATAACACTTCTATTTGCAACTATATTTTTTGGATTAATAATTTCATTATTTATAATTCCAAGTTTTACAGCAATATTAAATTCACTTCAAGCAAAAGAGATGATGTATTCACTTGAATTATCTTTAATAACTTCGGCAGTATCTACGATAGCAGTATTAACATTAGCAATACCTATTGGATACGCTCTCTCAAGATTTTCATTTTTTGGAAAAAATTTTCTAAAGTCTATTTTAGATTTGCCAATAGCATTCCCAGAATTAGTTTTAGGTTTATGTTTGTTAGTATTTTTTGGACAAACTTTTGTAGGAAAAGTACTGAATGTCTTAGGGATTAAAATTGTTTTTACAAAACTTGGTATAATAGTAGCACAGGTGTTTACTGCATTGCCTTATTCTACAAGAATACTGTGCTCTACATTCGAATCAATAAATCCAAGAATTGAGCTTGTATCAAGAAGTTTAGGATACACAGAATTTGAAACTTTTAGGAATATAACTTTGCCTATTGCAAAAGAGGGGATACTTGCAACAACTATAATATCTTTTGCTAGATGTATGGGTGCTTTTGGAGCTGTATTAGTGCTGGCAGGCGGTTCGTATATGTATACCGAAACATTACCAATTACAATATACCTGAGTCTATCATATGGCAATATGGATATGGCAATTACAAGTGGTATAGTTCTTGTAATTATATCATTCGCAGCCATATATATGTTCGAAAAAGTAGATAGAGGGAGAACATGGCATTTTTAGAAATAAAAAATTTATTCGTTGATTTGAAAAATTTCAAGTTAAAGAATATAAATCTAAAAATTGACAAAAAAGATTACGTTACAATTATTGGTCCTACTGGAAGTGGTAAGTCAATACTACTTGAAACGATTGCCGGTTTCTATAAACCCACTAAAGGTAAAATTCTAATTGAACAATTGGATATTTCGAATTTGCCACCAGAAAAACGCTGTATTAGTATAGTTTATCAAGATTTTGCCTTGTTCCCAAATATGAATGTTTACGAAAATATAGCCTACGGGCTAAAGAAAAAAGAGAAAAATTCCAGAATTATAAAAGAGGAAGTTGAAAAAATAGCAGAAGATGTTGGAATTACCAATCTTTTGAATAGGATACCTAACACACTTAGCGGTGGAGAGAAACAGAGAGTTGCCATAGCAAGGGCTTTAGTTACAAAACCCAAGATTTTGCTAATGGATGAACCGTTTAGTGCCTTAGATGTGAGAACAAAAGATTCTCTTAGAGATCTAATAGAGAATATCGTTAAAAAATATGAAACTACAGTTATTCATGTAACACATGACTTAGATGATGTTTTTAGGCTTGCAAACAAAACTATAATTATGAAAGATGGAGAAATAGTACAAAATGGTTATGTAAACGAAGTTTTCAGTAAACCATTGAATGATTTTGTAGCAAATTTTGTTGGAGCCAATGTATTGAAAGGAGAGATAATTGGTAAAAAAGATGGTTACACTCTAATAAAAATTGGACGTTTTGTAATTCGCTCAATCGATAATGCTAATGTTGGAAGTAAAGTCAAAGTATATATTAGGCCTGAGGAAATTATTCTCTCTAACGATTTAGAGGATTCCATTGTTTGCTCAGTTGAAAAGATAAAGAGATTTAACAATATACTTTGGATAAAATTAAGCAATGATTGTTTTACTTTGAATGCTATTGTAACACCCAATATTACAGAAAAAAGAATATCAATTGGAAATAAAATTTTTATAAAATTTGATCCAAGTAAGGTAAGAATTTTGGAGGGAAATGGATGTTAGATCTGATGGAACTATATCTTTTGGAAGATTGTCCATACGAAGATGAAACAGTAGAACTACTTAAAATAGATGGAAACGCTCGTTTAGAAATTTTAACAAGAGAAAAAGGTATTACAGCATGTACTGAAGAACTGGCAGAATTTTATAAGAAAAAGAATATATGTACACTCAAATATAAAAGAAGTGGACAAGAATTTAAAGCGGGAGAAGTAGTTTTTTGTGCTGAAGGTGATGCAAAAACATTGTTTAAGCTATGGAGAGTTTCACAAACGTTTTTATCTATAACATGTGCAATAGCAACAGCAACAAAAAAATTAGTAGATTTAGCAAAATCTGTAAACCCAAATATTTTAGTCGCCACAACAAGAAAAACTCACCCCGGATTTAGAAAATACGAAATAAAAGCAGTAATATCTGGATCTGGTTGCATTCACAGAAACTCATTGAGTGATTCAATACTAATAACACCCAACCATTTAAACTTTGTTAAAATTGAAAGTAAACCAAATATTCTAAGAAAAGTAGAGATCGAACCCAGAACCTTAGAAGAAGCTTTAGAGTTTGCTGATAAGGCTGATGTTCTATTGTTAGATCACTATTCAATTGAAGAGTTAAAAGAAGTTATTCCCAGACTAAAATCGATCAATCCGAATTTAAAAATAGCTGTTGCTGGAAATATAAACGAGAAAAACATAAAAGATTATGCAGTATTTGCAGATATTATAGTTACTTCTTCACCATACTATGCAAAACCCTTGGACTTAACAACAAAAATAATTAAATCTCAATAAATTTTTAATTATGTTCACTCCATCCGAATTAGCTGTGTTGTCCTTACTTTTAGAAGTTTCATCATCTCCAAAATCTGGAAATGTAGATAGATGTCACGACACAACTCTAAGTTTTCATCAATTTATAATCTCAGCCTTATCTGCATTTGAAGGTTTCAGAATGGCCGAAAGAGGAGAAAGCGTGGGAAAATGCATTTATGAAGCTGTAAAAAAAAGCGTACATTTTTGTGGAACAAATGTACATTTTGGAGCTTTTTTACTATTAATACCCTTAGTAACAGCTAAAGCTAAAAGTAAAAAGAATAAAGCAGAAATTATCGCAAAAAAAGCGAGTAAGTTAATTAAAAACAGTAGTGTGGAGGACAGTATCTTTCTTTTAAAAGCATATAGAATTTCCAAACCAAGAACGTCAAAAGCAAAGAAGTACAGTTTAGATGAAATTAAAGAAGAAGATTTAACAATAAATAACTTAAATTTGTATAGATGGATGCTTTATTCTGAAGACAATTTTATAGCAAAAGAACTTATCTCAGAATACCCCATATCAATGGAGGGATGTAAAATGATAAAGGAATTTTCAAAAGAGTACAATTTAAATGATTCTATCGTTTTAACATACCATCATTTGCTCTCCAAACTAATAGATCCTTTGATAGTTTCAAAATTTGGTAAAAATACGGCAGAAAAAGTTAGAGCTATGGCAAAAAAATCGTTAGATAAAAAAACTTTTAAAGAGTTAGATGAGAAGCTAATTTCTCTTGGAATAAATCCCGGAAGTATAGCTGATGTCGTATCTTCATCCATCTTTCTATATCTATCAGAAAATATAGAAACACTCAAAGAGGTGTTGGTATGGAAGTCAAAAATTTTGGACTTACAGAGGGAATAAACGAAGTTATATGTGTTACTGAGGGAAAAAGCGATGTAGGTAATATTAATACTGCCCCCATTGGAATAATTGTGGGAGAAAATATTTACATTAGACTGTTTGGTAAAACTCATACTCTTGAAAATTTGAAAAATGGTTCAAAATTGTACGCTAACGTTTGTTTCGACCCCCTAATCTTTGTAATTTCAGCTTTCAAAGATTTGAGCAAGGAATATTTTTTAGATAAATTTACTTTGAAATGTGCATACTCCGTATTAATTTTTGAGCCGATTAGCTTCGAGAAAAAAGAAAATCACATTGTATGCACTCTAAAATTTATAGATGGGCGTATAATAAACCCCTTAAATGCAAGAGCTTTCAGTAGAGGTTTCTCAGCAGTAATAGAAGCTACAATAATAGCTACTAGGTTAAAAATGATAAACATTAACCAAATTTCTAAAAAAATTGAAGAATTAGGAGAAATAGTGAAAAAATGTGGGGGAAAGAGAGATAAAGAAGCTTTCTCCTATATTCTTTCAGTGTTGAGAAAAAACTCTATAAACTTAGACTTTCAATCTTGAGCATGGTCTGGGCTGGAGAAATTGGCGATGGATACAAAATGCTATTTGAAGTATATGAAAAAATTTATGAATCAAAAAATCTTCAGAAAATAGAAATTTTTAGGACAAAATTTGGGAAAATGCTGTTAATAGATGGATGCATACAGCTGATAGAAAAATTCGAAAAAACGTATCATGAAATGCTCGTTCACGTTCCAATGTTTACTCACAGTAACCCAAGAAAAGTTTTAATCATAGGTGGAGGTGATGGCTGTACATTGAGAGAAGTTTTAAAACACAATCCAGAGAAAGTTGTAATGGTTGAAATAGATAAAGAAGTTATAGAAGCGTGTAAAAAATACCTAAAACTTGATAATGGCTCTTTTGAGAATGAAAAAGTTGAAATAATAATAAAAGATGGAATAAGTTATGTCGAAAACTGTAAAGAAAAGTTTGACGTTCTAATAGTCGATGGAACTGATCCAAATCCAACAAGCATGTCTCTTTTTTCGCGTGAGTTCTTCCTTAGCTGTTCCAACATAACAGATATATTTTGTATGCAAAGCCAATCTCCAGCTTTTCAAGAAAAACTTATAAAAACAATAGTCAAAAATACATCGTTTTTTAAAAATAGAGCATTTTATATATCATGTATCCCAATGTATCCGTTTGGAATTTGGAGTTTCCTTATAGCATCCAATAAACTAGAAGTCCGTCCAAATTACAATGAACTGAGAACTAAGTTTGCAAACAAAAGAATTGAAACCGAACACTATACTCCAGAATTACACGTTTCCGCATTTAACCTTCCAAAATGGATTGCAAAATTATTAACTTGAATTTTATTACGTTTCCTTAGGTATGCTAACAAATAAATAAAAATATTGTCAAGATCCCATATCCACACCTAACTAAGCTTCTACTCTAAAAGCATTGAAAATTTAAATAAAAACCATTCTTAGCAACGTTGTTAAAGATTATTACTTTAACTTTTCTAATTAATTAGAGAGAGCTTGAAGAAAGAAGGGTGGTTAGGTTGTTGGGTATAACTGTGCTTAAGCTCTGATATATATTTATATTTAGAAAAACTGCTAAAAAATAATATATAAGACAATTAATACTAATTCTTTAAAGCAATA
>Ga0256840_1000250_pt1 | contig 53370 bp, 49 predicted proteins | sample 355202metaG_FD_185969 | JGI IMG/M metagenome (GOLD analysis project Ga0256840, IMG submission 185969) | Hydrothermal vent microbial communities from Mid Atlantic Ridge, Atlantic Ocean - 355-202 | ecosystem: Environmental > Aquatic > Marine > Hydrothermal vents | place: Atlantic Ocean: Mid...
TGTCCAGTATTATTATATCATATTGGATTTTAGGTACAATTATCTATCAAAATTAATCTTGAAATAATTACTTTATCTCTTGCTAAGGGAATGATAGACTCCTATGCTCCTATGCTTCTATATTTCCTATATTTTAGTTAGTATTTATTTACCACCTATAATTATAAGATATTGGAAATGTTTGTAGGAAGCTTAGTAAGTGGAAACTCCCACTATCCAACATTTCAAGTTAAATTTTTAGCTATAATAATGACAGAAAAGAGTGAAAGGTACGTGATGCGTTTGTCTAGTCATTATATAGATGTGATTAAAAAGAATTTTAGACTATTTTTTAAACAGGGTGATATTTTTTTGTTTGGTAGTCGTGTTGATGATAGTAAAAAAGGTGGAGACATAGACTTGTATTTGGCTATTGATGACCACGAAAACCTTTTTGAAAAAAAACTCAAATTTTTATCACGTATTAAAAGAGAATTAGGTGATCAGAAGATTGATGTGGTGTTTAACATAGATAGTAGTAGGCTAATAGAACAGGAGGCGAAACGATGGGGCATAAAACTTTAGTTTATAAGCAGAAGGTTACTGATAACCTAGAAGAAAGCTATAAACATCTTTCTAGGCTAGAAACTGCTTTTTATGAGCTTGAAAAGAAGTATGGATTTCCTTTAACTTCAGAAGATTTCGAGACTTTAATGAAAGATGTACAGCACCTAGCATATAGTGACCAAACTATCTATAGGTTTTCTAAACTTCAAGACTGTATGGGTGCTAAACTTTTTAAGTCTGTACTGCTTTATCAGGGTGAAAATGTCAACAAGCCCTTTTTGGACATCTTGAACAGGTTGGAGTCTATGGATATCATAGATGTAGATGAATGGTTTGAGATACGAGACCTTAGAAATGAGATAGCACATGATTACGATACCAACGATAAAACAGCTCTGAATGTGCTTAATGCTATTTATAAGATAAAAGATGAATTGAAACATATTTTAAATGAGATTACTAAGGTTGTAAAGTAAGAAATCGATAGAACGTTTTAGCTAATCTAGCTACAATAGCTCTATGATTTATTATATATACAACCAAGAGCAGAGTGAGCTTGTAGAGAGTGCCAAAGCGTACCTAGAAGAGCAGGAGGTTAAGTACCTCTTGTATGAAGCGTTACATACGGTGGATGTTGCACAGACTTCACACCTGCTTGTCACCGCGTCACTAGATGAGATAAAACGTGTGTTGGTGCTTGCAGAGAAAACACACTTGAGTGTGGGTATCATCGCAGCACCTAAACAAAAAGAGCTTATGCGTACCTTTGCTTTGCCTTCTAAGCTAGAAGAAGCTGTAGCTTTAGCACTGATACCTTCTGAAAAACCTTTAGATACACTCTATGCCAATGGTAGTATGGTTTTACAAGAGGTCGTTGTGGGTGATGCCCCTCCTTTGGATGTGTTTGACAATACCTTGGGCGATAAAACATACTTCGATAGAATCAAAACATTTTGGCATACCCTACGTAAAGTAAAAACATTAAAACACACAGAACTTAAGATAGTAGACGCCAAAGAAAATGAGATAAAACTCTCAGCTGTGGGTGTAGTAGCTTTAGAGTATCATAACAATACCTTTGCCTCAAAGCTCGTCTCCTCACAACTTTCTGCTAGTGATGGTAAACTCTCTATTGTTGTATTGTCTCCTACGTCTATAGTGCAGTATATGGGGTATTTGTTTAAGGCACTGGTTTCACATTTGACACCTAAGACATTGCCTACTTCAGTAGGCTACATGAGGTCTTCAAGTTTTAGCATAGAGAGTAAAGATGTGCTAGAAGTGTTGGTGGATTCCAAACAGTTTGGACAAACACCTGTGACACTGGAAGTAAAAGAAAAATCTTTAGCACTTAGTGTGGGCGAAAAGTTTTGGGAAAGGCAGGCAGAACAAACCAATGGCAAAGACAGCATAAAAGTAGACCATCTCCCTTCAGATGAAGAGAGCAGTAGTTATTTGAGTAAGGCAATACCTTTTTTCTCTCATGCAAGTAAAGAACAGTACACTTCACTATTTACAAGTCTTAGAGAAGAGAGCCGTGTGACACAAAGTTTTATGGTTTTACTCATCTTAGCTACGATGATAGCTACTTTTGGACTCTTTATAAACTCCTCTTCTGTCATCATAGGGGCAATGCTTTTGGCACCACTTATGCAGCCCATAGTAAGCCTTAGTATGGGAGTGTTAAGACAAGATGTGACCTTGGAAATGGATGGAGCTAAAACTATTATTATTGGGGTGCTAGCAGTACTTGCCACTGCAGCCATGATAGCGTTGTTTACGCCCATTGAGCGTTTAACTTCTGAGATGGCTGGACGTTTAAGTCCAACCATACTAGACCTTTTTGTTGCCATAGTCTCGGGAGCAGCAGCAGCCTATGCTAAAAGCAATGAAAAGATACTAGGAAGTCTTGCAGGTGTGGCTATTGCCGTAGCACTTGTTCCTCCTATAGCAGTGGCAGGGATTGGGATAGGTTGGGGTGATTGGTCTATGTTTTCTACTGCATTTCTACTGTTTATCACAAACTTAGTGGGCATAGTGTTAGCAGCTGCATTTACCTTTGCAATGTTAGGTTTTTCCCCTTTAAGTTTGGCTAAGAAAGGCATATTGACCTGGTTGGTCATAGTGGCACTGGTCTCCATCCCTTTGAGTAATTCGTTTAGTAAAATGAAAGAAGATATAGAGATACAAAAGCTACTCTCAAATGTAAGTTTTAATGTAGGTGAACATGCTGTTAAGTTGACACATATTGTGGTGGTACACCGTAGTGACGGAGATGAAATTCGTTGTGAAGTGATAAGTACAGGTATTTTAAATAAAGAAGAAAAAATACGTTTAAAAGAGGCAATACTCAAGAGCATACACAAAAAAGCAGAGGTGATTGTAACATTTAGATACAGGTTGTAGGGGCAGATTCTATATCTGCCCTTAAGCTGAATATATGCCTACAAAATATCATGAAGTGAATTGGCTTCACTCATCCATGAGTTGAGGGACTCCCACTCTTCATTTGCTACTATCTTTTCACATTTTTTAAGTTCTGCTTGAAAGGTATGGATGGCTTCAAGGACATTGTCTTTATTTTGTCTAAAGATATCTTCCCACATCATGGGATTAGACTTGGCTATGCGACTCATGTCCTTAAAGCCTCCACCTGCTAAAGCCACAATACTTTCTCTTGCTTCTTGTTTCATGACCGCATTGGCAAGGGCATAAGAAAGAGCATGAGGCATATGCGAGATGTAGGCGGCATGTCTATCATGCTCTTTTGCATCCATACAAACGATGTTCATCCCGATGTCATCAAATAGCTCTTTTGCTACACTTTCTTGATGGGAGCCACTTTTTTCTAAATCACACAGTACCACGACCTTATCTGTATAGAGGTTTTCTATGGCAGCTTCAGGACCAAACTTTTCTGTTCCTGTCATGGGGTGTGCAGTGACAAAATGATGACGCGTAGCTGAGGGGATGGAAAGAGAAATTTTTTCTTTCGTACTTCCCAAGTCAATCACTGTACAGTTTTCACTTAATGAAGTGAGATGTTGTGAGATAGAAATGATACCATCAACAGGGATACAAAGGAAGATTATGTCACAGACTTTAAGGGCTTCAAGAGAGTCTACTATCTCGTCTACAAGCCCAAGGTTTAATGCTTGTGAACAGTGGGTTTCATTGTGGTCGAGTCCAAGAAAATAGTACATTTTAGAAGTACTTTTAAGTGCAATACTTAACGAACCACCCATAAGACCCAAACCAATAATACCGACTTTGATTGCAGACATAGTACCCCTACCCAACTTATTTGAAAAGAGTATAACATCATTTTTCTGTTTATTATGAGATTCTTATCGAAATAAAGCTAAAATATTAGCAAATTATATGAAGGTTTCATAATGATAAAAAAGATAGCACTTATTTGGATATTTGTAGGGTCATTTCTTTTGGCACAAAAAGTTACACACATTAAATTTGAAGGTTTAGCACATCTTTCAACAACAACAGCAAAAGAGATTGCTGGTATACGTGTTGGCGATGAGATTACAGCAAGTAACGTCAATGAATCAATTAAAAACTTTTTTTCACAAGGGTATTTCCAAGATGTATGGGTTGACAAAAAGGGTGGAACACTTATTTATCACTTTAAAGAAAAATTGGCGATAGCAAATGTAGATATAAAAGGGTATGGCTCTGGAGATGATGGAGAAAAGCTTTTAGCAGGCATTGGTGTGAAGAAAGGTGACTTGTATGATGAAAGACGTGTTAAAAAAGCCACCAGAACTCTCATCGCTAAACTTGAGTCACAAGGTTACTATGACACAGTTGTTGATGTCAGTAAAAAAACTATTGGTGAAAGTAGTATCGCTATTGTCTTTGATGTAAACAAGGGTGAAAAGATTACCATTAAAAAAACGAACTTTGTGGGTGCAAAAGAGCTAGACAAAGGTGATTTACAAACAGAACTTGCCAACAAAGAAGAAGATACTCTAGGTTGGATGCCATGGAGAAACAACGGAGAAGCTGCTGTTGACCAACTAGAGTATGATGCACATAGAGTAAAAAATACTTACATGACCCATGGTTATCTAGATGCAAGAGTATCTAAACCTATGATGCGTGTTGATTTTGGTTCGTACAATGCAGAAGTTGATTATCAAATTATTGAAGGTGCACAATATCGTATAGGTACTATCAGTATCACGCATAAAATTGATGGTTTAAAAACAAATGACTTGAGAGATGCATTACTTTTAAAAGAAGGTAAAGTATTTAATATAAAACGTATGCGTAAAGATATTCAAAAACTTGAGGAAGAAGTAGGAAACTTTGGATTTGCATATGTAAAAGTATCTCCACAAATGAACAAAAATCCAGAACAAAAAGTGATTAATCTAAACTATGTCATACAACCAGGTGAACCTGTCACAATTAAAGATGTGATTATTGCAGGAAATAACACCACAAAAGATAGAGTCATTAGACGTTATATTTATCTTGCCCCTGGCGATAAATTTAATGCAAGAGATTTGAAAGATTCTAGAGCAGCATTAGGAAGAACAGGTTTTTTTGAAAAAGTTGATATTCAAAGTCAAAGGATTTCAGCAGATGAAATTAACCTACTGGTCAATGTAAAAGAAGCTTCAACTGGGACTATATCAGCAGGTGGTGGGTATGGTTCTTATGAAGGACTTATGGTAAATGCATCTATCTCAGATAAAAACCTTTTTGGTTCGGGAATCAATACAACTTTAGGATTTGAGATTTCAAAAATTGCAACGAACTATAACCTCTCTTTTGTCAACCCAAAAATATGGGACAGTATGTACAGTATGTCTTTGAGTATTTATAAGAGAGATTATGAGTATATTGATTATACACAAGATTCGTTAGGTGGGTCACTTTCTATAGGTAGAGAATTTTATAGATATTTCCATGCTTCTCTTGGTGTAGGATATGTAGATAATCAATCAACTATCAATGAGAATGCAACAAATATCATACAAGATTTTTTATACAATGACCAGTACAAAAAGACTTCTGGTTTTGCTAATTTAAGTTATGATAATACAGATGATTTTTACACACCTAGAGAAGGTATGAAAGCGATAGTAAATTTTGAATATGCTCAGTTATCTGGTGATGATGTCAACTTATCGGTATTTCCTGGTGGATATGGTACTTTTGTTAAAACTTCAGCCAAAATTGGTTTTTATTATGGATTGGAAGATCTTATCGACTATGACCTTATCTTGAGAGCTAAAGGAAGATTTACTTACATTTCTCGTGAAGATGGCGAGAAACTACCTACAGCTGAAAAACTCTTTATGGGTGGTGTGGGTTCAGTAAGAGGATATGACCCTTATTCACTGTCACCTAGTTTGATTACAGGTGAACTTGTAGGTGGTACACAACGTGCATCAGGTTCTCTTGAGGCAAGTATCCCTCTTTCAGAAGCAGCTAAGATGCGTTTGGCATTCTTTTATGACTATGGAGTAGTAAGTGTAGATGGCGAAGTAAATATTGCAACTGACAGTGTTTCTCGTTCATCTACAGGTGTGGTGCTGGAGTGGCAGTCAGCCTTTGGACCAATCAACTTGGTATTTGCTTACCCGATAGATGATAAACCAGGTGACAGAACATCAACCTTTGAATTTTCTATGGGAACAAGATTTTAATCTTATCCCAACCCTCCTAGTCACTTGACTGGAATTTATGCTGTAGTTAGATAACTATAGTGTACCTAGATACCTAAATGATTATTTTTAGGTATCTCATTTTCATCTTCTATAATAATGGCGAATGGAGTAGGTTTCTCTAATGATTTTATTTTTTCTTTTGCTAGGTATAGTGGCTTGTTTGAGTGAATCACAAGTGTTTGATTTTCAAAAGTAAAACTTATATGTGCGGCATTAGATGCTTCATGCAAAAAGACAGAAAGTGTATAGATGAAGCTGAGCCATTTAAGTACCTTCTTTGGAGGTAAAAGGCTTTTGTAGTGTTCAAATATTTCTTTGTTTAGTAGTTCTTTCCCATGCATACGTAAGAGTAAGGAAATGAGTACAATTTCTTCATGTGTCAACCTATAGTTTAACTCTTGCATCGCAATATAAAATGCATGTTTATGGGCACTATATACAGTGAGTGTCTGACCGATTGCGGAGAGTTTGAGTGCAAAAAGAAGTTCTTGCCTATAAGACATATTGTCTTTTATTTGTAGTTGAAGTACTTGATAGAGTGAGATTGCAATCTTAAGTTTCATCTTCCTCTTTTTTTCTATGGTGATGAGGGGTTTAAACCTATCTAAGATAGAAAGTATACTTGGGTTTATACTTTGTGGAAAGGTATGATTGTCATCTCGTAAAAGTTGTTCTAAATAAACACCTTCTCTCACACCTGCTGCAGATGAGATGACGTGCTTTGCTTCTATGGCATTTAGTATCTCATTAAAAATGAGTGTCCCCTCTCGAATCGTGTCATAACGGTTTTTCTTCAAGCCAAATCTTTTAAGATTTTTTGCACTCGAACGTCCTATGGCATGAAAGTAGTCACTATGGTCTTCAATAGCATAGCTAAAGGCATGAAGCTTGTCCAAAGGATACTCACATCGCTTCATAATACCCTTAGAAAGTGTTCTGGCTGTCCCACCTATACCTATGGCTAGGGACGCTTTAAACTGAGAGGGAAGCTTGTTGAGTTCTGTGGCGATGAACGCTCTTGCTTTTTCGTGTATATGCATAGAAGAGAGGGCTTTGTCAAAGAAAAGTTCTTTAATACGTACGGTACCAATGTTCAGTGAATAACTATCAACTATTTTACCTTGTCTAATCAGTGCTAAGTCAGATGACCCCCCACCAATGTCAACAGTGATACCCTCACTAATGGGTAAAAGATTATTGGCAGCGATGGCTCCATAGATGGCCTCTTTTTTACCATCTATTATTTTAATGCTGAGACCTAACTCTTTTTTTATCCAGCTTGTGAATTCTTTACCATTAGGTGCATCACGTAAGGCAGATGTAGCAACACATAAGGTTTTATGGGCTTGAAATTTATCAATAGTGTCTAGGAAAGATTTTATGGCTAAGAAAGCTCGTTTGATGCCTACAGGTTGAAGATAGCCTTCTTTGTCATAGGCACCTTCACCGATGCGAACTTTAGATTTTTGTTCGCAGATAAGATGGAAGCCGTAACGGCTTGTTTTTTCAAAAATAACAAGTCTGGCTGAGTTTGAACCGATATCTATGATAGCAGTTCGTTTTGCCATGCTAGACTACTCTAGCTCTTCTTGAAGCTTGTTGTATTTGAACATAAGTTCTTCAACATTCTCAACATTGTCAGGGTCAGAGATAATACAATCTACAGGACATACCGCAATACACTGAGGCTCATCAAAATGTCCAACACACTCTGTACACATATCTGGGTCTATCAGATATATTGGATCATTTTCTTCTATTGCCTCGTTAGGACACTCTTCTCTACATGCGTCACATGCGATACATTCGTCAGTAATTACTAATGCCATATTTACCCTTAATAAAAGTTTTCTTAAACTCTTGGTTATTTATAGGAGTTATAACCCATCATAGCTTATGGTTTATTTAAAATGTGAAGAAAATAAATATATGTGGGTATTTTTTTGATAAAGAGAGGTAAAACCCTCTTTATGCTGTAGTTTGAGATAGGTTAAGAAATGAAAGCTATGAAATCTTCTTTGGAAAACAAAATCTATATCCACGTCTTCTTACCGTTTCTATAGTCGTTATATCAAGAGGTTTGTCCATCTTTTGTCTAATCTGGTTAATAGCAACTTCTATAACATTGGGTGTAACAAGTTCTGGTTCTTCCCAAATAGCATCTAGGAGTTGCTCTTTAGAAACAATTTGGTCTTTATGCATGGCCAAATGTGTGAGTACTTCAAAAGGTTTACCCTTGAGTTCTATCTCCTCACCTTGGTAGATGATTTTCTCTTCTTCTGGATTGATGGTTAAGTCTTCGATTTCAATAATATTTGACACACCAAAACGTAATTTTGCTTCTATACGAACGAGTAAAATATCAAGGTCAAGAGGCTTTCTGATAAAGTCATCAGCTCCAGAACGTAAGGCATGTATTTCACTCTCTTTGTCTGTACGTTCAGAGATGACTATCACAGAGGTCTTGTAAGCATCTGTCTTAATAGTAGAGATCATATCGATATGCTTGTCATCACCTTGAGACCAAGAAAGAAGAACTAGGTCATAGTTTCGTATATCAAGATAATACTTCGCATCCCCTAGGTTTTCAGCGATATCAGCCTGATAACCTTCTTCTATTAACGTATCAGAGAGCTTCTTCGCAAGTTCCGCTCCCTCTTCCATAATTAATATTCTCATCATCAGAACCTTTATCTTTTAAGATTTGTTTAATATTATAGCATAAAAATAGGTTTTTTGAAGAATTTAAACATTCTTAAGTCATTTTGGAGGCTAGAAAGTCCACGTGTTACTTAAGGATACGATACATTCATCTAAGATGTCAGGCTTAGATATTTTGATAAAAAGTGAGTCTATGTGAGGGTAGGCAGTGTGGATGACTTCTTTAAGTCCAAGTAAGGCATTTTCCAAAAGTTCATACCGTTTTGTTTTGAGGGTTTCTTGTATGAGCAGTACAATGTCAGCATAGTCTATAAACGCATCATCACTATAGTCATACAGGGCTTGCAGATTGACGATGACACGTTGGGGTTTGTCACGTTCAAAATCTAGAAGTCCTATGATGACATCAAAAGTGAGGTCTTCTATGTGTATGGTCATACGCTTAGACTTTCGATTCTTCTTTGTTAAAAAGTCTTACTATATTTGGCACATGTTTATAAAAAATGATAAATGCGATAATCCAAATAGGAGCATGTGATCCAATACCTGGCACTTCAGGGTACATAATATATGAAGCGATGATGAACGCAACAAGCCCTATGAGTGAAGAGATAGACGATATCTTTAAGCCCTTAGCTGCCACTAACCATACAACAATGGCGATGAGAGCAGGAATGGGCATCATGACTAACAACACACCAAAACCAGTAGCCACACCTTTGCCACCTTCAAAAAACAAAAAGGCTGAAAAACAGTGACCTACTACGGCTAAGACCGCTATGGTCCAGAGTACACCTTCTGGAGCACCAAGCATTTTAGCTACAAGTATGACTACGACACCTTTTATGGCATCTAAAAAGAGTGTAGCAGCTCCCAGTTTTTTGGCAAGCTTAGGGTCTTGTTCTTTCACAACACGAAGTACATTGGTAGCTCCTATGTTTCCAGAACCTGCTTCTTTTATGTCTACACCTGCAAATTGTTTTGCAAGTAAATAGCCAAAAGGAATACCAGCTATTAAATAGACGGCAAGATAAAGTAAGATATTTTGATTGGTAAAAAAGTCCATGATTTTATCCTTGATTGGACGGAAGATGAGCAAAGCACATCTTTCCTACGCTAACGCTATGTTCTCTTCAGCAGAGAGCTCAACGACTAGTCGTTTTATTTTAAGTTAGTGCTATTTTATCCGAATTTTGCTAAAATAGCTACAATTAGTGAAGGATAACATATGGATATAGATTTTAAAGCTGAAATTAATAGAATGAAAAAAGAGCTTGATGTGACAGTAGTAGCACACTACTACCAACGTGATGAAGTGTTTGAAATGGCTGACATCACAGGTGATTCACTAGAACTTGCTCGTCGTTGTCAAGCTGATGGTAAAGAGTGGGTAGTTTTTTGTGGCGTAGGTTTCATGGGACAGTCGGTTAAAGTGATAGACCCAGAAAAACGTGTACTTATGCCCAAAATAGCTTGTTGTGCGATGGCACGTATGATGGATGGCTCATACTTTGAAGAATCTGTGCAATATATGGTGGATAGAGGGATAGGCAGAGAAGACATCTTGCCCATCACCTACATTAACTCCGATGCTTCAGTCAAAGCCAAAGTAGGAGAGATGGGTGGGTATGTCTGTACTTCATCTAATGCCTTTAAAATCATAGAAAAAGGGTTAGAGACAGGGAAAAAGATACTCTTTGTGCCAGACAGATGTTTAGGTCAAAACTTCGCCATACAGATGGGGCTTAAGTCTTGTGTGATTGGGGTAGAAGTAGATGGCAAAGAGTGTGACCCAAAAGAAGCTGACATCATCTGTTTTAACGGCTTTTGTTCCGTACACCAACTGTTTACAGTCGATGACATAGAGTTTTACAGAGAAAAGTTTCCTGACATTAAAATAGCAGTACACCCAGAGTGTGACCCATCAGTTGTGAAAGCAGCTGACTTTTCAGGCTCTACTTCACAGCTCATCAAGTACGTAAACGACTTAGACCCTGAACAAAAAGTAGCCATAGGTACAGAGTATAACCTTGTAAACCGTATGCGTAAAGGTAACACGTACGTACTTTCATCTACTAAACCAGAGTGTCCTACTATGAATGAAACCACACTGGAAGACCTATATATGACGCTAAAGTCTATAGAAGATGGTAAGCCTATCAATGAGATTGTGGTACAACCAGACATCATAAAGTATGCAAACTTGGCACTTGAACGTATGTTGGCGATAACATAATGTTAAAAGAGACATTTTTAAAAGCACTTATAGCTGAAGACGTAGGACGTGGAGATTTATTTGCACGTATCAGTACTTCGATGCCTATACGTGCCTATATTATTGCCAAGAGTGATGGGGTTTTTGCGGGGCATGAGTATGTGTCTACGATAGCTAAGATGTATGACTTGTCTGTAGAGTGGAAAGTAGAAGATGGCGAAACGTTTAAAAAAGGGGAGATACTGTTGTATCTCTCTGGCGATTCTAAGATGATACTCTCTTTGGAACGTTCCATACTCGATATGGTTTTACATGCTTCTTCCATAGCAACACTCACAGCTCAGTATGTAGATGCCATTAAAAATACGGGTGTAAAACTGCTTGATACAAGAAAGACTCGACCACTTCTACGTGCCTTTGAAAAGTATGCCGTGCGTTGTGGTGGTGGCATCAATCATCGTATGGGATTAGATGACTGCTTGATGCTCAAAGATACACATCTAAAAACGATAGATAATTTGGATGCTTTTATGAAAGAAGTACGTCAAAAAATACCGTTTACTTCTAAAGTAGAGATAGAATGTGAGAGTTTAGAGATGGCAGAAAAGGCTATGCAAGCAGGTGCAGATATTATCATGTGTGATAACATGAGTATTGACGAAACTAAAAAGGTTGTTGTCTACCGTAATGAAAGCTATCCGCATATACTCTTGGAAGCTTCAGGAAATGTTACCTTAGAGAGCATTGAAGCCATAGCAAGAACTGGAGTAGATGCTATAAGCTCTGGGTCAGTAATACATCAGGCAAATTGGATAGACTTATCTATGAAAGTTGAAGACGTTAACTAGAGTAATATAGCGTTAATGCTTATGCGATATAGTTCGCAGCCATTTGAAAGGTCGAAATGATAGAAGAGCAACTTCCTTTTGAGGATGTGAAAAACAAAATAGCACAAGCAGAAACTATAAGTATCTTGTCTCACTTAAACCCTGATGCAGATACCTTAGGTACTTCATTGGGTATTTATGCCTTGCTTAGTAAGGACAAGTCTAAAAAAGTTGAAATAGTCAATGCTTCAAATGCTTTACCTATGTATTTGGATTTTATGCCACATTACAAAAAGATAAAACATAAGATGGACTATACCAATAGTCTTATTATTGCATGTGATTGTGGGAGCATAGATAGACTTGGGTTTGATTTAAGTGGTCGAGACATCATCAACATCGACCACCATCAAAGTAACACAAAGTATGGTAGCATCAATGTCATCGTACCCCAATACGCATCAGCATCACAAGTAGCTTATGCACTCTTTGATAAACTTTATCCTGTCTGTGAAGAAGCTGCAACATGTTTTTATGTGGCATTACTCTCGGATACAAGATATTTTACGACATCAGCAGTCAATGCTGAGGTGTTTGCGGTATCAAAATCTTTAGTAGATAAAGGGGCAAAGCCAAATGAAGTGGCCTACCATTTTACGCAAAGACGCTCTTTAGCATCTATTCGCATATTGGAAAAAGCATTGGCTTCTTTAACCTTACATGAAGAAGCAAAAGTAGCTACACTTTTTGTGACAAAAGAAGACATAGCTATGACAGGGGCAAAGGTATCAGACATGGAAGGGATAGTGGACTACGGACGTTCATTAGCCACAGTAGAAGTGGCTGTTTTTGCCATGGAGATAGAGGAGGGTGTACGCATCTCTTTACGTAGCAAAAGTGCAGATGTTTCTAAAGTAGCGTTAGCATTTGGTGGTGGGGGACATAAGGTCGCTGCAGGGTTTACTCTCAAAGACCTTCCTCAGACACAATGTGGATTACAGACAAGTCTAGATACAATTTTAGAGAAAATTCGTACTTTAAAGTTATGTTCAAACAAGTCATAAAGTGTAAAATAATATATATAGGATTGATAGATGGGTAGAATGGGTAGAAAAAATGGAAAAGTAAAGAGTAATAAAATTTTTGGTATATTTTTTTTAGTATTGCTATTGGCTGGTGCTGGGTATGTCTATACCGCCCCAGAATTTGAACGAGAGATACCGACTATAAAGAGTGAGAAAAATATTTGGTGGAATCGGAAAGACCCCTTAGAAATAGTACTTTCAGATAATGAAGGGTTAAAAAGTTTTGAACTTACTTTAAGTGATGGAGACAAAAGTATTATTGTTGGCCAAGGTGTTTTTGAAGAGAAGACAAAATCAAAAACACTTTTGGTAAAATATCCTAAAAGTAAAGTTTTAAACCCTAGGGCAACACAGTTAACACTTACGGTAGACGTAACAGACAGTAGTCAGTGGAATCTTTTTGCAGGAAATAGTAAGCAGAAAATTATAACTATTGACATTGATTATAAAAGACCCAATGTTAACATATTGGCTAATTCTCGTATGATTAATCAAGGTGGGTCTGCTTTGGTTGTCTTTCAAGCAAATGATGATCATTTGGATGAACTTTACATAGAAGCAAATGGCAATAGGTTTCAGGTACAACCCTATAAAAAAGAGGGATATTATGCAGCTTTACTTGCTTGGCCTTTTGCAATGGATACTTTTTCTGCAAAAATTATTGCAACAGATATGGCTAAAAATAAAAGAGTGACAGAAATCCCTTTTTATCATAAAAATCCTAAGTATCGCACTTCATATATAAAGGCAAGTGATAAATTTATCGATGGTAAAATTACTGATTTGGCTTCAAGCGATCCTGACTATGCAACGATAGACGAAAGTCTAGAAAAACTTAAAGCTATTAATGAAACAATGCGTTTAAAAAATGAAGAACTCATTAATAAACTGAGTACAAAAGTATCAAGTGAAATAATTGATACATGGAAAGTAAATAAATTTTATCCACTTAAAAATGGACAGCGTGTGGCAAGTTTTGGAGACCACCGTTATTATTACTATGAATCTAAAGACAATGTTGTTTCTGAGTCTTATCATGTAGGGTATGACTTGGCATCGAATAGTATGGCTAGTATTAAAACATCAAATGCAGGGAAAGTGGTTTTTGCAGAAGAAAATGGTATTTACGGAAATATGCCAATGATTGACCACGGATTAGGTCTCTATAGTCTTTATGGACATTGTTCACAAATTCTTGTTGAAGCAGGTGATGAGGTAAGTGCAGGGGAAATAATCGCTAAAACGGGTACAAGTGGGCTAGCTCTTGGTGATCACTTACATTTTGGTTTATTGATACAAGGGATAGAAGTAAGACCAGTGGAATGGTTTGACCAAACATGGATTACAAAGTTTATTGATAATGTATTTAAACAAGCAGATAAGATTATTAAAGGGAATTAATTGACTGCATACGCTATACTTGCATAAAAAATTAAATTACTGTATAATATTTAATAATATAAAAGGCAAGGAGGGAATATGAAACAACGAACAATAAAAAAATCGATTGAAGTTGTAGGTATTGGCTTACATAAAGGTGAACCAATCAAGCTTAGACTTGAGCCTTTAGATGCAGATGCAGGTATTGTATTTTACCGTGAAGATTTAGCCCTTACTATCCCTCTTTCCCCTTCGTCTGTCATAGATACGCGTATGGCAACTGTTATAGGAAGTGACAAAGGATTCATTTCTACTATAGAACATTTCCTTTCTGCTATCTATGCTTATGGTATTGATAATTTACGTGTCATTGTTAATGGTAATGAAATGCCTGTCATGGATGGTTCTTCCATCTCTTTTTGTCTTTTGTTGGACGAAGCAGGTATCCAAGAGCAAGATGCACCAAAAAAGATTATCTCTGTGAAAGAAGTAGTTGAAGTAACAGATGGTGACAAATATGTACGTCTTGTGCCACATCATAGTGCAGAGTTTAATTTCAAAATTGATTTTGACCATCCAGTTATTGGAGAACAAGAGGCATTTTTTGACTTTTCAACGAAAAACTTTATAGAAGAAGTATCACGTGCGAGAACATTTGGTTTTGCTAAGGACATACAGTATTTACAAAGCCAAGGTTTGGCATTGGGTGCAACACTTCAAAATGCCATCGGTTTAGATGACCATAAAGTACTTAACCCAGAAGGATTAAGGTTTAACAATGAATTTGCAAGACATAAAATATTGGATGCCATGGGTGATATGATGGTGACAGGACATAATATTTTAGCCAAGTATGAATCCTTTGCAGGCAGTCATCATTTAAACTATCAACTTACAACTAAGTTACTCTCAGACAGTAAAAACTACGAGCTAGTGGCTGTAGAAGAGTTACAAAGTAGGGCATTTGCAAGATCTTTCGCCTAAAACATACAGTATACTCATTATCTCCATTTCTTCTCCCCTACTCATAGGGGTGTATGAAAATGAGGTACTTATAAAAACTATAACCTCAGAAGAAAAAACATCAGAAATACTTCTTCCTACACTTACTGACATACTTGATACTTATAAAATATCTAAGATAATATACACAAGAGGACCTGGGTCCTACATGGCGATAAAACTGACCTATATTATGCTAAAAACCATCGAAATTTTACGAGGCATTAGGTGTGTAGGGTGTAGTGGTTTTACATTAAATGATAAGCAACCTATTAAAGCTATAGGCAATCTTTATTTTATCAAGGAAAAAGAGACTATAATGACAAAAAAATATGAACAGCCAGTCAATGCACCTTTTGCATTACCTCAAAGTATTCATGATCTTGTGTTAGATGAAGAGTCGACCCCTGAGTATGTACTGCCTGCTGTATAAGAATGGAAAACTATTATGTTTGTAAGCGTACCCGCAACTTCAGCAAATCTTGGACCTGGTTTTGATACTTTAGGACTTGCAGTCGATCTGAGAAATGAAATCATCATTAAGCCTTCAAAGTTTTTAAGTATCTCTACTCATGGGGAAGGTGCTGGGAACCCTAAAATAAAGAAAAACTCTCTTTTTCTTAGTATCTTTAACGAAAATTATAAAAAACTTACAGGTAGAGATGATAACTTCAGGTTTGAATTTCACAATCGTATACCTATCTCACGTGGGCTTGGTTCTTCATCTGCTGTAATAGTAGCAGCTCTCTGCGGTGCATACACTGCAGCAGACAAAAAATACAACAAAAGAGAAATCCTCAATCTTGCCTTACGTTATGAACATCATCCAGACAACATCACTCCAGCCGTGATGGGTGGATTTAACGTTGCCTGTGTTGAAGGGGACAGGGTCTATAGTAAAAAAAGACGGATGCCTGATTATTTGAGAGCAGTAGTCGTGGTACCAAATCGTACCATTTCAACAGCAAAATCACGTACTATCTTGCCTAAAATGTATAGAAAAGAAGAAACGGTGTACTCCTTATCTCGTTCTGCTTACATGACGGCACTTTTTATGTCTGAGTCTTGGGATTTACTCCGCATTGCTTCAAAAGACAAACTGCATCAAGCTAGACGTATGAAAATGATACCTGAGCTTTTTGATGTCCAAAAATTAGCACTCAAGCATGGTGCCTTGATGTCTACACTTTCAGGGTCAGGTTCAACATTTTTCAACTTAGCCTATGACAAAGATGCAGATAAAATGGCACAAGCTTTACAGGCACGCTTTCCTCAATTTCGGGTTTTTACACTTGCTTTAGATAACAATGGCGTTATCACTAAAAGCTAAGCTAAAGACTTAATCTCTTTTTAGGTATAATACGCATGAAAAAAATACAGCCAATACGTATGTGCATCGCTTGCCGAAGCAGACATCCTCAAAACACTTTGATTAGAGTTAAGCATATGTGTAACGAAGTAGTAGTATTTGATGGACAAGGACGTAGTTTTTATCTATGTTTGGACTGTGTTAAAAATGAAAAAAAAGTCAAGGGATTAGTGAAACGTTTTAAACAAGATGCAGAACGATTTGTTAAGCTATTGACAGAGTTGGCTTTAAAAGTCAGCCCATGCGAGAAATCGCATTTAAATTAAGGAGTTAATCACCCATGGATAAAGTTAAAATCCAAGATATAGCAGAAGAAGCAAGTGTATCAAATGCCGAGTTAGTAGAAAAGGCAAAAGAATTAGGCTTTGATGTAAAAGCAGGAAATAGTACGATTAGTATAGAAAATGCAGGGGTTCTTGTAGATTATGCAATCTCAGGAACACTGCCAAAAGGTTTTAAAAAACCAGGTACTAAATCAGGTATTACTGTTGTAAAGAAAAAAACAGAAGCACCTAAAAAAGTTGAAACAGAAGATGCAGTAGTAGAAACAGCAGAAGTCTCTACTGTTGAAACAGAAGCATCTGCTGCACCTGGTGTAGAAATTGTAGAAGAAGCTACTAAAGAAGATGAAGTAGAAGCAACAGTGAAAACTGAAGAAGCGTCTACTGAAGAAGCATTTAGTGAAAAAACATCTAGTGAAACAGCAGATGCAGAAGATACAGAAGCAAAAACTACTGTTGAAGAAGTGCTAGAAGAAGCACCAGCACCAGTGGTACCTAAAGAAGTTAAAAAACGTAAAGGTATTTCAGTTGTCAGTAAAAAACCTGAAGCTGGAACAGAAAAAGACGGTACAGAAGATGCAAAACCTGTAAGAAGAGTACTTTCTCGTGGTGGCATAAAGATTGTTAGAAAAGCTAAACCTGCACCTGTACGTTCTGCTACTAAGATATCTTTTGGTTCAGCAAACTATGAACCTTATGTAGGTAAAAAGAAGCCGAAGAAAGTAGCACATGCAAAAGAAAGTGGTACAAGAATAGACATCTTCAACCATGACAGCATGTCAACAGAGATAGACAGTGGATTTGGAGAAGAAGAAGTAGTACTTTTAGACTTTTCTGATAAAAACATCTATGAAGAGATGATGCGTCAAGAGCAAAAACGTAAAGAAGAGATGAAAAAACGTGAAGCTCAAAATGGTGGACCAATTAGAGGTCGTTCACCGTTCCGTCCTCAGCAAAGACGTGGACTCAAGCGTGGTGGAAAACGTAAGAAATATGCAAGAGAAGAGAGTGTTGAAGTTGTTACTTCAGTGGAAATACCTGAAAATGTAAGAGTATACGAGTTTGCTGAAAAAGTAAACCGTACTATGAGTGAAGTCATTTCTGTACTTTTTGCACTTGGTATGATGGTAACTAAAAATGATTTCCTTTCTAAAGATGAGATAGAAATCCTAGCAGAAGAGTTTGAAGTAGAAGTTACTACCGTTAACCCTCTTGATGAACTTGACTACTCAGATGCGTATGATGCAATAGAAGATGAAAATGCAAGTGAAAGACCACCTGTTATTACTATTATGGGACATGTTGATCATGGTAAAACATCATTACTAGACAAAATCCGTTCTGCTAAAGTTGCAGACAGAGAAGCTGGAGGTATCACACAACATGTTGGAGCGTACCAAGTAGAAAAAAATGGTAAGAAAATTACCTTTGTTGATACACCAGGTCACGAAGCCTTTACTGCCATGAGAGCACGTGGAGCTCAAGCTACAGATATTGTTATTATCGTTGTTGCCGCTGATGATGGTGTGATGCCTCAAACAAAAGAAGCCATAGCACACACAAAAGCAGCAGGTGTACCTATGATTATCGCAGTAAACAAGATGGACAAAGAATCAGCTAACCCTGATAATGTGAAGTCTCAGTTATCTGAACTAGGTATCTTGTCTGTAGATTGGGGTGGTGAATATGAGTTTGTACCAGTATCTGCTCACACAGGTATGGGGATAGACGATTTATTAGAAACCATTTTACTTACAGCAGAGGTCATAGAACTGAAAGCAGATGCGTCAAGAGATGCAAAAGCAGTTGTCGTTGAAGCTTCTTTGGAAAAAGGTTTTGGACCAGTTGCAAATGTGATTATCCAAAACGGTACGCTTAGAGTGGGTGACAACGTGATTGTTGGTAAAACATATGGGCGTATCAAGGCTATTAAGTTAGATGATGGAACTTCAGTAAAAGAGGTGGGACCATCAACTCCCGCAGCTATCGTAGGACTGAACGAAGTACCTGGTGCTGGTGAAGAGCTTATCGTAATGGCTACAGATAAAGAAGTACGAGAACTTGCAGAAAAAAGAGCAGAGTTTGAAAGAGCCAAAGTACTTTCAAAAAGTACTAAAGCAACATTGGATGACTTGTCTGCTCTTATTGCAGAGGGTCAGTTGAAGTCACTTCCTGTCATTATAAAAGCAGATGTGCAAGGTTCTCTTGAAGCGATTAAAGGTTCATTGGAAAAACTTAGAAATGAAGAAGTAAAAGTAAACATCATACATGATGGTGTGGGTGGGGTTACAGAGAGTGACCTTACACTTGCAGATGCTTCTGAACATTCAGTTGTTCTTGGCTTTAACGTACGCCCAACAGGTGCTGTGAAGAAAAAAGCAAAAGAGCTTGGTATTGAGATTCGTTCGTACTCAATCATTTATGATTTACTTGACGAAGTCAAAGCACTTCTTGGCGGTATGATGAGTCCAGTTATCTCTGAAGAAGTCACAGGTCAAGCAGATGTACGTGAAACATTTGTAGTTGGTAAAGTAGGAACGATTGCAGGGTGTAAAGTTTCTGATGGTTCTATCACTAGAAACTCTAAGGCAAGACTTATACGTGATGGTGTGGTGGTTTATGAAAGTAAAATTGCATCACTCAAACGTCATACAGAAGATGCTAAAGAAGTGAAAAATGGTTACGAGTGTGGTATCATGCTTGAAAACTTTAATGACATTAAAGAGGGCGATGTTATCGAAACCTATAAAGATGTTGAAGAACAAGTGGTAATGGACTAACATTTTATGACACAAGAAGAGATAAAAAGACATCGTGTAGAGTCTGTGCTTAGGGAGATTATCCCTGAGGCATTGGGTACACTTGATGATGATCGCATCAATGGGTTGTCCGTGACAGCAGTGGTGTGTTCCAAAGGACGTAGTGATGCTAAAGTCTACATGGACAAGTCATTTTTAAACGAGAAAGAACAAGGTGAAGCTCTAAGACAACTGCGTGTTGTCTCTGGCTATCTTTCAAACCATTGTAAACAAAGTGAAGGTTGGTTTAAAGCTCCTCGTTTTGTTTTTGAATTTGATGCTCAACCTGAGCATCAATCTAAGATGGAAGATTTATTTAAACAAATCGCATCACGCAAAAAGAATGATGAGACAAGCGAAGGAAGTTCAGATGAATCTTGAAATACAAATAGCAAAAATCATCGAAGCAAATGGTGCAGCACTGTATGACACTGAAATAGTCACAGAGTTTGATGAGACTATCTACCGTGTACTCATCACCAAAATTGGTGGAGTAAAGTTAGATTTATGTGCTAGTATTTCTCATGAACTTTCTCCTTTTTTAGATGTCCATCCTCCTATGAGTCAAGCCTATAGACTTGAGATATCCTCTCCAGGTATAGAGCGTAAACTTACTAAACAAGTACATTTTGAAAATGCTATTGGTGAAAAAGTGAAGTTGAAACTTGGAAATGGAGATAAAGTAAAAGGTACACTAAAATCTGCCGATACTAAAGGTATCGTACTTGAAACCAAAGCAGATGAAGAGTCTTATACTTATGCTGATTTAAATACGTGCAAAACGTATTTTGACTGGAATTAACACAGTTTAGAAGATTTAAATTTTAAAGGAGTTGCTATGCAAGATGAATTTTATATGCAACTCGCTCTAAATAAAGCTTGGCAATACCAAGGGTTAACCTACCCAAATCCTGCGGTGGGAGCTCTGGTAGTTCATAATGGGACTATTGTCGCTATAGAAGCACACCAAAAAGCTGGTACTTCTCATGCAGAAGTACTTGCTTTACTTTCAGCATACGAAGCAATACAAAGGTCAAAAATAGATTTTGACCCTACAGATGCACAATCTGCACATGATTTTCTTTTACATTTACCTAAAAACTTTTTTTCTAACTGTAGTATTTATGTGACCTTAGAACCATGTTCTCACGAAGGAAAAACACCCTCTTGTGCAAACTTACTGAAAACACTTAATCTAAACAAGGTTTTTATAGGCATAAAAGACAGCATTGAAGGACATGACAATGGAGCTAGAAACCTTGAAAATGTTACTTTTGGTATTTTAGAAGAAGGGTGTAAGGCATTGCTAGAGCCTTTTACACTATGGCAAAAACGTGCATTTGTTTTATTTAAATTGGCACAGACTTCTAATGGACGTATAGCTACTAACAGTAATGAAGGGTATTTGAGTTCAAAGGCTTCTTTGATCCATGTGCATCAGTTAAGAGGAGTCTGTAGCACACTGCTCATAGGTGGAAATACCGTAAGAGTTGACAGACCTACACTTGATTGTAGGTTTATTGGAGATAAAGCCCCAGATGTAAAAATCTATGCCAAAGAAGATAACTTCGATAGAGACATAGCACTTTTTAATGTGCAGAACAGGGAAGTTGATGTGGTAGATAATCTAGACTTTCTAAACAAACCTTCTTTTGTGGTGATCGAAGGTGGGGAGGGTATGCTAAAAGCTTTACAGGACAAGATAGACTGGCTGCTATTTTACCAAACACCTAAGCTCTCTACAAATACTTTAACCTATAATACTACAATGAATTTAGCATTTTTACATACAGAAAAAAATGATGTAGATATGATGATATGGAGCAAGAACCTTGGGCATTGAAAAACTAACGAATAAGCAAGAAAAGCAAGAAAAAATTGTCACGATGTTTGATGACATCGCATCAACCTATGATAAAGCAAATAGAGTCTTAAGTATGGGTATCGACATACAGTGGCGAAAGCAAGGATGTAATAAAGCTTTTGAAATTTTAGGTAAAAAATCTTTAGGGCAAGTGACAGATGTGGCAACAGGTACAGGTGATTTACTTATATACTGGAATGAACAAGCTAAAAAAAATGGCGTTAGTATAGAAAAATATGTAGGTATTGATCCTTCTACTGGGATGCTAGATGTTGCCCGTACAAAAGTTGACTTTGCCACCTTTATAGAGGGGAAAGCACAAGTACTCCCTCTAAAAGACGAAGTAACAGATGTTATTTCTATCTCATATGGCATACGAAATGTTGTAGATAGAGTAGAAGCTTTAGAAGAATTCCATAGAGCATTAAAGCCTGGAGGTCTAGTCGTTATCTTAGAATTTACCAAACAAGAAAGAAGTGGTATTATCGATAAAGTGGTAGATTTTGGTATGAAGAACATATTGCCACGTGTGGGTGGATTTATCTCTAAAAATTATGAAGCCTATAAATATTTACCTGATTCTATAGAAGAGTTTTTAACCACAAAAATGCTGAGTGATGAACTAGAAAATGCAGGGTTTGAGATGAAATATACTAAGTCATTTTCCATGGGTATTTCAACACTTTTGGTCGCACAAAAGATCTAGCATGTCACAAAGCATGATGAGCGTAAGCTCACTTAACACTAAAATAAAGTCTCTCCTTGAAGCTACATTTATGCATACCCTTGTAGAAGGTGAAGTAGCCTCGGTCACCTACCATACTTCTGGACATCTATATTTCTCTATTAAAGATGATAAAAGTTCTATCAAGTGTGTGATGTGGAGATCTTCAGTGGCAAGAATGAAATTTCGCATAGAAAAAGGTATGCGTATCGTGGTAGAGGGGTCAGTATCTGTCTATACACCAAGAGGTGAGTACCAGTTTCAAACGGTACGTATAGAACCTTATGGACAAGGTGCCTTGGCATTAGCTTATGAGCAACTCAAAAAGAAGTTGAAAGACAAAGGTTATTTCTCAAGTGAAAGAAAAAAGCCAATGTCTAAACATATTAAGAAAATAGCTTTGGTGACAGCAAAAGATTCAGCTGCCTTACATGATATGTTGAAAATCATAGAGCATCGTTGGGCAGCAATAGAAGTGATAATTGTAGATACTTTAGTGCAAGGTGAACAAGCTGCTTCTCAAATAGCAAGAGCATTGAGATATGCAGACACATTGCATGCAGATGTCGTAGTTGTAGGTCGTGGTGGCGGTTCAGCTGAAGATTTATGGGCGTTTAATGAAGAAGAAGTGGCTGATGCATTGTTTAGTATGAACACGCCTACTGTCTCAGCAGTAGGACATGAAGTAGATATTATGATAAGTGATTTTGTGGCAGATTTACGTGCTCCTACACCAAGTGCGGCTATGGAGATGATATTGCCAGACAGCAAAGAAATTTTATATACGCTCACTGAACTCTCTGATAGATATAGCTATATGCTAAACAATAAAATACAAACACTTCTTCATAAACTTTTGCACGCCGAAGAGATACTACGTCGCTCTTCTCCTTCACGTAAGTTGCAAGAAGCTCATGACAACTTTAGCACTGTAAAAGATGAATTTTCACGTGTTATAACATACAAGTTAGAGCGTTTTAGTGAAACGATACCAAAGAAGAAAGAACAATTGAAACAGTCTTTATCTTTTGTATTAGAACAAAAAATACAAACGTTAGAGTTTATGCATAAAAGTATGATAATGAATAATCCTAAAAATCAATGCAAGATAGGATGGGCAAAAACTTCAGTTAAGGGTAAAGTGATAGAGTTGTCTTCTCTAAAAAAAGACCAACAGTTTACTTTAGAGGACGAGTTTACAAAAGTTGAGGCATTGTGCTTAAAGATATTATAGCCTTTAATGGAGCTATAATTTAAGCTACTTACAAATTCTCTAACCATTACCTGTATTTGAATTTCATAAGTTACTTAGAGATGAAGAGATAGGTAAATAAATGACAAAAGGTTGTCATTTATTTACGGTTCTCACATCATACCTGGCATGCCTCCACCCATTGGGGGCATTTCTGGTACTTTTTCTTCTGGGATGTCAGAGACAGTTGCTTCAGTGGTAAGCAGTAGCGAAGCCACAGAAGTTGCATTTTGTAGTGCCACACGTTCTACTTTAAGTGGGTCGATGATGCCTGCTTCAAACATATCGACATACTGACCATTGGCTGCATTAAATCCTAAGTTTGCATCTGTACTGTTAGCAATTTTGTCAGCAACAACACCTGCATCAAACCCAGCATTTTCAGCGATTTGTTTCATAGGTGCAAACATTGCTCTTAAGATAATTGCTGCACCCACTGCTTCATCTTCTTTAAGGTCAAGAGTGACTGCTTGACTTGCTTTGATGAGTGCTGCTCCTCCACCTATGACGATACCTTCATCCACGGCGGCCTTTGTAGCAGAGAGTGCATCATCTACTCTGTCTTTTTTCTCTTTCATTTCGGTCTCAGTAGCAGCACCAACTTTGATGACTGCAACCCCACCAGAAAGCTTAGCAAGACGCTCTTGAAGTTTCTCTTTGTCATATTCGCTAGAGGTCGACTCTATTTGCGTTTTTATCTCACTTACACGGGCTACCACCGCTTCTTTGTCACCTTTACCATCTACGATGACTGTGTTGTCTTTGTCTATAACTACGCGTCCCGCTTGACCCAGGTCAGCGAGTGTTGCTTTTTCTAAGGTAAGACCAAGCTCTTCAGTAATGAGTGTTGCACCTGTTAGTATAGCGATGTCTTTAAGCATCTCTTTTTTTCTGTCACCAAACCCTGGTGCTTTTACTGCGGTGATATTCAAGACACCTTTGAGTTTATTGAGTACTAATGTTGAAAGAGCTTCTCCTTCTATGTCATCTGCGATAATAAGAAGGGGTCTACCACTTTGCTGTACTTGTTCTAACATAGGTACTAAATCTTTTAAAGATGTTACTTTACCATCAGTCAAAAGTATAATAGGTGTTTCCAGTTCACAAGTCATTTTTTCTGTATTGGTTACAAAATACGGAGAAATGTAGCCTCTGTCAAACTGCATACCTTCAACCACTTCTAAATCATCGTTGATTCCTTTGGCTTCTTCCACAGTGATGACACCATCTTTACCGACTTTGTCCATCGCTTCAGCGATAAGGTTCCCTATAGTTTCATCAGAGTTAGCAGAGATGGTAGCGACTTGTGCTATTTCTTTTTTATCTTTCACTTCTTTAGATATTTTTTGAAGTTCTTTGATGATGGCAGCACTTGCTTTGTCCATACCACGTTTAACCTCTATAGGGTTAGCTCCTGCAGTAATATTTCTGAGACCTTCTTTAAATATGGCATGTGCCAGTACAGTGGCCGTAGTTGTACCATCCCCAGCTTCATCTGCAGTGTTTGATGCTACTTCTTTGACCAGTTGAGCTCCCATGTTTTCTAGTGTGTCTTTAAGTTCTATCTCACGTGCTACAGAGACACCATCTTTTGTGATGTGTGGTGCTCCGTATGATTTTTGGATAAGAACATTACGCCCTCTAGGACCCATAGTTACTTTAACTGCATCTGTTAGCTTAGTAACACCTTCAAAAAGTCCAGATCTTGCTTTGTCTGAAAAATGTATTTCTTTTGCCATATTATTTCCTTGATTGTTATATCTTAAAGCGACTAGTCGCGTGAGCTTCCCATTTAGGGGAACCAAGTGTTAACGTAGTTTTTTAGAGCTATGCTCTAATAACGTCCTATTTATGTAAGAGTCCTAAAACTTCTTCACTTTTAAGTATAAGGTACTCAGTACCTTCAATAGTGACTTCCATACCTGAGTAGTTAGCAAAAACAACAGTATCGTTTTCACTAATACCATCTTCTTTAGCATCAGGTCCAACTGAGATAACTTTTCCCTCAAGTGGTTTCTCTTTTGCAGTATCTGGAATGTACAGCCCAGAAGCGGTTTGGTTCGACTGTTCTTCACGTAGAACGAGTAGTCTGTCTTTTAATGGTTCAAATGCCATAGTAACTCCTTAATAATTTATAATGGCATTGTAGTGATTTTTTACAAAAATGTCAATAAGTTACTAATAATTATTTAATATATATGAGTCATATAGACTAAACTATATCTTTTTTAACATATTTAACTCTTTTTTCCGAAAAACATTGACAATAAAGCTATCTTTAGATAAAATTCCGTCTCTTCACAATAAGTGGTAAGGTAGCTCAGCTGGTTAGAGCGCTGGTCTCATAAGCCGGAGGTCGGGGGTTCAAGTCCCCCTCTTACTACCACTTTTCATTAAAACATATAATTCACTCAATAACAGCACTCTTTATTACCTACAAATCCTAAATAAATTCTAATATTTAAAAATATTTAATCTTAAATAATATAAAATATGTTATGCTTATGCAATGTGCATTTATGATGCATGATTATAAACAAGGAAGAAGGAGTATATTATGGTAAAAAAAATAACAGCAGTACTTTTAAGTACAATGATTGGGAGTTCACTATATGCAGGGAATTATGACACACAATCAAAAGGTTTTTTAGGTGTAGAAGTTGGTAATGCATCTATTGATGGTGATAAGCTTGATGGGTTAAAACATGAAGGTAGTGCAGTTGAGTATGGTCTACGTTTTGGTTCTCAATCAAACGAATGGAGAGCTACATTCGCATTTGACTACTTCAATAGTACAAGTGATGATCAAAGTGTTGAAAAAGGTTTTCTGATGGTTGATTACTTTCTTTTCAATAGTGACACTGATCTAAATATTAGACCATTTGTTGGTGCGAATGTTGGTCTTATCAACTATGAAAGTACTTTAGTTGATGCAACTGATTTCGTATATGGTGGACAAGCAGGTGTTATATTAGGTGTAACAGAAAGTATCGATTTAGATTTGAGTTATAGATATTCACTTTCGGGTTCTACTAAGGTAAATGATTTAGGAAGTATTGTATTTGGACTCAATTACTTATATTAAGATATCAAAAGGAAGAATAAAATGATAAAAACAATAATACATGGTTTTTTACTAATAATAATGGCTGTATTTATAACAGCATGTGGTGCTGATAATAAAGAGAATGCTCCTCAAGCAACAGGGCCATATTCATTTTTTAATGCAACTAATCCCATTACAATAACAAGAAATGGTGGTACTTCATGTACTAGTGGTAGTTGTATTAATAATGGTATATCTGCTGATGCTAACACAACAATAATAACTGTACAATTACTTAAAAATGGCGTTGTCGAAACTGGTCAAACAGTTCAAATGCTACCTTTTGATTATAAATATGGATTTGTGGAAGAATTAGTAGTAACTACCACTACAAATGGTTATGCTGTTTTTAATTATCAGCCAGCAGAAAACTATGATGCTATTATAGGTCAAGATATTACAATTCATGCAGTATTTTTAGATCCAGAAGCAGTTTTAACTTCAAGTACTGCTACTGCGAAGGAACTTTTAAGACAGGACTTTGTTTTACAGTTTCGTTAAATAGTATGGGTTGTGTAGTGGTGCTGCTACATAACTCAACTTAAACTCTACAATTTTTACTATAATCTCATAAACTATTTCAACTCTAGGCAAACCCAATGATAGACTTAAAATACCTCCAAAACAATTTCGAAGAAGCATCTGCTAAACTACATAAAAAAGGTGTAGAAACTACTACGCTTGAAAACTTACAAGTACTTTTTAAAACACTGAAAGTTAGCAATGCAAAGCTAGAGTCTATGAAAGCAGAACAGAACAGCATGTCTAAACTCTTTGGACAGTATAAGCATGAGGGTAAAGACATCACTGAACTTAAAGCCAAAGTAGATGCTAACAAAGAAGCTATGGTGCCAGTACAAGAAAAAGCTAGAGAGGCAGAAGAAGCACTTTATTCTGTGGCTCTTGCTGTGCCTAACTTTCCAGATGACACTGTGCCAGAAGGTACATCAGAAGATGACAATGTGGAACTTCGTAAAGTACTTGAACCTAAAGAATTTACTTTCAAACCTAAAGAACACTGGGAACTCTCAGAAATCAATGGCTGGATAGACTTTGAACGTGGTGTGAAACTTGCTAAGTCTCGTTTTGCCATACTTAAAGGGGAAGCTTCAAGACTTGAACGCGCTTTGATAAACTTCTTTTTAGACACGAACCGTGAAAAAGGTTTTGTAGAGTACTCGGTACCTTTCATAAATAATGCCAACATGCTACAAGGTACAGGGCAACTTCCTAAGTTTGAAGATGACCTGTTCAAAATAGCTGATGAAGACTTGTATCTCATACCTACAGCAGAAGTACCACTGACCAATATGTATAACGATGAGATACTCACAGAAAAAGAACTACCACTTCTTATGACAGGCTATACACCATGTTTTAGAAAAGAAGCAGGGTCTGCTGGACGTGATACAAGAGGTATCATAAGGCAGCACCAGTTTAACAAAGTAGAGATGGTAGCCATAGCTCATCCAGATAAATCAGAAGAGATTTTTAAGATGATGGTAGAAAATGCTTCAGACATACTGACACAGTTAGGCTTACCTCATAGAGTGGTAGAACTTTGTCATGGAGACTTAGGTTTTTCAGCTGCGACTACTATAGACTTAGAAGTATGGCTACCTGGTCAAAACCAGTACCGTGAAATCTCATCTATCTCAAATACCAGAGATTTTCAAGCAAGGCGTGCAAAGATACGTTTTAAAGATGGAAAGAAAAATCGTTTTGTACATACGCTTAATGGTTCTGCATTGGCTGTGGGACGTACTATAGTTGCGATTATGGAGAATTATCAGAATGAGGATGGGAGTATTGAAATACCTGAGGTTTTAAAACGGTATATGTAATTTTTGCAACTGCCCTTTATTTAACTTGTGGCGTTGTTCTTCTCTTCATTTTTTTAGAAAAAACGAAGCAAAAAATCGTCGTCCCTCTCAAATCGCTTTGCTTTCAAGGGTGTTCGGAACGACAAGGCACGCAATCGCGTGATTTAATGAGGAAGAGCAGATTTTAGATAGTTTTTGAAGAGTCACTATGTCGTGACTTTAACTTCCCCTCCATACTCAAGTAGCTATTTAATGCACCTATGTAGGCTCTAGCAGATGCTAACATAGTGTCTATGTTAAGTCCATGTCCTATGATGGCAGGTTCTCCGTTAAATGAGACTTTAACGGTAACTGAAGCTAAGGCATCTTTTCCTTTAGACACAGACTTTACTTTGTAGTCTAACAACTGTCCTGTGTACCCAGAGATGCGGTCTACGGTTTTAAAGATGGCATCTATGGTACCTTCTCCTATGCCTGCTTCGATGATTTCATTGTCATCTTTACGTATCTTCACTGCGGCTGATGGTACGCCATTTGAACAGTCCATCAACTGTAATGAAACCAATTCATAAATTTGTGTGGATTTGGTCATTTCGTTTGTGACTAAGGCTCTTAAGTCATCATCATAGATTTCTTTCTTTCTGTCTGCTAAGATTTTGAAGCGTTCAAACGAAGCATTTAATTCATCATCATTTAAAGTAAAGCCTAACTTTGACAACTTGTCTTTAAATGCTGCACGCCCAGAGTGCTTGCCTAAAACTAAAGTATCATCCATATCTAACCCGATGTCAGCAGGGTCAATAATCTCATAGGTTGATTTATTTTTCAACATACCATCTTGGTGTATGCCAGACTCATGAGCGAAAGCATTTTTACCGACTATGGCTTTGTTGGGTTGTGGTTCTATGCCTGTGATGTTGGCTATTAAACGGCTTGATGGGTATATCTCTTTGGTGTTGATATTTGTGGTATAGTCAGCAAAAACATCAGAACGTGTTTTTAACGTCATGACTATCTCTTCAAGTGCAGCATTTCCTGCTCGTTCACCCAAACCGTTGATGGTACATTCTACTTGTCTAGCACCATTTATAACAGCCTCAAGCGAGTTGGCAACCCCTAAACCTAAATCATTGTGATTGTGTACAGAGATGATGGCTCTGTTGCCTAGATAGGTACTCATCTCTTTGACCATTGCACCTATCTCAAAAGGAAGTCTAAACCCTACGGTATCTGGTAAGTTTATAGTAGTAGCTCCCGCAGCTATGACTGCGTCGCTTATTTCCTTCATAAATGACATGTCTGAACGTCCTGCATCTTCACAAGAAAACTCTACATCATCCACAAAAGTACGTGCATACTCTACTGCACGCACAGCTCTTTTGATGACTTCATCTGGAGTCATCTTTAACTTGTACTCCATGTGTATCTTAGAGGTTGCTATGAAAGTATGTATACGTTTCATCTTAGCTTTGGCTATGGCTTCCCCTGCTACTTTTACATCTGCATCTGTAGCACGTGCTAATGAACATACCGTAGAGTTGGTCACACGCTGTGCTATCTTGTCTATGGCATCAAAGTCCCCAGGGCTCGCTGCTGCAAAACCAGCCTCGATGATGTCTACACCCAAACGCTCTAACTGTGCCGCGATTTGGATTTTTTCTTCTGTGTTCATAGAAGCCCCAGGGCTTTGTTCACCGTCTCTTAATGTTGTGTCAAATATTTTAATTGTTTCTGTACTCATGGTATACCCTTAAATGTATAAAAGCGATAGTCGCTATAAATTATCATATTTTACCTAAATTGAGATTAGGTTATTTAGAATAGTATGTTGTGTTATTTTAAAAGTGGATAGTTAGACTATTAGAGGATAATTTTTAGCAGGAGAGGAGAACTGTCTTGCGTGAAAATTGTTTGTATATTTATGATATTTTTCATAATGTTCTCCTGTATTTTTTGTAAGTATAGCTAAAAGAGGAAAAGAAGGCAAGATGAAAAAGGCAAATTTATGCCTCTTTGTTATCTTCGTCTTCTTTTTCTTTGGCCTCTTCTTCAGCAAGCTCAGCATCAAAGGCTTCTCTTTGGGCTTTTGCCATAGCTTCAGATTTAGCTATCTTCTCTCCATGAGCAAGACGACTTTCCATGTTGTTTTCTTTCTCAAAATCAGCGATGATAGAACGTACTTTTTTACCTTCTATCACTTCAACATCAAGGAGAACCGCAGTCATATTTTCTATGGCTTGTGCATATTCGCCTAGTGTCTTCTTAACGAAAGTATAACGCTCATTAAGTGTACCTTTAATGAAAGCATCCATCTCTTCAGCCATTTTTTCACTATAGTCAGTACTGACTGCTCCCCCTCCTAAAAATGAGTTAGAAGAGCGTGAGAGTACCATGAGACCTGCAACATCTGTCATACCATAGACAGATATCATGTCTTTGAGTATGGCTGTGGCACGGTCTAGGTCATTACCTGCACCTGTGCTTATCTCTTTGATGAACACTTCTTCAGCTGCACGTCCTCCAAGAAGTACATCTATCTCTGCCATGAGCTCATGTTTTTGCTTTAAAAATCTGTCTTCGTCATCTGGTAAGTGTAGAGTGTACCCTAAAGCTCCAAGTCCACGAGGGATGATGGAGACTTTGGTAACACGCGTAGCACCTTTGGTGAGTTCTGCCATAAGTGCGTGTCCACTTTCATGGTAAGCAACGATGCGTTTTTCGACTTCGCTTATCTTACGGTTTTTCTTTTCTAGTCCCACAAACGAACGCTCTATGGCTTCCAGTAAATCTGACTGGTCTATCTCTTTTTTATTGGCACGTCCTGCAAGTAAAGCACCTTCGTTGATGATGTTGGCTAAGTCTGCACCTGCTAGACCTGCGGTTTGTTTAGCGACAACACTTAGGTCTACTTTGCGAGAAAGCTTCACGCCTTTAGAGTGTACTTTTAAGATGGCTAAACGACCGTCAAAGTCTGGCTTATCCACAAGTACTTGTCTGTCAAAACGACCTGCACGAAGCAAGGCAGCGTCCAGTATCTCAGGTCTGTTTGTGGCTGCTAGTACGATGACAGGTGTGTCTGTACCAAAACCGTCCATCTCTGCTAGGAGTTGGTTTAAGGTTTGTTCTCTTTCGTCATTTCCACCCATCTGTCCGCCTGAGGCTCTTGATTTACCGATGGCGTCTATCTCATCAATAAAGATAATAGAAGGTGCTTCTTTTTTAGCTTGAGCGAACAAGTCACGAACACGTGATGCACCAACACCAACAAACATTTCGATGAACCCTGAACCAGATACTGAGAAAAATGGGACAGAAGCTTCACCTGCGACTGCTTTTGCTAGTAAAGTTTTACCAGTTCCTGGAGGGCCTACTAAAAGTAAACCTTTTGGTATCTTAGCTCCAAGTTCCATGTAACGTTCTGGAAACTTCAAGAAGTCGACTATCTCTTTGACTTCATCTTTGGCTTCTTCTACACCTTGCACATCAGAAAACTTTGTTTCAGGCTTTTCAGAGTTTATGAGTTTGTCTGCTTTACCCGGGTTACCAAGCATTCCACCCATACCTTTGGACATCTTTTTCGCAAGGAAAATCCAAATACCAAAAAAGATGAGTATAGGAAGAAGTGAACCAAGAAGGTCAGATACAAATCCTCCTCCCATAATACCTTCATAAGGAATCTTTTTTTCTTCTAAAAGGGGTATGAGGTCTTTGTCATACGTAGGGACATTTTGTGCGACAAAACGGGTAGTGCGTCCCTCTATTTCAGATATAGCTTCAATGGTTGTGGGTGTTAACTTTACAGAAGTGATACCACCTTTTTCTATCTCTGCTTTTATCTCAGAGTATTTGACAGACTTGGTTTGAGTCACATTGTTTCCATTGTTCATCATGCCACCAAGACCTTGGTTGCCATCACCTATAAAAGTTTTAAACAAGAAAATAATCACAATAGCAAAAATGGCAAATGCTAGGAGAGGGTTTTTGTTGAAAAAGTTATTGTTATCGTCGTCGTTATTTTGGTTATTATCAGCCAATTTTATTCCTTAAGGTGTTATTTCTTATAGACAAGTGTTACCCACTCATCTTTCAATGTTCTTGAAACAAGTGTCATATCAGTGTATACGTCTTTGACCATGTCTTCTTTTTTGTCTAATATACCTGAAAGTATTAAAAGACCATCTTTTTTACAAACAGACTTTAAATCTTTTGCTATAAATTTTAATACATCTGCGATGATGTTAGCAATGACTACATCATAAGTAGACTCAGCCTTGTCTATGGAACCTTCCCAAAGTTTGTCATACACTTCTTCATTTAAGGCAAAGTTTTCTTTACATGATTCAACCGAGACTGGGTCAGTGTCACATAACTCTACATTTGCACCTAGCTTTTTAGCTGCAAGTCCAAGTATGCCTGAACCGCAGCCTACGTCTATGACCTTGTCATCTTTTTTGACATACTCAGATATGGCTGTCAAACATGAAAATGTCGTAGCATGATGTCCTGAACCAAAGGCTAGTGCAGGGTCTATCTTGATGTTAATGAAATCACCTTTAGGTTCAAACCAAGATGGAAAAATATAAAATTTTCCTGCTTCTATAGGCTCTATAGAATTTTGGTAGGTTTTTATCCAGTCTTGGTTCTCTTTTTCTTCAAGTGTATAGTCCATGTCTATGTCACCATTTAATGTTCCTGCTAAGGATACAAGAGCATCTTTAACGAAAGTTAAATCAGATTCGCTTCGGACGATGATTTGACCATGTCCTATCTCTACTCCTCCATCACCTGCGATGTTGGCTACAAAGTCCGCGATGAACTCTACAAAGTCGTCTTTAAGTGTAATGGTTAATTCGTGATATATCTTATTCATTGGCTCTCTTAAACGCTGCAGCTAAATCAAGCGTCCCTTCATAAAAAGCTTTCCCAACAATGGTCCCATCTATGCCAGCATCTATAAGCCCGTTGATATCAGTCATGTCTTTGAGCCCACCAGATGCGATAGTCTCAAGTCCTGAGGCTTCTTGTATCTCTTTTGTAAACTCTATGTTCACACCTGTCATCATGCCATCACGTCCTACATCTGTACAGATGATGGCTTGTACGCCGCAGGCTGCAAACTCTTTAGCTAAGTCTGTGGCTTTCATGTCAGAAGTCTCCGCCCAGCCTTCCACTGCTACCATGCCGTCTATGGCATCTATACCTACCACTATGGGGTACTTTGCTGCCATGTCTTTCACAAACTGTGCGTCTTTCACGGCAATGGAACCCAGAATGAGTCTGTCAATTCCTAGTTCCAAATACATTTTAATAGTCTCTTCATCACGTATGCCACCACCGAGTTCTAGTTTGAGGTTACAGTGTTTGCGTATCTGCTTTATCTGCTCTAGGTTTTCAGGCTTGCCTGCAAAGGCACCGTTAAGGTCTACGAGGTGTACCCATTCGCTTCCTAGTTCTTCAAACCTTTTGGCTACTTGCCAAGGCTCATCAGAGTAGATTTTTGCAGAGTCCATCAAGCCCTTGCTTAGTCTTACGGCTTTTCCATCTTTGAGGTCTATTGCTGGGAGTATTGTCATGTTGTATGTATTCCTATAGTTTTGAAAAGTTTTCTATGATTTGCAAACCATTCTCATGGCTTTTTTCTGGGTGGGGCTGTATGCCGTAAATGTTTGCATTTTGTACAGCGGAGACAAACTCATAGCCGTAGTGTGTTTTACCTATGGCATATTTGTCTTCACAAACAGCGTGAAATGAGTGGACGAAATAGAGGTAGAAATCTTTAGGTAAGCCGTCAAATAGAGGGCAGACACTTGGGTCTGCTCCTACGGATTGTTGGAAGAGTTCATTCCACCCCATGTGTGGTACTTTTTGAGGGTGGTCAAATTTGCTTTCATCAAATGCCACTACTTTACCAGGTATGAGTCCTAGTCCTTGGGTAGAACCAAACTCTTCTGAGCTGTCAAAAAGTAGTTGCATACCAAGGCAGATACCAAGTAGCGGTTTACCTGTTTTAGCATAAGCGATGACTGCTGCATCCATGCCATTACTTTTTAAGTGTTCCATCGCATCGCCAAAAGCACCAACACCTGGTAAGATGAGTTTGTCATATTGGTCAAGTTTTGAAGGGTCAGATTCTAGCCTGGCATCTGCACCTACTTTTTTAAATGCATTGATGACAGAGGCTAGGTTCCCCATGTTGTAATCGACGATTCCAATCACTATTGTCTTCCTTAATGTGGTCTATTATAATCGTGATTATAGCTAAAAGAGTTAAAGCCTAATATTTACTGTGCTAAAATTACGTAACTTATAAGGAGAGTATATGAAAATAGCCATAGTAAAGCTCTCCGCAATGGGTGACATAATCCATGCGATGGTAGCACTCCAGTACATCAAAAAAACCAACCCCACTTTACAGATAGACTGGATAGTGGAACAAAGTTTTGCCTCTGTGCTAGAGGGAAACCCGCATATAGACAACATTTTACCTGTAAATCTAAAAGCGATTAAAAAAGATAAATTTAAAATTATAGAACAGATTAAACTTGTAAGAGCGTATGCAAGAAACAACTATGATTTAGTCATAGACGCACAAGGCTTGTTTAAGTCTGCCATGACAGCAAAATTTTTAGGAAAAAACAGAGCAGGGTTCTCAAAAGACTCCATCCGTGAAGGGATAGCGTCTTATTTTTATGGACAGAAGGTAGACATAGCCTATGATGCAAATACTATAGATAGAAATGCAAAAGTCATGAGCGAGCCTTTAGCTGTTGAGATTACAAAACAGATGATACTAGATAAAGAACCATTTTTGTTTTATGATGATGCGGAGGTAGTGTCGGAACTTAGTAGTGAGAAAAAGAACATCATTTTTGTCATAGGTTCTACATGGGAAAGTCGTAACTATCCTAAAGAGAAGTTTTTGCAGGTGGCTAATATTTTGGAACAAAATGTACTTGTGGCTTGGGGGTCAGAAGAAGAGAGAGAAAAAGCAGAGTGGATAGAGAAGAATAGTGAATATGCAAAAGCACTACCCAAAATCAATCTTAATGCACTCAAAGCCATCATAGGGAAGTCGGATTTACTTATAGGCAACGATACCGGTCCTACACATATGGCATGGGGCTTAAATGTCCCTTCCATTACTCTTTTTGGTCCAACACCTGTGAATCGTGTGTATGAAACAGCTATAAACAAAGTGTTGAAATCACCTTCAGTGGTGAACCATTATAAGTTAAATAAAAATGATTTTTCTATCAGAGAGATAGAAGTTGAGACTGTTGTAAATCTGGCAAAAGGATTGCTTGATGCTTGATTATATCTATTTGGGGATGTATAAATTTTTTACTGTAATGTTGAAAGTTTTGCCTGAACGTTTCATGAGAAACATGATGTATGGCATAGCTTGGCTAGCATACACTTTGAGTGCAAAACAACGTAAAAGAATCACAGATAACCTACAGTTAGCATATGGAGAGACTTTCTCTAAAAAAGAACAAAAAGAGATAGGGATACATGCTTTTATAAACTTGCAAGATACCGTCTTTGGCATAGTGAAAAGAGATGGATTAGAAAAAGAAAAAGTTTTGGAAAATGTAACTTTTGAAGGCTGTGAGATTATTAAAAAATACCAAGATGAAGGTAGAAACTTTATACTCATTACTGGACACTATGGCAACTGGGAATTACTCTCTCAGGCTATCGCAATCAAGTGCGAGTTGACTTTAGTAGGTGTAGGACGTAAGATAGACAGCGACACTATGGATGAGGTACTTAAAAAAAATAGAGAACAGTTTAATGTTGAAATGGTCTATAAAAAAGGGGCTTTAAAAGACTGCATGAAAGTCATCAAGCAAGGTAAAGTAGTTGGTATATTGACCGATCAGGCACTGCGTAAAAACCAATCTATAGATGTCTCTTTTTTTGGAGCTAAAGCCACGCATACACCTTTAGCCTCCATACTCTCACGAAAGTTTGGCTTAGACTTAATACCTGCATATATCTCAACAGAGGATTATCAAAATTATACAGTGAAGATTTATGAACCTATTAGTAGTCTAAAAACAGATAATCAAGAGGAAGACTTAGCTATACTAACGCAAATGCAAGCAGATATAACGGAAGATGTAATTAGACAGTATCCAAAGCAATGGTTTTGGATGCATAGACGGTGGAAAGGCTTTGCTATGAATAATGAGAAGTCAAATAACTATGAAAAATAAAATAGTACTGTTGGCTTTTAGAAAAAGTCAAAGGAAATTTTTCACTCATATGCTTGATGTTTGTGAAGGCAAGTATATAAACATAATTTCCTCAAGAAGAAGTTGGAAAATATCTTTAAAGGCATTAAAAAATTTTAAAAATAGAAATATTAAGCATGCCACCCAATTTGCTATAGATGAATTTTATGCAAAAAATAATTTAAATATCCCAAGCATTTTCTTGAAGGTATATTTTAATTTTTTAGCAAAAGCTAATTTTTTAAGGTATTACACGTCACTTGATAATTCTTATAGTAAAATGCTCATATGGAATGGGGGTAAGTTTCGTCAACTCATAGCGTTAAATGTTGCTAAGCTATTAGATATAGAAGTTTATTATTTCGAGAATGGTTTGTTACCAAATACAATGGTCTTTGACACTCAGGGTATTAATTATAATAATAGTGTACCAAGAGATAAAATATTTTATGAAACTTATCAATCTACGACCCAACTACCTAAAGCATTGGTACCCAGAATAGGAAAAAATAGAAAGACATTTAAAGGTGACAAAGAAGCACTTCCTCAAGAATATATTTTTGTACCTTTTCAAGTAGATGCAGACACGCAGATCATATCTCAATCACCATGGGTTAAAAATATGAGAGCCTTGTATGCTATCATAGAAAGTGTTGCAAAAGAAAGTCCATATCACTTTGTGATGAAGGAGCATCCTTCCAGTGGCGTGGAGTATCCAGATTTACATAAAAGATCTTTAGAAAACAACAACATAAGTTTTCACAATACCTATAGTACTCAGGAGTTGATAGAAAATTCTATGGCAGTGATAACAATCAATTCTACAGTTGGTATTGAAGCATTACTTTTTCATAAGAAGGTTATTGTGTTAGGAAATGCTTTTTATAATATAGAAGGGATTACTTATGGTGCACAAGATATCAATGAATTGAGACACATATTAGAGCATATAAAGACATTTACCCCGAATAAAAGTTTAATAGAAAAACTATTAAGTTATTTATATGTAGAATATTTAATAGAAAAAAATGATGAGATGTATACAGCTTTTTGTCAAAAAATTACAGCAGCATAAAGAAAAGAGATAATTGTGACATTAATTAATACACACATAGATTACAATCAGTATCTTAATAAGCTGATTGTATTTTATGCATTCTTAATGCCTTTATCTAGAGCAGGGATGGTGTTTTTCTCTGGACTTATTCTTATTGTGTGGCTATTAGAAGGTGATTTTAGAAAAAAATATCTTTTATTGTCCAAAAATAAAATTATTATTGTCTTATTATTATTTATTGCTTTGAATCTTCTTTCTGTGTTTTGGAGTGATCATCCACAAGAAGCCTTTAGTTATGTGTTGAAGTACTGGTATTTTTTACCTATGTTGGTATTATTTACTTCTTTGAAAAAGGAGTATATCGCAAAGGCATTGTCTGCTTTTATATTTGGCATGTTTATTAGTGAAATGATATCATATGGGATATTTTTTGAACTCTTCCATTTTAACGATACTAGCCCACAAAATCCTTCCCCTTTTATGCACCATATTGAGTATAGTATCTTCCTTGCATTTACAGCACTTGTATTGTTAAATCGCATTTTTAATGAAGGAGATATCAAGTATAAAATATTATACTCATTCTTTTTTGTTACGATGAGTGGAAACTTATTTTTAACAGCAGGGAGGACAGGTCAGTTTGCATTTATTTTAGGCTTGTTTGTTTTGGCATTGATAAGCTTTAAAAACAAATTTAAAGCACTATTTATTTTTATGGTGTTGACAGTGATTATTATAGGTATTGCTTTCAACATGAGTACAACCTTTCATGAACGTGTGATAATTGGTAAAGAAAACTTAGTCAATGTTGTAAAAAATAAAGATTATTGTACTTCATGGGGTGGACGTGTGGGGGCATGGGTACTCTCCAAGGAAATTATTTCTCAAAGTCCACTTGTGGGTGTAGGTCCTGTAGATAATATGAAAGAATTTCATTCTCTTATAGATAGTCGTTATCCAGAAATGAAGTGTATGCATCAAAGTTTTATGCATATACACAATCAATACTTACAAATCTGTACCCAATTAGGGATGATTGGACTTATTATCTTCTTGAGTTTATTTTATTTTATTGCTAGAATGGATTTGAAAAATGGAGAGTATAGAAATATAAAATATATTTACTTAACTGTGATCCTTTTTGCTTTTATACCAGAAGTACTTATGCATAGACAATTTTCTATGGTTCTTTTTGCATTTATCATGGGTCTATTGTTGGCTACATACAGGACAGAAAATGAAGTATGAAGTCTCAAATAGTAAATACATTGGGCTACTTACAGAGATAAAAACGTCTTTTTCAAAAGCAACACAAAGTATGTATGAAGGTCGAAATAGTTTAAAAATCATACAGTATGCTGATACTGATTTAGTGATAAAGTCTTTTAAAATACCTCATATTATCAATAAAGTTGCGTATACATTTTTCCGTGATTCAAAAGCTAAAAAATCATACATCCATAGTATGAAGATGCTTGAATTTACGCCTGAACCTATAGGGTATATGGAGTATTTCAAGTTTGGATTATTGGCACAGAGTTATTATGTTTGTAAAGAATACAAGTATGACTTTACGATACGTGAGCCACTTGTTGACGTTCATTTTGAACATAGAAATGAAGTATTTAAGGCTTTTGCTAGGTTCACCTATCTTTTGCACAATTATAACATTGAACATTTAGATTATTCACCAGGGAACATTTTAATTAAAGAGCAAGATGGTGGGTACGAATTTAAAGTGATTGATGTCAATAGAATGAGATTTAGACAACTAAATCCCGTGGAACGTATCGAAAACTTTTCTAAACTTTGGGCAAGAAATGAAGACTTGAAAATGATAGCTACTGAGTATGCCACATTGATAGAAATGGATAAAGATGAAGCCATAGATATCGCATTAAAAACATCACAAAGACACAAAGATAAAAAAAATCTTAAAAAGAGACTTAAAGGAAAAAAAGTTGTCGATTAAGCAAATCTCTGTAGTCATCATTGCAAAAAATGCTGAAGGGACCATAGCAGAATCTTTACAGTCTTTAGAACGTTTTAATGAAGTTGTACTGTATTTAAATGATTCAAGTGACACGACAGAAGAAATTGCGAAGAAATATACCAATGTGACTATAGTTAAGGGTGATTTTGTAGGTTTTGGTGATACAAAAAATGCAGCTTTACAGCATACTAAAAATGACTGGGTATTATCACTAGACAGCGATGAAGTGTTAAATGCAGCACTGCTAGAAGAAATAGAAACTATGGATTTACGGGACAGTGCAGTGGTCTATCAGTTGATAAGAGATAACTATTTTTTAGGCGAAAAGACACAAAGTTCAGATGTAATCGTAAGACTATTCAACAAAAACTATACAAAATTTAATGATAACACCGTACATGAAAAAGTTATCATACCTACAAATACTAAAGTTGTAAGACTACACACACACTTCAAACATCTGAATATCACCAATATAAATCAAACACTTACTAAAATAATTCAATATACGGATTTGGGTGCAAAAGATAAGCAAACATGCTTCTTTATGACAATCATTTTTAAAGCACTGTTCGCATTTTTCAAAACATATATTCTGCAAGGAAATATCCTTAAAGGTTGGGTAGGATTTGCATTGGCAATAAATTCTGCCAATAAGCGTTATTATAAATATTTGAAACAATTTATAAATTGTAAAACTGCTAGAAAGAAAGCATAGAGATGAAGATTTTAGTAACAGGCAGTGCAGGTTTTATAGGGTATCACTTAACAAAAAGACTTTTGGAGCGTGGAGATGACGTGATAGGGATAGATAATATTAATGATTATTATGATGTTAACCTCAAGTATGCTCGATTGAAAGAGTTGGGTATCATTTGTCATCATCATCTATATGAAGAAGGAAAAAAGTATATTTCAAACCTTTATCCAAAGCATACATTTGTAAAAATGGATTTATCTGATACAGAAAGTATGTATAAACTATTTGAAGAAGAAAAATTTGATGCTGTGTGTAATCTTGCAGCACAAGCAGGGGTACGTTATTCACTAGAAAACCCACATGCGTACATACAGAGCAATGTAGTAGGTTTTATGAATGTCCTGGAAGGCTGTAGGCATCATGATGTGACAAATCTTTGTTATGCATCAAGTTCTTCTGTGTATGGACTCAATACTTCTCAGCCTTTTAAAACATCGGATCATACAGACCATCAAATAAGTATTTACGCGGCTACTAAGAAATCTAATGAAATGATGGCACATACTTATGCACACCTGTATGGTATACAAACGACAGGGTTACGGTTTTTTACAGTGTATGGACCTTGGGGTAGACCTGACATGGCACCTATGCTTTTTGCAGATGCTATCCTTAACGATAGACCCATTAAAGTCTTCAACCATGGAAAAATGTCTAGAGACTTTACCTATATAGACGACATTATAGAAGGTATCATAAAGGTCATAGACAACCCCGCTAAGCCAAATAAAAACTTTGATCCTTCTACACCTGATCCTTCTTCTTCTTTAGCTCCATACCGCATTTATAATATTGGTAACAATGCACCACTTTCACTGATGACATTTATAGACACATTAGAAGAGAGCTTAGGGAAAAAAGCTGAGAAAAATTTCATGGATATGCAAGACGGTGATGTGGTATCTACCTATGCAGATGTGAGTGACTTGATGAAGGATTTTGACTATAAACCCGATACGCATTTAAAAGAAGGTGTACCTGCCTTTGTTTCTTGGTATAAAGAGTTTTATAAAGTACAGTGATGAAGCATTTTTTAATTTACATATCACAACCGTATAGTATCCCCATTGGTCGACCCTTGCAAGAGGAGATTAAAAAACGTGGTTATCAAGTAAAATGGTTTTGTGATGAAGTGGATATTGGTTCTTATTTAAGCAAAGATGAATTAGTGCTTAGGAGTGTAGAAGAAGTAAAAGCATACAAGCCTGATGTGGTACTTGTCGCTACAAATGTGGTACCAGACTTTTTTTCTGGTATTAAAGTACAGATTTTCCATGGATTTTCTGTGGGTAAACGTAGTGATGCAAAGGGCCATTTTAATATACGCGGTTTTTTTGACCTCTACTGTACCCAAGGACCTAGTACGACTAGACCTTTTGAAGCATTGCAGAAAAAGTTTAAGTATTTCAAGGTGATTGAGACAGGGTGGTCAAAAGTTGACCCACTGTTTCCCTTAGAAAAAAGTTTAAACACTAAACCTACAGTCATGATAAGTTCTACGTTTACAACGAAACTGAGTCTTGCTAAAAATATGGAAGTTGTGAAAGAAATACAAAGACTTTCAAGGCTAGAGAAATGGAAGTTTATTGCTGTACTTCATCCAAAAATGGAAGAAGAAATTGTAGAAATTTTTAAAGGCATGCAGCATGAGGATTTTATTTTTCATGACACAACAGATTTGATTCCGTTGTTTCAGCAAGCAGATGTGATGTTTTCAGATACTACTTCTGCTATTACGGAGTTTGTACTCCAACACAAACCTGTTGTTACGATGAACAACAAACAACCTGCCCCTCATATGATAGATATACAGTATGCCAGTGAGATAGAGAAAGCTTTAGACTATGCTTTGAGTAAACCCCAGAAGATTATGGAAGCATTAAGAACATATATTTTGCAAACACATCCCTATACAGATGGAAAATCAAGCACAAGAGTAGTTGATGCATGTTTAGATTTTTTAGAACATGGTAAAATGAAGCGAAAACCATTTAACCTTATTAGAAAATATAAAATTCGAAAAAAACTAAAATATTTTAGAGTTTAGAAAGACACACGATGCAAAATCCATTTATCTGGGACAAATACTCAGACCAACCTTATCCTATAAAAGATAAAGCCTATAAAAAAAAGATGCGTAAAAAACACTTATGGGACTATGTGCCATTGCTTTTGACCAATCTCATACTGTTTCCGATGAGCATACTTTTTATATACTTTTTTAAAGGACAAAAAGTACGCAAGGAAAGCTTTTATGGTATGGGTGTTGACCTAGATAAGGGTCCAGTACAAAAAGAGCTTATAGATGAACTTGGAGTCAAATATCTTTTACTGCGTATGCCACTATGGCAGATGCATAGAGTAGAAGAGTATGTAGCGTTTGCTAGGTCATTTGGTCCTGATAAACACATACTTCTCAACATACTCCAAGACAGAGAACACATAGATGACGAAACTTTACTCAAAAAAGATATAGAAATTATCTTTGGTAAGTTTGGTTCATGTGTATCTGAGTATCAAATAGGCAATGCCATTAACCGTACAAAATGGGGATTTTTTTCTATGGGTGAATATCTAAGATGGTATGAGATTATCCAAAAGATACGTGATGAAAAATACCCAGAGTTAAAACTCATAGGTTCTTCGGTGATTGACTTCGAGTATCATTACTCAATACGTACACTCTTTAACTTTTTCAAAGTCAAGTATGACAAGTTTTCTTCACTACTTTATGTGGACAGAAGAGGTAGCCCGTACAACAAACAAATGCTCATTTTTGACACTACAAACAAAATAAAAATGCTTTATGCTATGGTGAGACTTTCCCCAAAAGCAAGTAATGATATATACATCACAGAGGTGAATTGGCCTCTGTCAAATACTGCACCTTATGCACCTACGTCAGAAGTCGAGTGTGTGAGTGAAGAAAAGTACAGTCAGTATATGCAAGAGTATCATGACATAGCAAAAGAGAGTAAAAAAATACAAAGAGTCTACTGGCATCAGCTCATTGCAGCAGGATATGGACTCGTTGATGATAGAGCTGAAAAGTTACGTAAAACCTCCGCATTTGAACACTATAAAAGGATGATTAAACATGAAAATAGCGAGTAAATTATTAAAGTATTATCTAGCGATGATACTTCTCTTTTTTGTAGGTAGACTAGGCTTACTCCTTTGGCAGTATGATAGGTTTGAACATACAGATGTCAACTTCTGGTTAAGTTTTCTGTATGGTTTAAAGATGGACACGATGGTAGCCTCGATGTTACTTATCATCCCACTTATTATATTAACTTTCACGCCTGTAAATATGGCTAAAGTGGCAAATGCTTTTTTGCGAGTCTATTTTGTGACTATTTTTGCTTTTCTCATTTATATGGAAAACGCAACCTTTCCCTTTTTCAGTCAATATGACGTGCGTCCAAACTTCAAGTTTGTGGAGTATTTAGAGTATCCTGTAGAAGTCTTTAATATGCTCCTTGCTGACTTTAAGTTACCCCTATCTATAGCTTTTTTAATGATAGCTATATTTGTATGGCTATTTATGAAGTTTACAAAAGAGAGTTTTATGGAAGTACTTAATCTTCCACTTTTAAAACGAATGGTATGGTTCCTCCCCATAGGACTCCTCCTATTTATAGGTATTCGCTCATCCTTTGGACATAGACCTGCAAATATTTCAGATGCTATGTATTCAACAAACCGTATTGTCAATGAAATTACAAAAAATTCTTTGTACTCAGTAGGATATTCCATCTATGCCAATAAACGTTATGCATCTAAGGCTATTAAACTTTATGGCAAAATGTCTACACAAGAAGCGATAGAACGTATTGATAGTGTACTAGCTATTGAAAATAATGATTTAAATAGTACTTCTCCCTTTGCAAGAGCAGAAAAAACACATTTTAAAAGTTCAAAAAAGAAGAACTTGGTCATTTTTTTACAAGAGAGTTTAGGGTATCAATTTGTTACTGAGAAAAATACACCACACTTACTTGCATTAAAAGAAGAGAGTTTATGGTTTTCTGATGCCTATTCTAATGGTACGAGGTCTGTTAGAGGTATAGCAGGTATTACATCAGGGTTTTTAGCAGTCCCTGGTAAGGGAGTTGTCAAGCGTAGTAAATCACAAAGTGACTTTTTTACTTTTGCATCTCTACTCAAACCTTTGGGCTATCACACGATGTTTCTCTATGGGGGGGAAGCACGGTTTGACAACATGCGTTCATGGTTTTTGGGAAATGGCTTTGATGAAATTGTAGAGCAAAAAGACTATACAAACCCAGCGTATGTAGCCACATGGGGAGTCAGTGATGAAGACCTGGTAAAAAAAGGAAATGAAAAGTTTTCAGCACTCTATGCTGAAGGAAAACCGTTTGCCGCACTCATGTTCTCCTCCTCAAACCATAGTCCTTTTGACATACCTTCTGGACGTATAGCGGAAATAAAAAAGGGTGAAAATTGTGTTGAAAATGCCATAAAGTATGCAGACTATGCCATAGGTGAATTTTTCAAAGAAGCTAAGACATTGCCATACTATAAAGATACCATATTTGTAGTTATCGCAGACCATAACATACGTGTCTATGGTGATGACGTAGTCCCTGTCAATATGTTTCATATCCCTGCACTTATTTTAGGTGAAGGCATTGACACGAGGGAGTATAGTAAACTTGTTTCACAGCCTGATGTGCTGGCAACTGCATTGGATTATTTAGGAAAGGATTTTACGTATCCTATTTTAGGGAAGTCTATTTTCTCAGATACTAAAAAAGATGTAAGCTTGATGCAGTTTAACGAAAACTATGCATTAAGAGTGGGAGATAGGGTTGCCGTTGTGAGACCAAGAAAAAAAGCACAAACGTTTCAGTACATCAATAGACATTTGGTTGAAATGGCACATGATGATGAACTCGAAAAGGATGCTCTAGCTTTTGTTATAGGGTTAAATCATTTGTATGACAAGCAGTTGTTCCGTTAGGTTTAAAGCACTACTGTCGGGTGAGTTCCCATAAAAATCTTACATGATTGAATAGAATCAAAAGAATAAGAAGCATGATGAAGGGAAGTCGTTGTGATAGCAATACTATGAGCTATATGACTATGAAGAGCTAAGTCTATGTCACTCTGTTTATCTCCAATAAGCCATGAGTTTTCGAGGTCTATAGGGTATTGTTCTAAAATGCTATCAATCATGCCAGTCTTAGGTTTTCTACAGTCACAGCTTTCTTCAGGTGCGTGTGGACAGTATTGTACTTCTTGTATGTGAATATATTTTTCTTTAAAAACATCAAGCATATACTGTGTTAAGACTTGAAAATCCTCTAAACTATAATAGCCTCGCCCAATGCCAGATTGATTAGTAACTATAAAGAGCATATAGCCCTTGTGGACAAAGAGTTGGAGAAGTTCGAAGATGCCTTCTGTAAATACAAAGTTGTCTATTTTAGAGACATACCCATGATCAATGTTTATCACTCCGTCACGGTCCAGAAAGAGTGCTTTTTGTTTTTTCATCTTGCTCCATCACGAAAAAGGACAGTCTTTATTGTTTTGATGAGGATAACCAAATCCATCCAGAGATTCCAGTTACGAATATACCAGATATCTATGTCTACTCTTGACTTAAAGTCCACATCGTTACGACCGCTCACTTGCCAAAGTCCAGTAATGCCAGGTTTGACTGCAAGGATTGCATCGCGAAATTGACCTATCTTTTCATCTTCATCAAGCATGTAGGGACGAGGACCTATAAAACTCATCTCATTTTTTATGACATTAAAAATTTGTGGGAGTTCATCTAAAGATGTTTTACGCAATAAATGTCCAAGTTTTGTGATGCGTGGATCATGCTGATATTTATGATATTTTTTATAATAGTCTATTTCTTCTGGGTGTTCTTTTAAATACGTGTCCAATAACGCTGTACTATTCTCAGGCATAGTTCGAAATTTATAACATATAAATATTTTACCATTCTTACCTAGACGTTCTTGAGAAAAGATAACTTTTTCTTTAGGTTCAGTTTGTTTTAGTCGAAGGGCTATGAGAAGAATAATAGGGAGTAGAAAAGGGAAAACAAGCAAAGAAAGAAAAAAGTCTGAAATACTTTTGAAAAATAAACGGTATTTACTTTTGAGTCTATTTTTAAAAACGATAAGATTGGTACGTGTATTCGAAAGTTCATAGATGTGTGAATGGGTGAGATTATAGTCATTCATTAAGGGAACAAAAATAATTTCGTGTTTATTTTTTATTTCAGATGCAATCGTTTTTTTAAGAGATTCTGCACTGTTGCCTTTGGAGTTTATAAAGACAGTATCTGGTTCTTCATGAGCTTTTGGTTTGACATATCCAAGGTAGGGATTTTTATAAATTTCGCACATCAAAAAAGGGTCAGACCCATATATCTTAGCTTTTTTTCTCCATAGTCCCAATTTGTACAATAATTTTTTGATGATATTTTTAGAACTAGGGATAAGCAGAGCCATGATGATAAAGGAAATACCTATAACCAATCTCGAATATTCTTCAATGAGTTTTGTCATGGCAAGATACGCAAAGACAAGGATGGCTGAAAATACGATAACTTTTATGGTCAATCTACTCTCGTGCCAGAAGTCATATCTGTAAGTATACATTCCTTCATAGGCAAATAAAGAGAGCATGATAATATAGAGTGGATAGAAGGTTAGATACTGCATAAAGGGTATGTTGTGAGGTTCTAAAGTGTCAAAACTTTCTCTTAGGAAAAAAGCCAATGCTATCGAAAGAAGGATAATTAAAGTATCAGAAAGTACAAAAATAATTTTAGCGATGAAAGATTTCATTATAATCCTGAAGAGTAATACATGTATTGATATTTAATTGGGTTTATTATACTTATATTTTCTAAAGGAAAGCATTTAATTAGAGATGCCCTTAAGTTCTTCTAGTTATAATTAGAACTATATATAGGACACAAACACTCTTCCACATCTGGACCCGTTTATTGACCTCAAAGTACGCCTCAAAGGAAAGATCAAAATGGAATTCATAAGAACAAGTATCGAAGATGTTGTGATCATTGAACCTCAGGTACATGGTGATGATAGAGGATACTTTATCGAAACATTTAGGCAAGATAAACTTGAAGCATTTTTAGGGTTTAAAGTTAATTTCTGTCAGGACAATGAATCTAAAAGTTCTCGAGGTGTATTGAGAGGTTTGCATTATCAGTTGGCACCAAAGGCACAAACAAAACTTGTACGTGTTATTAAAGGACGTGTGTTAGATGTGGCTGTTGATATCCGTAAGGGAAGTCCTACTTTTGGGAAACATGTCGCGGTAGAGTTAAGTGAAGAAAATAAACGTCAACTTTTTGTACCACGTGGCTTTGCACATGCTTTTGTAGTGTTAGAAGATGACACAATATTTGCATATAAGGTAGACAATTACTATTCACCCCAAAATGACAGAGGTGTTGCTTTTGATGACCCTGCTATTGGTATTGACTGGATACTCGACAAAGCTGACTTACAACTTTCTGAAAAAGACAGGAAGCAACCTTCATTGAAAGATGCAGATTGTTTTACCTATGGAGATGCTTTGTATGAATAATAATATATTGATCACAGGGGCAAAAGGACAGTTGGGACAAGAGTTACAGCTTCTTGTAGAAGAAAAAAACCATGATTTAGCTCAAGCTACATTTTATTTCACAGATCGTGATTCTTTAGATATTTGTGATGAAAATAAATTAAATGCTTATATAGATGCTCATGCGATAGATACCATCATTAACTGTGCGGCATATACAAACGTAGATAAAGCTGAAGACGATGAAGATATGGCGTTTGCCATCAACAGTACAGCTGTAAAAAGTATGGCAACACTAGCAGCAAAAAAAGCCATACGCTTGATGCATATCTCTACGGATTATGTTTTTGATGGAAAGAGTTACAGACCTATAGATGAAAATACACCTACAAACCCAGATGGGGTCTATGCTAGATCTAAACTTGAAGGCGAAAATGCGATTCGTACGCTTTCCCCTCAAGGTGCAATCATCATTCGTACTTCTTGGGTCTATAGTAGTTTTGGCAGTAACTTTGTACATACTATGTTGAAGCTTGGGAAGGAAAGAGATAGCCTCAATGTTGTGTGCGACCAAATAGGCACACCCACCTATGCAAGAGATTTAGCAAAATCTATTTTAGAGATATTAAAAGAAGAGTCTGTAGCTAAAGAAGTAAAAACCTACCATTACAGCAATGAAGGTGTCTGTTCATGGTATGACTTTGCTCATGCTATTTTCGAAGAAGAAGACATCGCTTGTATAGTGAACCCTATCAGTACAGAACAATACCCAACACCTGCAAAAAGACCTCATTATAGTGTGTTAAATAAAGAAAAAATTAAAAGTGATTATTCTATGGTTATCCCTCATTGGAGAGAGTCGTTAAAAGTATGTTTAGATGTGCTTAATGGCACAAAAATTAAATAATATATCGCTATATATAGATAATAAAGACTAGTTAAAAAGAAAAAGAAGGAAGTGTAAGTATGAAAATATCAGTAATCGGCACTGGATACGTTGGACTCGTAAGTGGTGTATGTTTTGCAGAAATGGGAAACAGTGTAACCTGTGTTGATATTGATGAAGAAAAAATTGCTTCTCTTAACAAGGGTATTGTCTCTATCTATGAACTTGGGCTAGAAGAAATGCTTAGTGACAATTATAAAATTGGCACATTGAAGTTTTCGACAAATGCCAAAGAAGCTATTGCAAATTCTAAAGTGACTTTCATCGCTGTGGGTACACCTATGGGAGAAGATGGTTCTGCTGATTTACAATATGTGTTGAGTGTGGCAAAGAGCATTGGCGAATACATGCAAGATTATCTGGTGGTAGTAGATAAATCTACTGTGCCAGTCGGTACAGCAGAGAAAGTAAAAGAGACCATTCAAAAAGCACTAGATAAAAGAGGTGTAAACATACCTTTTGATGTGGTGAGTAATCCAGAATTTCTCAAAGAAGGAGCTGCCATACAAGATTTTATGCGTCCTGATCGTGTGGTGGTTGGTGCAGATGCATCAAAGGCATTAGACATTATGCGTGAACTCTATGCTCCTTTTATGAAAACACGTGATCGTTTTATCTCTATGGATATTAAAAGTGCAGAGATGACGAAGTACGCAGCCAATGCAATGTTAGCAACCAAAATATCGTTTATGAATGAAATAGCAAATATTTGTGAACGTGTAGGTGCAGATGTAAATCAAGTACGTCACGGGATAGGTTCTGATTCTCGTATAGGGTATAGTTTTATTTACCCTGGATGTGGATATGGGGGAAGTTGTTTCCCTAAAGATGTTCAAGCTTTGGCTAAAACTGCAAAAGACTTCGGCTATGAACCAAAACTCTTGGATGCCATAGAGTTAGTGAATTATGCACAAAAAAAAGTGATGAGCAACAAAGTCATTGAGTATTTTGGCAGAGACTTATCGGGTAAAACATTTGCTATTTGGGGACTTGCTTTTAAGCCAGAAACAGATGATATGCGAGAGGCTTCAGCCATTACTATTATCAATGAACTTACAGCCTTGGGTGCTAAGGTTGTCGCCTATGACCCTAAAGCACGTCACGAGGCAGAGACATTTTATTTAAAAGACAATAAGCATGTTCGATATGCAGAAAATAAATATGATGCACTAAATGATGCAGATGCTGTCATATTGGTCACAGAGTGGAAAGAGTTTAGAAGTCCTGACTTTGAAGAAGTGAAGAAACGTTTGAAAAACCCACTTTTTTTTGATGGTCGAAACCAGTTTGATAAAAAACGTATGGCTGAACTTGGATTTAAATATTACCAAGTTGGTGCCTAAGCATTTTAGATTTTTTAAAGGTATATTATTTTGCATTATTTGTTTGAAGAAGTTATTTTAGAAAACAACAGTATTAAAAAAGTAGCAGTAAAAGAGTTGACACCAGCTCCTAAAAAGATTGCTATTGTTGCCCATGTTTTTTATGTAGATATTTGGGATGAAATAAACCAATATGTAGAAAAGATTAAAATGCCGTATGACATTTTTGTCACAGTCCCCCCAAGCATAAATGACGAAGATTTAAAAAGTATTTTGAACTCAAACCCTCATGTGCGTCTTTATATGACGGAAAACAGAGGGAGAGATGTACTTCCTTTTTTACAAATAATGAGCATTATCCCTGAAAACAACTATGACTATATTTGTAAACTACATACAAAAAAGACTGGGGACAGTCCACTTGGAAATGTATGGAGAAAGTTACTGTATTTTGATTTGTTAGGTTCTAACGCTACGGTTGAAAAGACGATTACTGCTTTCGATGAAGATGATAGTATTGGTATCATTACGGGTAAAAATGTGATTTTAGATTCACAACGCTATGCCTATGGCAATGACAACAAAATAGATTTATTGGCAGAAAAAACAGATATTCTTTACAATGAAAATTATCTTTTTCCTGCAGGTACAATGTTTTGGATACGGTCTTCACTACTTAGCCCTCTTGTAGAAGTATTTAAAAATAACGCACTTGAATTTGAAGAAGAAAAAGGGCAAAAAGATGACACGTTAGCACATGCAGTGGAACGTTTCTTCGGCATCATGTGTCAAGCAAAGAAGCAAAATATTTCACCTAGTTCTGCGTCTTATAGTGAATTACAAGAAGAAACGATTGACCAGCTTAGTAACTTGATACTCCAACAACAGTATGCAGGTGTAGATATGTTTATGAAGCAGAAACATGCCATTGAAGAAAAAGACCAATATATCAAAAACCTTGAGGCACTAGCAGAGTCTATGCGTATTAAAAACAGGATCAAAAGACTTTTCCCAAGTAATGTGAAGTCAAAATTTAAAAAAGTCATAGACTTGTTAAAAGTCATCAAAAACAACCCTCAAATACTTAAAAAAGCTTTTTATTATCTTATACGTGGTGATGTAGCCTACCTTTGGTCCAAAACCAAAGAGAAAAGTGCTAAAAACCTTACACAGTCAGCTAAACTTGTAGAGATCCAACCCAGTAGATATCTAAAGAAATTCAATGAAAAAGACTATGTGATAGAAGATATGATGATAGATATTATCATCCCAGTCTATAATGGTTTTGAGTTTTTAGAAAAACTTTTTGATAGCATAGAAAACAATACATCCACACCCTATAGACTGATAGTCATTAATGACTGTAGCCCAGACGAAAGAGTGAAACCATATTTGATGCAGAGACTTAAAGAGCATGAAAATGCTGTCTTTATAGACCATACAGATAACAAAGGTTTTCTAAAAAGTGTCAATGAGGCCTATGCCCATACCTCAAACCATTTTGTATTACTCAATACTGACACAGAAGTACCTTCGTACTGGCTAGAGCGTTTAATGTATCCTATCATACATATGGAAAAGATAGCATCAACTACGCCATTTACAAACTCAGGAGAAATAGCTAGTTTTCCAAACTTTGTAGCAGATAACCCCATCTTTGACCACATGAATGTTAATGCATTGGATGATGCTTTTAAAGAGGTAAACCCTACAGACTTTTATGAAGCTGTGCCTACAGGAGTAGGTTTTTGTATGGGTGTAAACTATACACTTGCAAAATCCATAGGCATGTTCGCAGAAGATACCTTTGGTAAAGGATATGGAGAAGAAAATGACTGGTGTCAACGTGCCATAAAAGAAGGGTACAAAAACCTTATTGTTCCAAATCTTTTTGTGTACCATAAACATGGTGGTTCTTTCTCTGCAGAAGAGAAGGCAAAACTTTTAAAAGAAAATGCTTCCAAACTACTAGCCCGACATCCAAACTATGGCAAAGATGTGCATACATACATCCAAAAAGACCCACATGCAACTTTACGCCAATTTTTACTACTTAAGGCAGTAGATAAAAAGAAAGGTACCCATGTCATTTTTGATCATGACTTGGGTGGTGGTGCAAACATCTATGCCAATGAACTAGTCGAGGCATATACTCAAAAAAGATTAAGTACGCTACTCATACGATATGATTTTTATACCAATACTTTTAAACTCTTTCATCACTACAAAAAATATGCTAATGCATTCAAAATAGTTTCGCTAGATGAGTTAAAAGTATTGCTTACATCACTAGATGTTAAAGAGTTGTTCTTAAACTCTTTGGTGAGTTTTAAAAACAGTGGGGAGACTCTTCAGTGGCTTAGTAACTTTATAGATGAAGTTAAAATGAAGGTAAGCATACCCGTACATGACTACTATGCGATATGCCCTAGCTATACGCTTTTAAATGATGAAGGACAGTACTGTGATGTCCCTTCTTTAGAGAAGTGTAAAGCGTGCATGAAACACAACACACAAGAGTGGCGTAATTTTTATAATGACACCGTAGACATGGAAGTATGGAGAAAACAATGGTACACACTCCTTGAAAAAAGTCAAGATATTTTATGTTTTTCACAAGCATCTAAAGATATTTTACTAAAGGCATATCCTACTATAGATATAGAGCATATACAGGTCATCCCTCATACTGTGAAAAGTTTAGCCCCCGTAGAAACAGTAGATAAAGTAGGCACAACAAGGACTATTGGTATCTTGGGTGCGATTAACTATGCGAAAGGTTCTGAGGTCATTAAGCACCTCGTCCAAAAGATAGAACGTGAAGATTTAGATATCAATATTG
>Ga0256840_1000251_pt1 | contig 53363 bp, 58 predicted proteins | sample 355202metaG_FD_185969 | JGI IMG/M metagenome (GOLD analysis project Ga0256840, IMG submission 185969) | Hydrothermal vent microbial communities from Mid Atlantic Ridge, Atlantic Ocean - 355-202 | ecosystem: Environmental > Aquatic > Marine > Hydrothermal vents | place: Atlantic Ocean: Mid...
GAACTTCGCGCTCTGGCTCTCTGTCATGGCGTTTTATTACCTGTTGAACGGTTTGGTCACGCTGAGGGGACCTGTCTCACTTGGGTACTGGATGGTTGCGATAGTTTTAGCGGTTCCTTTAACTATTAAGATCTGGAACCGGCTCAAAGGGCTTTACTCGACGTTCTACCACAACTCCCGGAGAAACGGGCGCAAGATCGCCGTCCTCGTGACGCTTCCGTGGGTTGTGGGTAGTGCTGTGGGATGGTGGTTAATACCTTCAATAACCTCAATAGGCGTCAGCGCGGACGCGAGACTCGGGGTTGGGTTTCTAAGCTTTATTGGAATCTCACTCCTCGGGCAGTGGCTGGTGATGACCCAGGACAGGTGCGAGTTTGAGATGATGCCCTCTTTCATACTGCCCCTCCTCGCAATCCCCATCGCGTGGAACATGAACAGCGGAACGATCACCTGGGTCAGCTTCGTAGTGGCCACGGGGTTCAGCCTCACGATCCTGTGGTACCTCTACTCGGCCTTCAGGGCGATAGAACGGTGATAGCATGGAGCCCCTGAAGGAGCTGGCGAAAAACCATATCCTGGGAAGCCCAATAAGGTTGGGGATAATGCTCTACCTCCTGCCCAGGGAAAAGGCTCTCTTCAAGGAGCTGTTGGACGTTCTTGAGGTCACCCCCGGAAACCTCGATTCCCACCTGAAGACCCTTGAAAAAGCCAATTACGTTGAAATCTACAAGGTCCTCGCCGACAGACCCAGAACCGCGGTGAGGATAACAGGGGAGGGGATAGAAAAGACGGGAGAGTACCTCAGAGCACTCAAAGAGGCCTTAAAGGCAGTTTAACTGCCGGGTTCAATGTTTATTCAACTCCCCCGTACCGTGACCCCGCGACTCCCGTTCCCTCCGGGCCCTCCTCCTGAGTTCCTTGACCCTCTCGATACGGTACTCCTCCACGATGTGCAGCAACCGTTTTGTCTCCCTCTCACGGTCCTCCTCCTCCCACCTGTCCAGAAGTGTCTCTACAGCCCGCTCAAGGGTCTCGCGCTCCACAACGGCGAACTCGTCAACGCGCTTAACGTCGAGTTCTTCTGCCGTGAAAAAAGGTATATGCGCCCCCCTAAGGACGTTCCTAACCGGCTCAGGGAGGGATTTTTCAGTTATGAGCGCGCGTATCTTTCTTTTTACCAGCTCCTCCGCTATTCCCCGTCCGGCCCCCGCAGGGTTGACCACAAAGAGAACGTCCCCCCGTTTTATACCAACGTCACGTCTCAGCCTGTCGAGCTCACGCCAGCTCAGAATCTCCATAACCTTCAGGGGAACCGCACTTCCACGGATCTCCACAACGTTCATCCTTTTAACCTGAACGAGGTCCCTACTGAGATGCTCAATTACGGCCTTGGCTTCACGGAGCTGTTTCTCGAGAACCTCTATGCGCTTCACCTTCGCCTCAAGCTCCCTCTCGTGGAGAACCTTCTTCCTGACCTCCTCATCGTAGTCCGCTATCCTGCGTTCAAGTTTGCCTATCGTCTGCCTCTGCTCCTTTATTATCTCCCTCAGCTCGGCGTTCTCCCTCTCAAGAAACTCTATCCTCCACTCCAGCTCACGGATGCGCTTTACGTACGGCGTAACATCGATGCTTGGTTTCTCCTCCGGCGCTTCTTTCTTGGGTCTTTCGCGCAGTGTAACCCTCTGCATGGCCTCCCCAAGGTTGTAGCCCTGTATAACGAGGGCCTTCACCTCGTCGGCCTTTCCCCTCAAACCTGCCTCGCGGAGTTTGGCCTCAACGTGCTCAAGCTTCGGCTTCAGCCGGAGATAGGCCTTGTAGGCGGCTGCCAGGGCGTCGCGCTGATGGTCGTCGTCAACGCTTATACCCAGGTTCCGGAGAAGTTCATTCTTCTCCTCAACACGGAGGCTCTCCCCGGGAACGAAAAGGTTCGCCTTGAAGGAGCGTGCTATCTTCTCAACGAACCCCGGTGCCGGGGAGACGTCGGTGGCGACCACGATGGGATGGCCGATGTCGCTTATGAACCGAAAGACCTCGCCGACCGGCATGTTCCTCTCGCTGTGGAGGGCAATCACCCTTCCGTTCAAATCTATGGCCGCTATACCGACCGTTATCCCCGGGTCTATGCCGACTATGACGCTCCTCCTCTCGCGTACCGCCTCCTCGCCCCTGAGCGGAGCGAAGCCGAGTTCAGCCCTCTCAACGGGCTGGATTCTCACCTCTACGTCCCCGCCGCGCGCGGGCCTTATCAGTCCCGCCAGCTCCTCCCTGCCCGCGTAGACCTTGAACTCCCCCTTGGCCAGGCCGTAGTCCTTCTCTTCAACTTCCAAGTCAAAGGGTATATCCGCCCTTCTGAGCCTCTCCTCTATCTCCCTCACCTTGTCGCGGACGAGGTTGTGAATCCTCTTCCTGTACCGGTCCTGACTCCAGCCACCCTTCCCGTGGCTTCTTCCGCGGGTTACCTTGATTATCACCTCGTCCTCGAAGGCAAGAACCTCATAGCCGACCCCTTTACTGGCCAGCAGGGCTGAAAGCTTGGCCTCCTCGTAGGGATCGAACCTGTCGGTTACCCTTATCCCATGCTCCTTTGCCAGGCTCTGAAGGCTTCTCCCCTCGCCCGGACGGCCGGTCACCTGGACGAGCTTCGTCCCGCTCGGAAGGGCTCGAAGAAACTTCCTGAGGTCGTCGCCGAGCTCGGTAACGCTGTCCATGGCCACTATATCCGGCCTCTTGCTCTGGATGAAGCGGATAAGGCGGTAGAGGGTGAACTCACCCTTTCTCTCAAGCCTGCCGTTGAACCAGCTCACGACGGCAAACCTCTTGGGGTTCTCGCTTATTATATCCACTCCGAGGATTAGAATAGGCCTCACCCTCTAAGGGTTCTGTGGAAAGGTTGGAGGGGCAGTTTAAAAAGCTTATCAGCCCCTCAGGGAGGTTCTGATGGCGACCTCTAAGGCCGTCCTTATCGTTTCAACGGCCATTGAGGGCCTCGGCTTTTCCAAGGCCTGTTCGTGGCTGAAGGGGACGTGGATGAAGCCAGCCTTAGTTTCCATTCCAGCGACGGCTATCGTATGGAGCGCCGTGAACATCGCGGCGTTGCAGACGTAGGTCCCGGCGGTGTTTGAAACCCCCGCGGGAATCTTCTCTCCCCTCAGGGCAGCAACGATGGCCTTTATAGGGAGTGTTGCGAAGTATGCCGCCGGGGCACCCTCAAAGACCGGCTCGTCCTCTGGAGCAAAGCCCTCATTATCAGGCATCGTCGAGTCCATGACGTTTATCGCAACGCGCTCGACGGTTATGTTCGACCTCCCGCCGGCTTGACCGGTCAAGATTACGATATCCGGCTTCCCACCGACAATCAGCCTTGGAAGAACCTTTCTGACGCCGTTGAAGGTCACCGGGAGCTGGCGTTTTATTATCCCAGCCCCTTCGATCTCATCCGGAAGTCCCGAAACGGCCTCCCAGGAGGGGTTTATCTCCTCGCCGCCGAAGGGCTCGAATCCCGTCACGAGCACTTTCATGACATCACCGAAAAGGTTAGGTTTTTAGGGTTTAAAAGCTACTCCGGATGAGGGGTGAGGATGAGGTACGACGTTCTTATCATCGGTGCCGGGCCGGTTGGCAGCTACCTCGCCAACCTGCTCGCGAAGGACCTCAGCGTTGCCGTCGTCGAGAGAAAGGGCTCCTTCGGGGGTAAGGCCTGCACTGGCATAATAGGGGCCGAGAACTATGAGAGACTGGGGCTCCCTGAGGGGGCCATACTGAACAGGTTCAGAGGGGCAACCTTTTACTCCAGGATACAGAGCTTTCAGGTGGAGCGAAAGTCCCCCCAGGCATACATCGTTGATAGGAAAACGCTCGAAAAAGAGCTGGCGAAGAGTGCCGTTAAGAAGGGGGCTGAATACTACATGACGACGAGTTTCCAGGGCTTTAAGGATGGGAGGGCCATACTCCAGCACCTTGGAGAGAGGCTGGAAATTGAGGCAGACTTCTACATTGGGGCGGATGGTATCACGAGTGCCGTTGCGAAGAACATAGGTGCGGAGACCCGCGCGGAGATGCTCCCCGGCTACGAGGTGGAGGTGGTCGGCGAGTTCAAGAAGGATTTTGTGGAGGTGTGGGTGGACAAAGAGATGAACGAGGATTTCTTCTTCTGGGTTGCTCCCCTCAGCAAGAACCTGGCCAGGGTCGGCACACTTGGAAGCATCGACGCACTCGGGAAGTTCATACGGACGCGGGGACTCAAGGCAACGTCGATAATTGAGTTCAAGTCAGGAAGCGTTGGATTTGGGTGGAGGAAACCCTGGGTGTCGGGCAACATTGCCTTGGTGGGCGACGCGGCCCTTCAGGTAAAACCAACAACCGCCGGCGGGATAGTCTACGGGATGCTCTGTGCCCATTCACTCAGGAGAGCGCTCCTGGAGGGACGCCTGAACTCGTATGAGAAGGAATGCTCCTTTGTGAGGAGGCAGATCTCCTTCGGACTCCGCTTCAGGAGGGTCTTCAAGGGGCTGAACCAGGAGGGGATAGAAAGGATCTTTGAGATTCTCGGGAGCAGAGAGGCAAGGGAAGTCATAGAAAGCCAAGCCGACTTCGACGACCACCTAAAGACAGCAAAAGCCGTGATGAGAAGACCCCGTCTCCTTGCCGCGTTGCTGAGGGTGAGCCCCTCGATAATAAGGGCCCTTGTATGAGGTGGTTCCATGGCGACGTGGAGGATGGGACTTCAGGAGGAGTACCTCAGGGCCATCGCCGAGGGCAAGAAAAGGGTGGAAGGCCGCCTCTACGATGAGAGGAGGCAGGGGATAAGGCCAGGGGACACGATAATCTTCGAGAACAGGCTGATGTGTGTTGTGAAGGATGTGAGGGTTTACTCGTCCTTCCGTGAGATGCTGGAGAAGGAGGGCCTTGAGAATGTCCTCCCTGGCGTTGAAAGCATCGAGGAAGGAGTAAGGGTTTATAGGCGCTTCTACTCCGAGGAGAAGGAGCGGAAGTACAGCGTTGCGGCGATAGAGGTCGAGCCGGTGGGGTGGATCGGGGAGCCGTTAAGTGAGGTCCCAAAAAGTTAAAGTCTCCTTTCCTATTTTAACATGGTGTGCGGTATGAGAGAGAAGCTCCCCCTCATTCTTCTGGTTTTCATCGCCGGTTCCATATTGCCGCCAGCTGGAGCCAGTTCATTAATTGGCAGAGGTGCGGAGCACTACATAAACGAATATCAGCTCAGAACCCTGAACGGTGTGTGGAACACCGGAAGCGTCTCCGGATGGTACGCATTCAGGGAGAACGAGACGTTCTACCTCACATGCCTCAAAGTTATAGCCCTTGCGAGGAGCGGCTACCCGAGGAACTCTACAGAGTTTCGGCAACTCGTTGAATGGATAGAGTCAAAGCAGAGCGAGGACGGTTCTTTTCCGGCAATAATAACCGACGACTATCCAGAGCCGGACTCGGAGTGGTTCTACTGGGAACTCTCCAGATCGGCTGGAACAGGGCTGGCGATTTTAGCCCTCCTTGAGGCGGGAGAAAGCTCCAATTCCATGGAAATACAAAAGGCAGCCCAGTTCCTTCTGAGGAACGAGAGCGGGGACCACTGGGGGAGCACGGTTTACCTGTTCTGGGAGCAGACGGGCCTTCACGAGCTCAACGAGTCGCCGAGCATCGTTGCAACCGCCTATGCAATCGCCGCCCTCTCAAGGCTCGGCCACAATGTCTCGGAAGAGTGGAGATGGCTGGAGGAAAGGCTGACGCCGGAGAGGCTCGTGGGCCCGTATCTGGACAACTTCTTCACGGACTTCCTCTTTCCCATGCCCTACCGCGATATGAGGGGAGCATACGAGAGCATAGTCCTGCCGCTGCTCTTTCTGAGGGAGGAGAAGGTGAGCCCTCCGAAGGAGACGCTTGATTTTATATCCTCTCTTCTCGAAAGGACGCAGTACCTCGGAAACGCGACGCTGAGGCTGAGCTTTAGGAGGATTACCAACTACACGGTTGAAGAGAGGGTTTATACCGTAAACGGCTGGGAAACCCTCAGAACATGGGGCGGAACCGGAAGAAGGGCCGAGATAAACGTCAGCCTGGGGCCCCCGGACCGGGAAAGCATCTTCCTGATACGCTCGGGGAGAGCCCTCCTTGAAAACGAATCCGGCTTCTTCAAGGGAAAAATGAGGCTCTATCCGGAATTTCCAAAAAACTATATACCCCTAATCGGGAGCGGGTATGCCAAAAGGACGGTTTTCCGGTTCAGGGATGGAGAAGACTACGCCGTAATAGAGCCCCCCAACCTCGACGGCTCCTGGAACCACGACGTTTACTCCACGGCGATAGCACTGATATGGCTCCACATGGCCGGTGCGAAGGGAGGGAATGTAGACGAGGCGTTGAGATTCCTTGAGCTCGCAAGCCCAAGGGAATCCATGGCCTTCGACGGCGATGCCTACGCGCTGATAGCCCTGAGCCTGTACGGGGAGAAGTGGGAAGCCAACGGATCTGAACCTGTGGAGAGTGAGTCAAACGCCCAATCCGGGATTTCATGGAGCCTGCCGGCGGTTTTTGGGATAGGGCTTTTGATCGGCGTGCTCATAGGTGCCAAAATGGGTAGAAAATGAAGTTGCCGGTGAAGAAAAAAGAAATCACAGATACCTCTCCTTCACCCACCTTATGAAGTAGTCCGGGTTCAGCTCCTCGCCGATGGACTTCTTAAGCAGCTCCTTCGGCGGGTAGATGCTTCCCCAGCGGTGTATCTTCTCCCTGAGCCAGGCCTTTATCGGCCCGAAGTCCGCATTGGTGATGTGCTCTTCCACGTTTAGGTCCCTCTTCATGTGGTAGTAGAGTTGGGCCGAGAGGAGCGTTCCGATGCTGTAGGTCGGGAAGTAGCCTATCGTTCCGTGCGCCCAGTGAATGTCCTGGAGTATTCCCTCGCGGTAGGTCTTGGGCCTTATGCCGAGGAGATTCTCCATCTCGTCGTTCCAGAGCTCCGGGAGGTCTTTGGCCTTGACGCCCTCGTTGAGCATCATCCTCTCAAGCTTGAAGCGGAGGAGTATGTGGAAGTTGTAGGTGACGACATCAGCCTCGGTCCTTATGAAGTCGGGCCTGACCATGTTGAAGTAGAGGTAGATGTCCTTGGGCGTGTAGTTGGCTATGAAGGGCAGGTTCTCCTTAAGGGTTGGATATATCAACCCGGCGAACTCCCTTGAGCGGCCGACGATGTTCTCCCAGAACCTGCTCTGGCTCTCGTGGATTCCGAGGCTTACTCCACCCGCAATCGGGCTGAACATGAACCTCTCGTCCCCCTGGAGCTCATAGAGGGCGTGTCCAAACTCATGGACTGTGCTGAGAACGGTCATCCTGAAGTCGTAGCCCTCGTAGCGCGTGGTTATTCTGACGTCCTTTATTCCAAACTCCGTCGTGAACGGGTGGGCCGAAACGTCGAGCCTGGAGCGGACGCCGAGTGGGAAGCCGAACTTCTCTAGTATCATGCGGTTGACACGCTCCATCTGAGCCTGCTCGTATGCTTCCTTCTCAAGAGGATGACTCTGCGGAACCGTCCCCTCCTCCAGGATTCTGTCAAGGATGGGCTTAAGCTCCTTCTCCAGCCGGTCAAACATCCTTGTGACGTCCCTAGTAGTTGTACCCTCCTCAAACATGTCAAGGAGAGCGTCGTAGGGCTCGTCCTCGTAGCCGAGGTAGTCAGCGGCACGCTTTGCCAGATCGATTATCCTGTCGAGCCACGGCTCGAACTTGGAGTAGTTATTGCTCTTTTTAGCTTCTTCCCAGGCCTTGGTTGCTTGGCTCGTGACCTCACTCATCTCCCTGAGGAACTCCGGCGGGAACGAGCGGCTTATCCTTATATCCCTGTCAAGAACCCTGACCACGCCACGCTCGTACTCGTTGAGACCCTCGATGCCCTTCGCCTTTTCAACCAGCTCAACGAAGTCCGGCTTGAGAAGGAACTCCTGACTGAGAACTGAGAGCTCGCCCTGGGCAACGCTCCTCTCAAGGATTCCCTCCCTGGGCATGTTGACCTCCATGTCCCAGCCTAGGACGCTCTGGGCGTGGCCGATGGCCCATATTCTTCTGTACCTGGCCAGAATCTCCTTAATAGTCTCGTTCTGGAAGACGGTCTCCATTGCCTCCACCTCCATATCCGTGTATTCCATTTCGCCCCACGCTTTTAAATCTTTTCGATGTCCATCTAAACGGGCGAGTAGAAGTCGATTACTCCAACCGGAAACCGCTTAAAGGGGTGAAGATAGTCGAAGGGGGGGATGTGAGTGATGAAACTCGACTTGGTAGTTCTCGGTCACGTCTCGATAGATCATATACGGTTTCCGGGAAGGAATGAAAAGTTACTTCCCGGCGGTGCAGCCGCAGCCGTGGCTACTTCGGCGGCTCTGGCCGGCGCGGGGGTTGGTCTGGTAACGAAAGTTGGTAGGGATTTTCCTGAAGGGTGGCTCAAAAAGCTCTCCGCGGTTCTCGACGTTAGGGGTGTTCAAATCCTGCCCGGCAGGACAATTCACATATACATGATTTACAACGAGGACGGGAGCGTTGATGCCCCCGTTGACATGGGAGTCGCTCGGAAAATGGGCGAGACTCCAATCCCTGAGGAATACATGGAGTCAAAACTGTTCCACATAGCCCCGATTCCTCCGGAGGAACAGCTCAAGGCCATTAAAAGGATTGAAAGGGAAAGGACAAGCCTAGATTTCAACCCGACCTACATGGAGGATTATGCCGGAAAAACAGGTCTCATGAAGAAAATAATCTCAAGGGTCGAGGTCCTCTTTCCAAACGAGAGGGAAGCGCTAACGATAACCAAAACCAAAACCGTGGAAGAAGCCGCCAAAACACTGCACGGATGGGGGGCGAAGCTGGTCGTTATAACGCGCGGTGAGAGGGGGGTCCTTGTTTACGATGGGGATTTCAGAGAGTTTTCGGCACCCCCTATAAACCCTGAAGAGATCGTGGATCCAACGGGAGCCGGAGACGCTTTCGCAGGCGGTTTTCTGGCGGGCTACTCAAGGGGGCAACCTGTGGAGGAATGCGTCAGACTGGGTCTTGAGAGAGCCAGAGAGGTGCTGAAAAAAGAGGGGAGCTGGAGCATCACCCCCTCCCCACGCTCCGAATGAAGAGGTACAGCGCCACCAGCATAACTGCGGCGACTGCGGTCACCTCCATTGAGGGGAGCAGCGGGGCCAAGAACACCAGGAAATAGTAGGTGGGAAGGGCCAGAAAAACGGCCAGTGTCAGGGGAACGTAGTGACGCAGGGGGGCTCGCTCCCTATCCAGGTAGGCAGTTTCAACGGTAAGGAGGGCCAGGATCATCACGATTAAACCGTAGGAGCCCCCAAACCGTGTATAGAACAAAAAAGAACCAAGGAGCACCAGAAAAACCGCGCCCATGGAATACCACTGCAGCCCGAGGAGAAGGATGGGGAGAAGGAGGAGCCCCCTTTTATCCAGATACATCATCATTACCGTTAGCAGCAGGAAGGGGATAAGTGCAAAGGGCCTTCGTTTAATCGCTGGTTTCATATGTTCACCACCTCCGCTATTGCGGCTTTGAGGGGCTTCTTAACGTCCCAATCAACGATCAGACCATAAGATGCCATCTTCTGCAGCATTACCCTCCGTTCAAGTGATAGAAGCTTAAGGGCAAGTTCCTCCTCCCTGCTTTTTGGATCGATAGCACTGTACGGGTTCGGACTTACGACAACAACGTTGTAGCCGAACTCCGACATGGTCTTAAGCGCGTTCCTGCTTTCCTCGGTTAGGAGTGGGGAGAAGTACAGAAGCTGGGCCCTGGGGGGAAATCGGCTACGGATTAGGTGCTCAACCTGGTAGGCTATCATGTTGTTCACGTCGGGTTTTGCCGTGCTCAGGAAGTCTATACATTTGAAGAAGTGCCTCTTGCCGTAATCAACGCGCACCCATAGCGGGACCTCCTCAGCCAGGAGAAGACCGAAACTGGTACCATCGTTGAGTGCGTTGAGCATCAGGGACGCCGCAGCCCGTACGAGGTCGTCGAAAACAATGAACCCAGTGTAGGATGCGTCGACTATAAAGACGACGTCAACCTTGCGCTCGCTCTCGTACTCGTTGGCCATTATCCTACCAGTCCTGGCGGTGGCCTTCCAGTTGATTATCTTGAGCGGGTCGCCGGGCTGGTACTCCCTTATTGCATGGAACTCAACGCCCTCCCCCACCCTTGGCGACGGAAGCGGTCCAACGGTTATCTTAGTTCCTCTCGTTGAATAAGGCGTTGGGACATCCTGGATGCGGGGAACACCAACCAGCTCCTGGTAGATGTTCTCGACGCGATCCACATAGAAGAGACCAAAAGGATCCTCGTAGCTCAGCAGGATACTCTCAAACGGGTGAACCCCCCTCTTTACAAGAACCCGATACCTTAGAACGCGTTCTTCCCCCTTGCTAAGGGATATAACACGGGAGTTGCTTCCCTCAACGACCTCCAGCCCCTCAGGAATCATATCCCTGATCCGGAGACTGGGGATCCTCTCGTTGGCTTTTAATCGGAGCTCGACATCGATGATCTCCCCCTCCAGCACCCGATCGTGGGGGAGTTTTCTGCTTATCTCAACGTCAAGCGTTGGCTTGAAGAAAAAGACGGCAACGAAGAGCAGCCAGAGTACGGGCAGTACAAGGTAGACCATCTCCCAGCGAAGTAGGAAAAACGCCATCAGTACCAAGACCCATAGAGCCATGAAGAGGTATTCGGCCTTCTCTGTAATCTTGAACTCCGTCATGACCATCACTCATTACTCGAATTTGGGAACGGGGACACGATCTAGAAGTTTCTCCATTATACTATCCTGGCTGACCTTTGTGTACCACAGCTCTCTCTTAAGGATAAGCCTGTGGCTAAGGGCCGGTACCGCTACGGCTTTAACATCGTCGGGGATGACGTAGTCCCTGCCCCCCAGGGCGGCGTATGCACGGGAGAGCTTAAGCAGGGCCAGGCTCCCCCTGGGGGACGCCCCGACGTCTATCTCCTTTCTGTCGTTTCTGGTGGTGGCCACTATGTCGGTTATGTACTCCAGGATAGCATCGCTCACGTAGACCTCCTCGATCGCCCTCTGCATCTCAAGGACCTCCTCTGGGGTGGTCACAGCCCTTAGGTCAACCTCCTCTTTCTTGCGGTTCATCCTCCTCCGCAGAATCTCCAGCTCCTCCCCCCGGTCCGGATAACCAACACGGAGTCTCACCAGAAAGCGGTCCAGCTGAGCCTCCGGAAGGGGGTAGGTTCCCTCCTGCTCTATAGGGTTCTGAGTTGCTATGACCACGAACGGTCTCGGCAGGCTGTACGTTGTTCCCTCAATCGTGACCTGTCTCTCCTGCATGGCTTCGAGAAGGGCCGATTGGGTCTTGGGGGGTGCGCGGTTTATCTCGTCGGCCAGCAGCACATTGGTAAAAACCGGCCCCTTTCTGAACTCGAATTCCAGCGTCTTCTGGTTAAAAACACTGACCCCGAGTATATCGCTTGGCAACAGGTCGGGCGTGAACTGAACGCGGGTAAACCGCATCCCAAGGGCCCCCGCAAAGCTCTTGGCCATCAGGGTTTTGGCCAATCCAGGAAGATCCTCTATGAGCACGTGCCCATCCGCCAGTATCGTCGTCAGCACGAGCTTCAGAACCCGGTCCTTCCCGACTATCGCCTTTTTAACCTCGTTCAGAACTTCCTTCCCTTTGAGACCCACTTCCTCCGCTTTCATCTATATCCTCCTCCACAAGCTCAAGTGATTTCTCCAGATTAGCCAAAAAGTCACCCTCCCCGTAAAGTAATCGAATCGCCTGAGTGGGCTCGGACTGAATCCTCCGGAAGGTCTGGTTGTAATCGTCAGAGGCCATTGCATACATCTCTGCTATCCTGTCGGCCACGAGTTTCCTTGCAGTTCTACCGTCCTTCGCCTTTTGTATGAGCCGCACCGCCCTTTCAAAATCAGAAAGCGGTTTCTGGTTGCGTTCCTGTTTTCCCCCCGCCAGCAGTCCACGGTAGAAAACTGAGAGGCTACCCCCGGAAAAAAGGAACAGGGCAAGTACCACCCCCAGGGCAATAACCGAAAACCACCTGACGGCGTATGAGCCCGAAAGGATCGCTATCAGTATAAAAGATACGACAAGGAGAACCTCAAACCTTCCCCTCATGCAGACCCCCCCTCATTCTTCTGTACGCCTCAAGGGCCCCCGCGGCGTCGTCCCAGGTGACCTTCTCGGGCGCGTATTTAGCCTTCTCAAAGAGCACGGTCAGTCTGGAAAACGTCTCATGCATGTACCTGACGTGACCGGCGTGCTCCCAATGGGTCCAGCTCTCCTTATAGGGCAGATTAAGGGCCTCAAGCCAGAGGACAGCGTTTTTATATATCCCTACCACAGCATCACGGGGGTTTTCAAACATGTCCAACCCCGCTTCCTCGAGCCTCTTATCAAAGAGCTTCGCCCGGCGGCGCATTTCCCTCCTCTCACGTTTTCTGAGGACCTCCCTGTAGTAAACCCAGAGGAAATAGGCGAGTACGGCCAGCACGATGAGACCTATAAAATACGGCAGGTAACCGACGTAGGGAATGGAGTGCCCACCTGCACTCTCCTTGCCATAGGTCTGAACGTTCTGTCCCAAAGAACGGTTCAAGAAAACCCCAGACGAATTAGCCGCCTTGACTCCGAGCTTGATCCTGGAGTAGGGCCCCATGACAAAGAAGAACGCAACAATCACCGCCGAGATGAGGTACAGGATGAATTGAAGGGGGGTAACGGCGTAGGTTTCTCTTCCCCTCAGCGGTATATCAAGCCAGCTTAAAAAGAGGAGGACTAAAAACAGGACCCCGATCCCGGCGAGGGCTACCATTATGAAGCCGAGGTACTCCATGGGATGTTTCCCGGTTCCGGAGCTTAGCCTAATAATCGGATGCATTAACATTGCCATCAGGAGCATTGTGAGTCCAGCGAGGGATAGACTTTTTACCTTGGTGGACATACCTACCATAGAACCTACATGCTCAGGTTTAAAAACTTTTACATGTAAGTAAAGGTGGTGAGAAGATGGAGAAGCTTCCAAGGCTCTATATTGAGTGCAATGAGGAGGAGTGTACCGATGGAAGGATCCTGAAGGAAGAGTGCGTAATAATACAGGACAACCTGGAGGTCTGGTCAAAACCAGGCGAAAACCTTCCAACGTTCATAGAAACCGAAAAAGCAACCTTCCTCAAGAAGGAGGTGTACGACAGGTTCTACCTCTACGTGGATAAAACAGAGGGAAGGCTAGAGGCAGACGCCATACTGGTCCTCCCGGACGGCAGAACCAGAATCTACCTGAAGAAGGGCGATGAACTTCTCATGCTCCCAGTAGAGGGCTACACAAAGACGTTGATAGCTAACGTTGGCAACAGGGTGAGGAGGGGGGACCCATTCGCAGCCGTGACAACCAAAAAAGGGGAAGTGCACTACCTGAAGCCCCCAAAGACCGGCACCGTCGTCTTCATTGACGATATGAGCCTCAGACCGCACTACGTTTACTACATACTGCCTGAGGAGTAGCTTATTCCTCCATACCCTTCATCATGGCGTCTATGCTCGACTTGAGGGCGAGCTTTATCCCATCCAGCGGGTCCATCCCCTTGAGTGTTCTCGTGTTGTTTGGGCTGGTTATTATCAGGGACCACCTGAAAATGCCCTCCTTCAAAGGTCTGCTCTGGAACATCGCTATGAACTTCTGCTCACCTAACGACACCTCAAGTATCTCGACATCGGTGTCGCCGAGTTTTGATGTGTACACATCTTTAACGAGGAGGTTCTCATACTCCGCCCTAAGCATGTCGGCAAGGTATCCCATATAAACACCGCTATAGGAATGGGCCACCATTCCTTATACGCCTTCTGGTTCACGTAGTTCACATAGGTGGGTACTGTTGACCAAAAACGTTATAAGGGTTCGGGGCTAGCTTGGACGACGGATCTTTTAAGTTGGTGAAGAAGATGAAGATTGAGACTGGGGATTTTGTGGTGTTTAACTACGTAGGCAGATTTGAGGATGGAGAAGTCTTTGACACGAGTTACGAGGATGTCGCCAGGGAGAACGGGATATACGTTGAGGACAGGGAATACGGTCCCCTGGGCGTGAACGTCGGCGTTGGGGAGATAATTCCAGGTCTGGACGAGGCCCTGATAGGAATGGAGACCGGCGAGAAGAGAACCGTAACCATCCCACCGGAGAAGGGCTACGGCATGCCGAATCCCGAGCTCGTAGTAGACGTGCCCCTTTCACAGTTCTCAGATGTTGGCGTTGAGCCGGTGGAGGGAATGTACGTCATGACGGACTCTGGAATAGCCAAGATCGCTTCGATAGAGGGGGACGGTGTTAAACTGGACTTCAACCATCCCCTGGCCGGGAAAACCCTCGTTTTCGACGTGGAAATCGTGGACGTTCAGAAGGGTAAAGGGGGGGAAGGGGAGTAATCACATAGAGATGTTCATGGAGGTTGCCCCCTCAAAGATCATTACTCCCATAACCAGCATCAGCAGGCCGTACTTGAGGCCTGAGGAGTACTTCCCTTCTCTTATTACCCCAATACCAAAGCCAGAGATTATCGCCTGAATGCCAACGAATATCAGGAGTATGTTCTTTATCGCGGATACGGGGAGGGAAACCGCCCCGGCACCCCCTCCCATGGAGCCCATGACTTGGGTAACGATTCCGAGGATGAGGGGCCCGATGAAGCCGCTCGTTATTATGAAAAACATGACCTGCATGCCGGTCGATGCCTTGCGCTCCTGCTTTATTCTGAGTATCTCTCTGACGTCATTGCCAACGTAGACGAGGACGTCCCCCATAGGTGCGCCCCTTTCCAGGGCCTCAATGATTATCATCATCGAACGATAGATAACGGAGGACCGCCTGTTCCTGAGTGCAAACGCCTTCAGAGCTTCGACGGTCGGGCGCCCTTTCTTTATCTCGGCCACGGTCCTCCTGAACTCGTCGGTCAGTGACCCAAAGTTCGCAGTGGTGAGCTCCTCAAGCGCCTCAGAAAACGATATTCCAGCCCTGAGGGAGCTGGCCAGATAGAAGAAAGCATCTGGTAGCATCCGCTCCATTTCGTCGGCGCGTTTTGTCACCCTCCAGTACGGGTATATGAACGCAGTCCCTACGAACACCGCCAGGAAAGCTATCAGACCGTAAAGAACGTTAAAGAGTGCAACGGCTGCACCGAATATAACCCCCAAGAGAAGGGAGATCACGAGGAACTCCAAAGCCATGAAGTTCAGGTTGGCGGAGTACACAAAGAGCTCATACCTTCTAAGCCACTTCTCCGGGATCAGGCGCTCGGTGAGGGAAATCAGTGAGGACGATAATCTCTTTGCCATGACACTTCACCTCGGCTCTCCCTTTTTGATCATGTTAACGATTATAAGTGACAGCATGGGGAACGCAAGAAGCAGTACGACGGCCAGGGTTTCGGTGGGCATTATAAGCGTCTGGGTCATCATCGAACCCGCCAGGATACCGACTACGAACATGGTGGGCATGACTATGGTCATGAACATGTAGATAAAGGCTATCCCGTTTACCCTCTGCACGTACTCCATCAGTTTCATCCTGTACTCAAAGGAGAAGTCCTCTGCAAGTTTATACAGTATGTCAGCCAGGTTCCCACCGAATTTGACGGCCCTAAGGATCTGTTTGACAACCCTGCTGATGCTGTCGGAGGCCATCTTGTCATCGAACTTCGCGAGTGCGTCCTCAAAGGAGGAACCGGTGCGCATGTCCCTTATTATGAGATCGAACTCCTCGGAGATGGCACCGTAGTCGGCTTTGGCCACGGACAGAAGGGCCTCAGAGATACCGACGCCCGCGCTCAGAAGGGACGCCATGTGCCTGAGAGCGTATGGCATGGCCCTCTCCACCTCAGCAACCCTGCGCTTCCAGACAAGTTTGGGGTACTTTCTCATGTAAAAGAAAGTCCCCACAAAACCCAGGAAACCTATCAGAAGTGAGGTTGTGACTGGCATGTAAAGAAGGTAGGCCACGAGGACAGAAAAAAGCCCCAGGAATATACTAACACCGAGCATGGTGGCGACGTACCTGTCTTTGGGTGTCGTTATGTTGGCCCTGAACAGGTCCTCATCCAGTCCCTTTAGGGAGCTCGTGAGGGACTCAACAGGCCCTTTGAAGTAATGCAGCATGGCATCGGCAAGCCTCTCGGAGAACGGTTGCTTTATCTCCTGCTTTCTCCATTCAATAAGCTCCTCAATCTCCCTCTCTCTAGGGGGTGTCTCTTCTTCCTCCGTTACCTCCCTCTGTATCTCCTTAAGGGCCCTTAGCCTCTCCTGAACGGTTTTTCCCTGCGGAAGCCTTCGAATAGGCTTTTCAGCAACTTCTGTAGTTTTCCCACCCAGCCTTTCCAGGAACGTCAGGAAACCATCGATGACCCCCATGATAATCACCCTCAGATTATACTCCTAATCTGTTTGCTGGTCTCGACACTGCCCTCCGCCTCTATCTTCTTCAGCAACGCCTCTTCATCTATGTAGAACATGCGGAGGTAGTGGCCAACTTCCTCAATGCTCCGGATACCCCTCTCAATCATCCAGTCAAGGATAATCTTCCTCTTCTCCTTTTCGAGATCAAGCTCGGTAACGCTCATTCCTGTGTGGTGAGAGAGGTCGTTTATAACTCTGCTCGGAACCCCCGTTGGAACCAGCTCATCCTTGGCCGGGTCGTATTTGTAGAGCTTGTTGAGCTGTACACTTTCCCCCTCCATCCCGGAGACCTCTGCTATCTCCGTTATTCTCCTGATGGTGCCCTTCTTCCTGCTGTGGAATCTCACCTGCATTATGATGATGTCGAGGGCGGGGATCATTATCCTGGGAACACTCATGGGGGGGCTTTCCAGCCTTACGATAGTCTCGCGGGCACTGTTGGAGTGTATCGTGCTCATACAACCGTCATGCCCCGTGTTCATGGCTGTGAACATGGTCCTCGCCTCGGCCCCACGAACCTCACCCACGATGATCCTGTCAGGGCGCATACGGAGGGTGTTCTTAACCAGGTCGTCCATGGTGATCTCCCCCTTGCCCTCGATGTTTGGCGGCCGGGTCTCAAGCCTTACCCAGTGCTCAACGGGAAGCTGAAGCTCCGCCGTATCCTCTATTGAGATGACACGCTCGCTCGGCGGGATGAACATTCCAAGGGAGTTCAGGGTTGTCGTTTTACCTGAACCCGTCCCACCGGCAACGAGGATATTCGCGGGCTTCACCCCAAGGCCATCCACAAACAGCCAGAGGAGAGCGGCTATCTCACTGTTCATGGTGCCGTATTTTATCAAGTCAATGATGGTTAAGGGATCTTTTTTGAACTTACGGATTGTTATAGTTGGCCCGTCCAGACTGATTGGGGGGATGGTGGCGTTAACACGGCTTCCGTCCGGAAGGCTGGCGTCGAGCAGCGGACTCTGCTGATCTATGCGTCTTCCTACCTGCCTCGCAATACGTTCAATTATGTTGAGGATCTCTTTATCCTCTGAGAAGGTGATGTTGGTCTTGCACATGTTAAAACGCCTGTGCCACACATACACGGGCCTGCGGCTTCCTATGACCATTATTTCCTCAAGGTTATCATCCCGGACCAGAAAATCCAGCTTTCCATAGCCTATCATGCCCTGAACTATGATCTCGGATAACACTTCCACCCTGCCCTCGGAGAAGGTCGGGGCTGCGTCCTTTATGAGCCGCCTTACGGCGTTCATAAACACACGCCTGCGTTCTTCAGGGTCGGGTATCGATGTAGGATCGATGTGGATCTCCGTTATCGCCCTGTCCCTTATCATGTTCAACAGGTCGTTCTCTTCCTTCGTCAGCTTTGGAAGGCGAATCTCATATATTGGGATGGGCTCTCCTTTAACCCTCAAGATCCTGACGTTACCGTAGGCGTCAAGAACCTCAGCACGACCGGCGTAAGCGCTCTCCTGAGAAGAAGAAGCGGATCCGAGGATATCCTGGATGGAAGAAGGGGTCCTGGGACGAGATGTTATCTTTGGTTTTTTGGGTTCCTCCTTAACCAGTATCTCATTGAGAACCTCAGCGCCAGTTGGTCTCGCCTTCATAGCCTCTTCAGGAGTCGTGGGCCTGCTCAGTATCTCGTCTAGGTCGGTCTTGCTTTCCTCACTGAGGAAGGGTATGGGAAGTTCCTCTTTCCTACTCCTCGATTGCTCCTCCTTCTCGCCTCCCCCAAGGATATCCTCCAAAGATGAACCGCCACCCGAAAATGGGAATTCTATAGCCTCTTCCTTCCCCTTGGAAGGTGTTCCCTTTTCTTTCTTAAGAACATTCTCCAGGAGGTCGTCCTCTTCGTTCAGTATCTCATCTATCCAAGAGGGGGTGCCCTTCTTTTTTTTCTCTTCCAGCACCGGTTCTCACCGCCCCTCGTTCATCCAGCTGATATGGTAGGTTATTTCAACCTCCTTCCCCATAAGGATTATCCACACAGGGAAATCAAACTCCGGCTCTGCAGGGGGCCTTGTGACGGCGGGCTCAACACTCGGACCAGTTATCAGGGTGCTCGTAAGCTGGAACATGTTGGAGGGCTGGGGCACGCTTGGAGGCTGCGGTGAAGAGGGCGCCTCAACGCCCATGTATCTCCAGATGAACGTCTTAACGTAGTCGCTGTACATCATGGTGTAGTTCGGGGTGAAGCCCGTGATGTTGGCTCCCTTGAATATCACCGGGATCGCCGCCGCAAAGAATGTCCTGAACTCCCCGTTGGAGGGGACGTTTGTGATGTTGAAGTGCACCACGCCTTCGTATTCCAGGACTTTGATGTTCCCGTCGCGGAGGGGGAAGAGGCTCTGCATGTATATTATCTCCGGAGCGTTGAGAAGCTCGGGATAGACCACCCCACAGACCATGGTTCCGATATCGTCCTTGGTGAGAATATGACCACTGGTTAGGGTCCCGTTGGTGTAGCTCAACTCCGACAGCTGATCCCCTCCACCGCAGGCGTCCCGGTAATCCTGCATCGGGATGCGGTAGGAGTAGTTCTGGTTTATAATGAAGGTGACGACAACGGCCTCGTACGGGTATATCCAGAAGCCCACGCGGTAGTTTAGGGTGTTCCGGGAGAGGGACGGGGGAAGTATGTGAACCGGCTGGGTGCCGTTCAGGTAGGAACCCATGGCCTCGGACCCGCCGAGGCGGTTGACCCTGAAGTCGTATCTGGGGTTGACTATTATGAACTTCGGAAACGGAGCCGTGTTCAGGAGCGTGACGTTGACCTCCATTGAAACGGTCCCCAGAAGGCCTATGTTATTGTAGGAGTAACCGTAGCTCGTGCTTCCCGGCAGTGTGTAGGTCGTTGCACCCACTAGAGACGAGGCTAGCAAAAGGATAAAAAGGGACACTGCAACCTTTTTCATTCTTCACCACCTCAACCGGTAACCTTGGCTAGGTAGAGGTACTGCTGGTAGCTCAGTATGTCGGGTACGAATATCGACGGGACCTTCACTATGACGAGGAACTGAGCGTTGGGATCCACGACCATAAGTCCGGAGCTCTTTTCAAGATCGATTACCTCCCAGCCGTAGTTCTCCAGCTGCTGTTCCACATTTGCCCCATTCTTGAGTTTACCTGCAGCCAGCGCCTTCAGGATCTGTGTGAGGTCAGTGCTGTAGCTGTAGACTGCCGAAACACTCTGGGAAGCACTCTGAGAGTTCGAGTAGGTGTCGGACGAACTCTGGCCGTTGCTTATGGTGGTTCCGCCGGGCTGGTACGTGGAGGACTGATCGCGCGAGTACTGGCTGGATGAGCTACTGCTTGATGAACTGCTCTGGCTCTGAGCCTCGTTCAGATTTATAAGGCCCGCCTGCTTGGGCAGGAGCACCAGTTCTATGTAACCCTGATTGACGATCTCCTGGAACCTCGCACTGCTTGAGTTCTTGGCAAATATCACAATGTGATCTCCAGGGGACAGAAAAGCCCCGTTTATCCTGTCCCTTGAGAGGACAAGGGCTATATCAACGTACTCAACCTTCTGGACGGAGTAGCGAATTATCTGCCTGTAGTCGGAGATACCCGCGAGGTAGGCCTTGGCTTCGGTCTTCGAGAGAACCTTCTTTGTTCCATCGGGCATTATCAGAACAACACTCTGGGTGGGAACACTGTCGATCCTGTAGTCATAGTAGTCCCTCCACAGTTTAAGAAGATACGGAGCGGCATTTATCCGGGCGACCCCCTCCATGCTGCTCGCGTTGTTAACGCTCTCCTCCAGGCTCTTCAGCGAGTCCACAACCTCCGCCCGGATGCTGTCCGGTAGTGGCTGGGCCAAGAGCGGCTGGAACTCAAGGGTCAGGTTCTGTATCTTCTCCCTCTTGGTCGCGTTGAGTTGCTGCTCAAACTTAATGCGCTCCTGCTCCTGCAGGTACGCCTTGTACTGCTGATAAGCCTTGGCATAAGTGCCCTTGACGTCCACAGCCTTGACCTGATCAACGGAACTGGCGGAGGAGATCTCGCTCAAAAGCTTGCTCCTGGTGTTTTTTAGAAGGTTCTGCCCGTACGTTGTGTTCATATGAAGGGAATAGGCCTTGTAGTACTGGTTCACCTCGGCTATCTTGGAGTTTTTGGCCTCCTGAAGCTGATTGGCAGCATGGCTCTGGAAATACATCAGAGCACCAACTGCGACAAGGATTATCACGGTAATCAGAACGCCTGCACCGATGAGGATCTTCTTCCTACGTTCTTTATCACGAATGCTTCCTATCCCGCGGGGTTTCCTCGGGGGTTTTCTTAGGGTAGCTTTTGGAGGCCTTGAAACAGGTTGCGATTCGGCTTCAGTACTTGCTTTACCAAGCTCTCTTAACCGGCGAATCTTCGCCTCAATATCCTCGGACACGTTGAGCACCACCATTAACCGTTATCATAAGCTTCTCCACTCAGATAGTCTTTTTGAATCTTCATCTTTATTTAGATTTCGGTGATGTTATGGAGAGAATAGAGGTTACAGTTAAGGAGATACGCGGGAAATGTCCGGTTTTCAAACCGGGCGACAGAATAACGGTAGAGGGGCCCTCAGTGAGGCTGGAAGAGACCGATGCGATTTGCACCCATGCATTTGCATCGCTACTGCCGTACATAGTTGCCCTGCGAAAGGGTATTAAGCCGAGAGAGTTAGGCTTAGGCAGGGGAGAGAAAGCTTACATCCAGTGCCTCGACCCCGGGCTGCCATACACCGATGGCGGGACTGTGATCTTCGAGATAACGGTGGTGAGAGATGAAGCAGAGGAAGGCGTGGAGAGTGGTGAGAGAGGTAGTTGAGGAGGCAGATATCATTGTTGAGGTAGTTGACGCTCGCGACCCCATCGGAACGAGAAACAGAAAGCTTGAGAGGCTCGTTCAGGAGGAGGGCAAGCCGCTCCTCATCGTTATGAACAAGGCAGATTTGGTGCCCAAGGAGTGGACAGAGGAGTACAAGAGGAGGAGCGACCTTCCGGTCGTTTTTATAAGCGCCCGTGAGAGAAAGGGGACAGGAATCTTAAGGAAAGAACTCAAAAAGCTCGCAAAATCCTTGCTGGATGAGAGGGAGAGGGTTAAGGTCGCCCTCATAGGCTACCCCAACGTTGGAAAGAGCACGATAATCAACACCCTAAAGGGCAAGAGGGCAGTCGGGACCGCTCCAATACCTGGCTACACGAAGGGGAAGCAGCTGATAAGGCTCAGCAAGAGGATATGGCTCCTCGACAGCCCGGGAGTTGTTCCCATCGATGATTTCGACGAGCTGGTGATTAAGGGCGGCTTTCCAGCCGATAAGATAGAGGAACCTGTAAAGCCGGCCCTCAAGCTCATCTCCAGAATCCTGGAAACGAGGAAGGAAGCGATAACCGAGAAGTTCGGAATAGAGGAGTTCGAGAGCGAGGAGGAAGTTCTCAGAAAGATAGGGGAGAGGAGGGGTTTGATAAAGGCCAGAGGAGAGGTTGACTTGGAGGAGACTGCGAGGTGGTTCCTGAGGGAGTGGCAGACGGGTCGCTTCACGCTCTTCACTAACGAGAAAGAGAGAAACCGGGACTTCGCGTGGGGCTTCAAGGAAATCCTCGATGGAGTTGAGAGGGAACTCCTCCTCGATCCAAGGAGAATACTCTGGCGATTTGAGGACGAGCTCTGGGAGAAGCTAGATGGCCAGAAGAAAGCGGGAATCAGGGAGATAGAGGGAGTAATCGTTGGCATAGCGACCGGGTTTAAAAAGTGCGACTCAGCGGTTAAGTTCCTCGAGGAGCTGACCGGCAAGCACGTTTTAGCGAGCGAGTGCTTCGGGAAGAAGTGGAAGGGAGTAATAGCGATAATGGAGTGATGGGTATGAGACTCCTCCTAACGACCTCACAGGGGATAGAAGACCTTGCGAGGGCCGAGGTCGAGAACCTGCTCTCGGAATTAGGAGTTCCGTTTCGGGTGGAGGAGAGGCCTTTGGGCGTCGAGGGGAGGCTTCTGGCTGAGGTCGGCGAAGCTTTCTACACCGACGAGAAGGGAAGAAAAAGGGAGCTTAGCGTTTCAACCTATCTTAACGAGCGCTCAAGGCTCCTCCACCGCGTTATAGTTGAGATAGCGAGCGAGCGTTTTGAGGGAATAGGTGAAGAAGAGCCCGAGAAGGTGTTGAGGAGGATAGAAGAGTTTGTCTCAGAGCTTCCGGTGGAGCGTTTCGTCAAGGTGAGCGAGAGCTTCGCGGTTCGCTCTTTCCGGAAGGGGGAGCACAGGATAACAAGCATCGATATATCCAAGACCGTCGGAAAGGCGATATTCGAGAGGCTTGAGCGCTTTGGCAGTCCAAAGGTGAACCTCGACCATCCTGCGGTGATTTTCAGGGCGGAACTTATAGGAGACGTCTTTTTTCTCGGGATAGATACCACCGGAGATAGCTCGCTCCACAAGAGGCCCTGGCGCGTTTACGACCACCCTGCTCACCTTAAGGCCAGCATAGCGAACGCACTCATAGAGCTGGCTAATCCGGAGGGAGGCCCATTTATGGACCCCTTCTGCGGTTCGGGAACTATTCCAATTGAGTTGGCTCTAAGAAGTTACACAGGTGAGATAACCTGCCTTGAGAAGTTCAGGAAACACCTTTACGGGGCGAAGATGAACGCCTTGGCGGCCGGAGTTAGGGATAGAATAGAGTTCCTCCTCGGCGACGCCACGAGGCTGAGCGAATACGTTGAGAGCGTTGACTTCGCGGTGAGCAACCTCCCCTACGGGTTGAAGATTGGGCGGAAGAGCTCCATTCCGCGGCTCTACATGGACTTCTTCGGTGAGCTCGCCAAGGTTTTGGGGAAGAGGGGAGTCTTCATAACCACTGAAAAGAGGGCGATAGAGAGGGCGATAACCGAGAACGGCTTTGAAATCAAGCACCACAGGCTTATCGGCCACGGCGGGCTGATGGTTCATCTATATATTATCATGTGATCTATTTGTTCTATATATCCATACCCGCACAAATATAGTTAAATATATTTAACTATATTCTATTGCGGCAATCTTTATATTTTCACCGTTTTATTCTCAAAACGGTGATACCATGAAAAAGGCCTTCGCCCTGATGGCTGTTGGAATCCTCCTGTTTGCCGTCCTTTCAAGCGGCTGCATAGGAGGCAGTACCTCGACCCAGACTCCCACGACGGTTACCCAGAAGGAGACTGTCACAGCAAAACCGGTTGTTTTGAGAACCACAGGAGCAACATTTCCGATGTACCAGATTCAGAAGTGGATTGAAGTTTACCAGAAGCTCAATCCCGATGTTAAGATCGAATATGAAGGTGGAGGCAGCGGGCACGGACAGGAGGCTTTCCTCAAGGGCTTGACCGACATCGGAAGAACAGATCCTCCCGTTAAGGAGGATGTGTGGAAGAAATTCCTAGCCACAGGAGATCAACCGCTACAGTTTCCCGAGGTTGTTGGAGCAGTTGTTGTATCGTTCAACGTTCCGGGGGTTAAAGAACTCAAACTCAGCAGGGAAGTTTTAGCTGAGATATTCCTCGGTGAAATCCAGTACTGGGATGATCCAAAAATAAAGAACCTCAATCCTGATGCAAAACTTCCGCACGAAAAAATCATAGTCGTGCACAGGAGTGATTCAAGCGGAACAACCGCCATATTCACAACTTACCTCAGCCTGATAAGCAAGGAGTGGGCTGAGAAAGTCGGTGCTGGAAAAGTAGTAAACTGGCCCGTCGATAAGATGGGCAGGGGGCTGGCAGGAAAGGGCAACCCCGGTGTCGTTGCAATTCTCAAGCAGACCAAATACAGCATAGCATACACGGAGCTCTCATATGCGATTAACGAAAACCTTCCAGTCGCTGCCCTTGAGAACAAGGCCGGCAAGTTCGTTAAACCAACGGAGGATACCATCAAGGCAGCTGTTGCAAATGTCAAAGCGTTCATACCAAGCCCCACGGAGGGCTACAAAGAAAACCTCAAGCAGCTTCTTGATGCTCCGGGTGATGAGTCCTATCCGATTGTGGCATTCACCCATATGCTGGTGTGGGAAAACAAGAACGGAAAGCACTACAGTCCGGAGAAAGCTAAGGCCATAAAGGCCTTCCTCAAATGGGTTCTCACGGAAGGCCAGAAACCGGAGAATCTCGCTCCCGGCTACGTTGGTCTCCCGAAAGAAGTTGCTGAGATAGGTCTCAAAGCAGTTGATATGATACAGGGGTGATTTTTCATTATTTCACTTTACCTTTTTGACTGGAGGGTAAAGAAATGAAAGTCGGCGTAAACTCCTTCATAATCAGGGAGATTTCAGGCCACGGCTTTTCTGTAGATGAGCTTCCGGTTGATGTAATCGAGCTGGGCTTTGATGATATGCCGGTTTTAACTCCCTCCGGAATAAACTGGGAGGTACTGCACGAGCTCCTCTCTCTCAACGTTGATTTCACGCTTCATGCTCCCTGCTCCGATGGAAAGAACATCAAACTTGATCTCGGGGTAAATTCGAGAAAAAATATCAGAATAATGGAGAACGTTTTCAGAATAGCCCAGATCCTTGATGCTGAATACGTTGTTGTTCATGGAGGAGATATCCGGAACAACTATCACAGGGCATTTATAAACACAAAGAGGCAGCTCATGGAAATAGCAACGATAGCCGAGGAATATGAAGTGAAGCTCGTCATGGAAAATCTAACTGACAACAGGATCGGGGCTTTTCCACACGAGCTACTCCCGTTCCTCGAAAAAAATGTTTCAGTATGCCTCGACATAGGACATGCATTTCTGACATCACTGAAATACAGGCTTGATATCGGGGAATACTTCCTGCTCGATGATATAGAGCATGTGCACCTTCACGACAACAGCGGTGCGAGAGATGAGCACAGGGCTATGGGTGAAGGCCGCATCGATTTCAACAATATTCTTCCGAAAATACTGTTTAGAAAGCCAAAGAACATCATCTGGGAGATCAGAGAGTATCAGAAAGCGGATAATATCATCAAAAGCATTCTATCAGTTAAAAGTCCCAAAATCCGGGTGGTTCGATGAGATTCGTACATGTAACGGATATACATACAGTATCAACGGAGAGGGAATGCCGGGAACTCTATGGTATATCACTCAATCCAAGAATGGCTCTGCTAAAGGCAGCAAAATGGATCAAAAAATTGAATCCAGAATTCGTGGTGGTCACGGGGGACATAGCGGCCATGGCAGATAAGAGCTATGCAGACCGGGTGCTGGGCTGGTATCTCACATTCAAGGAGTTTTTTGTGGGGCCCCTTGAGAGGAGAGGGATTAAGGTGTTCCTGATTCCGGGAAATCATGATGTCAACAAAGCTTTCGGGCTTGATGTTTATAAAGCCCTCTTCGGGCAGGACAGCTATTTCGTTGATATCAATGGAACGAGGCTCATCTTCATAACACCTAAGATGAGGACAAGAAAATGCAGACCAACAGATGAACTGATAAACTGGCTCAGGGAGATTGTAACCCCAAGATCCATCCTATTCTCCCATTATCCACTTTCCCAGTGGAAAAGAAAGGAGGAAATACTTGACATTATTGACGGAAATGTGATCGGATTCTTTTCGGGCCATCTTCACAGAAACGGCCTCAGGCTTGACAATGGCTTTCCGGAAGTGCAGACCTCAGCGCTCTCCGGCAGCTGGTGGAATCTGTGGGGAGATGAGGGGAGCATCAGAATAGTCCGGGTGGATCAGAGAGGAATCTCATCAAAAATAGTTTCGGCAGGTGGTTGATATGAGGGACAGACTGAAACTGATCCTGTTTCCTGCGGTAATTTTTGTTTTTGTGCTCTTTGCTCTGATGCTCGGGGTTTACTTTTACAACTCAATGCCAATATTTCACAGGGAGGGTCTTGACATATACCTGAAGAACATCTGGAACGCTGCGGAAGAGGCGGAGAAAGAGTACTACGGAATTCTGGCGGCAATCTGGGGAAGTGTCTATACATCCCTCGTGGCACTCATTATAGCTCTTCCCCTTGCAACAGCATACTCAATATTCGTCGTTGATTATTCCCCCAAAAAGCTCAAGAACATCCTCATAATACTCTCGGACGTGATGGCTGGCCTGCCAACAATTATCTACGGTATATGGGGTGTGTTTGTCCTCGCACCACTCCTGAGAAGATACATCATGCAGCCCCTCCACGACCACTTTTCGTTCATACCCTTCTTTTCGTACCCCCCTCTATCCGGCTTTTCGTACTTTTCGGCCGGAGTCCTCCTCGGAATAATGGTAACACCCTTTGCCTCTGCCATAATAAGGGAAGCATATCAGATGATACCCTTCACATACAGAGAAGCAGCCTACAGCCTCGGCACAACCAAACTTGAGGCAACAAAAATACTCCTCGGATACATACGGCCGGCAATATATTCCGGGACAATACTGGCATTCGGCAGAGCTGTCGGAGAAACGGCGGCGGTTAGCCTCATTATAGGAAACACGTTTAACCTGACACTCGCTCTGTTTGCACCGGGATATACGATATCCTCATTGATAGCAAATCAGTTCGGGAACGCCTTTATCTACAGCTACATGACATCCGCACTGTTTGCCGCAGGTCTTGCACTGTTTGTTATAGGACTTGCCGTCAATATCCTCGGAATTCACATGCTGAGGAGGTGGGAACGCAATGTCAAGCTATGATTACAGCACAAGGAAAATCAAAGAAAAGGCATTCCTGCTTATCGTCGCATTTTTGACGTTCACAATGTTCATTCCACTGTTCCATATCTTCCTCACCGTTTTCATCAGAGGATTTCCGGTTCTGGCTGAGAACGGGACAAAATTCATAACCGGCACCTTTCAGGACGGAGGAATAGGGCCGGCCATCCTCGGGACACTGATGCTCGTTGTTCTCGCATCCCTCCTGGGACTGCCGGTCGCATTGCTCGTCGGAATCTATGCCTATGAATACCCCCGGAGCAACATCGGAAAGATAACAAAAGCCATCCTCCAGATAATGCTGGAATTCCCAACAATACTCGTCGGAATCTTTGTAATGCAGATCCTCGTGTTTCCCATGGGCTCATATTCCGCCCTGGCCGGGGCTCTGTCACTGGCAATAATAATGATGCCGTATATAGCGGTGTATACAACGGAGGCACTCAGGCAGATACCCTTCACCTACAGGGAAGCCGCATTCGGTATGGGTCTGACGAGGATTAAAGTGGTTTTCAGAATTCTTATTCCCATGGCAAAGAGAGGTATCCTGACAGGTGTTCTGATAGGAATTGCAAAGGTTGCCGGAGAAACCGCACCCCTCTTATTCACCGCCGGCGGAGCATACCAGACGTACTATCAGGGCATCACAAAACCCGTGGGTGCAATTCCCCTTTTGATATACCAGCTCATCCAGAGTCCGAGCAATGAATACCACGAGATAGCATGGGGAGCTTCACTCGTGCTCCTCATAATATTCCTCGCACTGTTTATTCCGGTAAGACTGAGTCTTAAGGAGGTGAAATTATGAGCATAACCTCAGCCGACCTCGCAATTGAAACCGTCAGGCTGAAGATATGGTACGGGGATAACATGGTTATAAAGGGAATCAATCTCAAGATTCCAAAAAACGTTGTATTTGCCCTGATGGGTCCGAGCGGATGCGGAAAATCAACCCTGTTAAGGGCGTTTAACAGACTCCTCGAACTCAGAGAAAACACAAGGGTTGAGGGTGAGGTCAGACTGTTCGGGAAGAATATTTACAGGGAGGATGTGGATCCCATTGAAATAAGGAAAGACGTTGGCATGGTCTTCCAGTATCCGAATCCCTTCCCCCACCTAACGATTTACGACAACGTTGCAATTGGTGTTAAGCTCAACGGACTTGTTAAGAACAGAGAGGAGCTTGATAAAAGAGTTGAGTGGGCTCTAAAAAAAGCAGCGCTCTGGGATGAGGTGAAGGACAGGCTCAGGGATTATCCTGCAAACCTGAGCGGGGGGCAGAGGCAGAGACTCGTCATTGCACGGGCACTGGCCATGAAACCTAAAGTGCTGCTGATGGACGAACCCACAGCAAATGTTGACCCTGTCGGCACAAAGAAAATTGAAGAGCTGCTCTTTGAGCTGAAGCAGGATTACACAATAGTCCTCGTTACCCATTCACCCGCCCAAGCCGCCCGTATAAGCGATCACGTTGCATTCCTCTACCTCGGAGAGATCATTGAGGTGGGCCCAACAAGAAAGGTTTTCGAGAATCCAGAACATGAGCTAACCGAGAAGTATGTAACGGGGGCACTTGGATGAAATCACGGCTTTTCAGGGAAATCCAAAATCTCTTCGAGGAACTGGGGAATACCGCTATGGATGCACTTTGCCCTGAAACGATTGGGGATGAGGTCAGAACGGAGGAGCTTCTATGGAAAGCGGCTGATCTAAGAGAAAAGCTCAATGATAAAACCATAGAGGCCTTAATACGATATCAGCCCCTCGCAAGGGATATGCGGTTCATAAGGGCGGTTCTCGGCTCGACATATGACACATACAGGGTGGTGCGTCATGCCTCACGGATCAATGTTGTTCTGAATATCTCACCCGACGAAAAGGCTGAGCATGTCGCGCGTGATGTGTTTAACCTGATCCGCCCGTGGTTAAACCACGGAATATCCGCGATTGGCAGGGATGCCCGGATACCCGTGGATGATCTTCCCTTTTTTGAGTCTTCGTTCGAGGAACTGTGGGAGCATTTCTCGAAAACAGATGATCCAAAAATCATGGCCGTGCTCATTCATGGAGAGGGAATATTCAATCATACAAAACACATTCTAAGCTCCGCCCTGTATTATCAGCTGGGGAGGAAGGGGCTGGAAAAGTCCCCCATACTTCTGATAACCTGAAACATTAAGGTGGTGGCTATGAGAAAACTGCTTGAGATTGGTATGGAGCAGATAAGAAAGCTGCTGAGGGAAATGGGAAACCATGCACTGGAGTCCCTCAACTCGGTTGAAAAAAGCATGGATGGCAGATTTGACTCCACAGAAGAGATTGCAAGCAGACTCCATATACTTAGGGGAGAGGTTCTTGACATCGCTACAGAGCTGCTCGTCAGGTATTCCCCGATGGCGGGTGATCTGCGCTTCATACAGAGTGCAATAGATGTTAGCTATGACCTGTACAGGATATCGAGGTATGCCATGGAAATAGAACGCACCCTCAAGATTACCGGTGTCAGCTGCCCCTTTGAAAGCTCAAGGCATGCCCTCAAAATTGTGAGGGATATGGTCGAGCTGGCGGTTAATGCTTTCCTCGAAGGGGATGAGGTGGCTATTGGAAGGCTTATGGAGATGGACAGGGAAGTCGATGGGCTCTACATAAACTCGATAGAACTGCTAACAGAGGACTCAAGTCCATGTGTGGCCGTTGAGGCTCTCATAATACGGCACCTTGAGAGGATAAGCGACCATGCCAAGTATATAGGCGAGGCTACAATCTATGTAAAGGAGGGAAGAAGGATTTAGGAAAAAAGAGCTCAAAACCTCATTGATGTTTATTCCCCATTTTTTCAGCTAAGACGTCCTCCTCAAGCTTCCCAATTCCCTCTATCCATGCCTCAACCCTATCACCGTGCCTGAGCGGGCCGACTCCAGCCGGGGTCCCGGTCGCTATTATGTCGCCCGGCTCAAGGGTCATTATGGCCGAGACGTATTCGATTATCTCCTGGACTTTGAATATCATCTCGCTCGTCCTTGCAAGCTGTCTAAGCTGGCCGTTTACCTTGAGGCCGATTTCAAGGTCATCTATGCTCAGTTCGCGTTTATCAACCACCCTCGGGCCGATCGGTGCGAAGGTGTCGAAGCCCTTCGCTATCGTCCAGGGAAGGCCCCTCTCCCTTGCCTCGGCCTGAAGGTCTCTCGCGGTTATGTCAAGGATTACCGTGTAGCCCAGAACGTAGTCCATTGCCTTCTCTTTTGGAATGCGATTCGCGCGCTTCCCGATTATCACCGCAAGCTCAACCTCGTGGTCAACGCGCTTGCTCATCCCCGGCAGGATTATCGGCTCGTCCGGACCGATTAAGGCGCTCGGGGGTTTTAAGAAGAAGACGGGCTTTTTATGGACGTCGCTGTTCATCTCCTTGGCGTGCTCGGCGTAGTTCCTGGCAAGGGCCACTATCTTGCTCGGATGGAGCTCGTAGAAACCGTCCAAGTAAGGAAGCCGTACCATACCATCACCGCCTGTGATTGGGAAGGGAAAAGTTAAACCTTACTGTACGATTGATAGAGGTAATAAGTGGAAACGCCAAAGGTCAAGCGGTGGCGGGAGTTCCAGAACTAACGGAGCGGCTCCGGAATGCTCTTATCCCACTGCTCCCTCGCCAGCTCGCCGGTGTACTTGAACTTCTCGACCTTCTTCTCGGCCTCCTTGCGCTTCTTCTGGTGCTCCTCCAGGAAGTTCTGAACCTTTTCGATGAGATAGCGCTTGCACTGGCCGCAGAGGAGCTCGCCGTTTTTACATGCGTGGTAGCGTTCCATGAGCTTTTTATCATCCTTCTCGAAGAATATCTCCATCCACTTGAAGACGACACACTTCTCGGGTTCGCCGCCCTTTTCACGCTGCTCCTTCGCCGTCGCCCTCCCACCGGTGAGGGCATACTTCCATATCTTCTTGCCGGCCCCCTCCGGGTCGTCGGTGAGGTAGACGGCAGTTTCGGGCTTTGAGGCGCTCATCTTGCCCTCGAGGCCCATCAAACCGGGTACGAACTTTGAGTGAATGGCAGCGGTCTTGTAGTAGCCCAAACTTTCGGCGAAGTCCCTCTGGAGCCTCCAGTACGGGTCCTGGTCTATGGCCGCGGGGATTAAACACCTTTTCTTCTCGAAGAAGGTGGGAGCAGCCTGAATCGCAGGGTAGAATATCATTCCAATCTTGCTCTGCTCCGTGAAGCCAAAAACAGCACGGGCCATCGAGTAGTTTATCTTCTTCGCTATCGGTATCGCCATCTCGTAAATCTTCGTGAACTCGCTGTCCTGGAAGATGAAGGTTTTATCGGGGTCAAAGCCGACCGCTATGATGTCGAGGATGTTGTCGTAGGCCCATCTCTTCGTGTCCTCGAAGGTGAGCCTCTCCTTGAAGAGGAACTTCTCGTCGTCAGTTATCTGGACGTAGAGGTTGACGCCAAACTTCTCCTGGAGCCACCTGGTCGCGAAGAATGGAATGATGTGGCCTATGTGCATTGGGCCGCTCGGACCCCTCCCTGTGTAGAGGAAGAAGCCCTTCCCTCTCTCGTAATCCGCTAAGACCTTGTCGTAGTCCCTGTGGGAGAAGAAGAACCTCCTCCTGAAGTAGATGGGCAACTCGCTCTTGGTCAGTTCTGAGGTCTTCTCTATCAGCTCGTCCGTGAGCGGACTGGTTCCAAATTCCTTTATCAGCTTTGCGTAGTCCACTACACCTTCAACATCCCATGGGGTGACTTTAAACTCGTCGTCCATTCAAAACACCTCCATTTCCAGTGGAAACGAAGCCCAAGGCTAAGCCGAGACAGAAGAGGGAGGCTTCATCAAGGCCAAAAGCAATCACCGGGCATGGGAAGGAAAAGGGAATAAGGGGATTTAAAGTTTTTGGAGAAGCCCATAAAAACCCCACCGCTTAGCTGTCCTCATGAGCCGTGAAACCAAGGGGACACTCCTGGCCTTCATGGTGCTGATCCTGTTAGGGATTGAGCCCGTTGTAATCAAGGCCAACCCCGTCAATCCGCTCTCCTTCGCCTCGCTTTCGGCCTTATTCGCTTCGCTGTTCCTCTGGCCGGTTCTTATGGCAAGAGGCCACGCCCGGGAAATCCTAGAGAAGCCCGAGGAGCTAAAAAAGGCCTTCCTCACGGGCCTTTTCGCAACCGCCATAGCCTATTCCCTCTTTACCTACGGGACGAGGCTGAGTTCCGCCGTAAACTCAGCCATACTGACTCGCTTCGAGGTGTTCTATTCTTTCCTAATCTCATGGCTCCTCCTGAGGGAAAGGATAACTGGAAGGGCTGTGGTTTCGGCCCTAGCCCTAATTGTGGGTGTTTTCCTGGTCGTTGGCCAGGGGAAGAGGCCCGAGTTAATGAAGGGTGACTTTCTGCTCCTTCTAACTCCCCTCTTCTGGCAGCTCGGCCATGCAGTGGCGAAGAGAACTGCCTACAAGCCCCTAACCATAGCAACGCTAAGGAACACCTTCGGAGGGCTTATCCTCCTCGTTCCAGTCCTCTTAAAAGGTTTCGCCTTCACAGGGCTGGCCCTCGCGGAGGGCCTGATCATCGCCCTAACCCAGAGCCTCTGGTATTCCGCCATAGCGAGGATTAATCTCTCGAAGGCGACGGCGATTTTAACTCCGGCACCCGCTTTGACGGTGCTCCTCTCGATTGCAGTCCTCAGGGAGAGCGTTACCCCCCACCACATCGCGGGCTTAACCTTAATAACCGCCGGAACGCTCCTCGTAAGCAGGGAGGAAAGCGGGGTAAAGGAATAGTACCCACCAAAAAACCAACACAAAACGCCATCTTTTGAAAAGAGAAGAACATTAAACGTGATAAAGAAAAAGTCAGAGCTTCCCGTTCTCCATCAGCCACTCCCCGTAGCGGACGAGGGCGTAAACCGCGTCGACACCGTCTTCAACGGTCTCGTAGACGGGAACGCCCTTGAGCTCGATGTTCCTGGCCATCTTGTGCGGGTAAGCTCCGCCAGGGGCAACGAAAACTATTGGCTTGCCGTAGGCCCCCATTCTCTCCATGGCCTCAACGATTCCCCCGTCAAGGGCCGGGCTCTGGAAGAGCGCTATGACAGCGAGGACGTCGACGTTCGGATCTTCTAGGGCGTAGCGCATGGCTATCTCGTAGCGGCTGGATGGAGCGTCGCCTATTACATCTATCGGGTTCCTGTAGCTCATGTGGCGCGGGAGCTTGCCCTCCTCGATGTCTTTCCTAAAGCGTTCGTTGGTTTCCTCGCTCAGCTCCGCGAGTTTCATGCCCTTCTCAAGCAGGCCGTCGCTCATCATGACTCCCGCCCCACCGCCGTTGGTAACTATCGCGACCCTGTTGCCCTTCGCAGGCTTCTGCATAGCCAGGGCCTTCGCGTAGTTGAAGAGCTGGCGCATGTTCTTGGCGCTCAGAACGCCGGTCTGCTCGAAAGCGGCCTTGTATATTTTGAAGGAACCGGCGAGTGAACCTGTGTGGGAAGCGGCGGCCTTCGCTCCGGCCTCGGTCCTCCCGCTCTTGAGCACCACAACGGGCTTCTTGAGGATGACCTCCTTTGCCGTGTTGAAGAACTTCCTCCCGTCCTTGACGCCCTCTATGTAGCCGGTGATGACACCTGTCTTCGAGTCATCACCGAGGTAGGCCATGAAGTCGCTCTCGTCCAGATCGGCCATGTTGCCGAGGCTGATGAACTTGCTCATGCCTATCTTGTGGCTGGCGGCCCAGTCGAGGATTGCAGCACCGAAGGCACCGCTCTGGCTCATGAAGGCGACCTTTCCGAAGGAGGGTCTAGCCTGCCTCTCCGGCGGGTTGAAGTTACAGTCAAAGCCGTTCTCGAGGTTGGTGACACCGAGACAGTTCGGACCAACGAGCCTTATTCCCCACTTCCTGGCGCGTCTGACGAGCTCCTCCTCAAGCTCGGCCCTTCCAGCCTCCTTAAAACCGGCGGAGATGACGACCGCCGCCTTGACACCCTTTCTACCGCACTCGTCTATGACGTCGGGTACGAACCGGGCCGGGACCGCTATTACCGCAACGTCGATCTCACCGGGCACCTCCTGAACGCTCCGGTAAACCCGAAAACTCTTTCCGTGGATTTCTATCTCGCCACCCCTAACGTTGACGGCGTAGACCTTTCCATTGAAACGGAGCGTTATCGAGCGCATTATCGCGTTTCCAACCTTTCCGGGGACGTTTGACGCCCCGATGACGGCAACGCTTTTTGGATAAAACAGGAAATCGAGCTTTGGAGCCTCCATCTTGCCCACCTCCGAAGTTTTTTCGGGAGTCCGTATTTAAATCTTCCCGCACATGGACGTGCACCGAAAGATGGATATTTTATCCATACGCTGGAAGTACGAGGCTTTACTTATATAAACGTTGCGAGGGAAAGGGTTATATTGTAGAACGTTAAAAGGAGGATAGGAACGTTCAAATTGGGTGAGGAAGATGTCGAAGGTTAAGGTCGTTACCGATCCGGAAGTCATAAAATTAATGCTTGAGAGCACAAGGAGGCAGATACTCAGCCTGCTTCGTAGCAAGGAAATGACGATTTCACAGTTGAGTGAGATACTTGGTAAGACCCCACAGACTATATACCACCACATAGAGAAGCTCAAGGAGGCCGGCCTCGTAGAGGTAAAGAGAACCGAGATGAAGGGCAACCTCATCGAGAAATATTACGGAAGGACCGCAGACGCGTTCTACATAAACCTCTACCTCGGCGACGAGGAGCTCCGCTACTTCGCCCGCTCAAGGCTCAAGACCAAACTTGGAATATTCAGGGCCCTAGGGTATGAGTTCGACGATGAGAAGCTCCTGGACATCATGGACAGGCTCCTGAAGAAGGAACACGAGTACAAGACCCAGATAAGCCGGGAGATAGAAGAAAACGAGGAGAGACTCAGGGACGCCTCAGATGAGGACATAATACACGCCATAGAATGGCTCTCGATGGCCCGTATGGCGAGGGATGAGGAATTCAGAAAATTGATGGAGGAACTCGGCAAAACCCTTAAAAAGTGAGGTTTAAAGTGGAAGCGATGGGACATGGCCAGAGGCATAAGATTGTTGGTTTTGGACGTTCTTAAACCACACCAGCCGATCGTTACGGAGCTGGCGCTTGGACTCAGCGAACTTGAAGGGGTTGAGGGTGTCAACATAACTCTCGTTGAGATCGATAAAGAAACCGAGAACATCAAGATAACGATGGTCGGCGATGACCTCGACTACGACGAGATAGTAAGAACAATAGAGGAATTCGGTGGCGTTGTTCACAGCATAGATATGGTGGCCGCCGGGAAGAAGATCGTCGAAGAGGGCGAAACTCCCCAGGACAAGCTGGAGGAGTAACCGTGAGAGAGGTTCTCATCATAACAGACCCCCAGGTAGTTAAGGTGCTCTCCGAGGAAACCCGCTTTGGGATATTGAAGCTTCTGAGGGAGCACCCCATGACGGTCAACGAGCTCAGCCACGCCCTTGGAAAAGAGAGAACAACGATATACCGGCACATTAAAGCACTCGAAAACGCGGGGCTAATTGAGGAATTTGACAACCAGAGGAACGAGAAGGTTTACGCAAGAACCGCGAGGATGTTCTTGATAAAGGCAGAGCCCGACGAGAGCGTGGAGAAGTTCCGAGAGGCCTATCTGCAGGTCGAGGCCGAGAAGCTCGTCATGATACTTGAAAAAGCGGGGTTCAAAATAAGCAACAGGGCCAAGCTTGTGAAGGTTGCCAAGGAAGTCCTCAACGAAATAGAACTCAACTCACAGCCAGTTCTCAAAAGGATCTCCCAGGCGGACGTTGAACTCACCGAGATAGAGTTATTCCATCTCCTCAACATGCTGGTGTTCATGCAGAGCTGCAAACTCTGTGAACGGGCCCGGAGAACCAGAGAACTGATAGAACTATGATGTCACGCCGTTTTTGAAACTGAACGTTCCGTTTTTGGTCCGTAGATGGATGTTCTTTCATATTCTCCAATGAACATTAATGACAAAGCTTAAATATTTCACCGCGAGTGATATATTCTGGGCAGATGGCCCGTTGAGTGCACACGGTGGTTGAGATGAAGAGGGAAGTGTTCGTTCTGTTGCTTGTTCTGGTGGTTTTAACCAGCGTTTCCGCCGTCCCCGTTGGGGCCCAGAGTCTTGAGAACGGGGGAGTGATAATGCAGGCGTTCTACTGGGACGTCCCCGGCGGTGGAGTCTGGTGGAACACCATAAAGGAGAAGATACCAGAGTGGGCCAGCGATGGGATATCAGCGATATGGATTCCGCCAGCGGAGAAAGGGGCGAGCGGCGGTTATTCTATGGGATACGACCCCTACGATTTCTTCGACTTGGGGCAGTACTACCAGAAGGGGACCGTTGAGACCCGCTTCGGCTCGAAGCAGGAGCTAGTAGACATGATAAACACCGCCCACGCATATGGGATAAAGGTAATAGCGGACATAGTCATAAACCACCGCTCGGGCGGTGACAGTGAATGGAATCCATACACAAACAGTTACACCTGGACGGACTTCTCAAAAGTTGCCTCTGGCAAGTACAAGGCTCACTACATGGATTTCCATCCCGACAACTACAGCACCTCGGATGAGGGAACCTTCGGAGGTTTCCCGGACATAGATCATCTGGTTCCCTTCAACCAGTACTGGCTGTGGGCAAGCAACGAGAGCTACGCAGCGTTGCTGAGGAGTATTGGTATCGATGCCTGGCGCTTCGACTACGTCAAGGGTTACGGGGCGTGGGTAGTTAAGGACTGGCTCAACCGGTGGGGTGGCTGGGCCGTCGGCGAGTACTGGGACACCAACGTCGATGCACTCCTCAACTGGGCCTACGCGAGTGGGGCAAAGGTCTTCGACTTCCCGCTCTACTACAAGATGCACGAAGCCTTCGACAACAACGACATACCCGCCTTGGTCGATGCCATCCAGAACGGCGGAACCGTCGTCTCCCGCGATCCATTCAAAGCCGTAACCTTCGTCGCCAACCACGACACCAATATAATATGGAACAAGTACCCGGCCTACGCATTTATCCTGACCTACGAGGGGCAACCGGTCATATTCTACCGTGACTTTGAAGAGTGGCTCAACAAGGACAAACTCATCAACCTCATCTGGATACACGACCACCTCGCCGGCGGAAGCACGAAAATCCTGTACTACGACAACAACGAGCTGATATTCGAGAGAACTGGGTACGGGGACAAACCAGGTCTCGTAACATACATAAACCTCGGAAGTGACTGGGCCAACCACTGGGTGAACCTAGGTTCGAAGTTCGCGGGGGCCACGATCCACGAGTATACAGGAAACCTCGGAGGATGGGTTGACCGGAACGTCCAGTACGACGGATGGGTCGAGCTGACCGCACCACCGTACGATCCATCGAACGGATATTACGGTTACACCGTATGGAGCTACGCCGGCGTTGGATGAGCCTGTTTTATTTAAATTTTTTACTTGTCAAAAGTTATAGAAGCAGAGGAAATTAAAAATCCAGAACCCACTTCACAGCGTGCGGCACCTTCTCCGCAACCTCCAAGGCGGTGAAGTTCTCACCGAGCTCCTCCTTTACTATGCCCCCAGCGAGACCGTTAAGGAAGGCACCGGCTGAAGAGGCCCTTAGCGGTTCGTTGCCGAGCGCGAGCAGAGCGCCAACGAGGCCCGCTAAAACATCCCCGGTTCCACCGGTGGTCATTCCCCTGTTGCCGGTTTTGTTGTACTTCCAGATTTTTCCGTCGCTGATGATGTCATAGGAGCCTTTTAGGAGGATAACGCCGTCAATTTCCCTCGCCTTTTCTTTCACCACATCGGCCTTCTCCGTGAGTGAACCCTCCGGCCTCACTCCGAAGAGAACTTTGAACTCGCCAGCGTGGGGCGTCAGGACGAAGGTCTTGCCCCTAAGAACGCTTAAGTCCCCGGCTATTGCCTTTAGGCCATCGGCATCGATGACCATCGGCTTCTCACAGCGCTTGATGAATTCTCCCACAAACTCCCCGGTTTTCCCGGCGAGACCAATTCCCGGGCCGATAACGACGGCATCGGCCTTTTCTGCCAGTGTCAGAACTTCTTCAAGGTGTTCTTTTGTGAAGTTCTTTCCCCCGACGGGCCTCAAAATTAAGTCGGGATCGCTTATCCGTTTCGCCGGCTCGGAGGGCATCGCCAAGTAAACTAGATCGACAAGGTAGCCCGCGGCCTTGGAAGCGAGATATGGAGCACCGTAGTAGTCCCTGCTCCCACCGATGATGAGCAGTTTACCGTTCTGTCCCTTGTGCTCGCCCTTCTTCCTTAAAGCGAACTTTGCATCACCGGGGCCGACGAGGTGGTAAAGCTCCTTTGGATAACCTATCTTGACCACAACACGCTCGAAGCCTTCATACTCCTCCTTGTCCCACTGGAAGGTCACCGCGAAGTCGGCCTTAACGCGAACCGAGGATGGATAGCCGCTCGGCAGGTCGACGCTAACTATCTTCGCCATTCCCGCGTATTCGTTAATCTTCTCTATCGCGGAGTGTATCGGCTCCCTCGGTTCGCCCCTCGTTCCCGCCCCTAGGAGAGCGTCAACGATGACATCATAACCGCCCAGGTCGAGGGATTTTATGTAATGGGAGTCCTTGAGAACCCTGATCTTCACGAAATCAAGGCCCTTCAGGATTTCCCAGTTGTGCCTCGCTTCCTCGCTCCTTATCTTTGCCTCATCTCCTACGAGGAAGAGTGTGACGTCGTTCTCGAAGCTGAGATGCCGGGCTGCAACGAAGCCATCGCCACCGTTGTTGCCCGTTCCGGAGAAAACCGCTATCCTGAGGCCCCGTCCAAAGCGCTCCTCAACCATTCTCGCGACTCCCGCTCCGGCGTTCTCCATGAGCTGATGGGGGGTAATCCCGAGCCATTTCGCGTTTATGTCCCAGGTGTAAACGTCCTCGATTCGCATGAGTATCACCGTTTGATTCTTAGACCCAAAGTATTAAATCGTTTTCAACCCCCATCCAAGTCGACAACAAGGCCAGCAGAAACAGGAGGCCACACGGAAAGAGCCCACGACGGAGTATCGGCATCGCAGGAGAAGAGCCCCCATAAAAACCCCAGAAAAAGGGGAAAGTTTCAATGCCCACTCAGACCTAGTTATCCCCTGTTTTTTTGGAGTCTGGGGACTGTGAGCTGAGGTACAGCAGTACCGTTATTAGAACCGAACCAAGAACAAAGATCGTAACGACAGTGTCCAGGCCATACAGAGGATTCATAAAGTACAGTGAACCCGAGTAGCTGCCACAGCTCATAGAGAGACACAGGAGCTTCCGGATGGTATAATATAGTATCAAAAAACCCACCATGTAGAGGAACACGAACCCCATAGCAACCTTTTTAATTATTTCTTCACATGATGTGGCCATGATTACCACAAAAGTAAAAATACACCGGAGGTTATAATGTTTTCGCAACCCGATAAAGGGCCTCCCACGCGGTTTTGTACGATTCACCCGAGTACAGCACGAGGTAAACTTTCTCCACACTCCTCGCTTCATTGGAGAACTCTTCGACAGTCCTCCCGAGGGTCTTCACGACCCCTTCCAGCGGGCAGCCGTAGATACCGGCGCTTACCGCTGGAAACGCTATCGTCCTAGCCCCAAGCTCGTCGGCCTTTCTCAACGCGCCGAAAATTGCCTTTCTGAGCTTCTCCCTTTTGTCCTCGTCCCATATCCCGCCGCAGTAGGGCCCAACCGTGTGGAGGACATAACGGATTCCATAACGTTCAAGCTTCATCGCCGGCGTTACGACGACCTCACCGTGCTCAATGAAATCCTTCCCAAGCTGCTTCCTCATGGCTTCCCTGCTCACCTTGATGTACTCACGGGCGTTTCCAGCTGCTGCTTTGGCTATGGCGTAGGCGACGCCACCCCCGTGCTCCAGATGGCGGTTGGCGGCGTTAACTATCGCCTCGGCAGGAAAGCGGGTTATATCCCCACGGACAATCTCAAAGGAAACCATCGGACTCACCGTGATGCAATATTCCTGGGTCCTAAAACGCGTTTCCCCGGACACACGATCAGTGTCAGTAATACTTAAAAACTCTCGATACTGAAAACGAGCGGTGGTAGTATGGAAGCGTTCAATGCCATTGGAGAAGCAATTCACGCTATGTCTAAGGATTCGAGGTTATGGCGTTATCCTCTGTTAGGCTCCACGGCTGCAGCGGTCATGCTGGCCGCTGCCGGCGTTGGTAGCGACGCCAGGTTGGTGGACAACCACCCAAACGTCCCCCTTGTGGTGATCATCACCATCGCTCTCTTGGTCATTCTGATAAAAGTCAGTCTGGTGTACTACCCTGCCAAAGCCTATCAGTACCAAACAACCGAAACCGAGTTCTCCGAGACCGGACTTGCGCTGAGGTCCATCCCAAGGGGCATGATCACGGTGCTGCTCTCCATAGGATACGGAATAGTACTGGGGCTTCTGGTGCTTGTGCTCGCAATACCGTTTATAGTGCTCTACTTCATAATGAAGGGGTTATTCGGCCCAGTGGGTAGCGTGATCGGTGTGATCACCGCCCTCCCCTTAGTAGCCTGGGGGATTGGAGTAGCTGCAATTATGGTGCCGGCGTACATCCTATCTGGGGACCCAGGCGAAGGTTTCAGCATGATCGGCACGGCGTTCAACCTGAAAAAGGAATTCATGGCGTTCGGGGGCATCCTCCTCTTAATAACCCTCGCAACAATCCTCGCGGTCGACGGGATGGAGGAGATATTATCCTGGACGTTTAGGGGACTCCCTGGCGCCCTAGCAGTGGGAAGTGTAGACGGAGCGGCCACTGGTGCCGTAAGTGCCCTGAGCAGCATAGCCGGTGCCGCTATGTACAGATGTCTCTCCAGCGGGCCCGTAAGAATAAAAGAGGATGTGAAAATAGACCCGGACTGGCTGGCCAGCCTCTGAGCTAAGCCAGTTTTTCTATCGTTTTTTCTGCCCCATCAAGGATTCTCTCCTCGTCGAGCGTGAGAACCTCGCGGTCGAGCATTATGATTTTTCCGTCGACTATCGTCGTCTCGACGTCGTTTCCACTGGCAGAGTAGACGAGGTGGCTTATCACGTTGTTCACCGGCCTTAGATGTGGCCTGTTAAAGTCAATGATGATCATATCCGCCAGGTAGTCCTCCTTTATGACACCCGCGTTGAGGCGAAGAGCCCTGGCGCCGTTGATGGTGGCCATTCTAAAGACTGTCTTGGCGTCCGCCACCGTCGGGTCAAGGGTGTGGACCTTGTGGAGCAGGGCCGCTAACTTCATCTCCTCGAGCATGTCAAGGTTGTTGTTGCTCGCTGCCCCGTCCGTTCCGAGGCCGACGTTCACACCCGCGTTGAGCAGCCTCTGGAGGGGCATCACCCCGCTTGCGAGCTTCATGTTGCTGGCAGGGTTGTGGGCGACGGTGACGCCGTGCCTCGCGAGTATCTGTATGTCCCTGCTGTCGAGCCAGACGCCGTGGGCCATAATTAAATCGCTCCCAAGGAAGCCTATCTCATCGAGCAGCACAACGGGGCTCTTGCCGTAGCGCTCCTGAATCTTGCCGAGCTCCGCCATCGTTTCGCTCACGTGAATCGTTATGAGACTGTTATGCTCGTTCGCCAGCTTCCTGACCTCCTTGAGCAGGGCCAGCGAGCAGGTGTAGGGGGCGTGGGGCCCAAAGACGAAGTGAACCCTGTCAGAGTTAAGGTCTTCAATGGCCTTCCTCTCGCGAAGGGCCTCTTTTATCTCATTCCCGGTCTTCTCTGGGTCGCCGAGGTCTATCATCCCGTAGGAGAGGTAGCCCCTCAAGCCGGCTTCAAGAACTGCCTCAGCCACCGCGTCCATCTGGAAGTACATGTCGAGGAAAGCCGTTGTCCCGGTCTTTATCATCTCAAGCGCCCCGAGGTAGGCACCGGCCTTTATATGCTCCCTCGTGAGCTTCGCCTCTCTTGGCCATATGTGGTTCTGGAGCCAGTCCATCAGCGGAAGGTCGTCCGCTAAGCCACGCAGAAGGCCCATCGGGGAGTGGGTGTGCAGGTTTACGAAGCCCGGGGAAACGACCCTTCCCTTCGCATCGATGACGGTATCGGCGGCCTCGTTTATATCCTTGGAAACCTTGGCGATGCGGTTTCCCTCTATGAGAACGTCAGCCCTTATCACCTCAAAGTTCTCGCCGTAGATAACACGTCCGTTTCTTATGAGAATGCTCATGAGCACCACCCCTTTTAAAGAGCCCTGTTTCCGGTGGAAGTTAAAAAGGTGTCGGGAATAATCAAAAGCCATGACCAACCGCCCGAGTGGACTTAAGCTTGAGGAGGATCAAAATTCCAACCGGAGTCAGTGACGCTGGAATAAGAAACGTTAACCCCGGGCCGATGCCCCAGAGAAAAGTCCCAACTACAGGCCCCGGAACCGCGGAAAGTTTGGCCAGCGAAGATTTGAAACCGAGAACAAGGGCCCTGTGTTCAGGCGTCGTGTTCTCGATCAGGTACCTGCTGGAGGCGACGTTAAGTTGCTCGACGAAGGCGAGAAACCACAGAGACATAAAAGCGCCCGAGAACGGAGCGAGTGCGAAGAGAATTAGCAGGGGGATGGAAAGGAAATCCTTCAGTATTAGGGAGTTCAAACTGCCGATTCTGTCCACAACATAGCCGGCGATAAATGCTCCAACGAGGGTTACAAAGCCTATAGAAGAGTAAAGCCAAGAGATTTGAGAAACCGTGAGCGAGTAAACCTTTTGAAGGAACACAGGGACGAAGGGAGACGCTATAGAGCTGACGAAGAGCTCAAAGCAGATGTAAGCCATGAAAAGCTTCAGAAGGGGCTCTTTAAGCAGTGCCACCCCCTTAAGAGCTTCCCCAAATCTTTCAAAGGCTCCGTCGGTTTTTCTCGCTGCGGTTTCAGAAACACGGAAGTAGAGAAAAATGGAGACAGCTACAAACGGGGCCGAGAGGGTAAAAAGACGGGGATTATCGAGCCTCCCTGCCAGAGAGCCGAAGATGAAGTAACTCAGGATTCCGGAAGCACTGCTCGCCATGAAGAGAAGCGATATCGCCTTTCCCATACAGTCTATCGGTACGGACTCCGCTATGAGGGAGAACAACGCCGGGGAGGGAGCGATGAAAGATGCACTAAGCACTATCGCAGGCAAAACGAGCAATCCGCCACCCGAATCCGCCACAAGGGCGAGGGAAAGCAGGGCCAGCACCTCAAAAACCGCCGATACAAGGATTACACGCCTCCTCTCGTGTGAATCAGCCAAAGCCCCGGCAACAATTGGCAGGAAGCCTGCGAAGACGTTGCTAACCATTGCAAAGAGGCCCACAAGAGCAGGACCACCGATGGAGGCGAGGGTTATGTTCAGGTAGTAGCCGATGAGATAGGCCACCGCAAAGACGTTTATGGAGTAAGCCAAGAGCAGTGTCCTAGCGTTACCGCTCTTTAGCAGTGTCCGATAGCCGGGAGTTGCCAAGCCTAATCACCTTCACCGCAAAGCCTTTCCTCCTTGCCTCGGAGTAGAGGTCGTCAATGGTTCTTAAAAGCTCCATCTTTAGGCTTTCATCGACTTCCAGCTTCTCGATTTCAGTTTTCAGTCTTTTCCAGGCTTCGTCGTTCCTGCGTTTGGTTTTCTCATTGCTCCTCCACGTGAGAAAAGCAGCCAACACCGCAGCACCGATGAGGATGAAGACATTCCTGTGCGTCTCAGGCAGGAGTGAGGCGTAGAGTGCAAAGAGGGCTATGGCAACGACTTCTGGAATATCACCGGCGGAAAAGAGCCTCACGACAACCACCAGAAGACGTTAAAAGAGTGAATTAAAAAAGTTTTCTACATCAGAAAACGCCTCAGCAAGTGGAAGACCCAAAAAGATTAGAAAAATCAACTAACAACTCCCCTTTCGCTTACAAGCCCGGCACATTTATCCGCGCAGCAAAAGACAAACGTTAAAGAGAGTAAAGCTAAAACAAGCATGAAGATTTACTTGAGGAGAAGAGATAAAACCCGAAAGCAGAAAAAACCTTTAGGGATAAAACCCAAAAGAAGTCGATGGTTTTCCCCCATTGCCACCACCGGCCGACTTTAAGTCTTAACCCTAATCTTCTTGTACTCTACGACAATCACCAAACCATCCTGCTTTATTGTAATCCTATCTGGAAGTTTTCCATCAAGCTGAATTTCGTATGTTGGCAGTCCGGGAGTTTTTGGTCTCAGTAAGAGCGTGTTACCCTTCTTCGTGACGTTAAACGAGTCGAGGTTGTTGAGTATTGAGGCGAAAGGGTCGAGGGCGTTGACGTCCTCTATGGTGGCGTTGAGGACAAACGTTCCGTTGGAGGTTACAACCTTCTGGATGCCCTTTTCAATGATGATCTTTTGAACCATGGAGCTGTTTATGTAATCTTCTCTCGTGATTTTGTCTGGCTTTGTGAAGTTCACGTAGCTCTCAAACGTCTGGTTGCCGATTTTTATTGTTTCATGCGCCGTGAAGGAATTAATGGAGTGCCAGTAGAAGAGGACATCCTTAATCGAATTACTTGAGGAGGAGATACATCCGCCAGCTGAAACTACCATTGTCAAACAGAGGACAATAAAAGCTATGAGAATCCTATTCATTTTTCACCCCCCACTTTAGATGCTTTAATTAGCATAGAGATTTGCCAACATAGATAGCAATATCCGTTTACTGGGATTCATTCGTCTTAATCCGAAAAACTTTGAAGTATACTCCACGTTTCTTTGACTTTAGGAATGTTTTTATTTCAGTGTAGAGCTGTTCTTTCACATTGTCTTCAATATCAAGCTCTTCCATAGTTTGTCTGAGGGACGCATCCATTTCTGACTCAGCAAGTTTCCTGTTATAAAGCGTCAAGAAAGCCGCTAAAACTGCAGTTCCAAGTATTCCCCCGATATCCCGGTAGTTATCCGGAAGAATTGAAATATAAAAAGCCCAGAGGGCTATAGCTAAGATGTCAACACCCTTTCTCATGAGGCATCACCCACAGGCATGTATCATCTTACAGAACTTGGAGGCTCCCCACGTTCCACAGATGGTTCCACCCCCAAATTCTAGTGCATATTGAACAAAATCGTCACATGGTGGAATACAAGCTGCTACGCATATAACTACAATCCACGGCTCTTCAATAAATGCTGCGCAAAATATCCCACATACACCTCTGCATCCAATTTGAACAATTCTATGAACTCCAAATCCACAAGCAAAGGCAAAGAAGTATTTACATATCGTACATTTCCCAGGCAGTCCCCACTCAGGAGCAGGGATTGACTTAACTACCTTTTCAAGTTTCCCGTTTTTATAGTAGTATATTTCAACTGTTTTGTTTTTATATATAGCTATCCCAGTGGCATCGCCAAGTTCATTTCTAACATGTATTACAGTTGCACGATATTTCCCATATGCTGGGACTTTTATGATTTCAGTTGTCCCCTTTGATGAAGAAACCAGTAGAATCGTAGCATTATTGAAATCTGGAGTGAAATGAAACCCATAGAGGTTCCTTCTCAAAGCTAATGAATCCTTAACATTAAATGCTTCAAGTGCTTTAAAGTAAGCTACCGGGCCCTTCAGTTCCTGCACCTTGAGATCCTTCGGCAGGCTCACGTTCCCGGAGCAGCATGGGCATCCAACGGTTTGAGGGGTGCCCTGTGTTGACTTTGGCACAGTATCGGACGCCGCCATAGCAGAGCTGGCCGTTAGACCCCACACGAGGAACACAACTACTACAGCCAGGAACCGCTTCACGAGCATCACCAGCATTAATGAAGACAAACTCATATTTAAGCTTTACTCTTTACTATCGTGTATTTGTTTTTTTTTTCAAAGTTAGATAAAAGACTTTACTTGGAGTTTGTCCAACAACAATCCGTGGAGATTATTTAGGTTTAAAAGCGCACCAACAGGCAGTAGTAACAAAAGCAACAGAAACAACAAACAAAATAGAGGGAGAAGTACCAAAATTTCACACGAACATTGTCCTAAGCACATCGGCACAGCCACACTTCCTCTCCTCCGGAATCCCCGGGATGGCCTTCTTGAGCAACTCCTGAACCTTGTAGTTGTTCTCGGTCATAACCTTGAGAACCTCCTGTGCATCGACGGGCTTCTCGGCCCAGACGTCGTAGTCAGTGACGGTCGCTATGTTCGCGTAGCACATGCCGAGCTCTCTAGCGAGGTTTATCTCAGGCACAAGGGTCATGCCAATGATGTGGGCGTACTGGCGGAACATGAAACTCTCCGCCCTAGTTGAGAACCTCGGGCCTTCAATGCAGACGTAGGTGCCCTTCTCGTGGACGGGGAAGCCGAGCTCTTTTGCTGTTTCGTAGAATATCTTCCTCATTTCCGGGCAGAACGGGTCGGCCATCGAAACGTGGGCGACGCGCGGCCCGTTGTAGAAGGTGTAGTCCCTCTTCTTGGTGAAGTCGATGAACTGGTCTGTTATGACGATGTCCCCTGGTTTGTACTCCTCGCGGAGCGAGCCGACGGCGGTAACGCCTATGACCCTCTCAACGCCGAGCTCCTTGAGAGCCCAGATGTTTGCCCTATAAGGAACCTCGTGCGGCGGAAACTCGTGGTGCTTCCCGTGCCTTGGGATGAAGGCTACCTCAACGCCCCCGATTTCACCTATTTCCACCGGAGCAGAGGGCCTGCCGTAGGGCGTGTGAACCTTCAGGGTTTCCTTCGGCTCGAAGACGCCGTAGACTCCAGAACCACCTATGATGCTTATCCTCGGCATGGTCATCACCGTGTTAAATGATACCCCGAATCATATAAGGGTTGCCTTTCCAGTGGAAATATAACTCCCCAGGTTAACCAATGGCATTATCTTGCAGTCCCGCGGGAAGGCAGTAATAAACCCAACGACAGCAGAGAACCGTACCAGAGGACAAGCCACGGCAGAAAAACGAGGGCCGTGTGTAAGTCAACTCCACCTAGAAAAACGCTCGGAAATTCAAAGAGAAGAGCGATTGCCACGTAAACCATCAGGGGAGCCTTCAAAGGCAACCGGGAACCGGAAAAACCCAGTAGAAGCTCAAACATGGTCATAACGACGATGTAACCCAACCAAGCGAGAGCCGGCAGTTTATCGAAGATTAGGAAGTTGTACATAATCGTCAAAAAGAGTGGATAGGTAAAGGCGAAAGCTCTCAGGAAGAGCCTCAAAAAGATGAGAAAACGAAGGGAGTATCGCATATCTCACTACCTCTCACGAATAATAATGCCAGACCTTGGACATGTCAGGGTTCGTATCCACAGTGTCCATAAGAGGGTTCCACGTATTGCTAACATAAACTTCAATGGAAGAGGAATAAGGCTTAATCCCATAGCCGTGGGTGGGCGCTGGCGTTGCATATGTCTGACTTATCTCATGGCAAAGCAAATATCCACATTCTGTGTAAGTGCTAAATGTCGTTGGAAATGTTATTAGGCCATCTTTGACTTTGATGTTCTCAATGTCCTCGCAACCATAACTGCTATCCCGTCCAGGATACCTAACACAACGAATCTTATTGTATACATCATCAAGTGAAGGGTTCGGATGGTCTTCATCATAAAAATGGAGTTCATACGTTACACTTGTTGAGTCATAATAGACAACGATTTTAAAGAGGTCATTATGACCATTCACGTTGTATTGGTATCCTTTACTGTCAGTTCCTGCTCCCCCATCAATATCAACTTTCACTTGAACCCACCAGTGTATTGGGTATGGAATCGACGAGCTCATCGGAGCGTAGTAGTAATCGTAAACCTTACCGTTATTCCTAACGGAGGCAACTTTAATGGGCTTCACAACCAAAACTTTAGCGTTCTTGGGATAAAAGCTCTTCTGGAGAACAAGGCGTGTAAGTTCATCCCCAAAGTGGGGATTCTCTACAGTTCCTCTGGCTTTGTTCAGGTCACTCTTGCAGTGGACAAACATGTCAACTGCCGTCCATCCACTTACATCTGCCCGAGGCCTAAGCACTAACAAACCCTGAAAAAACAAAACAGACACCAGCACTCCAGCCAAGAGTCTTGCCCATCTCAAGGACATCACCACTAGACATTGGCATTAGACCCGTACATAGTTTTCTATTGACAATAGTTTAAAACACAAAACTCAAAATAGAAAGTATGGACGCCTTAAGGAATTTCTAATGATTTCTCGTAATATTCGACCCGTTATAATACAAGACAAATCGACCCAACATTGACTCCGGAACGATGGAGTCCAAAACTTTAATAACCTCTGGGAATTAAATATTGGCCGGAGGTGGTGGGATGGAAAATGGGAAGCCGGTAAAGGTCGTCCTACCGGAGATCAAAAAACCAATTTTCATCGAGGGCTACCCCGGGGTCGGGCTGGTTGGGCACATAGCGGCCAACTTCCTGGCCAGGGAGCTTGGAATGAAGATGATAGGCTACGTGGAGAGCCCGTTCATTCCGCCGATGAGCATCATCCTAGAAGGAAAACCCAACCCCCCGCTCCGATTCTACGGAAAGGACAACATAATCGTGGCGGTTGCGGACATCTACGTCCCGCCCACCCTGGTGAGCGAGATAGCCCGGGAGCTCGTGAGGTACCTCAAAAAAAGCAACGCCCAGAAGATAATATCGCTCGGCGGCATAGGAATAGGCCTCTTCAAGGAGGAGATGGACGTCTGGGGAGTTGGAGCCAAGGAGGAGCTGAACAGAGAGCTTGAGGACCTGGGGGTGAAACTCCTCCAGTACGGTTCAATAATGGGGATGAGCGGAAAGCTCCTCTGGGAGGCGAGCAAGGAAGAGCTCAGCACCTATGTGCTGTTGGGGGAGACCTTCGGGGACAGACCCGACCCGAGGGCCGCTGCCAACGTTGTGGAGGTTCTGAAATCGCTGACTGGAATAGACGTGTCAACAGAACCGCTTCTCAAGGAGGCTGAGGGGATAGAGGAACAGCTCAGGAAGATGCATGAACAGATGGAAGCGGCCCGCCAGAAGGCCCAGAAGCAGTACGAGAGCATCTACCTATGAGGTGATGGGGATGGAGGCAGTTGTGCTGGCGGGAATGGCAAGGCGTATCCTCGACGAACTCATGAGGAACCCGTACAGGACCGTTGAACTCAGGGGGGCTAGGAACGTACTGGCCGTTGAGGAGGCCCTGGAAAGCACCCTGCGGCTGTTCCTGACGTACGATCCGTTCAGCGATGTGAGGGTGGGTACCGAGGGGCTTCTGGTGGAGCTGCTTGGTGCAGAAAAGCTGGAGACAAGGGTTCCATGGGAAGAGAGCGACGAGAGGGAAGTAACCGTATGCAGGGCCAAGGTAAAACTGGTCGGTCTGGGAAGGGTGGTTGAGGTCGAGAACAGAAGAGGGGTGATGATCGTCCACATCCGTGAGCCAATACCGCAGGAAATGGGGATGGGCTAAAGGAGTGTTGTCTGTCTGCCCTTTCCAGCACCCGTGCGCCGTGGGGGTTCAAGCTTCCGGAACTCCAGCCCCTCTTTCTCAAGGAGGCGTCTGGCCCCGGAGGTTAAGGATGGAGCAACCAGAATGCCCCTAACGTTTCCCCCATTCTCTTCCACCAACGTTTCGACGTAGCGCTTCAGCTGACTTACGGCATGAAGCTCGGCCCTCCTGCGCTTCAGTTCGAGCACAACGAGGTTGTCCCGCGAGTCCTTCCCGAGTATATCAACTATGCCGTGCCGTATCTGTTTCTCACGGAACAGAGGTCTAAACCCGGGTTCTATCAGTTCCGGACTTCCAAATATCATCTCGGCCATCTCGGATTCACTCCCGGTAAGAGAAAGCTCCTCGTAATCCTCTGCCCGAAACGCGGAGACCATATACACGTCTTCAAGTTCAACTTCCAGGATTTCACGCGGTTTTTTACGTACAGAAACCAGAATGGGGTCCTCCCGGAGTTCAAGACGGACCCGACTTCCAGGCGGTTGCCAGTTCACGGGTTCCCGCTTCTTGGCCTGATGGATGAGAAACGAACCGTCCGGCTTTATAAGTATCACCCGGTCCCCCGAGCCAAGTTCACTCTTTGCTCGACCATCGTAGTGCACCCTGCAGCGGGCGAAGATCGTGAGCACATCCCCCTCCAAAAGGGCCGAGTCCACGATGTTCACGAGTTCTTCTGTGGAAGGGTTTGTTGAAACCAGGACTTTTTCCCCGGACATGGGGGAAAATTGGAGGGGGTGTTAAAAAGTTTAATCCTCTGCCCCCTTCTCCGTGATCCGGAATATCGCCTCGCCTTCGGGAAGATGGGGGCTGTCTATGAGCCTGGCCACGCGCTTGCCGGCCTTGCCTTTCCTCAGGTAAATCCTAAGCGTCGCGCTGTGGGCCAGGATGTGGCCGCCTACTGGCCTCGTCGGGTCGCCGAAGAAGGCATCGGGCTTGGCCTGAACCTGGTTTGTGACGAAGACCGCTATATCGTAGAGGTCCGCTATCCTGTGCAGGTCCGAGAGGTGTTTGGCCAGCTTCTGCTGCCGCTCTGCAAGGGTTCCCCTGCCGACATACTCGCTCCTGAAGTGGGCCATGAGAGAATCCACTATTAGGAGTTTAACCGGCCTATCGGTCTCGGCCTTCTCTTTGATTATCTCCTCAGCCCTCTCGATGAGGAGCATCTGGTGGTTGCTGTTGAAGGCTCTGGCAACGTAGATGTTCTTGAGCACCTCGTCCGGGTCGAGACCACGGTTCTCGGCGATCTGTCTTATTCTTTCGGGTCGGAAGGTGTTTTCGGTGTCTATCCAAACGACAGAGCCGTGAAGACCACCTTCCTCGTGCGGGAGCTGAACCATCACCGCCAGGGTATGAGCGAGCTGAGTCTTTCCGGAGCCGAACTCTCCGAATACCTCCGTTATGGCCTGGGTCTCGACTCCGCCGCCGATGAGTTTGTCAAGGCTCTTGCTTCCTGTGGAGACCTTGCCTATGATGCTCCGCTTTGCCATGTACTCATCGGCACGCATGAATGTCCCGATGTTTGCCGCTTCCCTCGCGGCTTGGATTATCTTGAGGGCGGCACCCTCACTTATGCCGGCTATCTCCTTGAGCTCCATTGGGGAGGCAACTGCAATGGCCTCGATGCTATCGTAGCCAGCATCCCGAAGTTTCTCGGCGGTGGCGGGGCCCACCCCAGGCAGGTCCTCAAGGTTTTTAGCGGTGGAGGCCGCTTTACTCTTAGTTGAACTGGAGGAGGTCTCTTCCACAACATCGAGCTCTTCAAATTCATCAAGCTCTTTTATTTCATCTTTGGCACTCTTTTTCTTAGCCATGAAGTCTCACCCACCGAAACTACCTTTGGTGGGGGTAAAGATTGGAAGGTTATATACTTTTCTTTTTATAGGACCCGACGGGGGAGAAGCGGCACGCGAACCAATCACCACAACACGAGCTGCAGGTTCCCAGTGGTGGTGCTGAGGAAGAGAGAATGCCTGTTTCAGGGGAAAAGAACAGCATAGGAACTCGTTTCCCAGAAAAAGCCGAGGATTTTATCACTATCAGCCCAGCACCATGGGGTGCTCCCATCGAGGTCCGGGCTGAGCACGGGGCATCCGTGTAGTAACCGAGCAGGAAAGGGTCTGTCCAGGTTGAAGCTTCCTAAGAACGTCAAGGTACGTGAGCCCCAGGGAGCAACGGGATCAAGGTGTTCAATACGGGCCGGCTCTTAAAAATGCATCACAACGTGTCCAGTGTGCAACGTGAATGGTTCCAGTGGAAGGAAAGGTCCTTTTCGATGGTCGTCTCATATGGGCCCCAGAGTTTCATTTCCACTGGAACTGGGGTTTGGAGAATGGACGGTTTCACAACGGCGAAAAATGTAAATAAGGGATTTATATCCAAAGCTACCAACGTCAACCAGTATAGTGTTCATAATATCACCTTAAAATCGCTGAAAATTAGTTAACTTAAAATAAAAAATCGTATATTTATGAACATTGTTCATAGGAATATATAAATATCATCAGTTCTAGAAAGTTGGGATAGCTTAATTAGGAAGAAAACGTAGTTTAAAGTAGCTTTACAAAGCCTGCCTCCACAGGAAATGAAACTCCCTGGGATTACAGATGTGCTTTTATATTTAAAATCCTTAAGCGGTTTTGTTTTCTCATATTGTACTTAAATAGGCTTCAGTGTATATTCTATGATGCACTTTTATAATCATTCTTCTTTCAGTGGAAGTCTCATCGGCCCCCACCCGATCTTTACACATGAAAACTTTCAATATCCATTTGCGGTCAGTATCGAGTGTTGTTTCCCCTGGAAACGATACGGTTATTAACTCCTGAGGCTATTTCGCCTGGTGGTTCCAGTGGAGGATATTGAGGAGACCATACTGAGGTGGCTCAGGGAGGGTGAGGATAGTGCTAAAGACATCGTTGACCTCCCCTGGGTCGTGAACCCGGTTCGTGATCATGTGTACCTGGCGGAACACCCTCGACTGCCGTTTACTCTTCTGCTGGTTTTTTCCGATGAGTTCGTTCAGCTGGTGGTTCCACTTGGACTGGAGACGCTGTCAATGAACACTGAGGACCGGCTTAGGATTTACCATGCTCTCCTAAAGCTCAACGACGGCATCAACCTGCTCAAGTACACCCTCTCAAGCATGAACGATGAGGTCACCCTCCGGGTGGATCTTGATAAGAAAACCCTCGGTAAATCCGAGTTCAATGACGCGCTCACCGTTCTCTTGGTGGGTCTTCAGGCCGCGGTCACCAATCTCGGGCTTGAGGAAGAATTTTCCAACGAGATCTTCGAACGCCTCGTTGGTATGGTTGTCTCAAGGCTTGAGAAGGGTGCCACAAAGGAGGAACTCATGCAGTTTCTGGTTCAGAAGGTCGGGATGCCTGGGAAGGACTCCAGAGAACTGCTTGCTATGGTCTTGAAAGCGCATAAGGAAGCCTCCTCCAGGACTCAGGATGTTGGGTATTTCTGACCATCCTGTTCGTCTCGGACCCTTCTTTTTACATTCTCCTGTCCAGCAAGGCATATAAACCCCTGACTGCTACTTATCCCTGCTTCCACTGTATCCAGTGCGTCCTGTGGAGTGTGTGTTTGATATCCAACTTGTTTAAAAATAAATTGCCATATATCCCAAATAATATTAAAAATATGGAAAAAAAAGAGGATGAATTTAATGCTTCATGTCAAATAAACATGGCTGAGTATGATTTCCAGTGGAGTGGTGGTGAGCATGGATGATACTTACCTGGGTTCGGTGT
>Ga0256840_1000252_pt1 | contig 53300 bp, 49 predicted proteins | sample 355202metaG_FD_185969 | JGI IMG/M metagenome (GOLD analysis project Ga0256840, IMG submission 185969) | Hydrothermal vent microbial communities from Mid Atlantic Ridge, Atlantic Ocean - 355-202 | ecosystem: Environmental > Aquatic > Marine > Hydrothermal vents | place: Atlantic Ocean: Mid...
ATATAATCAGTATGACTCAACCAATTGTCATTTCAAGTTAGATAAAATATATTACAAAATATATTATTTAAAAGATTACATTATGAATCAAATACTTACTTTCATTGGTAGAAATAAAGAATTGTTTTCAGGTGACGTTAAGAGCCATAGTAAAGAACTAAAATTAATTATATCAAAATCAACTTTTCTAGTTATAGGTGGAGCAGGTTCAATAGGTCAAGCTGTCGTAAAAGAAATTTTCAAACGCAACCCAAAAAAATTACATGTAGTGGATATTAGTGAAAACAACATGGTTGAACTAGTACGTGACATACGTAGTTCTTTTGGCTACATAGATGGAGATTTTAAAACTTTTGCACTTGACATTGGCTCTATAGAGTATGATGCTTTTATTCAAAATGATGGAAAATATGATTATGTTTTAAATCTGTCTGCTCTAAAGCATGTACGAAGCGAAAAAGACCCATTTACACTTATGCGAATGGTTGATACCAATATTTTTAATACCGATAAAACCTTACAACAATCTATTGAAAATGGTGTAAAAAAATACTTTTGTGTCTCGACAGACAAAGCTGCTAACCCTGTGAATATGATGGGAGCTAGTAAGCGTATTATGGAGATGTTTGTTAATCGTAAATCATTAGATATAAAAGTATCTATGGCACGTTTTGCCAATGTTGCTTTTTCTGATGGTTCACTGCTTCATGGATTTAATCAACGTATAGAAAAAAAACAACCCATTGTTGCTCCCAATGACATCAAACGTTATTTTGTTACACCTCAAGAGAGTGGAGAACTTTGTTTGATGTCTTGCATCTTTGGTGACAATAGAGATATATTCTTTCCTAAGTTAAGTGAAGACTTACATCTTATCTCTTTTGCTGATATTGCTATCAAGTATCTTGAAGCAAAAGGGTACGAACCTTACTTGTGCAAAGATGAAGATGAAGCGAGAAATCTGGCACATACTCTACCAGAACAAGGGAAATGGCCTTGTCTCTTTACTGCTAGTGACACAACGGGAGAAAAAGATTTTGAAGAATTTTTTACTGACAATGAAACACTTGACATGAGCAGGTTTGAAAACCTTGGTATTATTAAGCATAAAGCTGATTTTGATAATGCATTATTAAATGAGTTTGAACAGACTATCCATAATCTTAAAAAGAAAAAAGTGTGGTCCAAAGAACAAATTGTGACACTTTTCTTTAAAATGATTCCAGACTTTGGACACAAAGAGACAAGTAAATACTTAGATGGAAAAATGTAATGTTTGAAACAACGGTTCAATTTATACAAGAGACATATCAGACCAAAGCGTTTTTACCACTTCATGAGCCTGTTTTCTTTGGTAATGAAAAAAAATATTTAAATGAATGTATAGACTCTACTTTTGTCTCTTCGGTAGGAAAGTTTGTTGATCAGTTTGAACATATGATAGCAGACTATACCGGAGCAAAATATGCTATCGCTACAGTTAACGGTACAGCAGCACTACACATTGCACTCAAACTTGTAGGCACAGATGAAGACTCTGAAGTCATTACACAGCCCTTAACGTTCATCGCAACATGTAATGCCATCTCTTATTGTCATGCAAAACCTGTCTTTGTAGATGTGGACAAAGATACTATGGGGCTGAGTCCTAAAAGTCTTAAATTTTTTCTTGAATCAAAAACTGTTCAAAAAAATAATGTTTGCTACAACAAAACAACGGGTAAGAAAATAACTGCAGTTGTTCCTATGCATACTTTTGGTCATCCATGCAAAATAGATGAAATCGCTATACTTTGTGATGCATATAACATTGCCCTAGTAGAAGATGCAGCAGAAAGTCTTGGTTCATATTATAAAGGCCAACATACTGGTACTTTTGGTAAACTAGCAGCATTTAGCTTCAATGGTAACAAAACTATCACCACAGGTGGTGGCGGAATGATTATCACGGATGATGAAGCTTTAGCGAGGCATGCCAAACACTTAACTACAACTGCCAAAGTACCTCACCCTTATGAATATACCCATAATGAAATAGGATACAACTATCGTCTACCAAATTTAAATGCTGCCTTAGGGTGTGCTCAAATGGAAATACTTGATACCATTTTATCAAAAAAAAGAGCGTTAGCAAGTCAATATATAGACTTCTTTGCAAAAAATAATTTGAAATTTGTACATGAACTACCAAATACAAAAGCAAACTACTGGCTCAATGCAATTATCTTAAAAGATAAAAAAGAAAGAGATATGTTCTTAAAAGAGACTAATGACAGTGCTGTTATGACTCGTCCTATATGGGCACTTATGAACAAACTTGAAATGTTCAAAGAGTGCCAGTCAACTGACCTTTTTAATGCTTTATGGTTGGAAGAACGAGTGGTCAATATACCAAGTGGGGTAAGACTATAATGCAGAAACTTATTCTTCTTGGTGGGGGCGGACATTGCAAATCATGCATTGATGTCATTGAGCAAGAAAACAAATACACTATTGAAGGTATTTTAGACAAAAAAGAACTCCTTGGACAAACACTCTTAAACTACAAATACATCGGTGTAGATGAAGACATAGAGTCTTTTGTGCAACAAGGTTACGTTTTTTTAATCACTGTTGGACAGATTAAGACAGCCTCCATCCGAAAAAAAATTGCTCAATTGCTTACTACACATGAAGCCAAAGTAGCCACAGTTATTTCACCTCGAGCTTATGTTTCTAAGTATTCTAAAATTGCTGAAGGTTCTATCATCATGCATGATGTACTTATTAATACCTCAGCAGCCATCGGAAAACATTGCATTATTAACACAAAAGCACTTATTGAACATGACGTCATTATTGATGATTTTTGTCATGTCTCAACGTCAGCAGTAATCAACGGTGGGGTACGCATCAAAGAAGGCACTTTTTTTGGTAGTAATGCTGTCAGTAAAGAATACGTGGAGACGAATAAAAATGGGTTTATTAAATCTGGTGCTACGTTTAAAGGCTTGATATGAATAAAATTTTTATTATAGCTGAGGCAGGTGTAAACCATAATGGTTCAATTGACTTAGCCAAAAAACTCATCGACGTTGCCAGTGAAGCTGGAGTAGATGCTGTAAAATTCCAAACCTTCAAAGCTGAAAAGCTGGTATCTAAAAATGCACAAAAAGCTACCTACCAAAAAGAAAATATGAGAAATAGTGACAATTCACAATTTAACATGTTAAAAAAACTTGAATTGGGTGTAGAAACTCACCGTGAACTTATAGCCTACTGTAACATAAAAAATATCATGTTTCTCTCTACTCCTTTTGATCATGACAGTATCAATATGTTACATGCATTAGGGCTTGAAATTTTTAAAATCCCCAGTGGTGAGATAACCAATTTGCCCTACTTAAGACATATAGGAAAACTAGATAAAAAGGTAATTCTATCTACGGGCATGGCAGACGTAGGTGAGATAGAAGATGCCCTTGATATCTTAGTTGCATCCGGTACCAAAAAAAACAACATCACCGTCTTACATGCTAACACCATGTACCCTACTCCAATGGAGGATGTAAACTTAAAAGCTATGGTGACTATTGGTAAAACTTTTGATGTAACTTATGGATATAGTGACCATACTTTAGGTATAGAAGTAGATATAGCAGCTGTAGCAATGGGGGCTAGTTGTATTGAAAAGCACTTTACACTCGATAAAACGATGGAAGGTCCAGACCATAAAGCTTCGCTTGAACCCGATGAGTTAAAAGCGATGGTAAAAGCGATAAGAAATATAGAGTTAGCTCTGGGTAGTAGCATAAAAAAACCAAGCAAAAGTGAAAAGCCAAATATGGAAGTGGCAAGAAAGTCTATAGTAGCCAGTAAATCTATAAAAAAAGGTGAGATTTTAAGTGAAGATAATCTTGCTATTAAACGACCTGGAAATGGTATTAGTCCCATGCGATGGGATGAGATCATTGGTCAAGTTTCTCAAAGAAACTATGATATGGATGAACTTATATGAATAAGCGTAAAATATGCGTAATAACAGGAACTCGTGCAGAGTATGGTCTGCTTTATTGGCTTATGAAAGAAATAGAATCTAATAGTGCTTTTCAACTGCAAATTATTGTAACGGGGATGCATTTAAGTCCAGAATTTGGGTTAACCTACAAAGAGATAGAAAAAGAGTTTCATATAGATAAAAAAATAGAGATGCTACTTTCTTCAGATACCCCTGTTGGTATTTCAAAGTCAATGGGATTAGCACAAATATCTTTTGCAGAGGCATATGGTGAGCTTAACCCTGATATTGTCGTGGTTTTAGGTGACAGATACGAGATATTTTCTGCAACATCTGCCGCGATGATAGCCCGTATCCCCATAGCACACCTGCATGGTGGAGAAACCACAGAAGGTGCTTTCGATGAGGCCATACGACACAGTATCACTAAGATGAGTCATTTACATTTTACAGCTGCCCAAGAGTATAAAACAAGAGTTATTCAGCTGGGAGAGCACCCAGACAGCGTATTTAATGTGGGTGGATTAGGCATAGAAAACATAAAGCGACTCAAACTTTTATCTAAAGAAGCATTTGAAAATGCTATAGACTTTAAACTTGCAGAAAAAAATATTTTAGTCACCTATCATCCTGTCACACTTGAAAGTAGTAGTGCACAAAAACAATTTCAAAATCTTCTTGATGCCATAGATACACTTCAAGATACACATATCATCTTTACAAAAGCAAACAGTGATACAGATGGTAGAATCATCAACCAAATGATAAATGAATATGTGAGTCTAAATACCCACAAAGCAATAGCATTTACTTCTTTAGGACAGTTACGCTACTTAAGTGCCTTACAATATGTAGATGCGATGGTTGGCAATAGTTCAAGTGGCATAACCGAAGCACCAAGTTTTAAGATAGCCACCATAGATATTGGGGATAGACAAAAAGGACGGCTTAAAGCCAAAAGTATTCTGGAGACAAAAAATAATACAAAAGAGATAGCAATTGCATTCAAAACCATATATTCCACAGAATTTCAATCCTTACTCCAAACCACTATAAACCCTTATGGAGATGGCTGTGCAAGTCAAAAAATCATTTCTGTTCTTCAAGATGTAAAATTAGATAATATTTTGAAAAAAACCTTTTACAATATAGATAGGGATATCAAATGAAAAATATAGACAAATTAAAGCTTACAGAAACATCTACCATTAAAAATGCTTTACAGATTATTGACATGGGTGCTGTAAAATTAGCAATTGTTGTTGATCAAAATAATAAACTTCTTGGTACATTGACAGACGGAGATATACGTAGAGCTTTTTTAGCTGGTATGACGCTAGAAGACATAATAAGAACTATCTATTTTAAAGAACCTACAGTAGTAACTGCGAATCACACGAAAGAAGAAATTATTAGCATTTGCACCTCCAAGAAGATCTATCAAATTCCTGTTGTAGATGATAAAGGTTATGTTATAGGTGTAGATATTTTAGATGAGTTACTTAAACCTGTTGTGCATCCAAATAAAGTTGTCTTGATGGTAGGTGGGCTAGGTACAAGACTTCGTCCTTTGACTGATAACACCCCAAAGCCTATGCTACATGTGGGGGGAAAACCCATACTACAAACTATAGTAGAGAAGTTTGTGAGTTATGGTTTTGTCAATATTATCATGTGTGTAGGCTATAAATCTAGTATTATCCAAGATTTCTTTGAAGATGGCGGTATATTTGGTGCAAATATAGAATATATTTTGGAAGAAAAGCGCATGGGTACTGCAGGTGCTTTAAGCTTATTAACTGAGACACCCAAAGAGCCATTTTTTGTAATGAATGGAGACCTCTTAACCAATGTAAACTTTGAACACATGTTGGAGTTTCATCTTGATAGTAATGCTATAGCAACGATGTGCGTAAGAGAGTATGACTTTCAAGTGCCTTATGGGGTTGTTCATATCAAAGAAGGAAAAATAGCCTCTATAGAGGAGAAACCTGTTCATAAGTTTTTTGTGAGTGCAGGTATATATATGCTTTCCCCTAAGTGCATTGAGTTAATTCCTAAAAATGAATTTTATGATATGCCAACTTTATTTGAAAGATTAATCGAAATGAATAAAGATACTGTTTCTTTCCCTCTTAGAGAATATTGGCTTGATATTGGCCGTATAGAAGAGTATGAAAAAGCGAATCAAGAGTATCATGAGGTGTTTTAGTGTTCAATGATAAAATATCATTGATGCCCTATCTCTACATATAGTGTAGATAAAAGTTTACCTAGAAAATGTATATTCACAGAAAGGCGATAAATATTTTGAATGTGGTATAATTAAGGCTACCAAATAGTGTTTAACAATATAAAGAGAAAAAAATGTATCTTTCTATAATATTACCAGCAACAGGGGAAATAGCATGAAGTTGTCCATAGTCACCACCCTCTACAAATCCTCACCTTACATCGATGAATTTTATGAACGCATAAGTAAAGAAGCTCAAAAAATCACTGATGATTATGAGATTATTTTTATAGATGATGGTTCTCCTGATGACAGTTTAGCAAAAGCTGTTGCACTTTATGGAAAAGATAAAAAAATAAAGGTCATAGAATTTTCACGAAACTTTGGACACCATAAAGCCATTATGACTGGGCTTTCACATGCACAAGGTGAGTTTGTGTTCTTACTCGATGTTGATTTGGAGGAAGAACCAGAGTTATTAGGTCAATTTTGGGAAGAATTACAAAAGAGTGACGATGTTGATGTTGTTTATGGTGTGCAGGATAACCGTAAAGGTGGATGGTTTGAAAAGATTAGTGGTGAGTTGTTTTGGAAGATATTCAATAAACTAGCTCATATTGCTATCATAGAAAATCCATTGACAATTCGTTTAATGAAGCAAAACTATGTGAAAAATTTAGTTTCATTTGAAGAAAAAGAATTATTTTTAGCTGGAGTTTTTGAATTAGTTGGATTTAATCAAACATTCAAAGTTATTAAAAAAAGTTCTAAAGCATCAACAACATATAATGTAAAGCAAAGAATCAAATTATTAAATAATGCTATTGTATCTTTTTCCTCATTTCCACTTTATATTAGTTTTTATCTCGGTCTTATTATCTCTATATTTTCTTTTACATATGGAGGATATCTGATTGTTAATAAATTATTTTTCAATGCAATTACTTCAGGTTGGACATCCGTTATGGTTTCTATATGGTTTCTAAGTGGTGTTTTACTAGTAACTGTTGGGATTTTAGGTTTGTATATATCTAAAATCTTTAATGAAGTTAAAAATAGACCAATTATTACAAAGAAAGTATATGAAAGAAAATAAATTAGACCAAAATGTTAATGCTTATAAAAAAGAGTTTCTATATGATTTTGATAATGATATTATGCTTAAATATTACCCAAAAAGAATTATTGAAAAAATAAATGATGGAAGTTTTTTAGAATTAGGCTTAGGTCACGGCTACACTATCAAGGAGTTTTTGAAAAAAGTAAATAGTTATACTATTTTAGAAGGTTCTCAAGCAGTAATAGAAAATTTTAAATCTACTGAATCTAAGTTGTTTTCAAAAGTTAATATAATAGAAACATACTTTGAAACCTACGAAACAGACATGCGATATGACACAATAGTGATGGGCTTTATATTGGAGCATGTGGATAGTCCGGATAGTATACTTGCAAGATATAAAAAATTATTATCTCCTGGTGGTAAAATCTTTATAGCCGTTCCTAATGCTGAGTCTTTACATAGACAAATAGGTTTACATGCAGGGTATATGCAAGATCTTCAATCACTATCAGAATCAGATTTATTATTGGGTCATGTGAGATATTATAATGTTGAAGCATTAAAAGCTTTGGCTTTGAAACATAAAATGAATATTGTAAATCTTGAGGGTATTTTTTTAAAATCGTTTACAACATCACAGCTTCAAAAACTTGAGCTTAATGAAAAAGTTATAGATGGTATGCTTGAAATGGGTAAAAACTATCCAGAATTATCAAATGCTATTTTAATGGAACTTGAACTTGCTTAATTTATTGATAACAGGTAACAGTGGCTTTATTGGTAGCTATATAGATAAATATTTTCAAAATAGATTTAATTGCCATGGAGTTTCTAAGTCAACAGGTACAGATATATCAAATTTTAAAGAGTTGGAGAAGATAAACTTCAGTCCTGATATAATCATCCATAACGCTGCATATTTAGGTGAAGATATAGAGGAATGCTTTAACACAAACGTGCTAGGTACATTAAATATATGTAAATTTGCAAGTCAAAATAAAGTAAAACATCTCATACTTATTTCCTCTATATCCGTATATGAAAATAATAAAAATCAATATTATGGTAACTATGCAATGACAAAAAAACAAGCAGAAGAACTTGCTATAAGTTATTGTAAAACACATAAAATCAACTTGACTATTTTACGGTTTTCACAGATATATGATATAGCAGGAAAAGCTGAGACGAGTCAGCCTATGCTATATAAGTTTATAAAAACAATACAAGAAAAAAAGTCTATTACGATTTATGGCAAAATAAACCCTATTAGAAGTTATATACATATTAACGATGTTTTATTGACCATAGAAGATATTATAAACAAAGAGTTGTTGGGAATTTATAATGTTGTCAATGAAGAGTCACACACTATAGTGGACATAGCAAATATTATTTTTAATTTGGAAGGAATAAAAGAAAATATACTCTTTGACAAGAGTAAACAAAATATTCCTTCCATATATATTCCTTCCGATAATAAGTATTGTTCAAGTTTCAAGTTCACTAATTTAACAGATGGTATAAAAGAGATTATTCAATATGCAAAATAAAACTTTAAATATTTTAGTTACAGGTGTTGGTGCAATTATAGGTTATGGTATTATTGAAAACCTAAAAAAATCAGAATATGAATGTAACGTAATAGGCATAGATATATATAGTGATGCGGTTGGCCAGTACTGGTGTGATAAATTTATTAAAGGAGTTCGTTCTGATTCAAATGAATTTATAAATTTTATAAATACTATTGTTGAAGAAGAAAATATAGACTTAGTTATACCGGGAATAGAGCAAGATCTAGAAAAGTTAATTAAAGAGTATAAAAAACTTTCAAGTCGTGCTAAATATGTTCTTAATAATAAAGAGTTGCATGAAGTATTCAATGATAAGAAAAAAACGTATCAATTTTTAAAAAATGAAATTAGTTTAATACCTACACTACACTTTGAAGAAAATTTATATGAAAAAGCAAAAATAGAGCTTGGATTACCTTTTATAATGAAGCAAAATATATCATATGCATCTAAGGGTGTTGAAGTTATATCTTCTAAAGATGAATTTAATTGGTATATACATAAATTTGGTACGAATTGTGTAGCTCAAAAAAAATTAGATATTAATAATAAAGAATTTACATGTTCTATATTTGGTTTAGGAAATGGAAAGTTTGTAAATGCCATTTGTTTAAATAGAGAGTTGAGTGCAGAAGGTGCTACTAAAAAAGCTAAAAATACAAGTATTGATAATAGCATGATGCAGACACTTCATGCTATCTGTGCCAAGTGCAAATTTGAGGGACCAACTAATCTACAGTTTATTTATCATGAAGAAGAATACCTCTTGTTAGAGATAAATGCTCGAACATCATCTTCAACTTCAATTAGAAGGGTCTTTGGAGTAAATGAAGCTGAAATGTGCATAGACTATTATTTATTTAATAAGATATCCGATGTCTTTGTACAAAAACAAGGAACTGTAATAAGGTATATAAAGGATGCATATCTTGATAGCGATAATTTCTGATATACATGGCAATTTACCTGCCTTACAAAGCGTACTAAAAGATATGAAAAAATTTAATATAAAAAAAATAATTTCATTAGGGGATGTTTCAGGATATTATCCTTTTATCAATGAGGTGATAGAATTACTTAAAGAAAACAATGTTATCAACCTGATAGGAAATCATGATAGATACATAATAGACAATACTGAATGCCCACGATCTATAAGTGCCAATATCTGTCTAAAATATCAAAAAAGTGTTATTACCGACTCTAATAAATTTTGGCTTCAGCAAAGTATTAATACATATGAATTTGATGAAACCAGTATGGTTCATGGTGGTTGGGTTGATAATGAAGATGAATACCTATATAAAGTTACAGATAAGTATTTTGAAGATTTTAATTTTAAATATTATTTTTGTGGTCATACACATGTTCAAAAACATTTTATTTTAAATGATGGAAAAGAATTTATTAATCCTGGTTCAGTAGGACAACCTCGTGATGCTGATAGTCGTGCATCTTATTGCTTATTTAATAACGACACAAAGAAGATTGAACTTAGAAAAATAAAATATAATATAGAAGTAGTAACTAAAAAAATGAAAGAACTAGGCTTTGATGAAAAAACATACATTAATTTAGAATCTGGTACTCGTATTGGTGGGAAAGTTGACAATATTGAATATATGAAAGTTATAAAATGAAAAAAATAGCTATACTGCAATCTAACTATATCCCATGGAAAAGTTACTTTGACCTTATAAATATGGTAGATGAGTTTATACTTTATGAAATTGGGACAGTGAAATGATTTTTTATCCCTTTGTATTTGATCATAAAGGAAAAAGACATATGCTTTACAATGGAAATGATTATGGTAAAACTGGCATTGGCTTAGCTGTATTGGAGCAAGATTAGATGAAAAAAATAGCAATACTACAATCTAACTACATCCCATGGAAAGGTTACTTCGATATGATCAACATGGTAGATGAGTTTATTTTGTATGATGAAGTCCAGTATACAAAAAATGACTGGCGTAATAGAAACAAGATACAAACAAAACAAGGTGTACAATGGCTTACTATTCCGGTGAGACAGAAAGAATTAGCTCAATCAATAAAAGATACAAAGGTGACAGATAATAAATGGCGTAAAAAACACTGGAGTACAGTGTCACAAAATTATGCCAAAGCTCCTTACTTCAAAGACTATAAAGATGTTTTTGAAGCTTTGTATTTGAACTGTGATGAAGAGTATCTAAGTCAGGTGAATTATAGATTCATCATGGCTATTAATGAAATACTCAGTATCACAACGAACATTCGATGGTCAAATGAATTTCATCTTATTGAAGGGCAAACAGAAAAACTGCTTGGTATTTGTAAAAACTGTAATGCAGACATCTATCTCAGTGGTCCTGCTGCTAAAGATTATTTTGATGAAGAATTGGCGAAAAAAGAGAACATTAAAGTAGAATGGATGGACTATAGTGCTTATCCTGAGTACAATCAAGTGCATTCACCGTTTGAGCATGGGGTTACTGTTTTGGATTTGATATTCAATGAAGGTCTAGATGCCGCTAAATTTATGAAAAGCTTTGTGTAGTATGCAGTTTCTTATTAATCATTTTTACCTTTTTTTAGCGATTGCTTTTGGGGTTGTTAGTCAGTTAATCATTAAGTGGAAAATGTCTGAATACTCTTTTCAAGATTATGACACTATGTATGATAAGTTTGTCTTTGCCTTTTCAATGCTTTTTAATCCTTATATTATCATCTCATTATTTCTAACATTATTGGCTGGAGTTACCTGGATGATTGCAATGACAAAATTTGACATATCTTATGCCTATCCATTTACAACTTTAGGTTTTGTCTTTGTTTTCATGTTTTCTGTTATCCTGTTTAATGAACCTGTCACTTGGCATAAAATTATTGGACTTGGATTTATTATCATAGGTTTAATAATATCAAATAGGAGCATATAAATGCTAACTCAACAATATAAAGAGTTAGACAGAATCAAAATATTTCATGATGATATAGATGAGGATCATGATGATTATAATGCTCAAGGGTTAAATAACCTATATCAATCTGAAGAGAAACATTTTTGGTTTATTGCTAGAAAAGAATTTATCTTGCGAGAGATCAAACCTATTATTAATTTAAAATCTAAAATAATTGAAATTGGGGCAGGTACGGGTAATGTCTCAAGGTATTTAAAACAAAATGGTTATAAAAACATATCTGTGGGAGAGATGCATTTAAATGGCTTAAAATATGCACAAAACTATGGGATAAAAAATTGTTATCAATTTAACCTATTAAATACTCCTTTTGAAAGTGAATTTGATGTTGTTTGTATGTTTGATGTTTTAGAACATATAAAGGATGATGGTCTAGCACTGGAAAATGTTTCTACTATGCTTAACAAAGAAGGTAACATTGTTCTTACAGTCCCCTCACATAAATGGCTTTGGAATAGAGATGACACTATCGCCGGACATAAAATAAGGTATACTAAAAAAGATTTAATAAAGAAACTTGAAAATAATGGCTTTGAAATTGTCAAGGCAAAGTATTTTTTTATAAGCATTATGCCTTTGTTATATCTTCGAACTATTCTAAATAAAGACGATGGTTCGTTGATTGATAAAAACGAATTTAATATAGATATATCTATGAACCCTATGCTTAGTAATATTTTATTATTTATTACAAGAATTGAAAATAAAATAAATAAATTTTTACCAAATTTGTTTGGTGGAAGTTTATTTATTATTGCGAGGAAGAAATGATCCCCTTTAACCTAGCTTCAGTAGTCGGAATAGAACAAAAATACATTGCAGAAGCATTAAGCAATAGAATGCTTTGTGGGGATGGCCCTTTTCATAAAAAATGTCATCATTGGTTTGAAAAAGAACTACCCTGTAAAAAAGCATTTTTGACAACCTCATGTACTCATGCCCTTGAAATGGCTGCAATCCTTATAGACATAAAACCTAATGATGAAGTTATACTACCTTCTTATACTTTTGTCTCTACTGCAAATGCTTTTACACTTAGAGGTGCAAAGATTGTCTTTGTAGACATTCGCCCAGATACGATGAATATAGATGAGACTTTAATAGAAGCTGCTATCACACCGAACACAAAAGCCATAGTCCCTGTACACTATGCAGGCGTAGCATGTGAAATGGATGTCATTATGGACATTGCCTGTAGACATCAACTGATCGTCGTAGAAGATGCAGCTCAAGGTATGATGTCAAGTTACAAAGGTAGAGCATTAGGAACTATCGGTCACATGGGAACCTTCAGTTTTCATGAAACAAAAAATTACACCTCGGGTGGTGAGGGCGGACTTTTTATCATCAATGATGAAAAGTTTATCAACAGAGCTGAGATTATTAGAGAAAAAGGAACGAATAGAACACAGTTTTTCAGAGGGAAAGTAGACAAATATTCATGGGTAGACATTGGGAGTTCTTACCTACCAAGTGAACTAAATGCCGCATACCTATGGGGTCAACTTGAATATGCAGATAAAATCAACACAGAAAGATTAGAATACTGGGATACTTACTATAAAAACTTAAAAACATTGAAAGAAAAAGGTTTCGTTGAACTACCTGTTATCACCAAAAATGCTATTCATAATGCCCACATGTTCTATATAAAAGTTAAAAGTTTGGAAGAAAGAACCTTACTTATCACTTACTTACAAGAAAATGGTGTCAATAGCGTTTTCCATTATGTGCCCCTACATTCTGCACCTGCAGGCTTAAAATATGGAAAATTTTGTGGAGAAGATAATTATACAACAAGAGAGAGTGAACGTTTAATACGATTACCGATGTATTATGGGTTAGGAAAAGAAAAAATCATGTATATTATTACTCAAATTAAGGTATTTTTCAAGAATGCTTAATTCTAAAAAAATTATTACTTATATTGTTGGTTGGTCGCACTCTATGCGTTTATATAATGAGACAAAGCCACGAATAAGTTCATATATCTATCACTATTTAAATCCGAATATAGCACAAGCTCATGAAAAAAAACTCTTTTTTGCAAAAGGATTACAATACAAAATATTTTTGCTACGAACAAGAAATACCACGTTTAAACATTATGCACTTATAAAAATATTTGATATAAATGAAGTTTCTAATGGTAAACTTGCATTGTATAAGATTTTAGATGACAAAGAATAATAATGCCAATCAATGATAAAACATTTTTAGCCATCATCCCTGCAAGAGGAGGAAGCAAGAGATTGCCTCGTAAGAATATTTTAGATCTAGTGGGGAAACCATTAATTGTGTGGAGTATAGAAGCTGGATTAAAAAGTAAATATATTGATAAGGTGATCGTCACAAGTGACGATAATGAGATACTAGGTATTGCAAAACAATTTGGGTCTTATACCATAAAACGACCCGAGGTACTCGCAAATGACGTAGCAACTTCATTTGATGCAATTAAACATACTATTGAAAATGTTGAAAAGTATGATTATGTTGTGTTATTACAACCAACAAGCCCTCTAAGAACTTCCGAACAGATAGATCAAGCTATAGAACTTATGGAAAGTAAAAAAGCAGATGCTGTAATCTCTGTTTGTGAAATGGATCATAGTCCACTTTGGAGTAATACACTCCCCCATGATGATAATATGAGTAACTTTTTACGTGATGAAGTGAAAAATAAAAGAAGTCAAGACTTAGAAAAATACTATAGATTAAATGGGGCTATTTATATTTGTGATACAGATAAATTGTTGGGAAAAAAAAGCTTTTTACTTAAAGAGAATATTTTTGCCTATAAAATGGATAGAGAGAGTTCAGTGGACATTGATGAAAAAATAGATTTTCAATTTGCAGAAATATTAATAAAAGGAAACATTAAATGAGTAAAATAGTATTGATTGGTGCAGGACAACTTGGAAGTCGTCACTTACAAGGGTTAGCCAAGAGCAATCTAGAGATTTTCATAGAAGTAGTGGAACCTTTTGAACAGGCTAGAGAGGTTGCTCAACAGAGATACGAAGAGATAGATGCTAATCCAAAGATAAAGAGTATTAACTTCTTCGAATCACTTGATCAGCTTTCTGATGAACTAGATATAGTCATCATCGCTACAAATGCAGATGTACGATCAAAGATTATTAAAGAGTTGTTCGCAAAAAAGAGCGTTAAGAACCTCATACTTGAAAAAGTACTTTTTCAAACTCTTGAAGAGTATAAAGAGATAGAAAAATTACTGGAAGAGACGGCCACAAAATGCTGGGTCAATCACCCACGCCGTATGTTTCCTTTTTACCAAGCACTTAAAAATGAGCTTGAAAGTTCTGAGCAGGTAAGTTACATGGTTCAAGGTGGGGCATGGGGTATGGGATGTAATGGGTTACATTTTATTGATCACCTTAGCTTTTTGACTAACAATCATAGTCTCAAAATAGACAACGATTTCCTACACCCTCATGTGTATGATGCAAAACGTGCAAACTATATTGAATTCAATGGTCTGCTTAAAGGAAGACTGGGCAATCATATCTTTACACTTTACTCAAACAAAGAGTATACCCCTACCACACTTACCATCACAACAAACACATTGACAGCTTTTATAGATGAAGCCAGTGGGTACACACGTATCGCAAGACAAAATAATGATTGGAAATGGGAAGAGTCAACACAGAAGATCGTTTATTTTCAAAGTGAACTAAGTAATGTTTTGATTGAGCAGATTATAAACACGGGAAATTGTGATTTACCTACATATGATGAGGCTATGCAATTACATATCCCATTTATAGAGGCATTGCTATCACACATAAAAAATGTCAATGGTCAAGTGCTAACTCTCTGTCCTATTACATAAAAATAGAGAAAATAATTGCAACATAAATTATATATCGACGGAATTAGAGGTATTGCTGTTTTAGCAGTTATCTTTTTTCATGCAAATTATAACTTATTCAAAGGTGGTTTTTTAGGTGTAGATATTTTCTTTGTCTTAAGTGGTTTTCTTATCATTGCTTCCATAGGTAGTCATATAGATAGAGAGAAATTTTCATTTCTAAAATATTATAAAAAAAGATTTCTTCGTATAGTACCTGCTGCTGTTGCGACTCTCTTAATTGTTTTAGCATTTGGATTACTTGTACTATTTCCTGAAGAATTAATTAATTTATACAAAAATATATACTATATTTTAACAATCAAATCAAATGTTTTAGCAGCAGAATCCATTGATTATTTTGGGATAGGTGTTGAATTTAAACCACTGGTGCACTATTGGTCTTTATCGATTGAACTACAATTTTATATCTTTTTCCCACTGTTCATATATCTATTCTTAAAGTATAAATATGAAAAAATATTATTATTTCTATTAATATCAACTCTGTTTCTCTCTATGACATATGCAACTTTTAATGATACTCTTTCTAGTAATGAAAAGTATTTTTCAACATATATGAGGTTATGGGAATTCGCCTTGGGTTCAATTACCTTTCTAGTATGGAAACAATACAATAACATTATTAATCGTGATTCAATATATATAAAATATCTACCATTTATAGGCATATTTTTAATAGGAACATCTTTAATACTTTATGACAAGACATTTGATGTTCCAAGCATAACTACTTTTATTCCAGCCTTTGGAGTTTCTTTAATGTTATTATTTTCTAATGACCATACGGGTATTGGGAAACTTTTAGCTTTCTACCCTTTACGTAAATTAGGAGTGATCTCTTATAGTTTATACTTAATCCACCAACCAATATTTGTATTTTACAGAATAATAAGAGATAGAGATTTTTATTTTTATGAATCTATTTTATTGATTATACTAACATTTGTGCTAGGGTATTTACTATGGAGGTTTGTTGAAAAACCTTTTCAAGATACAAAACAGAAATATGTTAATTATAAAATATTGTTTATCATTCTAATTGGCATTAGTCTAATCTTTTTATCACATAGGGATATGAATAAAAAACCATCAGATTATATTCTTAAAGATAATATAAAACAATATTTGTCATTTCGATATGACAATAATCCTAGGCTAAAAGAGTGTCGAATTGACAATAAAATAATTATTCCTGAGAATGCTTGTAAGTATGGTGATCCAAGTCAATTTGCAACTATTGTACTCTGGGGTGATTCTCATATGGATCAAATTGCTATGCCCCTGTCTAAAGAGTTAACTAAATGGAACTATACAAGTGTAGAATTTTCTGTTTCAGGATGTCCTCCAATTACAAATGTAGATATAGTAGATAAAAATAGAATGTGTTATCAAAATTCCAAAATAATACTTGATTACATTGTAAATAATGACATATATACTGATGTTGTATTATTTGCCTACTGGACTAATTATGCCCTTAAAAATCGCATAACAACAAAAGATGGACAATTTGTCAGTTTAAAGACATTAAAAAAGCATTTTAAACACACTATTGAAGCATTACATAAAAAAGGTAAAAGGATTCATATTATCTACCCCGTACCACAAATGGACGTGAATCCTCCTTTTCATAAAGCCAGATTAGAAAAAATTTTTGGGAACAATAATGCTATTATAAAATTATCTAAAGAAGATTATGATAAGCAATCTTACAAAGCAATAACATTATTAGATACAATACCAAAAGAATATAATGTCCATAAAATTTATATTTCAGAGTTGTTAAAAGAGGATGATTTTTATATTGCTAATAATAAACAGACAATCTTCTATCGTGATGATAACCACTTATCAACTCAAGGTGGGGGGTCAAAAGTTTCAGAAGATATTTCAAATAGTATAAGAAAGTTTATAGCAGACAGTGTAAAGGGTGAAAACGATAAAATAACAAATCAAAATGGAGACTACTAAATGAATAAAGTTTGGTTAATTGGTGCTGGTGCGATGGCACAAGACTATATAAAAGTATTGGCAGCATTAAACGCTGATTTTATGACTATAGGGCGAAGTAGAGAAAGCGCAAATATATGTGAAGATGCTACGGGGTGTGAAGTTGTCAGTGGTGGGTTAGAAACTTTTTTAGCTACAAAGCCACAGGCATGTACGCATGCTATTGTCTCTGTAGGTGTTGAAAAACTTTATGAAGCTACAAAAGAATTACTTCTATATGGTATTAAACATATATTGGTAGAAAAACCAGGGGCTTTAGACAAAAGCGAGTTCGAAGAACTGGTTAATTTAACTACAGAAAAAACAGCAAATGTTTTTGTGGCATATAACCGAAGATTTTATGCTTCAGTACTTCAAGCACAAAAAATCATCGAAGAAGATGGTGGGCTAAGCTCTTTTAATTTTGAATTTACTGAATGGGGGCATGTTATTGCACCATTAAAAAAAGCAGAAGGAGTAAAAGAAAAGTGGTTTTTAGGAAATTCAACCCATGTTGTTGACTTGGCATTTTTCTTGGGAGGAAAGCCGAAAGACATCTGTTGTTTTACGAATGGAAGCTTAGAATGGCATCCTAGTGCATCTGTATTTTCAGGTGCGGGGAAAAGTGAAAAAAATGCACTTTTTTCATATCATGCAAATTGGGAGTCTGCTGGACGTTGGAGTGTAGAAGTATTAACAACTGAACATAAGCTCATCTTAAAGCCAATGGAAAAACTTCAGATTCAAAAGAAAGGTAGTATCATCGAAGAATTCGATGATACAATTGACTATGCTTTAGATGAAAACTATAAGCCTGGTCTCTATTTACAAACTAAAAAACTTTTAGAGAATGACTTTACAAACATGTGTACAATTGAGCAACAACGAGCATTATATACTCTATATGAAAAAATAGCAAACTATACATCTTAAGTTTATTAAAGCCATGGTAAGAGCAGAACAAGAGAAAAACGATGAGACAATAAACATATTTTTTATTTTATCACCTTTACAACTGATGAATGCCATTGAAGCTTGTGAATATTATAAGTATCTTGATGGTCAAGCAAAAAATATTTTAATTATTAGCAATACATTAAATAAACGCAACAATCAACAAATTGATAATATACTTCTTATATATAATAAGTGGGATGAGGTGAAGAGAATAAACATATATTACAATATGAAAGAATTATTTTTTCACATTCTATGGCTTAGTTACAAATTTAAAAATATAAATGTCTCGAGAGTCTTTTTAGGAGAGTGTCGTATAGATTACTCTTGGATTTTAGCTAACAATGCAAATCCAAAAGAAATAGTTTTAGTGGATGATGGATTAGGAACACTTTCTATTAGTAAGAATCTCACAAACCAAACGGGCTCAAGCATAAAAAATATCATATGTAAAATAACCGGACTAAAAAATGCTCAAAGACAGCTTCCTACAATATTTACAATCTTTAAACTACCAGAAGATATCCCTTATAAAACAATAGAAAATAAATTTTCTTATTTCAAAAAAACATTTTTGGAAGTATGTAGTAAAAATGAAAATGAAATCTATTTTTTGGGTGCTCCATTAGCAGATTTGGGTATAGTTTCTCAAGATTATTTCTTTGAGAGTTTAAAGAAAATAACACATTTTTATAAAAAAAAACAAATCATTTACATTTTACATCGAAGAGAAAACTTAGATAATATGAAAAAAATGTTCCCTAATATGAAGTTTGTTGTATATGATAATATTATAGAAATTGAATTTTTATTAAAAAAGAAACAGCCAATACATATAGCTTCATTTTATTCTGCCGCGCTATATACATTACATGCAATATATAACATTAATAATGTTGATGTGTTTAAATTGAATGCACATAAAATCACTCATCAATACAAAACAAATATAGAAAAAGTTTATAACTTATATAATAGATTTAATATAATTGACTTAGAGAATATTTGATGAAATTTAAAACTTCATTTATCATCTATACAATAGCATCTTTCTTAAATGCAGGTGTTCCATTCTTACTACTTCCAATTCTAACTAAGCTATTGTCACCCGAACAATATGGTATTCTTACACTTTATACAGTATTTATTGCACTCTTCTCCCCGATTATATCTTTAAATATAATGTCACCACTACAAATTTCTTATACAAATTTAAATCAAAGAGAATTTGCATCTTATTTTAGTTCTATTCTTACTATTCCTATTATCATGTTTGTATTTTCCATTGTTTTTCTTACTGTCTTTTCAGCTACGCTTCTGCATTTATCTCATATATCACTTATTATGTTATATACCTTACCTATAATCTTATTATTTCAAGTTTTCCCCAAGCTTGTTACATCTATTTATCAAATTACAGAACAACCAATAAAATATGCGATATATCAACTCTCATTTGCAGTCATGAATATTTCATTTACTCTATATTTCTTATATGCATATCATGCTAGTTGGGAATCTAGAGTTATAGCCATATTATTTACCAATATATTTTTTACATTTATTTCACTATATATCTTTAAAAGAATGGATTTATATACAAAAAATTTAAAAAAAGAATATTTCATCGATGCTATAAAAATTGGAGCACCCCTGATTATACATATCATTTCTGCGGTACTTTTTCAAATGTCAGATCGGCTGTTCATACAATATTTTAAAGGTGACTATGAACTGGGTATATTCGCCGTAGGTGCACAAATAGGAATGATTGCACTTATTATACAACAAGCATTTATGCAAGCATGGCTACCCTATCTGTTTAAAAATTTAAAACTCAATACATCGGCAAGTAAAATAAAAATTGTTCAATTGTCCTACATTTCAATAATCCTATTTATGATTATGCCTTTTCTAATTGAATTAGCGAGTATACCAATATTTATATTTTTCATAGACAGTAAGTATGAATATGCGCAACAATATGTATTTTGGGTTGCCTTAGGATATGCCTTCTTAGGTATTTATAAAATCTTCTCAGGTGTTATTCTTTTTAAAAAGAAAACTTCCTATCTTGCATGGATATCATTATTTAGTTTGGGTATTAACTTGATTTTCAACTATCTATTCATCAAGTGCTATGGAACAATTGGTGTTACTTATGCTACTGCTCTTACTATGATGACTTTTGCTATTATTGTTATAATTGTTGCAAATAGATTATTTAAATTACCTTGGTTTGATTTCAACATATTAAAAGGTCGAAAATGAAGTTAAGTATAAAAAATATGATCTTTTATACAATAGTCGTCTATTATTGGTTTCTAATTTACCTCCAAAAACCTGATGTCACTTTATATGATTCCTTATATTTAGCTACAGTATTACCTATGGTTATTTTTTTTATTTTAATGTCTTTTTATACTCGTTTCCATTTTAAAATTGATAAACCACTTGTATGGATTTTACTTTTTGCTATATTCTCAATCTTATACGCACTGACCAGGACAGATCTACATTCTATTGCTTCGATATTGTTATTTAATGGTACAATTTTTATTCTATACTATAATAAATTAACCATAAATGTATCATTTTTAAATAAACTGTTTATGCTTTCTGTTATACTAGCTATTCCATTATACTATTCAGGATATACAGACTATGGTTTTATACCAGGTCAATCACAAGTTAGTTCAACAGAAGTATTAGCAGGGAGGATTTCTTTATTCCCGAATATAACATATAGTATGTACTTTTCTTTTATTATATTTCTATATAATGTATTCTTGAACAAATCCAAAAGTAAGTATATATATTTATTTCTAAGTTTATATTTTATTCTGTTTGGAATTTCAAGGACATTGACAATGATGCTTATTTTCATAATTACTATACTGGTAATCCATAAATATATTTCGATGCGTAACCCATGGCTATATGCCTTGATTTATCCCATCTTATTTATAGCTTTACCTTTTACGATGATAGTCAATATAGAATTCATATTTAACTTTTTACTTACATTAGATATTCAATGGATTAATCAATATGTTTTTCGAGGGCACACCAATACATCAGATATTTTAACCGATATGATGAGACTAAATGCATGGTCAGAGCACATAAGAATATTTTTTGAAAATATCGGTGGAGTATCACAAGTTACGTTAAAAAACTTGATAAATAAAGAAGTTCTTTTTGCCTCAGATACAGTAGCTTTTCTAACGCGACAATTTTCTCTATATGGTCTTGCTGCAATATTTTTTGTTTTTTTTCTTGCTTCTATTTTGATAAAATCAATAGAAGAAAAAAACATTGGGCTATATATTGTTATATTTATTTTCTTTTTCTTAAGCCTCCTGTATGGTCCATTTTTCAATGCTTATAATATAATTTTTATATTATATATAAGTCTTATTAATTCACTTAGAGAGATGAATCATGCTGAAAATTTCTAAAAAAATTTTTAAACTATATCGTTTTATTTTAAAACATGTATATAAACTTAAAATACAAAAAGAATGTTATAGCTATCAAAAACCTCTATTTGTAGGAGGGTATAGTTCCGTAACCTCAAAGACACACCTAGGAAAGAATGTAAACTTCAATGGTATGAAGATCAAAGGTCATGGTGTTGTAAAAATAGGAAATAATTTTCATTCAGGGTCAGAATGTTTAATGATTACTTCCATTCACAATTATAATTTAGGAAAATCCATACCATATGACAAAACACATATCAACAAAAATATTGATATTCATGACAATGTATGGCTAGGTGACAGAGTCATAATTTTAGGAGGAGTATCAGTAGGTGAAGGAGCTATCATACAAGCAGGAAGTGTGATAGTTTCAAATATTCCTAAATATGCTATTGCAGGTGGACACCCTGCTAAAGTATTTAAGTATAGAGATATTGAACATTATGAAAAATTAAAACTTGAAGAAAAATTTTGTTGATAATTCAAAGTAAGGAAATAAAAAAATGATGAAGTATAAAATAGCAATAATAGGACTGGGCTATGTTGGGTTACCCTTGGCACATGCATTTAGTGAAAAGTACAAAGTTATTGGATATGATATTGCACAGTGGCGTATAAGTGAACTTAACATGGGGGTGGACAGAACCCTAGAGTTGACAAATGCACAAGTGCAAGCATCTATGGACAATGGCATGCTATTCACAAGTAAACTTGATGATATAGAAAAATGTGATATCTACATTATTACTGTACCTACCCCAATTGATTCTTCAAATAAGCCAGACCTAACTCCTCTTATAAAAGCTTCACAAGCTATAGGTAAAGTAGTCAAAAAAGGAAATATTGTAATTTATGAATCAACAGTTTATCCTGGGGTTACAGAAGAAGTTTGTGTACCAATTATTGAGCAGAAATCAGGTTTAACGTTCAATAAAGATTTCTTTGCTGGTTATTCTCCTGAACGTATCAACCCTGGAGACAAAGAACATACAGTAACCAAAATTTTAAAAGTAACATCTGGATCTACACCTGAAATTGCCAACATCGTAGATAATCTTTACAGTTCTATTATTACTGCAGGAACGTATTTAGCCTCATCTATCAAAGTTGCTGAGGCTTCAAAAGTTATAGAAAACACTCAAAGAGATGTTAATATTGCCCTTATTAATGAATTGGCTCTTATTTTTGACACTATGGGCATTGATACTAACGAAGTCATTAATGCTGCAGCAACAAAGTGGAATTTCATTAAATTAACACCTGGTCTTGTAGGGGGACATTGTATTGGTGTTGACCCTTACTATCTCACATATAAAGCACAAGAACTTGGTTATAAACCAAACTTGATTCTTGGTGCACGGCAAATTAACAATGGCATGAGCAAGTACATTGCAGAGCGAACCATTAAAGAGATGATTGCACATGACAAAAAAATAAAAAATGCAAATATTTTATTAATGGGCTTAACATTTAAAGAAGATTGCCCCGATATGCGAAATTCTAAAGTATTTGATATTATTGATGAATTAGTAGAATATGGGTGTGATATAGATAGTTATGATCCATGGATAAATAAGGAAGATATTAAGCGGAACAATTTTACATTTATAGAGAATCCTTTTAATCTCAAAAAACAATATGATGCCATTATTATTGCTGTAGGACATACAGAATTCAAAGCATTAAATCGTAAGGATTTAGAAAATATCAGTATGGGTGAGACTGTGATAATTGATATTAAAGGGATTATAGAAAATCCAACATGGAGGCTATAGTCCTTTATGTTATTGGTTATCAAAAATGATATCTTTTTTATGAAAAAGTATACTCAATGAAACGTATATTAATATTTACAAACAATTTTCTTCCTGGCAACAGGGCAGGCGGACCTGTTACTTCTATAGCTAACCTCTGTAATCTTTTGAATAATGAATATGACATTATTATTGTAACTTCTAACAAAGATTTTGGTTCAAATGAACCTTACAGCAATGTAGCATGGGACAAAGTCGTTCAGTATAATACTTTTAATATCATATATCATTCTGCTATTACTATCAATGTTATTAGAGAAACAATTAAAGAGCTAAACCCTAACCTTATTTATCTCAACAGTTTTTTTTCCAATTTTACACAGATGGTATTATGGCTACTATTTAAAAATAAAATAACTACACCTATTGTACTTGCCCCTCGTGGTGAACTACAAGAGAATGCTTTAGCCATAAAAGCATTAAAAAAAAAGGTTTATCTATTTGGGTACAAACTCTTAAAAATATATACTAAAATCCAATTTCATGCGACTGATATTATCGAGTACAACCGCATAAAAAAAATATTTGGTATTACTAGTATTGTCACAATACCAAATGTTCCTAAAATAACTAATGTGCAACCATTAAATAAACAAAAAGATACATTAAAACTCATTTTTATATCTCGAATACGAGATAACAAAAATCTACTTTTTGCGTTAGAGGCGCTACAATCGTGTCAGGTTAACATTATTTTTGATATCTACGGTCCCATAGAAGACGAAACATATTGGGATACATGCCAAGTATCTATAAAGTATTTACCTATCAATATTAAAACGAACTACAAAGGTATTGTCCCTCCCACTAAAATAATAAATATTATGCGACAATACCATGCACTACTCCTCCCAACAAAAACAGAAAATTTTGGGCATGTTATTGTCGAAGCGATGCAAGCTGGGCTAATACCTATTATTAGCGATCAAACTCCATGGATAGACCTTGAACACAATAAAGCTGGATGGTCATTAGATTTAAATAATGTAACAAATTTCACACAAGCTATAAACACACTATATACAATGGACTCAAATACCTATACCAGGTTATCAACGAATACGATGAAATTTATTTCAATGAAGTTAAATATTGAAGACTTGAAACAGAGATATGTTAAAATGTTTGATACACAAATTACTAAGAGACAATCATATAAATTAAAGGAAATAAATGTTCACAAATAAAACACTACTCATCACTGGAGGGACAGGCTCCTTTGGTAATGCGGTACTAAGAAGATTTTTAGATACAGATATCAAAGAAATACGTATCTTTTCTCGCGATGAAAAGAAACAAGACGATATGCGTAAAGCATACAATAATCCGAAGCTTAAATTTTACCTTGGTGATGTACGTGACAAAAACTCCATAAAAGATGCTATGAGAGGTGTGGACTATGTCTTTCATGCAGCAGCACTGAAACAAGTACCCTCTTGTGAATTTTATCCTATGCAGGCAGTAAAAACCAATGTTATAGGCACTGAAAATGTACTTTATGCATCGATAGATGCTGGAATAAAAAAAGTTATTGTACTTAGTACAGACAAAGCTGTATACCCTATTAATTCTATGGGTATCAGTAAAGCGATGATGGAGCGTGTTGCTGTAGCAAAATCACGTAATCTTCATGATGAAGACATCATGATAGCAGTCACACGTTATGGAAATGTGATGGCTTCCCGAGGTTCTGTAATACCCCTGTTTATAGACCAAATACGACAGGGCAAAGAGATCACAATCACCGACCCCGCCATGACGCGTTTTATGATGAGCCTTGACCAAGCTGTAGAACTTGTCCTCTTCGCTTTTAAAAATGGTCACAATGGAGACATTTTTGTACAAAAAGCTCCTGCTGGTACGGTAGAACTTTTGGCAAGAACCTTAACAAATCTTTTAGGAAAGCCTAAGCATCCTATTAAAATCATTGGAACACGACATGGTGAAAAACTCTATGAAGCACTTTTAACAAGAGAAGAGATGGTACATGCTGAAGATATGGGTGAGTATTATCGTATACCTGCGGATACACGTGATATAAACTACTCCAAGTTCTTTGAAGAAGGGGAAACAGTTGTAACACAGGCACATGAGTACCATTCGCACAATACAAAACAACTCACAGAAGAAGAACTCAAAGTCATGCTTTTAGATTTACTTGAAATACAAGATGATTTAAAAGAATTTGGTGTACGTTAGATGCACGTACTTGTCACGGGAAGCCAAGGCTTTATAGGCTTAAACCTAATAGAAAGGCTTAATCAGTTTGAAGGAATACATATCTCAACCTTTAATAAAGAAGATAAAGAAGAGATACTCGAACAAAAAGTACAAGAAGCTGATTTTATCTTTCATCTTGCAGGTATTAACCGTCCAGAAGATGCAAAAGAATTTTACATAGGTAACCGTGACCTCACAAAGAAAGTAGTAAAATTCGCGGAAGAATCTGCTAAAAAGACGCCTATACTTATCACCTCGTCTACCCAAGCCGCTTTTGACAATGACTACGGAAAAAGCAAACAAGCTAGTGAAATATTACTCGAAACTTATGCACAAGAAAATGACACTGTAGTCTACATTTATAGATTACCAAATGTATTTGGAAAATGGTCTAAACCTAACTACAATACTGTCATAGCAACATGGTGTCATAATATAACACGGGATATTCCAATTCAAATCAATGATAGTAGTGTAGAACTCACCCTCGTCTACATTGATGATGTAGTAGAACACTTTACAAAACACCTTGATGAGAAGAGACAAAGAACTATAGTACGACCAGAAGTATCACCCGTATACAAAAAAACACTCACTGAGATACAAGAACTGCTCACAGCCTTTAAAAAAAGTCGTGTGAACCTTACTCTACCTCGTGTAGGTAGAGGCTTTGAAAGAGCACTTTACGCTACATACCTTAGTTTTTTACCTACGGACAAATTCTCCTATGAACTACATGGGCATGTAGACAACAGAGGAACATTTTACGAGTTTGTCAGAACCCTAGATAGTGGACAGTTTTCCATTTCAACTACTATGCCAGGCATTACTAGAGGAAGTCATTACCATAACAGTAAAAATGAAAAGTTTGTCGTCGTAAAAGGTGAAGCAACTATCAAGCATAGACAGATACATGGTGATGAAATTATTGAGTACAAAGTAAGTGATAAAAAGATAGAAGTTGTAGAAATGATACCTGGATATACACATAACATTGCTAATACAGGTGACACAGAAATGATACTATTAATTTGGGCGAATGAGTCTTTTGATAATGAGAATCCTGATACATATTTTTTAGAGGTGTGAGTAAAGTATGATAAATAAAAAACTAAAAGTAATGACTGTAGTAGGTACAAGACCTGAAATCATAAGACTTGCCGCAGTAATGAAAAAACTAGATGCGTCCGAAGCCATAGAACAGATAGTAGTGCATACAGGACAAAATTATGACTATGAACTTAATGAAGTGTTTTTTAAAGATTTTGGCCTACGTAAACCTGACTACTTTTTAAATGCTGCACTTGGTAATGCTGCTGAGACGATAGGAAATATCATCATCAAAGTAGATCCTATTTTGGAAGAGGTACAACCTGATGCCTTTTTGGTACTAGGAGATACAAACTCATGTCTTTGTGCCATTCCTGCTAAAAAGAGACAAATCCCTATTTTTCATATGGAAGCTGGGAACCGTTGTTTTGACCAAAGAGTACCAGAAGAAACCAACAGGAAAATAGTTGACCACATCGCTGATATCAACATGACTTACTCGGACATAGCTAGAGAGTATCTATTGCGTGAAGGCTTACCTGCTGACCGCATCATAAAAACAGGTAGCCCCATCTATGAAGTGGTACATTCTAAGCTTGATGATATAAAAGCTTCAAGTATTTTAAATGAACTCTCTTTAGAAGAAAGAAAATACTTTGTAGTCTCTGCACACAGAGAAGAGAATATAGGAAGTGACCGAACATTTTTTGCTTTGGTTGAAACTCTAAATGCCATAGCAGAACAGTATCAACTTCCCATCATCGTATCTACACACCCACGTACACGCAATAAAATAGAAGAAAAAGAAGTTGTATTTAATCCGCTTATCAAACTTATGAAACCGCTGGGCTTTGATGATTATATTAAACTTCAGATGGATGCAAAAGCAGTACTAAGTGATAGTGGTACTATCTCTGAAGAATCTTCTATATTGAAGTTTCCTGCACTTAACATTCGTGAAGCCCATGAACGTCCAGAAGCCATGGAAGAAGCTTCTGTGATGATGGTAGGTCTTGACAAAGAACGCATCTTGCAAGGACTACAGATACTTGATGTGCAAGAGCCTGATACCTTAAGAGAAGTCACTGATTATAGTATGCCTAATGTATCCGATAAAGTTTTGAGAATTATTTTATCTTATACGGATTATGTGAATCGCGTTGTTTGGAGAAAATAAACCAAATGTCAAAACAAATATTAATTGTTAGTGAATATTTTTACCCTGAAGAGTTCAAGATAAATGAAGTAGCTTTAGCATGGAAAGATAAGGGCTATCACATTGATGTATTGACTCAAAACCCTACCTACCCTACAGGTAAAATATTTGACGGATATGAAAATAAATGGTATACAAAAGATGTCTATCAGGGGATTAATATCTATCGATTAAAAGCAGTTACAGGGTATAAGAGTAGTCTTTTTAAAAAATTGCTAAAATATTTTAGCTTTATGACACTTGGCAGCCTTGTCAGTTTAAAAATGGGAAAAAAGTATGACTATGTTTTTGGTTTTGATATTGCAGCACTAACAGGGATGACTCCTGCAGTAGTATTGAGCAAATTTTACGATAAACCAGTTACCTTGTGGATACAAGATGTATGGCCAGACAGTGTCTATGCCTATGGTTTTAAAAAAACCAAAATCTTAAGCTTCATACTTGACGGTTTTGTTAAATTTGTTTACAAAAACACATCAAACTTTGCAGTTTCAGGTAAAGGATTTATTGATAAAGTCAAGCAATATACCACGAATGACCAACCCATAGAATATCTTCCAAACTGGGCAGATGAACTCCATCAACACCCTTCATCTTTTTGTTTTAGTCAACATCCAAAAATTCATTTTACTTTTGCAGGCAATGTAGGAAAAGTACAAAACCTAGACAATATTATAAAGGTATTTGGAGAGTTAGAACAAGAATATTTGGAACAAGCACAGTTGAATATCATAGGAGATGGATCTTATTTACAAACTTTGCAAAAGATAGTTGAGACTTCAAACTATAAAAATATTGTCTTCTGGGGTCGTAAGCCTAGGGATGAAATGTATAAGTATTTTCAAGCAAGTAATTTTTTGATTCTCTCTTTGATAGACAAGCCAATTTTCTCACTTACAGTACCCGCAAAAACACAAACGTATATAGCAGCAAATAAGCCTATCATTGCCATTATTACAGGTGATACGGCAGATATTATCAAGGATAATCAGCTAGGTTATGTTGCATATCCCAATAATTTAGATGCAATACATGCAGTGTTTATAGAAGCCATAGATACTCCCGAAAAGACAATACAAACATTTACAAAAAACTGTGCATATCTCACAGAAACAACTTTTAACAAAGACAAAATTATTGATTCGTTACTTGAATTATTGACAAAAGGAAATTCATGAAACTTTTATTAACAGGTGCTCGTGGATTTATTGGTAATTATTTTCACGATAACTATGCAGAAAAATATGATATAAAAACCTTTTCTTTTCAGAGTGACTCTATTGAGTCGCTCAAGCTTGAAAATATAGATATCATTATACATCTTTCTGCTCTAGTCCATCAAATGGGGGGTGCCGAACAAAAAGAGTATTTTCGTATTAATGTCGATAACACCATAACCTTGGCACAAAAATCAAAGAAAATCGGAGTCAAACATTTTATTTTTATGAGCAGTGTCAAAGTGTATGGAGAAGAAACTGACACTCCTTATACTGAAGCTACAATCTGTCATCCTCAAGATGATTACGGCTTGAGTAAGCTGGAGGCGGAACAAAAACTCAAAAAATTAGAAGACGAAAACTTCATAGTATCAATCATACGGACACCTATTGTTTATGGTTATGGTGTCAAAGCAAATATAAAAAATTTAATTGGCTTAGTCCAAAAAGTACCTGTTTTACCTTTTGGAAATATACAAAACAGAAGAAGTATGGTGTACATTGGAAATATTTGTTATTTAGTGGATGAAATTATCATACAAGAAAAATCAGGATTTTTTTTAGCTAGTGATGATAAGCCACTTTCTACTACAGAACTTATACAACTTATAGCTAAAGAATTAAATAAAAATGTTTTTCTCATTCAAATTCCTTTTTTTAAAACCCTATTAAAAATAATAAAACATTCATTCTACAAAAGGCTGTATGAGAGTTTAGAGATTGATAACAGTAATACAATGAGAAAATTGAATTTACAAAATCCTTATAGTACAGAACAAGGGATACACTGTATGATTCATGGGGAAGAAACATGATTTATCTTTTTCTTTTTATACTCTCTTTTGGACTTACGTGGTTAATCAAAAATCATGCTATCCAAAACAATCTTCTTGCAGAAGTAAATGCACGAAGTAGCCACTCCGTCCCTACTCCTCATGGGGGAGGCATCGCTATTTCCGTGACATGGTTTATAGGCTTAACCTTTCAATTTTTTCAAGCCAATATTGATAGTGCATTATATTATGCTTTAATGATAGGCTTGATTATCTCTGTAGTAAGTTACCTTGATGACTTATATGAACTTAGCCCGAAGGTCAGATTGGTGACACAGGCAACTGTTGCAATACTAGGATTATATTTATTAGGAGGTTTCTCTGAATTAAATCTATTTTTATTCACAGTGAATAACGATATTATCACCAATATTTTTGCATTTATTATGATTATTTGGTTTATTAACCTTTATAATTTTCTAGATGGCATAGACGGTTATGCAGGGAGTGAGGCTGTTTTTTTAGGGATAGGAGGATATCTGCTTTTTGGTGGGGAGCATTTCACAGTTTTAATCGTAGCAGTGCTAGGATTTTTGGTCTGGAACTGGCATAAAGCTAAAATCTTTATGGGTGATGTGGGAAGTACTTTACTTGGATACAATGTAGCCATATTCACCATCTACTATAGCAATCAAGAAAGTAATAATTTTTGGATTTGGATAATACTTTTTAGTTTATTCTGGTTTGATGCTACCTATACATTGTTAAAAAGATATCTCAATGGTGAAAAACTAAGTCAAGCACATAAAAAGCATATCTATCAAAAATTAATACGATCTGGGTTTTCACATGACAAAGTTGTTATCATCGCGATGGTCATTAATTTTATCTTTCTACTGACTCTATATATTACCATTAAAAAAAGTTTCTGATGTTTTACAATAAAACTTATACTTTTTATTTAGTCATAGCCTTTCTTTTACTATCAGTACTCTTTACAACTCCTTTCTTGCGCTATCCATTTGACATATTTCACCACCTTATAGTGATAGATGAGTTATATATGAAGATAACTTACCCGATGCAAAAAATAGTAGGGCTCTGGGTTAATGATATCTATATCATGATCCCTTCTCAAGAGTATGAAAGTATTGTCTTGTCTCAACCTAGGTACTTATGGCATTATGGATGGGCACAACTGTTTAATGTACTCCAAATAGATAGTTCACAACTATTTTTACGTGCTAAAATAATTCATGTAATACAGCTCTATATTTCCTTATTTTCTATCTACTATTTTTCAAATGTTGTCCTACGTAATATCTTCAGAACTATAAATACAGCAATGTTACAATGGCTCTCTTTTTGGGCGACACTTATTTGGTTAAGTATTTATGCGACCTTCTCTGTAGTGCAGCACCAAGTATGGATAGTATGGTACTCTGTCAATTATCAAATTACCTTGCCTTTTTTTTGGTATATTTTGGGTTTAACACTGGTACTATTTTTTGAAGAAATATCTTGGAAAAAAAAGTTTTTCTTGGCTTTCCAAATTCTTCTAATTTCACGTTTTATCTTACAAGTACACTCTATGGAATTCATGTACTATCTTATGCATGCAAGTATCTTATCTCTGTTATTTATCGATAAAGTTTATGCCTTATTTAAAAAATATTTTTATGTCATAATACCTATTATATTTGGGTTGGGGTACATTGCAATGCAATATAGACCAGCTCAATCACCTATATTTAATTATCTATCTTTAGAAAAATTACCCGAACTCTATGAAAAAATCATGCAAGAAGGTGCACAACTTTTAAATGGCTATAATAGAGCATCTGCGTCTATCAATGAACTGATGTATCTTAGTGTTATTTTAGGATTTTTATTTTTATTTTATAGCTTTTATCAAAACTATTATCGAAATATAAAAACCCATACTAATCTGAGAATGTTTATTTTTATTATCTTGACATCTTCCTTTGTACTTATACCCCTTTACCAATTTACTGGAGGATTATTTGCAATGACTACCTACACTATGGTCGTGAATCGAATCTATTATAGTGCATCACTCTTTATGTTGTTACCCATAGCTGTGTATGGCATCTTATCTTTATATAAACGTACTTCACTTACGATCAACATTTTAATGTTAGCTCTTATTGTATTTACAGGACTCTTTTCTAAGTACAATGATGGACTACATCATAATTACTATAGAAACCTTGTTTCTATAAAAAATATTTTTAATGAAAGAAAAGTTGGATTTAATTTAAGCAAAACAGATATAGACATCATCAAAGCACATCTTGGGACTTATGAAAAAGAAACTTCCCAATCTCAATCTATACGTTATTACGCACGTGCCGATATTGCATTTGTTCTTAAATATCTATTAAAAAAAGAAGTCTATTGGGAAGGTAGACGTGCTCATCCTGATTATATCAAAATATATAACTCACAAAAAAATAATAATAATTTTTATCATATTTTATTTGAAGTACCGCAAAACTTCACCCCTTACCATCCGTATAGATAAAGTAAAGAAGACTACAAATAGTATATAATACAAAACCTAAACTAAAGGAAAGAACAACATATGGTTTTAGATAAAAGAATCTTAAATTTTTTAGTTATTATTTTTCTCAGTTTCATTACTTTTACATGGACTTATTGGATATTTCATAAGACATTTTCATTTAATGTTGTTTTAACTGTTATCGCCATTCGTTTACTATCCTCTATCCTTGTATTTAAGGACTATTCCCTTTCATGGAGTAAATCTACTCAAAAAACATTTCTTATAAAAAGTGCTGTTTACCTCATTGCATTTATAATATATATGCCTATATACTATGGGAAGATAAATGTTTATTTTTTCATATCCGAGCTTTTTGTTTATCTTTTTTCTATCAATTTTCTCATGTACGTTTACTACTACTACATTAATAGAAGTTTAGTGAAAAAAACCAAAAATGTCATCATTTATGGTGCTGGTTCAGCAGGAGTGCAACTCCAGAATGAATTTAAAGCAGGAACATATCGGGTTAAATACTTTGTAGATGATGATATACATTTACAAAAACGTACGATAGATGCAATACGCATTTTGTCAAAGGAAAAACTAAAAAAAATATTAAAAGGTTCTAAGGTAGACTTACTTGTCATTGCAATGCCTTCGGCACCAACAGTAATTATAAAAAATATTCATGATCAATTTTCTAGCTATTTTAATGATATAAAAATATTACCTTCATTAGATCGCATTTTAGAGACAGAATCTTTTAGCACACAGTTAAAAGATATCTCCGTTGCCGATTTACTGGCACGTCATCCTCAAGATTTAGATAAAGAAAAAATTTCTTCTTTTATTACAAATAAAACTATCCTTATTACAGGTGCTGGCGGGAGTATAGGTTCAGAAATAGTACGTCAATGTATCAAGTTTAATGCTAAAAAGCTCATGCTCCTTGACCATAGTGAGTATAATCTATATGCCATAGAACAAGAAGTAGAAGGTAAAATAGATGTAGTACCTGTACTGCAATCTGTAGTCAATAAAAAAGATTTGGAACATACTTTTCACACACACAAACCACAGATAGTCATACATGCTGCTGCCTATAAGCATGTGCCTTTGGTAGAAGCCAATATGCATGAAGCAGTAGTCAATAACATCATAGGAACGAAAAACTGTATAGATGTGGCTATAGACCATGGAGTAGAAAAATTTGTACTTATCTCTACTGATAAAGCGGTACGCCCTACCAATGTCATGGGAAGCACTAAAAGAGTGTGTGAGCTGTATGCACAGAATGTACCTTCAAGAACTACAGACATCGTAGCCGTACGATTTGGTAATGTACTAGGCTCTAGTGGCTCGGTGATACCCAAGTTTAAAGCCCAGATAGAACAAGGTTTAGACATCACTGTGACACACCCGGACATTACCCGTTACTTTATGCTCATACCTGAAGCATGTGAGCTTGTACTTCAAGCTGGCGCTATAGGAACAGGTGGGGAGATATTTATCTTAGATATGGGAGAACCTATCAAGATAGTAGATTTGGCACAGAAGATGATAGAACTAAGTGGTAACAGTAACATAGGTATCAAATTTACGGGTCTACGGCCAGGAGAAAAACTTTATGAAGAGCTACTCATAGATGATAGTGATGCACATACTGCGTATGATTCCATTACTGTGGCTGCGAAGTCTGTTTATGACATAGATCAATTACGTCATGACATAGAATCACTCGTAAAAAGTGACACTCTTATAGACTCATTAAAAGTTATAGTGCCTGAATTTAACCACCAAACCAATGCATAGCTAAGCTTTAGTATAATTACATGAGAATACAACAAGGATACTATAGTGAACAAGACACAGCATATACAACATGACATGATAGACTTAAGAGAATTAGTCACTATTCTTCTCAAAAGAAAAACAATGATTGTAGTTATTACAGTATTGTTAACACTCTTTTCTATCATCTATGCTTATGTACTTGCAAAACCTATCTATACAGCAAATGCACTATTAGAAGTTGGCCAAATAGCCGCTAAACCTATAGATAATATAAATATCCTACAGCAAAAACTTGCATATATGTATAAAGTAAATGGTAAAAGAAAAAGAATATTACCTTATGTAGAAGCTATTTCTATTTTCAAAAAATCAAAAACAATGCTTTCTCTAGTTGTTTATGGGCACAATAATGAAGAGGCTACAAAATATTGTAATACAGTTATACAAGATATAACAACGCTATATCAAGGGAAAATTGGTAGCTACATTGAAGAACGAAAAAAGAACATTGCACTTATTGACAGTGACATCACAAAAACGAATCAACGTCTAAATACTATAGAAAATGAGCTAAAGCAATACACACAAAGAATCATCACGCTTGAACAAGTAGATGCCGCATTAGCAGGAATTTACACATTACTAATAGGTCAATCTCAAAACAATTTGCAAGACTTGTCCCGATATTTATCTGAACTTAAAAATAAAAAACTTGAGCTAGAACTTTCTATTACTCCTCTCATGATAAAGCCAACGCATATTGTTGGTGAAATTGGTGTACTTGATAAACCCATAAAACCTCAAAAAATACTTACTGTTATTGTAACCTTGATTACAGCGCTAATATTCTCTATTTTATTGGCTTTCTTTTTAGAGTTTTTCCGTGGATTTAAAAAAGAAAATGACTAAAGCAGTTTTAGATATAATACACTTCTTTATTTCATAGTTAAGGGGATACACAATATGGCAAAAAAGAGCATACTAGTCACAGGATGTGCGGGGTTTATAGGATCAAATTTTGTACCTTATTTTTTAGATAAATATAAAGATTATTTTATAGTCAACCTTGATTTACTTACCTATGCTGGTGATTTGGCTAACCTTAAAGAGTGTGAGAATAATCCAAATTATAAATTTATCAAAGGGGACATTTGTAACCGTGACTTGGTAGAGTATATTTTTGATGAGTATGATGTACAAGGTGTTATTCACTTTGCAGCAGAGAGCCATGTAGATAACAGCATCAAAAACCCTGGTGTGTTCATAGAAACAAATGTCAATGGTACCTTTACACTTTTGGACGTTGCTTACAAAAAATGGATGGAAAAACCATTTACTTTCAAAAAAGGGTATGAGGGGTGTCGTTTTCACCACATCTCTACCGATGAAGTTTACGGTACGCTAAATAAGACTGATTTTTTTACAGAAGAAACACCATACGCACCAAATTCACCCTACTCTGCCTCCAAAGCCTCTTCAGATATGATTGTCCGTTCTTATCAGGAGACCTATGGGATGAACACCGTCATCACCAACTGTTCTAACAACTATGGACCTAAACAGCATGATGAAAAACTCATTCCGACGATCATTAGAAAAGCTTTAGCTGGAGAGAGCATCCCTATCTATGGTGATGGCAAGAACATTCGTGACTGGCTCTATGTACTTGACCACTGTAAAGGCATAGACCTTGTATACCATACAGGCAAAGAAGCAAATGTCTATAACATTGGTGGACGTAATGAACGTACTAACTTACAGATAGTTGATGCCATTTGTACCATACTCGATGAAAAAGTGCCAAGTGCTAAAAGCTACAAAGAGCTCATAACTTTTGTAGAAGACAGAGCGGGACATGACAGACGTTATGCCATAGATGCAACAAAACTCGAAAATGAACTTGACTGGAAAGCAGATGAAAACTTTGATACAGGTATCATCCAAACCATAGAATGGTATCTGAGTAAATATGGAGTCAACTAGTTGTTTGATTTTTTAAAGGCAATATTTCAAAGTAAGGCTCTCTTATGGTCACTTACAAAAAATGAATTTAAACAAAAGTATGTTGGAAATATTTTAGGTGTCTTTTGGGCATTTATTCAGCCAGCAGCGATGATAGGTATATTTTGGTTTGTATTTCAAGTTGGCTTCAAATCCAAGCCTGTAGATAATTTTCCTTTTATTTTGTGGTTAGTTGCAGGGATGTTTCCTTGGTTTTATTTTGCAGAAGGTCTTACCTCTGGAACAAACAGTGTCCAAGCCAATTCATTCTTAGTAAAAAAAATTGTTTTTAGGGTCAGTTTATTGCCTATTATCCCGCTACTGTCTGCTCTTTCTATTCATATTTTCTTTATCTTTTTTATGTTTGCTATGTTTCTATACTATGGATATACACCTGAAATATATTGGTTTCAATTAATTTACTATGTTTTTGCTACATCTGTACTACTTTTGGGCTTCTCTTGGCTTACATCTTCAATTGTGATATTCTTTAAAGATGTAGGACAACTTGTGGCAATACTTGTACAGTTTGGTTTCTGGCTTACCCCTATCTTCTGGTCACTTAAAATGGTTCCCGAACAATACCATTGGATTATCAACCTCAACCCTATGGCATACATTATTGATGGCTACAGAAACAGTATGATTTACCACCAATGGTTTTGGGAAGATATAGGATTCACCTTATACTTTTGGACTGTTACCATTATCATTTTTATTCTAGGTGGATTTACATTCAAAAAACTCAGACCTCACTTTTCGGATGTGCTATAATGAAAAAAAATCAAGTTATTGATGTAAAAAAGCTCACAAAAATATATCACCTTTATGAGAAACCTCAAGATAGACTCAAAGAAGCACTGCATCCCTTTAAAAAATCTTACCATCATGACTTTTATGCCATGGATAATGTCAGCTTTAAAATAAACAAGGGTGAAACTATTGGTATCCTAGGTAAAAATGGTGCTGGAAAATCTACCTTACTCAAAATGATTACAGGTGTATTAACTCCAACTTTTGGAGAGGTAGCCACAAAAGGGAAAATCTCATCACTGTTAGAACTTGGTGCAGGGTTTAATCCCGATATGACAGGGTTAGAAAACATATATCTTAATGGAACACTCATGGGGTTTACAAGAGCTGAGATGTCAACAAAAATAGATGCTATATTAGACTTTGCTAATATTGGTGAGTTCATTCACCAACCTGTCAAAATGTATAGTTCAGGTATGTTTGCAAGGTTGGCTTTTTCTGTCTCCATTAATGTTGAACCTGATATTCTTATCGTTGATGAAGCATTAAGTGTGGGAGATATGGCTTTCCAAATGAAATGTTTTAAAAAATTTCAAGACTTCCAGAATGAGGGACGAACCATTCTATTTGTAACACATGCGCTTGATACTATCCTGAGATATTGCAATAGAGGGATTGTTATAGATGCAGGAAAACTTATTTATGACGATACACCTAAACTTGCAGTGGATGCCTTTAAAAAAGTACTCTCTGGTGATTTTTATACTGACAACACAAAGAAAAAATCCAAGTGTTCTTTGGAAGAAGACAATACAAAACCTTTAAAAGACTTTTTTCCTTTCCATCAAAACTTAGATACTTATGGAAATTCTAAAGCAACCATTATTGACTATGGCATCATAAATGATACTCTTGTACCCTCAAGTACCATAACCTACAATAGTAAGTTTAAGATTATTATGAAAATAAAAATAAATGAGCCTATCGTAGCACCTATTTTTGCATTTACTTTGAAGGACTCAAAAGGCTTAGAAATCACTGGAACGAATAGTAATATGAAATATATACAAACAGATAATTACTCCCAAGGTCAAATTGTAACTGTCGCATTTGAGCAAAAAGCAAATTTACAGTTAGGTGCATACGCCCTATCTCTTGGCTGTGTTGGATTAAATGAAAGTGGTGTAGAAGTCTATAACCGTATTTATGATGCTATTATATTTGAAGTCATTGGCTCCGCACAGATGGTTGGTTTTTTTGATTTAGAGAGTGAAATAAGTATCAAGGTATAATTTCAAAATAAAACCCATACAAAAAGTTACCTATAGACACTTTATAATATAATACGTAAATTTTATATACGATAGTCAATACAAGGTATAAGTTATGAGTGCAAAAATAAATTTAGAATACTATACGGGTAATGATTATTATAGTGATGGTGATATTGAAGATGAACTCTTAGAAATTGTAACCAATCACACAGATTACTCCAAGATTCTTGCAAATGACACAAGATGGCCCATTCTGTATCATTTATCTCCTATTAGGCAAAATATTATTAATTGGTATCCATTTAAAAAGAATGCATCGTGTTTGGAGATAGGTGGAGGCTGTGGTGCTATTACAGGCGCTCTATGTAAGAGTCTAAAAGAAGTCAAAGTAGTAGAACTTTCTAAACGTCGTGCAACCATAAACTATGAAAGACATAAACAGTATGATAATCTTGAAATACTTGTCGCAAATCTAAATGACATTCATTTTAAAGAAAAGTTTGACTATATAACACTCAATGGTGTACTTGAATATGCTGGGTCATTTACAAAAACTGACTTTCCTTACGAAGATTTTTTAAAACAGATAAAGCAATACCTTAAACCTGATGGGAAACTTATCATAGCCATAGAAAATCGCTATGGTCTCAAATATTTTTCTGGTGCGAAAGAAGACCATACAGCAAAAGAATTTGATGGGATTACAGGGTACAAAGGTAATAATACCGTACGTACATTTGGTAAAAAAGAGTTAGAGAATTTATTAAAAACAAGTGGCTACCCTACACAAGATTTTTACTATCCGCATCCTGACTATAAAATGCCGATGGAAATTTACACAGATGATTGGCTACCAAGTAGTACGGCTCAACTTATGCCAGCACCTAATTTCGACTATGAACGCTATGAACTTTTTAATGAAACAGAGGCGTATGCTGGTATTATAGAAAATAAACAATACCCATTTTTCGCAAACTCTTTTTTAGTCATCTGTGGAGCCTAAATGAAAATCTTATATGTAAAAAATAATAGTGAGCGTTCAACTAAATTTCAATTAAAAACCATTATTTATGAAGATAAGGGTCAAAAGTATATTAAGAAACAAGCATTGTCAAGAGCAGCAATCCCACATCTGAAAAAGATGAAAGAAAATTATTCAAAGTTATCCGAAAGTATTATACATCCAAAATTAAAACTTGCAAAAATAACAGATGAAAGTCATGATTCTTTAACCTTTGAATTTATAGAAGGTATCAGTTTAGAAACACGTTTTAATACCACACCAAAAGAATATAAACAAGAAATAATTCATGAATATATATCACTCATGAAAAATGCATTTAAAATGACAGCTTTTAATCAAAATGATGCACATAAAAACACTTATAAAATGTTATTTGGTATTCAAAACTTTACTTCTTTAAAAGAGGAATCCTGCCTAGATAGTATTTCAAATATTGACCTTATTTTTTCAAATATTATTTTTACCAATGATTCAATTTATCTTATAGATTATGAATGGGTCTTTGATATCAATCTTCCTATAAATTATTTAATTTACCGTGCACTTGTCATGTTAGATAGTAATTTAAATATTTCTGAATACATTACAAACAATGTTTTACTTTATAGTAAAATGGAACGAAATTTTGTAGATAATTATGTTATGAATGAAGGATTTTATTTTCAGAGACATTCTTATATAAAAATAAATACGCCAATATCAAAACACATACAGCAATTGAAGAAAGACAATGAGACACATAAAAATGACATACAACGTCTTAGTAAATCTTTAACCTATGCTGAATCCATAGTTCGATTAAGAGATGAACAACTTCAAGATTTACGTATTAAGAATAGACTTAAACGCCTAGTACAAAAATTTATACCAATAAGTTTATTTATGCAAAAAGATTTCACATCAAATGAAAAACGTATTTATAACTACACTACACCATCATTAACACAAGAAATAAAAACTGAACTAATTCACTTTCAATCACAGCCCCTTATATCAATTGTTATGCCAGTATACAATGTTGATCCAAAATGGCTAGATCTTGCATTACAATCTGTTGAAAAGCAATGGTATAAAAATTGGGAACTTTGTCTTGTTGATGATAAAAGTACAAATCCCGAAACAGTAGATTATTTAAAGGGTATCAATCATCCTAAAATAAGCATTAAGTTTTTAGAGAAAAACCTCAATATATCGGGTGCTACTAATGCCGCAATCGATATATCTTCAGGAGAGTATATTGCCCTAATGGATAATGATGATGAAATTACACCTGATGCTCTTTATGAAATGGTAAAAGCGATTAATAAAAAAGATGCTGAATTCATCTATAGTGATGAAGACTTTATCTCTACAGAAGGGGAATGTAGCAATCCTCACTATAAGCCAGACTTTTCACCTGATTTACTATTGTCTCACAACTATATTACACATTTTACTTGTTTTAAAAAATCCCTTCTTAATCAAGCCGGACCTTATAATCCAGATTTTGATGGAGCACAGGACTATGATTTGTTTTTAAGACTTACAGAACACACTTCAAAGATTCATCATATTAGTAAAGTCTTATACCATTGGAGAATGCTAGAAAGTTCTACTAGCATTAACAGTGATGTTAAACCTGAGGCACTTACAAGAGGGAAAAATCTACTAGAGACTACCCTACTAAGAAGAAATATAGATGCTTCCGTTCTCAATGGAAATATGCACCATTATTATAGGATAAAATATGATATTATTAATTCCCCACTTATTAGTATTATTATTCCATTTAAAGATAAACCTGAGCTACTAGATGTCTGTATCAATTCTATCTTGGAGAAATCAACCTATCAAAATTACGAAATTATTGGTATTAGTAATAACAGTGAAGATGAAAAAATATTTGATTTAATGGTAAAGTTAGAAAAAAAAGATAGCCGTATTTCCTTTTATGAATATAATGTTGATTTTAACTATGCGGACATCAATAATCATGCGGTTCATACATATGCAAAAGGGGAACATATCTTATTACTTAACAATGACATAGAAGTCATTGAACCAACGTGGATTGAGGCAATGCTTGAGCACTCACAAAGGAATACTGTGGGCTGTGTTGGTGCAAAACTTTATTACCCAAATGATACGGTACAACATGCAGGTATTATCATAGGACTAGGTGGCTATGCCGGTCACTCACATAAGCTATTTCCTCGAGACAACTATGGATACTTCAATAGGTTGTATACTGTTCAAAATCTTTCAGCTGTCACAGCAGCCTGTTTGATGGTCAAAAAAAGTATTTATAAAGAAGTTAATGGTATGGATGAAATAAGGTTCAAAGTAGCCTATAATGATGTAGATTTTTGTCTGAGAGTACGAGAAAAGGGGTATCTCAATATTTTCACACCCTATGCTGAAATGTATCACCATGAATCTGTGTCTCGTGGATATGAGACAACACCAGAAAAGATTGCACGTTTTCAAACAGAAAAAGATGCACTCTATAAAAGACATAAAGAAATTTTAGATAATGGTGATCCTTACTATAATCCAAACTTGACTCATGCTACTGAGGATTTTAGTCTATGCTTAAAATAATGCTTCAAAAGGTAAAACTCTTTATCATTCATCTGAGTATTATTGGTATTATATTTTTATTGCTTGTCATGCTATTAGATAATAAAAATACAATGATTGTCACTATGGAGTCTACATCAGCTGTACCATTAGAAGCTGAACTTTATTACACAACTGAAGGTCAAGCATTTAGCGATACAAAAATGAGTCGTAGGTATAAGATTAAACATAATAAATATTATTTTAAACTCCCCTCTTTTGATAAAATACAATATGCCAGATTTGACCCTAGTAAACGCAACGATAACATTATTATTAAACAAATAAATATTATTATCTCTCACTGGTTCACTACAAGTATTTATAGTATAGATATAACAAAATCTCAAATTGTACAGCAAATATCTAATTATAAAATAGATAAAAATTTAATTTCATTTACTACAACCAATAGAGATGCCCAACTAAACCTTAATTTTTCTCGTAACTTTATACAAGCATTTAGAAATTTACATATAGACACTTTCCTTATAGCCCTCTTGGTCTATGGCTTATTTTTATTTTTATTTCAACTCTCTAAAGAAAAAGAATTTACTCCTTTACTATCTTCAAAGTTAATTTTGTATAGTCTATTTTTAGCCCTTGCATTATTTAAAGTTGATTATTACAAAGAACACGTACACTATAATTATACTCCAGATAATATTGCTCATTTATCCTACATAGAATACCTTCATAATCATTCTGAAATTCTACCAAAATTTGAAAATATGTTTATGATTACAAATAAAAATGCAGGAAATTATTTAGGTCATTCTCCTTTATATTATCATTTTATGAATATCGTTTACAATGAAAACTACTCGGTTGTAGGAAATGTCGATAATTTTAGAACACTAAACACTATACTATTTGCCACTACTATACTCTTACTCTTATACTTAGGTTTTGCTTCTTCTTTAAGTTTGTTGGGTCATTTTGTATATTTAAGTATTATCAGTTCTTTACCCATGCATGCATACCTTGGAAGCAATGTCTCAAATGACAACCTTGCTGTATTTGGAGGTGTCTTATTTCTTATTGCACTATTAAAACTTCTACGAGGAGAGTACAATAACCATAGCTATCTACTGTTATCTGCGGGGATCTTTATTGCATATTTTGCTAAATTAACCGCAGGGATACTTGTCTTTTTTGCTAGTGTATATTTTTTCTTTTATATTTTTAAAAATAAAATTCCATTTTCTATCACAAAAAAACAAGCTCTAATCTTATCTCTTTCAGTTATTCCCATTCTTAGTTATCAACTTTACATTGCCTTAAATTATCATACATTAATTCCTACGCTGAATGCGACACACCCAGCAGAATACTTAACCTCAGGTTTCTATATACCTGAAGCCTCTAGACACTATCTTACTGCACTGGAATGGCTACAAAATTATTGGGGAAATGTGCATGCTGGTTGGTTTGGTATTCTCTCGCATCATTCACTAGTGAAACCTTCTATTTTCCAATATATTGGACTATTACTGCTACATATCTTTGCATTAATTGCGCTATTTATTCCTTGTGAAGAAAAACAAAAAACATTTTGTGTATTAGGTAGAATTAGCTTATTTTCATTCATCTCTATCGCTATCGTCCAATACACATTTTCATACCTAGGTCATCTAAATAGTGGCTATATGGGTGGCTTACAAACACGGTATTTATTACCTTTTATGGTTGCATTTGCTATAATGGCATCCATTTTTGTTAACCGTTTTAAAGAATCTTTCTTCATGAATATAGTTGTCATAATACTTTGTATTCATGCAATTTATTCTGATTTCTTTTATTTTTTAAAATACTATATATAGGATTATTTCATGAAACTCATTATCCAAATTCCATGTTACAATGAAGCTGAAACTTTAGCCATTGCCCTAGGTGCTTTACCTAGAGAAGTTGAAGGGTTTGATAAAGTTGAGTGGCTTATCATTAATGATGGGAGTGAAGACGATACAGTAAAAGTCGCACAAAAATGTGGCGTAGACTACATCGTGAACTTTAAGCATAACCAAGGCTTAGCAAAAGGTTTTATGGCGGGAATTCAGGAGTGTCTCAAACAAGGTGCAGATGTCATTGTCAATACCGATGCAGACAACCAATATGAAGCCCAAGACATCCCAAAACTAACACAACCCATCATTAATGGTACTGCAGAGTATGTAGTTGGGGCACGTCCCATCTCTCAGACTGAACACTTTTCACCTGCAAAAAAGTTTCTTCAAAAACTTGGATCTTGGGTAGTTAGAAAAGCAAGTGGAACTGACATCCCAGATGCGCCAAGTGGCTTTAGAGCAATTAGCCGTGAGTGCGCTATGCAACTCAATGTATATAACAACTACACTTATACCCTAGAGACCATCATACAAGCGGGACAAAAAAATATGGCAATTACCTCTGTACCAATACGTACAAATGAGGATCTAAGACCATCCAAACTTCTTTCAAGTATCCCAAACTACATAAAAAAGTCTGTGGTCACAATTATACGTATCTCAGTAGTTTACAAATCATTCCAATTTTTTATGGGTATTGCTGCTATACTTTTTGGACTTGGTTTTTTACTTGGATTACGTTTTCTTTATTTTTATTTTATTGGCGATGGAGAAGGACATATGCAGTCGGTTGTTCTTTCAGGTGTCTTGATGGGTATGGGCTTCCAAACTGGTCTCATAGCCTTCATAGCTGACCTACTATCTGTAAATAGAAAACTCTTAGAAGAAATAAAAATGAGAGATTACAAGTAATGAACGTCCTCTTTACCTGTTCTGACAAACCTACTATCTCACGAAACAGATTTCATAGAAAAGCATTAAAAAAGAGATTTAAATACACCGAGTGCATTTCTAATGGCAAAACCTACACTACTCGCATAGCAAGTATTCTTATGAGACTCCCTTTTCAAATATTTAATAAAGATTTCTACTTTGTAAGCTATATGGGGCATTTCTTAGTATTATTTATTCGCCTTTTTACAAAAAAGCCAATTGTTTTTGATTTTTACCTCTCCATTTTTGATATGATGTGTAACGATAGAAAAGTCTTCACACCAGAAAGTTTTTTAGGTAAATTAACCTACTGGATAGAGAAAAAGTCACTTGAAAAAGCAGATTACATCATCGTGGACACTCAAAAGCTTATAGATACACTTAGTACGATGTACCATGTAGATAAAGATAAATTTGTACGCGTTCCACTTACTATTAACGAAGAGAATGTAATTCCTCAAAAAGTAGCCCGATATAAAGAACGATTTACAGTACTTTATGTAGGTAGTTATATACCTTTACATGGGACTGAAGTTATTTTAGAAGCTGCAAAAATTTTAAAAGAGAGAAATGAAGATATTTTCATCTTAATGATAGGTAAAGGTCCTGACCTTGAGAAATGTCAAACTCTTGCTGAAAAATATCATTTAAACAATATAGAGTTTAAAGGTTTCATGACCCTCGAAGAACTCAACTACTACTATAATGCTACAGACATTAACTTAGGACTTTTTAACACTGGAGAAAGAGCAAATTCTGTAGTACTCAACAAGACCAATGACTCTTTTAGAGTAGGAAAACCCCACCTTACCTTGAAAACTGATGCAATGCAAGAGGCATTTATAGATAATCAAGATATTTTTTATGTAAAAGACATCAAACCTGAGACACTTTCTAATAGAATCATTGAAATAAAAAACAATCCAGAACTTGTAAAGTTGGTAGGTAAAAATGCTCTTATATCCTATGATAACAAGCTAAGTAATGGCAAAGCAATCCAAATATTAGAAGATAAAATATTTTCTAAACTGTCAGCTCAATCACTATGAATAAATCTAAAATAAAAAGTATCGTCGTATATTTAGGGAAATCTCTTGGAATATTAGGTTTACTTTTTGTTTTACATACACTCTCTCAAGAATATACTTTTTCATCTTTTACAAAACAGTTCTTTTTACTTTTAGATATCTTTCCTTTACTCTTCACTCTGAATTTTTTGTCCCTCTTGGTAGGGATTTTTGCATGGCATATCATGTTATTACATTATGCCAAACGAACCTTTCCTTTTTTAGCATCTTATTATTATTTTGCAAAGACAGAAATAGCGAAATATCTCCCCGGCAATATCTTTCATTTCGTAGGACGACAAACCTTGGCATCAAATATAAATATTTCTCAAATTGAAATGGCAAAGACCTCCCTTCTATTCTCATTTTTACTACTTTCAGGAACTATCTTAAGCAGTACCTTTTTTGCCTTTTTATCGCAAGAGATACCTACAATCATCTTGACTTTAATGGGTATATCTAGTATTATTACGTTAATTGTTTTAGTATATTTATATCCAACATTTCCTATAGCAAAAAAAGCCTCTATGCATAGCTATTTAGCCCTTTCAGTTGCACTTCAAGGTTTAATGTTAGGTATCATTATATTGTACCAAAGTGAAAATTTTAGTACAAATCTATTTTTCCAATGTATGAGCATCTATATAGTCTCTTGGCTTATAGGATTTGTCACCCCTGGCGCCTCTGGAGGTTTAGGCATACGAGAAGGCACATTTATTGCTATTGCAACATATTTGCATGTCAATGTAAATGCAGATATAATCATCTTCTCTATACTCTTAGTCAGACTTATAAATATTTGCATTGATGTAATACTTTACCTCTCTACATTTATACTTGAAAAGAAAATGAAGGAATTAAAATTATGAAAATATCTGTAATAGGTACTGGCTATGTAGGTTTAGTTAGTGGTGCATGTTTTGCACAAATGGGGAACAGTATTACTTGTGTAGATATTGATAAAAAAAAGATCACTTCTTTAACAGAGGGTATTATTCCTATCTATGAACCTGGTCTTGAAGAAATGGTACTAAAAAACTACAAAAGTGGTACACTTTCATTTACTACAGATGCCAAAACAGCTATTGCTAACTCGAGTATCTGTTTTATAGCAGTAGGTACGCCTATGGGTGAAGATGGTAGTGCTGACTTACAGTATGTCTTGGCCGTTGCCAAAACCATAGGTGAGTCTATGAAAGAGTACTTGGTTGTAGTAGATAAATCAACCGTACCTGTAGGTACAGCAGACAAAGTCCGAGACACCATCCAAGCAGCACTTGATGCACGGGGTGTCAGTATAAACTTTGATGTGGTAAGTAATCCTGAATTTCTTAAAGAAGGTGCTGCTATTCAAGATTTTATGCGTCCTGACCGTGTGGTTATCGGTGCCGATAGTCAAAAAGCCTTAGATATTATGCATAATCTGTATGCTCCCTTTATGAAGACACATGACCGTTTTATCGCAATGGATATTAAGAGTGCTGAGATGACAAAATACACAGCAAATGCCATGCTTGCAACCAAAATATCTTTTATGAATGAGATAGCCAACATCTGTGAACGTGTAGGTGCAGATGTAAACCAAGTACGTAATGGTATAGGATCTGACTCCCGTATAGGATATAGCTTTATTTACCCAGGATGCGGGTATGGAGGAAGCTGTTTTCCAAAAGATGTCCAAGCACTAGCGAAAACGGCAAAAGATTATGGCTATGAACCACAGATACTTGATGCCGTTGAAGCTGTTAACTATGCACAAAAAAAGGTTATAAGCACAAAAGTTATCAAGCACTTTGGCACTGACCTTAAAGGAAAAACATTTGCCCTATGGGGACTTGCGTTCAAACCAGAAACCGATGATATGCGTGAAGCCTCTTCCATTACTATCATCAATGAACTCACCAAACTAGGTGCAAATATCGTTGCATATGACCCCAAAGCACGACATGAAGCAGAGAGTTATTATCTAAAAAATAACCCAAATGTAAGTTATAAAGAGAACAAATATGAGGTTCTTAAAGATGCAGATGCACTTATCTTAGTCACCGAATGGCAAGAGTTTAGAAGTCCAGATTTCGATAAAGTAAAAAAACTACTAAAAAATCCTATCTTCTTTGATGGGCGTAACCAATTTAACAAAGACCGTATGCATGAAATTGGGTTTAAATATTATCAAATCGGCGTATAATCATTTTAATAGTCAGTAAAAAGGTAGAAATATTTGCATAGTCCATTTCAGAAACTCACGTATACTCAGCATGCTTTACTCAAGAAGTCTGACCCAACTACAGTTGTACCTCGTGCCAATATTGCCATAATCGTCCATGTCTTTTATATTGATCTATGGCAAGAGATTAAGACGTATTTGCATACCTTAAATATGGACTATGACCTCTTTGTTACTGTACCTGAGACTATGAGTAGCCAAGAGATACAAACAATCCTAAATACCCATGCCAATATCTATCTCTATATGACCGAGAATAAAGGACGAGATGTACTTCCGTTCTTTCATGTTATGAGTATCCTCCCCGAAAATAGCTATGATTACATATGTAAAATTCACACTAAAAAGACAGGTAATAGCCCACTAGGCCACGTTTGGAGGAAACTACTCTATTTTGATTTATTAGGTTCTCATAAAATAGTACAAGATATTCTAAATATGTTTGAGGAAGATAAATCAATTGGTATCATTACAGGTAAAAATACAATATTGGATTCTCAACGATACGCCTATGGTAATGATGAAAAAATAGACTATCTTGCAGAAAAAACGGATATTTTATATAATGAGAACTACCTCTTCCCCGCAGGAACAATGTTCTGGGTACGTGCTGAACTTTTACAATCACTTATCAGGTTATTTAAAAATGGTGAACTTGAATTTGAGGAGGAAAAAGGGCAAAAAGATGATACACTTGCACATGCTATAGAACGTTTCTTTGGTATTTTATGTCAAGAAAAAGGGCAAAGTATCATGCCTAGCCCATCTAATTATTCTGATTTAGCTAACGAATCCATTAGCCAATTGGCAAACCTTGTCCTTTCGCAACAGTATGCTGGATTAGATATGTTTATAAAACAAAAACATGCCATAGAAGAGAAAGATCAATATATTCAAAACCTTGAAGCACTTGCAGAATCTATGCGTATAAAAAATCGTATAAAACGACTTCTACCAAGTAACCTTAATAGCAAATCAAAAAAAGTTATTGAGCTTTTTAAAGTGATTAAAAACAACCCACACATTTTAAAAAAAGGTTTCTACTATCTTATACGTGGTGATATTGCTTACTTGTGGACTAAAACCAAAGAAAAAAGTGCTAAAAACCTAACTGAATCTTCTACACTAATTGAAGTCACCCCCAGTTCTTTTTTTGAAACATTCGATAAAAACAAATATCAAATTAAAGAAAAAACTATCGATGTTATAATCCCTGTGTATAATGGTTATGAATTCTTAGAAAAACTTTTTGACAGCATAGAGAAGCATTCATCTACTTCTTATCGACTTATTGTCATCAATGATTGTAGTCCGGATGAGAGAGTTAAACAATACTTAGAATATCGCTTAAAAAAACACCCTAAAGCTCTTTTTCTAGACCATGCAACAAATCAAGGTTTCTTAAAAAGTGTAAATGAAGCCTATACTTATGTATCTGATCATTTCATTATTTTAAACACTGATACAGAAGTACCTCCCTTTTGGATTGAACGTCTCATGTACCCTATATTACAGATGAATAACATTGCATCTACCACTCCTTTTACTAACTCTGGTGAGATAGCAAGTTTTCCAAACTTTGTTGCAGATAATAGTATCTTCGACCATATGGATGTCACTGCTTTAGACAATGTTTTTAAAAATGTTAACGCAAGCAATTTTTATGTAGAAGTTCCTACCGGTGTTGGCTTTTGTATGGGAGTGAACTATACCCTTACAAAGCAGATTGGTATGTTTGTCGAAGATACTTTTGGAAAAGGGTATGGAGAAGAAAATGACTGGTGTCAACGTGCTATACAAGAAGGATATAAAAATTTCTTAGTTCCAAACCTCTTTGTTTACCATAAACATGGAGGTTCATTCTCTGCAGAAGAAAAAGCAAAACTCCTCAAAGAAAATGCTATTAAACTACTTAATAGACATCCCAACTATAGTAAAGATGTAGACACATATATTAAACATGACCCACATAAAGCATTGCGTCATATACTTGTACTTATGGCTGCAAATCAAAAAGTCGGGACACACATTATCTTTGATCATGATTTGGGTGGTGGGGCAAATATCTATGCCAATGAACTTATAGAAAAATATACACATCAAAGGTTGAGTACTTTACATATCAAATATGATTTTTACACCCATACCTTTAAGATTTTTCATACCTATAAAAAGTATAGTTCTGCATTCAAAATATCTAATATTGAAGAGTTGCAAGTACTGCTTTCAAAACTAAACATTAAAGAGATATTTTTAAACTCTCTTGTTAGTTTCAAACATAGTATCGAGGTACTCAAATATATTGATACTTTAGTAGCCAAGACAGGTACTAAACTTACTATACCAATGCATGATTACTATGCCGTGTGTCCTAGCTACACCCTACTCAATGAAGAGGGGAATTACTGTGGTGTCCCCTCTATAGAAGGCTGTAAAACCTGTATGAGTAAAAATACCCAAGAGTGGCGTAATTTTCATAGTGACACTGTCAATATGCCTCTTTGGAGAGCCCAGTGGTTTAAACTCTTGGAAAAAAGTTCTACTATTTTATGTTTTTCAAATGCATCTAAAGAGATTTTACTGCTTGCCTACCCTAACCTGCCTACAGATAATGTCAAAGTCATTCCTCATCAACCAAAAAGTCTTCCTTCCGTCGTAGTCCCTAAAAAAGAAAATAACACTATTACCGTAGGTATATTAGGGGCTATCAACTATGCTAAAGGTTCTCAAGTCATCAAACATCTTATTCAAACTATAGAAAAAGATAACTTAGATATCAATATAGTCATCGTGGGTGAAATGGTAGAAAACATCAAAAGTAAACACTTTCATGCTACAGGTAGATATGATCGTAATGACCTCCCTCAAATTATCGAAAATGAACAGATTGATATGTTTATCATACCCTCCATATGGCCAGAGACATTTTCCTATACAACCCAAGAGATTATGATGATGGAAATGCCTCTTATGGTATTTGATTTAGGTGCTCCTGCTGAAAGAGTTAAAAGCTATTCAAAAGGGTACATTATGAATAAGATAGATGTAAATTCCGTACTCGAAACCATCACAACCATTTACACTGAAACCATTGTATAATTTTTTTATCAAATGAAACAAAGAAATTCCAATACCTTACATAATATGAAAATTTTACGTGCACCGTGTGCTATCCTTTTAAGTATAGATAATTTTTTACTACATTATCACGTAATGTATAGTAATTTATATCTTCTTGAATATATTTCACAAAAAGGAAGACCTTGACTATAATAGATCTTCGTAAATTTATATTCATTATATTACTCTGCATTATATTTTCTTTGATATACTATCAAAAAATAAACAAGCCACTTTATCAAAAGGCTAAATAATTAACATGAAAACCTCTGTCATCATCCCTACCTATAATGCAGAAAAATATTTACCTGCATTACTAGAAAATCTCAAAAATCAAACCATGACTTTTGAACTTATTATTATTGATTCATCATCTACTGATGGCACACTCGGTATCGCAAGACGTTATACTGAGAATATTATTACTATCCCTGCGCATGAATTTGATCATGGTGGTACAAGAACCCAAGCAGCTAAAGTTGCGAGTGGTGACATTTTAGTCTTTCTTACACAAGACGCCTTACCCTGCAACAATAGAGTAATAGAGGAAATTGTCTGCACATTCAGTAACAAAGATATTGCAGCTTCCTATGGCAGACAGATACCATATGAAGATAGTACTCTTTTTGGTAAACATCTTCGTCAATTTAACTACCCCAAGTTATCCTATACACGTACAATAAAAGATATCAACACCCATGGCATAAAGACAGCATTTCTCTCCGATAGTTTTTCTGCTTACAGAAAATCTGTATTAAGCGATATTGGTTGGTTCAAAAATGGTCTCATTGTAGGTGAAGATAGTTATGTCGGGGCAAAGTTAATACTCAATGGCTATGCATTGCACTATCATGCTAAGGCACAAGTCTTTCATTCACATAGCTACACATCTTTGGAAGAATTTAAACGTTATTTTGACATCGGCGTATTTCACAAAGAAGAGCATTGGATACTTGAGCACTTTGGAAAAGCTGAAGGAGAAGGGAAACGTTATATTCAGTCAGAATTTAAGTACATAGTAACCTCTAAAGCATATCACCGTATACCAGAATTTTTCCTTCGAAATGGATTAAAATACATTGGATATAAATTGGGTCAAAATCATAGATTTTTATCGATCTATTTTACAAAAAAAATGAGTATGCATACCTTATGGTGGGATAAATAAATCTACACTTTATCTAAAAGGTTGATAAAAACTTTCATTAGCTAGTGCCAGTAATTCTTTATCTCCTGCACTGTCGCCATATGCATATATATATTCATATTCATTTAAATCATATTCTTTTGTAACACGTCTTTCTTTTTCTATACCATAACAATTTTTTGTACTAAACTTTCCTGTTAATTTATCTTCTTTTATCTCTAATTGCGTAGCAATCAACGCAATGTTATGTTGGGTACACCATGGTTCTAGCCAACATTTGATTGATGCAGAAACTATTACTATAGTATGACCTCTCTTTTGATGCCAAACTATTCTATTCATAGCATCTGGTCGAACAATTTCTTTAATATGAGATAATGAGTACTCTTTAGCAAGCGCTTTAAATTCTTTTTCTTCTGTATTTTTAAAAAAGTATGTCAACATATATTGCTTGGCTTTATGATTGCTAATACATCTAAATTTATACGCTATAAGCATTGGAGAAAGAAACAACATCCCAAAAACAAA
>Ga0256840_1000253_pt1 | contig 53275 bp, 61 predicted proteins | sample 355202metaG_FD_185969 | JGI IMG/M metagenome (GOLD analysis project Ga0256840, IMG submission 185969) | Hydrothermal vent microbial communities from Mid Atlantic Ridge, Atlantic Ocean - 355-202 | ecosystem: Environmental > Aquatic > Marine > Hydrothermal vents | place: Atlantic Ocean: Mid...
CCATTATTGGTTTCTCCGAGCAAAATCCACACACCTTCTTCACCGGAAATAGTACTTACAATATTACTTCTTTCTACGATGCCTGTTTGTTGAGAAAAATGGCCGAATATAGGATAAATATCAACAGTAATTTGATGATTGGGTAGCACGCGAGCAACAGCTTTGAATCCATTATTGATATTAATATAGTGAGTGGTATTTTGAACAGCTAAGTCACCACTTGAGCTTAATATTAAATATTGCTCTTGTTGGGGGATATCTTCTCCCATCGTTATTGAAATAGGAGTGCTTGCAATACCTTGCGCTTGAAAATATTGGTCTTTATTCCTTGCATCTTTGCTTGACCATTTTTGAAGCGAGGCTCTGGCAGAAACATCGCCATCTATAACGGATATCCCACCTGATATTTGGCTACTATCTTGATTTGTTAAGCGTTGGTCTGTTCTTACAACACTGATTTTTAACCGTTGTATTGGCGTATCTAGCTGACTAATAAGTTGTCTTATCTGCTTAATTGTTTTTGAGTCTGCTTGCAGAATAATAAAGTCATTAAATGCACGAGCGGTAGCCTGTTTAGGTAAAAAGGCTTGGATTTCAGGCAGAACATCACTGGCTAACCGATGGTTAAGTTGAATGGTTTCAATTCTATTTTCAGCTAATAACTGACTGCTAAAAAAAGTGATAAAAATACAAAATAATACATTTCTCATAGTGTTAATCTCCTAACTGACCTATCAGACTTGCTATGTTGCCATAAATCATTAAATTGCAGATATAACTCTCGTACTTCTAAGCGATCATGTCGATTTGCAAAACCACTATATTGAGTAGCACGAGGGCAGATTAAATAGGAAAAATCATCAACTAAAAACCAAGTATGCTGAATAGTTTGTTGTTGTTTCTCAGGGTTACGAATGTGAATATCACTTGTTAAGTGCTGAGCAAGCTCTATTAAACGATGCCCTTGCTGCATATTGGCTTTAGTGGTTTGTGCAATAATTTGTATTTCTGAACGTGGGCTACGCCGTGCTAAGCGGCTTGCACACTCTATGAAGTCAGGGTTATCAAAAAGAACGTGGTCAATATTTCGACCTAAAATACAAATACGATGTTTAGCTTGTTGTGCTAACTCAATCACGAGAGGAATAGCTTCATCTCGACCATCAAAGCGAATTCTCTCTGATTTATGATTATTATTAGGGAAATTTTCCATAACAAATATCGTTAGCAGTTGCGTGCCTGTTCTGCCGCATTTCCAATGTAATTTGCTGGTGTTAATTTTCTTAAGCTTACTTTTGCTTGTTCAGGCAATTCTAAGCCCTCAATAAATTCGAGTAAAATTTGTTCATTAACACGTTGACCACGGGTAAGGTCTTTTAGTTTCTCATAAGGGTTTTCGATGCCGTATCGACGCATTACGGTTTGAATAGGTTCAGCCAAAACTTCCCAGTTTGCATCAAGATCATCAGCCATTGATTGCGGATTAGGATCGAGTTTGCTAATACCTTTTAATGCAGAGCTATACGCTAAAATAGAATATGAGAAACCAACACCGACATTACGCAATACGGTTGAGTCTGTTAAATCACGCTGCCAGCGAGAAATAGGTAATTTGTTAGCTAAATGATCAAACATTGCATTCGCTAAACCAAGGTTACCCTCCGCATTTTCAAAATCAATTGGGTTTACTTTGTGTGGCATGGTAGAAGAACCAATTTCGCCCTTAATCGTTTTTTGTTTGAAGTGACCAATCGATATATAACTCCATACATCACGACAAAAATCAATTAACACGGTATTAAAACGCATAGTCGCTTGGAATAATTCTGCCATATAATCATGCGGTTCAATTTGTGTGGTGTATTTATTCCACTGTAAGCCCAACCCAGTGACAAAGGCATCCGCCATCATCGGCCAATCTACATCAGGATAGGCAGATAAATGGGCATTATAGTTACCAACAGCACCATTCATTTTTCCATAAAGCAATACTGCTGCAACCTGTGTACGTTGTTTTTCTAAACGATGAACAACATTTGCCATTTCTTTGCCCAAGGTTGTCGGTGAGGCAGGTTGACCATGTGTGCGCGACATCATCGGTGTTTCAGCATGTTCAATGGCAATTTTACGTATTGCACCTATTAGGGTGTCCATTTCTGGCAAAATAATATCTTCACGCGCATTTTTAAGCATAATGCCATAAGACGTATTATTGATATCTTCTGATGTACAAGCAAAGTGAACGAACTCGCTTATCGCATCGAGTTCAGCATTGGCTTTAAATTTACGTTTAATGAAATATTCAACCGCTTTAACATCATGATTTGTTTCGCGCTCTATCTCTTTAATTTCTGCTGCATCTTCAACTGAAAAATGAGTTACTATTTCGTTAAGTAGTTGCTCTGCATGCTCACTTAATTTAGGTACTTCAGCTATATCCGCATTTGCACCTAATAGATGCAACCAGCGCACCTCAACTTCAACGCGGGCGCGCAATAAGCCATATTCACTGAAATAAGGACGCAAAGCCTTTGTTTTGTCGGCATAGCGACCATCAACAGGGGATATAGCAGTGAGTGAAGTAAGATTGGCTTCCACGAAAACTCCAAATAAATAAGCAAAATAATTAAAAGAAATTATATCAGATCTAAGGTTCTATTCGGAGAGCATGTTAAAATGACGGATTAAAGATTGAAACTGGAGAAAATTGCGTGCTGAATGACTATCTTAAACATGTCGAACAACGAGCTAAAGAAGGTTTGCCACCTTTACCCTTAGATGCCGAACAAGTATCGTCCTTAGTTGAGTTGCTTAAAACAGAACCGACAGAGCAATTATTAGCATTATTGGTTGATCGTGTACCGCCCGGCGTGGATCAAGCGGCCTATGTTAAGGCTGGGTTTTTAGCCGATGTGGCAAAGGGTGAGACGTCATGCGCTTTGGTTGATGCAGTTAAGGCCACTGAATTATTAGGCACAATGCGTGGTGGTTACAACATTCAGCCGCTGATCGATTTGTTAGATGATAAAGCCACAGCAGCAACTGCTGAAGCCGCTTTGTCACACACATTGTTAGTTTATGATGCCTATCATGATGTGGTTGAGAAATCGGCAACAAATGACTATGCCAAACGCGTTGTTCAGTCGTGGGCCGATGCGGAATGGTTTACAGCCAAACCTGCATTAGCGACAAGTATAACGTTAACCGTATTCAAAGTAGCGGGTGAAACCAATACCGATGATTTGTCACCTGCGACCGAAGCGTGGAGTCGTCCCGATATACCGCTACATGCTAAGGCAATGTTAATCAATACTATGGAATCGCCACTAGATGATATTACTGAATTAAAGAAAAAAGGTCATCCACTCGTGTATGTGGGGGATGTGGTTGGTACGGGTTCTTCACGTAAATCAGCCATTAACTCAGTGTTATGGCATATGGGTGAAGATATTCCTTTCGTGCCAAATAAGCGCATAGGTGGTGTCGTATTAGGGAATAATATTGCGCCTATTTTCTATAATACAGCCGAAGATTCAGGTGCCTTACCAATTGAATGTGATGTATCAGCGTTCAATACCGGTGATGTGATTACCATTTATCCTTTTGATGGCAAGATCACCAATGACGCGGGCGATACGATTTCTACCTTTGAACTACGCCCAACTACGTTAGCAGATGAAGTACGTGCCGGCGGTCGTATTCCATTGATTATTGGTCGTGGTTTAACCGATAAAGCGCGTGAAACATTAGGTTTAGCTCCTTCTGATATATTTGTACGCCCAGTTGCTCCTGCTGATACAGGTAAAGGCTTCACCTTGGCGCAAAAAATGGTCGGTAAAGCTTGTGGTGTTGACGGTGTGCGCCCTGGCACATACTGTGAGCCTAAAGTAACAACGGTGGGCTCACAAGATACGACTGGAGCAATGACGCGGGATGAATTAAAAGAACTTGCTTGTTTAGGTTTCTCAGCTGATTTAGTGATGCAGTCTTTTTGTCATACTGCCGCCTATCCAAAACCTGTTGACATCACATTGCAGCATACATTGCCTGATTTTATTAGTACGCGTGCGGGAGTGTCATTACGTCCCGGTGATGGCGTGATTCATTCATGGTTAAACCGCATGGTATTACCTGATACTGTGGGTACCGGTGGTGATTCACATACCCGTTTCCCAATTGGTATTAGTTTCCCCGCTGGCTCAGGTTTGGTCGCATTTGGTGCCGCGTTAGGTGTGATGCCGCTCGATATGCCGGAGTCAGTCTTAATCCGCTTCAAAGGTGAAATGCAACCGGGTATTACTCTACGCGATTTAGTTAATGCAATTCCGTATGCTGCTATTCAGAGCGGCCTACTTACTGTTGAGAAAAAAGGTAAGAAGAATGTATTTAATGGTCGAGTATTAGAAATTGAAGGTTTACCTGATCTTAAAGTAGAACAAGCCTTTGAATTATCTGATGCATCAGCAGAGCGCAGTGCGAATGGGTGTACTGTTCATTTAAATAAAGAACCTATTATCGAATTCTTGAATTCTAATATCTCTTTATTGGGCTGGATGATTGATGAAGGCTATGAAGATAAACGTACCTTACAGCGCCGAATTGACAGCATGAAAGCGTGGTTAGCAGATCCACAATTAATGGAACGTGATGCGGATGCTGAATATGCAGAAATCATTGAAATTGATTTGAATGAAATTACCGAGCCATTATTAGCATGTCCAAATGACCCTGACGATATTAAACCTCTCTCAGAATTAGCGGGCACAGAGATTGATGAAGTCTTTATTGGTTCATGTATGACTAATATTGGTCATTATCGCGCGGCAGGTAAAGTGCTTGAGAATATGGGCAATTTACCGACGAAACTATGGATTGCTCCACCGACAAAAATGGATGCCCATCAATTACAAGAAGAAGGTGTATACAGTACCTTCGGTCGAGTAGGGGCTCGGACAGAAACGCCAGGTTGTTCCTTGTGTATGGGTAACCAAGCACGTGTTGCTGATAATGCCACGGTGGTATCAACGTCAACACGTAACTTCCCCAATCGTTTAGGTAATGGGGCTAATGTGTATTTGTCATCTGCTGAACTGGCTGCTGTGGTCGCAAGCATGGGGCGTTTACCAACCGTTGCTGAATATCAAGAAAAAGTGGCAGGTATTGAGCCAATGTCAGATGATATTTATCGTTACTTGAATTTTAATGAAATGGATGAGTATCGACGTTCGAAATAAAATAGTAGTGGATTCAACTAAATTGAAATAGCAGTCATGGAGAAATTTTTTAATAATATGGATAAATTTCTACTGGCTGTGATTTGGGCTGTGCCAGGAATAATAATTGGGTTTATTGTAAGACTGTTTTATTGGCCTACAGTATTCACTTCAATAGAAGCCTTACTTATTCAATATTTACCTTGGGGTTTAGGTTTTGGTCTTTTGTTTGGAATATTGGCATATCTTTCTCCAAAAATAAGTGCATTACTTTTAGAGATATTGGTGGGAATTGGAATTGGTAGTCAAGAGTAAGCTGGCACTATGAACTCAATGTTCAATTTAGTTCTGGCTTTTAGTCCCTAATTACTTTTATTTTTGCCAGACGGATACGCACTAGCGTCATTCGACACATATTAAAGAAGATTAATTTAAGGTGATTTAGATAATGCTAGTTAACCTCGTAGAATATGATATATGGCATCCTTAAAATTTTCTTATTACTTTACCCGATTATTTTTTTTAGTAATATTTACCCTTTCAACGCCTGCTGAATCAGGGATTATTTCTGCGCTCAGCAAGCTTGGTAAAGTAGCCAATAAGGTTGATGTCCCGGATGCTCATTTAAGCAATTCAGCACATTTTAAAGATATTATTTCTAGCCTTCCTGATGGTTCTGCTGCTGAAATATATATTGTAAATGGCCGATGGATGGCCAAATCTGCTGATGGCAAGCCACATTATGTCGATGAATTTGCTGAGAGTAATGTAGATTTTTCTACTTTAATTGTAGCTGAAGCTAATGTACCGGGATCACTTAGCTCCTTTAGTGGATTGCCAGAAAGATTAAAAATTAAAATTATTTCTCGAAATGGCAAGGTTTATTCATTAAGCCGTTCTAGAACACCACCTATTTTAAAATATCAAAACATTGAGGTGGCACTTTCAGATTCTACACGTTTAGATTCTGTTTTATGGCAGTTACAACGGCCTGTAATGACGCAAAAAGTGCGATTCGTAAATCTGGCTAAGGATAGTGATGCGGTATTGCCAAATTCTACTTATGGTTCCAGTGCTGTTGTTGATGCAGTTGGGTCGAATAAAATAGTGAAGGCCATCAGAAGTCTGCGCATGGAAACAATGGTGCTTGCAGGTAATGTGGAAAACGGATTTTTGTATTCTGGTGGACAGCGCATTGCCATCAAAAAACTTGAAGAGGCGGCGGCTTCACGTGATGTGAATTTAATTATTTTAGGCTCTGAAAAACCTAAAAAAGTATTACAGAAGCTTGCTGATGATTGGAAAACACACAATGATAGTGGCGATGCTTTGTATAATTCGGTAGGTGATTTTTACAACCGTTTTGCACCGGATGAATCTAAGTCTATGCGAATTAAAGTAAGTGATTCAGGTGAATTACAAACAGGTTTTCATATTGAAAAAAAGCCTAATACTACGAGTAAAGCTTCAGTTGATTCAGGACATATTACGATTTATCCGCTTCACTTACTTGACTTACTTGTTGAGTCGGTAAAAATTCTGCAACCAAATGAAGAGCGCGTTAAAGAATTAGATCTTCGAATCTTTCCTGCAGTACATTCATCATTTCAACTCTATATTATCGTTTCGTTTTTTCTTGGTATTTTTACTGCTGGTAGCAGCTGGTTTTTGTATCAAAAAATCTGGCTATCACCCGTTCGTGGAACCTATAGCAATGCTTTTAGCTTTACCATTGTGTGGCTGAGCCATAGAATATGCTTCATTGGTTTATATTTGCCGCTTTTAGGTATCTTTTCCCCTGTTTATCTTGTTGTAAAATGGACGATTGCTCTTATAAATTATCTTCTTCTTAAGCCTATCCGCTGGCTTTTTCAAAAGTAACTCAATAGGGTGCATTAGCCTATAATGATCCGTAGAATAGCCTAATTACTTATATCCAGAAGTTTATTGATCTTGGTTCATACTACCTTTAATGCTATTGAAGCATCCATGCCTGATTTTCGGGCGCGCCCTCAGCAAGTTGAGATGAGTCAGTTTATTGCCGATCGTCTGAAGCTACCTGAGCATCAACGCATGGCCGTGGTTGAAGCGCCTACGGGGGTGGGAAAAACTTTAGCCTATTTAGCTGGTGCGATTGATATCGCTTTAACGCAAAAAAAGATGTTAGTAATCAGCACGGCAACAGTCAATTTGCAGCAACAACTGTTGCATAAAGATTTGCCCGAGTTTGCTCGCGCTACCGGCAAAGAAATTAAGTTTATTCAGGCAAAAGGACGTAGGCGTTATCTTTGCCCCAGCAAACTCACTAGTGTGGTGGATGATAATCAGCAAGATTTATCATTTGATGTCGATAGTAAATATCTAAAAGCCAAACGACAGACTAGGGCGAAAGAACTTTTTCAGCAGTGGGATAAAGGTCAATGGGATGGCGACCGTGATAGCCGTATTGATACCATTGAACCGGCTCTTTGGAGTGAAATGTCGACAGATTCTGAAGGATGTGCAGGCAAGGGTTGTTCTAAATATCAGCGCTGCCCTTATTATTTGGTACGTAAAGAAATGGCCTCGGCACAGGTGATTATTGCGAATCATGATTTGGTGTTAAGTGATGCTGATTTAGGTGGCGGATTAGTACTGCCGAATCCTGAAGAAGTACTGTTTATATTTGATGAAGCACATAATTTGCCACAAAAAGCTTTAGATCATGCTGCAAAGGCACTCAATTTCACTCAGCTTTATCAAACAACTGAAACCGCAGATAGTGTATTGAAAAAGCTTACCAAAGCTTTAGCTTATCGACAGCATGATTTTGGTTTTATGCTGATGGAGTTACGGCGCGACTTGCCGGGCGTTATCACCTTGTTGCAACAATTAGAAACAATGCTACTAAGTGATGATTTGGTTAAAGATGTGGTGTCAGGCAAAGTTAGCGAGCCACGAATTTATTGGCAAAGCCCATTAGTTAAAGCGATGATTACGCCGTGCCAAGGTTTATTGCAACGCGCTAATATTATTTATAAGCACTATAAGGTGTTTTCTCAATGGCTAAAAGATGGCATTGAGACGCAACAAGTGCCTCAAAAGGTGGCGGAGGTATTATTGCCCCAAGTGGGCACGGTGCAGAATATATTTGGTTATTTAATTGATTTTATGGGTTTGTTTTTAGATGAAGATAAACCCAATATTCCACCTAATGTACGTTGGTTATCATATGAGAAATTTGCTAAAACAAATACCTTGGTGGTGAATGCTGGCCCAATGACCGCCGCTTATTTTCTTGAAAGCAGTTTATGGAATAGGGCGTATGGTGTCGTGCTGACGTCGGCAACTTTGCGTGGTTTAGGTTTATTTCAGCGTTTTAGAAGTGATTGCGGTTTAAAATACTTTAATGAAGGTCATTTTCTGGCCGTGGAATCGCCCTTTGATTATCAACAACAGGCTACTTTATCGTTGCCTGAAATGAAAGCCTTGCCCAATGAAAATTTTGAAGATTGGCAACGTGAATTAGCCATCCAATTACCCAAGTTAATTGACACGGCTGAGGCAACCTTGGTGCTATTCACTTCTAAAGTGGTGATGGATTCAGTCTATCAACAATTGCCTATAGAATTTTCATCACGTATTTTATTGCAGGGTGATACTTTATCGCCTAAAAACATGTTGGTTGAGCATGCTAAGCGCGTGACATCAGGCTTGGGTAGTATCATTTTTGGAATGGACCGCTTTGCGGAAGGCGTCGATTTGCCAGGTAAATTATGCCGCCATGTGATTATTACCAAATTACCGTTTCCTGTATTCACAAGGCCGATTGAGCAAGCTAAACAAGAATGGATTTTACGCTCTGGCGGCCAGCCGTTTGTCAGTTTGTCACTGCCTGCGGTTAGTATTAGGTTGATTCAGGCTTGTGGACGCTTGTTACGAAAGGAAACTGATTCGGGTCGTATTACTATTTTGGATCGACGATTATTAACAAAAGCGTATGGCAAGCAGTTGTTGGAGCATTTACCCAACTACAAGATTTTGTAATTTTTTGCTCTTTTGATAGTCTACATATTTGAACCCAAATTGCAGAACTTACTATTTCGTCACGCCGGCATATTTTAAGCTGTAGTCTTGTTAGACTTCAGATTCCGGCTAAAATCATAGCGGAATGACAAAGATTTTTTTACAATTTGTAGTAACACGGGTATAGATGAATAAATGGCAAAAACGGATTATGATTTATGTATTATTGGCGGCGGGGCTGCAGGGCTAGTCACCGCTGCTGGTGCCGCGGCATTGGGTGCCAAGGTGATCTTAATTGAAAAGCATCGCTTAGGTGGCGATTGCCTTTATACTGGGTGTGTACCGAGTAAAACATTACTTCATTGTGCTGATGTGGCTCAGACGATTAAAACATCACAAGATTTTGGCCTTTCTGCAACCATCGACGCCATTGATCAAAATACGGTGATGCAATGTGTCGCTGACGTAATAAAATCTATTGAGCCGAATGATAGCCCCGAACGATTTAGGGAAATGGGCGTTGAAATAGTATTTGCTGAGGCGCGATTTATTGATGAAGATCGTTTAATAATAGAAGGGCGTGAGATTAGCGCACGAAAATTTGTGTTAGCTACAGGTTCTAGACCTTTTATTCCGCCGATTTCAGGCTTGGATTTTACAGATTATTTAAGCAATGAAACCATTTTTCAACTCACTGACAATGTCGATCATTTAGTTATTATTGGTAGTGGGCCGATTGGTTGTGAAATGGCGCAGAGCTTCGTTCGCTTAGGCAGTAAGGTGAGTCTGGTCAGTGGCTCGAGTATCTTGCCTAGAGAAGATTCTGATATGAGTGCTGTAGTTCAACAGCAGTTTATTGATGAGGGAATCGAATTATATCTAAATTGTCCTGTACATTCAGTTGAAAAGCTTAAATCGGGATTGTGCGTTCAATTGAATGATTCAACTAAAATAGTAGGTAGTCATTTATTAATTGCAACAGGGCGACAAGCAAATATTGAAAACTTAGGCTTAGAAAATGCCGGAGTGATGGTTGAGAATAAACGATTAAAGCTTGATGCTCGACTGCGAACTAGCAATAAAAAGATCTATGCCTGTGGCGATGTGGCTGGGCCTTATTTGTTCACCCATATGGCAGAGTATCAAGCTGGCATTGTGTTGCGAAACACGTTATTTCATCTGCCTGCAAAAGCGCAAACTAAATATATTCCATGGTGTACTTTCACATCACCTGAATTAGCACGTGTTGGATTATCAGAGCTCGAGGCACAACAGTCTGGCATTAAATATAGAGTCTATATTTTTCCTTTTTCAGAACTTGATCGTGGTATTACCGATGGTGAAACAAACGGTATGGCAAAAATTATAACGTCACCTAGAGGAAAATTATTAGGTGCCTGTATTGTAGGCCCCCACGCGGGAGAATTAATTGCTGAATATGTGTTAGCTTTGTCGCAAGGGCTGAATGTATCAGCATTAACTAATACCATTCATATTTATCCGACCTTGGCGCAAATTAATCGTCGTGTAGCTGATCAACGAATGAAAGAATCATTAACACTAAGTCGGAAAAAATGGATTAAACGACTATTTGGTTTGCGAGGGGAGCAGTAGTGGCGAAGAAACTTATTCTTGTTAGTATTTTACTAGGGCTTGTCGCCTTATTTTTTTTCTATGGAGGCCAAGAATATCTAAATTTTGACAGCCTTAAACAACATAAAGATGAATTGTTGGCTTATTCACAGGCTCATTTCTGGCGAACATTTTTTATTGTTGGAGGTGTGTATATTTTATCAACAGTTTTAAATTTACCCGGTGCGGCAATTATGTCTTTAGCCATTGGTTTTATTTTTGGCCGTTGGTATGGTGTGTTATTAGCAACAACAGCGTCAACAATTGGCGCGGTATTGGTTTTTTGGATTGCACGCTATTTAATTGCAGATTGGGCGCGCGCTCGAATGGAAAAAATGCCATCAACAAAAAAAATCATGTCAAAACTACATGATGATGTGTTTGGATATTTACTGTTTATGCGAGCTGTGCCGTTATTTCCATTCTGGTTTGTTAATATGACTTTTGCGTTTAGTCCAATAAATACGAAGCAATATGCTATTGGAACTTATCTAGGGATGTTTCCTGTTAGCTTTGTGATTGTTAATCTGGGGCAATCTTTATCATCGGTTAACTCGATGTCTGAATTATTTACCGGCGAAGTTATTTTTTCATTTGCATTGATTGGACTAGTAGCGTTTATCACCACAATGGTGATGCGCTATCGCAATTCAAAAGAAATGGCAGAGAAACTACCTGAGTCAGCATGATTGATACATTACCTTATTTAGAGAATTCAAACTTTCCAATACTGTCACGCGGTAAACTGGAAATCTTGCAGCTTAATTTGGGCTATTTGTGTAATCTTAGTTGTCTGCATTGCCACGTCAATGCTGGGCCGAAGCGCACAGAATTAATGACTAAGCAAACGATTGACCAGATCTTAGCTTTTGCTAAAAAGAATGCAATTAAAATATTGGATCTAACAGGCGGTGCACCTGAAATGAATCCACATTTTAAATATTTAGTTAGCGAAGCGTCTCAGCTTGGTATTACGGTTATTGATCGCTGTAACCTTGTTATTTTAGAAGAGCCAGAATATAAAGAGCTGGCTGATTTTCTAGCGGACCACAAGGTAACTATCGTTGCATCATTGCCTTGTTATTTAGAAGAAAACGTTGATAAACAACGGGGCAACGGTACATTTCAAAGCAGTATTTCCGCATTAAAGCGTTTAAACAAGCTAGGGTATGGTCAACAAAATAGTGATTTGAAATTGGATCTGGTCTTTAATCCACAGGGAGCGACATTACCTCCAGCACAAGATACATTACAGCAAAGTTATAAAGAACATTTAAACGATCACTATAATATCGTCTTTAATCGACTTTACACTATTGCTAATATGCCAATTAAACGATTTGGTAGTACACTGATTAGCAATGGCTTATTTGAAGATTATATGCGGTTATTGATGACGAATTTTAATGCTAACACGCTAGAAAATGTGATGTGCATAAATACCATCAGTATAGATTGGCAAGGTTATGTTTATGATTGTGATTTTAATCAAATGCTTGATTTGCCCTTAGCGGATAAATCGGTAAACATACATATTACTGATGTGCTTGATGATACGCTAGAATCTCAGAAAATTGCCACACGACAACATTGTTATGGCTGTACCGCCGGGCAAGGCAGTAGTTGTAGCGGTGCTTTATCATGATTTTAGCTTTAAAAAATATACCAGAATGACAAAATTATAATTAAGGAACAAAGATGGAATTAGAACACAGCGTATTAGATCGCTATTCAGAAGGGGCAGATGAAGTTCAGCCTGATTTATGCTGTCCGGTTGATTATGATGCCAGCTTATTAAAATTATTACCGCAGGAAATTATCGATAAAGACTATGGTTGTGGTGACCCTTCTCGTTATGTGAAAGAGGGCGATATCGTGCTCGATCTAGGCGCAGGTTCAGGTAAAATTTGTTATATGGCAGCTCAACTTGTCGGTGATAATGGTAAGGTCATTGGTATTGATATGAATGATGATATGCTGGCATTGGCACGTAAATATCAAACAGAAATGGCTGAAAAACTCGGTGGTGATAAAGTCACATTTGTTAAAGGTCTGATTCAAGATTTAACCGTTGATTTAGATGCCGTTGATGCACAACTTAAACAAGCGCCTATTAGTGATGCAGAAAGTCTGATTCGTCAGCAACAATGGCAACAGAAACAATCTAACGAAAATCCTCTTATTGCAAATAATAGTGTTGATCTGGTTGTTTCTAACTGCGTACTTAATTTAGTTGAAGACAGTGATAAAACAAAGATGATCGAAGAGATTTTTCGAGTAACTAAACCGGGTGGCCGCGTTGCTATTTCAGATATTGTCAGTGATGAATTTGTGCCACAACATCTGAAAGATGATTCTACATTATGGAGCGGCTGTATATCAGGCGCCTTGCAAGAACAAGAAATGTTAGATGCTTTTGTTAAAGCCGGCTTTGTAGCCGTTGCCTATGATAAATGGGAGGGTGAGCCATGGCAGGTCGTAGAAGACATTGAATTTCGCTCTGTAACGATTACAGCCACTAAGCCGAAAGCTGATCCATGTTTAGATGTCGGCCATGCGGTCATTTATCGTGGGCCTTATTCAGAAGTGTATGATGATGAAGGCCATGTTTATCCGCGTGGTCAGCGCATTGCAACTTGTGCGCGATCATTTGAATTGATGACTCAGGGTGTTTATAGAGATGATTTTATTGGAATTACACCCAAGATATTACAAGAAGCAAAAACATGGTGTGCGCCAGCTGGAACCCTACGCCCAGCAGTAGAAACGAAAGGCGGAATACATACAGGATCTAGTGAATCTTGCAGTGATGAAACGGATTGTTGCTAAAAAATATGGCTGATATAAGCATCATTATTCCTACTTATAATGAAGAAGTAGGGATCATTACGTTTTTAACTAAACTACAAGTAATGCGACCTGACTGTGAATTAATTGTGGTTGATGGTGGTAGTGACGACGATACTGTCAGCTTGGTTGAATCATTAGTTGATGATGTAGTGCGCTCAGATAAAGGCCGCGCCTTGCAGATGAATGTAGGTGCAGCAATGGCTAGCGCGCCAATATTACTATTTTTACATGCTGATACTTTCTTGCCAAAAGATGCCCTTGAACAAGTCCAGACAGCAATGGATAAAGGGTTTCTATGGGGGCGGTTTGATGTCAAACTTAGCGGAAAATCGTTTGTTTTATCACTTGTTGCTTGGATGATGAATAAACGTTCCTGTTTAACGGGGATTGCTACTGGCGATCAGGCTTTATTTGTAGATAAAACATTGTTTGATGAGCTCGGTGGTTTTGCCAATATAGCCTTAATGGAAGATATCGATTTATCATCGAAATTAAAAAAACAAACGAAGCCTTACTGCGTGAAAGCAAAGGTTATCAGCTCCAGTAGACGATGGTTGAGCTTTGGCGTGGTGAAGACTGTATTGTTGATGTGGTGGCTACGTTTTCGCTATTTTATAGGCAGTGATCCTACAGATTTAGAACAGCTTTATAGAAAGGGGCGCTTTTGGAAGGTTTAGATCGTTTAACTATTTTTTCAGGTGTTTTAGTGGCGATGATCGCATGGGAAATCATTGCCCCACGTCGTCAAATACTTATATCACGTTGGCAACGTTGGTCAGCTAATTTTGCACTTTCTATTCTTAGTATGCTGTTAATGCGAATAACTATTGCGGCGGCTGCATTATGGGCAGCTAATAAAGGGCTTGAAAATAATTGGGGCTTATTACACATTGTTGAACTACCAACAGTAGTCAGTTTCGTTGTTAGTATTGTGCTACTTGATCTTGCTATTTACGGTCAACATCGCGCTTCTCATCGTTGGAAATGGTTGTGGCGCTTTCATAAGGTGCATCATACTGATCTAGATTTTGATGTCACTACTGCAATACGATTTCACCCAATAGAAATATTTATATCAATGTGTTACAAGGTTATTTGCATCTTAATTATAGGTGCAGATCCAGTCGCTGTTCTTATTTTTGAAATTATATTAAGTAGCTGTGCTTTGTTTAACCACAGTAATATTAATATTCCACTAGCAATTGATAAAGTGATTCGATTAGTGTTGGTGACGCCTGATATGCACCGTGTTCATCATTCCGTAATTCAGTCTGAAAGAGATAGTAATTACGGCTTTTCTATTAGTATTTGGGATCGATTATTTAAAAGCTACACCGCCCAGCCCAAACAAGGTCATAAAGAAATGACCATAGGCCTACCTCAATATCAGCATATAACTGATGTGAGCATACAAAAATTACTTTTAATGCCGCTTAAACGTGAAGTATAAGTATCCAGACGCGGCAATTCTAGTTTTTTGTAAAGCACCCGTTGCAGGCCAAGTGAAAACACGATTAATGCCTCAACTTAGTGCTGAGCAAGCTGTCGATGTTCATATTGAACTGACGGAAAGAACTCTTTCTTTATTAAATAACAGTTACTTTTGCCCAATTCAATTATGGTGTAGTCTTGGAACAAGTCACCTGTTTTTTGATGACTGTGCAAATAAATACAAAGTATCTCTGCATACTCAACAGGGAAAAGACTTAGGTGAGCGTATGTATCATGCGATTAACACTGCTTTAACGACATCATCATCTGTTTTATTAATAGGATGTGATTGCCCATCTTTTGAATCTAACGACTTTGAATTTGCAATTACTGCATTAGAAGCAGAAAATGATGTTGTTATTGCACCAGCTGAAGATGGTGGCTATGTCATGATTGGCATGACACAAGCGCAACCTCAGCTATTTTCAAATATGACATGGGGTCATGATCTGGTATTAAATGATACTCGGCACCGACTGGCAGAGCTAGATTTAAAATACATTGAAACACGCCCGCATTGGGATGTTGATACTGCAAACGATTTACAGCGTTATAAAAGGACCAAAATATGACTATGACACGACTTATTACTCTTGTTCTGCTTGGGCTTCTTTCTTGGTTTTTATTTACAGTAGCAAAAAATGCAACATCGACAATAACCGAAAGTGAGCAATTTAAGTTAGGCAATGCTGTTATCGCTGAACATCGAACAGCAGATAATAAAGCAAGGGATATTTATCGTAACCCGGGGAAAACACTAGCATTCTTTGGCCTTGAATCTAATATGACCGTCATTGAAATATGGCCGGGTAAAGGCTGGTATACCGAAATTATTGCACCTTTTATTAAATCAGGAAACGGTCAGTTTATCGCGGCAGGTTTTCCTCAAAATGCTGGTCCAGAATGGCGTCAAAATATGCAACGTGATTATCAGCAATGGTTAGAACAATCTCCTGCGCAGTATGATCAAGTTAAAATTGTTGAATTAGGACCGCCTTCTTTTTGGAGAATCGCTCCTGATGACAGCATTGATGCCATTCTAACGTTCAGAAATGTTCATAATTGGTTAAAAGGTGGCTATGAGACTGAAATGTTTAATACTTTTTATAAAGCTTTGAAACCAGGTGGTATATTAGGTATAACAGATCACCGAGCAAAGCCAGGAACCAATATAGAAACAATGAAAACATCGGGCTATCTTACCGAGAAACTAGTTATTTCATTGGCCGAACAAGCAGGGTTTGTCTTAGAGGCTAAATCAGAAATCAATGCTAATTCACTCGATGATACAAACCATCCTAAAGGGGTTTGGACATTGCCTCCAACATTACGCTTAGGTGATGAAGATCGTGAAAAATATTTAGCCATTGGTGAAAGCGACCGAATGACTCTGCGTTTCAGGAAACCTGAAAAACGATAGTGTTATGTGGTGAGTAGGACTCACCACATACTATTTCATTTTTAGTCTGTACGACTAGTAACTTCTAATAAGTGATAGCCAAATTGTGTTTGCACTGGACCCTGGACAGTGTTAACTGGGGCTGAAAATACTACGGCATCAAATTCAGGTACCATCATACCTGGGCCAAACTCACCTAAGTCACCACCTGAAGCGCCAGAAGGGCAAGATGAATTTGCTTTAGCTACATCAGCAAAATCAGCACCTTCTTCAATCTCTTTTTTAAGTTCAAGACAGATTTCTTCACTGTCTACTAATATATGTCGTGCAGTTGCTGTTGCCATGATTATTTTCCTACAAGTTGAAATAAAACGACGATTATATACCCATAATCAATTTTTTTCGCTAATCTCTAATATGTTGTCAGCAAATTTAATTATATCGCCGGCCACAATTTTTTTTCTTTTTTGTAATTCTACTTTGCCGTTTACCGTAACAAGCCCGTTTGCAATGACTTGTTTTGCTTCGCCACCGCTAGAGGCAAGCCCTTCAAATTTTAAAATTTTATACAGTTCAGTGGGTGTACGTTCAAGCACAACGGATGTCGTATTATTAGTCATAAATATTATAGGTAGTCGCTAAAAAGAGGATAGTTTACTATAGTTAGGCATATTACCTATTAATAAAGTGAATAACGTGGCTGAAAATAAAAATGCGCGGCTTGATGATATTGTTGCTCAAGCAAAAAAATACCAAAATGATCGTGAGCAATCTTACCGAGGTAAGGCGTTAAAATTATATCCTTGGATTTGTGGGCGGTGTTCGCGTGAATTTACCCATAAAAATCTCCAAGAATTGACGGTTCATCATCGTGACCATGATCATGATAATAATCCCAGTGATGGTAGTAACTGGGAATTGTTATGCCTTTATTGCCATGATAATGAGCATTCGCGTTATATTGAACAAGTGCGGTATGGAACATCAGGATCAGATTCAACAAGTATTAAATCGACTCATAATCCTTTTTCAGACTTAAGTGCTCTTTTAAAAAAATAACAATTAAAAATTATCTAGGAGATTCACATGAAAGGGAAAATGAAATTTGTAACTGATATATTACAATTTATAGTTGTTATCGCTATTTTTTATCCCGTTTATTATTACTGGGATACAAGCAAAGTAGATAAGTTCTGTACCAACTTGGAGCCAGGAGTAACCCGGCAGCAACTCATTGATTTAGCTGAGAAGGAAAATGTTCAATTAATTGGGCCTGTAGATGCATTTCGAGGCGCCGTCTGGCACGCTCGAATTGCAGCTTTTTCAGGCTTCTCAGACTACTATTGTGAAATAAAAGGCGTGGCTAACGTTATTGTCTCAATTCAAGATATTGATTAAAGACAAATTAACCGCCGCCAACATAGTTGATCATAATACCTGCAGCCACGGCTGAGCCGATGACACCAGCAACATTTGGCCCCATGGCATGCATTAGTAAGAAGTTATGAGGGTCAGATTCTAGGCCGAGTTTATTTGAAACTCGTGCAGCCATTGGTACTGCCGATACACCTGCTGAACCGATTAAAGGATTGATCTTATCACTACTTACCTTGTTCATTATCTTTGCCATTATGATGCCAGAAGCGGTACCAATAGAGAAAGCAATCATGCCTAGAACCAGAATTCCTAACGTGGTCAGGTCCAAGAATTTATCTGCACTTAACTTTGAACCTACGGCTAGGCCTAAAAAAATAGTAACGGTGTTAATTAACGAATTTTGAGTGGTATTACTAAGGCGATCTACAACTGCACATTCCTTCATTAAATTACCAAAACAGAACATACCTAATAAAGGAGCCGCGTCGGGTAATAAAAAGGCAACTAAAAGTAACAACAAAAGAGGAAAAATAATCTTCTCGCGGTGTGAGACTTCGCGCTGCTGTGTCATTTTTATTTTACGTTCAGCTTCAGTGGTTAACGCACGCATAATGGGTGGTTGAATCAATGGCACTAGCGCCATGTAAGAATATGAAGCAACAGCAATTGCACCTAATAAGTCTGGGGCAAGTTTACTGGCGACATAGATTGATGTAGGGCCATCTGCACCGCCTATAATACCTATTGCTGCGGCATCGGCTAGGCTAAAGTCCATAATACCAAAAGTGGATAATAAAATTGCGCCCATCAAAGTAGCAAAAATACCAAATTGAGCGGCGGCACCTAAAAATAAGGTTCGTGGTTTTGCTAGTAGAGGACCAAAATCAGTCATCGCACCTACACCCATGAAGATAATCAAAGGGAATGCGCCACTTTCTATACCAACGGCATAAAATAGATGCAAAATACCACCATGTTCTGCTAATCCGGCACCGGGGATATTAGCTAATACGCCACCAAAACCAATGGGCACGAGTAACAATGGTTCGAAGTTTTTATTAATTGCTAGATAGAGAAGCAACATGCCAATCAAAATCATGAAACCTTGTCCAGGTGTCATTTGATAAAGGCCAGTGTTGTGCCATAGGTGTACTAATTGTTCCATATATTTAAAACTCTTTATGCAATTGAGACAAGAAGATCGCCGACTTTAACAGCGTCTCCAGGTTTGACAGAAACCGATGTAATAGTACCGGCTTTTTCTGCAACAATTTGTGTTTCCATTTTCATGGCCTCAAGAATGACAAGCACATCACCTTCTTGAACTTGTTGACCCGCTGCTACTTCAACTTTCCATATGCTACCGGCTAGCGGTGCTGTAACAGGTTCGCCTGAGGCAGGTGCGGTAGCAGTTGATGGAGTTGTAACAGGCGCTGACGTTGTAATATTACTAATATCACCGCCTTCATTAACTTGAACAACGTAACTTTGGCCGTTAACAGCGATGGTATAAACTTCTTCATCGCTCGCTACTCTTGTGGCAGCTTCAGCTGCTTCTAATGTGGGAATAGGCTCAAAGGCATCGGGATTGTTTCTGTTTTCTAAGAATTTAAGACCAACCTGAGTGAATAGGGCATAGGTTAAAACATCATCAATTTCTCTATCGCCATTTTCAAGCTGAATATTGTCTTTTTCAGCAATCTCTTGTAATTCAGCTGTTAATCTTTCCATTTCTGGTTCAATTAAGTCTGCTGGTCGACAAGTAATTGCTTCACCACCATCAAGCACTGTTTTTTGTAGATCAGCATTAAATGGAGCAGGAGCGGCACCATATTCACCTTTTAGAATACCCTCTGTTTCTTTTGCTATATTTTTATAGCGTTCGCCTGTTAAAACATTTAACACAGATTGTGTACCTACAATTTGTGATGTGGGCGTAACCAGTGGAATAAAGCCTAAATCTTCACGTACACGGGGTATTTCAGCTAATACCTCGGCAAAACGGTCACTTGCACCTTGTTCGCGCAGTTGACTTTCCATATTCGTTAACATGCCGCCTGGAACCTGTGCATCAAGAATCCGCGCATCAACGCCTCTTAATGAACCTTCCCATGGTGCATATTTTTTCCGCACTTCGCGAAAATAGTCTGCTACTTCCGCTAATAACTCAGTATTTAAGCCCGTATCATGTTCAGTGCCATCAAATATAGCTGCAACTGTTTCTGTTGGTGAATGGCCATAGGTCATCGACATAGTGGAGATGGATGTATCGACAGTATCAATACCCGCTTCAACTGCTTTTACGATCGATGCGGTTGATAGACCTGTTGTTGCATGGGCATGCAATTGAATCGGAATATCAATCGATTTTTTTAATGCTGTTACTAATTCATACGCATCATATGGTTTAAGCAATGCGGCCATGTCTTTGATACATAAAGAGTCTGCGCCCATATCTTCAATACGTTTAGCCAAATCAACCCATGTATTTAAATCATGAACGGGACTCAATGTATAAGATATAGTACCTTGAGCATGACGCTCATTATCACGTACTGCTTTAATCGCTGTTTCTAGATTGCGGGGATCGTTCATCGCATCAAACACGCGAAATACATCCACACCGTTAATTGCTGCACGCTCAACAAATTTACGCACTACATCATCGGCATAATGACGGTAACCCAATAGGTTTTGACCGCGCAATAACATTTGTTGACGCGTATTCGGCATAGCTGCTTTTAAACTACGAATACGATGCCAAGGATCTTCACCCAAATAGCGAATGCACGAATCGAAAGTGGCGCCGCCCCATGTTTCAACAGACCAATAACCAATTTGATCTAGCTTTCCCGCAATGGGAAGCATGTCATCTAAGCGTAAACGTGTTGCAAATAATGATTGATGAGCATCACGTAAAACAACGTCAGTAATGCCCAATGCTTGTTTAGATTTAGCCATAATAGTATCTATTCTTCTTTATTTTTTATTACGCGAACGAAATTTGTGGATAGCAGTGCTAATGACTGAAACTACGACTGTATTATCGTTTGACTCAGTCGGCGCTTGCTCGATAAGCGGCCCATGTCTTGGGATAAAGGTAGAAGGTGAAGAAACGCCTTCATCGGGGATTACACCAATTGTTTTCTCATATTTAATCATTAATTTAGACATTAACGCTGTCACAAAAACTAATAATGTTAGAAATAGAAAAACAAAGCCCATGCCAAACAGCATGAGAGTTACACCTTCATTCAATAAGCTTGATTCATCCACTTATTCGTTCCTTTTATGAATTAACTAACTACACATTAATACGATATTATATCATTATTGAGCTACTTTGATTTGTTCTTCCTATTAACTTTTATTCTTGATGGCAAAATTAACATGACACCAGATGCAGACGATTTTTGGTTTTTACCATTAGGTGGAACAGGCGAAATAGGCATGAACATGAACCTATATGGTCATAATGGTAAATGGCTAATGGTTGATTGTGGTGTCACCTTTGAGAAGAATACCGATATTGACGGTGAAGCACTCACTAGCCCAAAACCTCATGTTCAAATGGCCGATCCAGCCTTTATCAGCAAGCGCCGAGAATCATTAGTAGGACTAGTGATCACCCATGCGCATGAAGATCATATCGGTGCAGTGCCTTATTTATGGAATCAGCTACGTTGCTCAATTTATACCACTGCGTTCACCGCTGAAATTTTAAGACGAAAACTAGTGGAAGTAGGGCTAGATAAAAAAGTAGCCGTAATTATTGTAGACAAAGGCGAACATCGACAAATCGGGCCATTTGATGTTGAGTGGGTTGCGTTGACACATTCCATTCCCGATCCATATGCATTAATTATCACCACGCCCGTCGGCAAGGTTTTTCATACTGCTGATTGGAAATTAGATTCAGCACCACTTGTAGGAGAACAATTTGATAAAACACGTTATCAAGCGATGGCTAACGAGCAGATTGATGCCATGGTGTGTGATTCGACTAATTCGACGGTACAAGGTCATTCGGTTAGCGAAGCTAGTTTATATAACGGATTAAAACAACATATTGAACAAGCCTCGGGTAGGGTGGTAGTAGCCTGTTTTGGCAGTAATATTGCACGGTTACATACCTTAGCGAAAATCGCCCAAGAAACTGATCGCCATTTAGGGCTGTTAGGTCGATCGTTAATTAATATGGTGTCTGCGGCAAGAGTCAGCAATGTTTGGCAATATGGAAAAACCTTAGTTGATCCGGCTCATCTTGCTTATTTGCCGGCAAGCAGCGTGTTATTAGTGGCAACAGGCAGCCAAGGTGAACCACATACAGCGTTAAACCGATTGAGTATGAATACCTTTCGAGATTTACAATTAGAACCTAATGACACCGTTATTTTTAGTTCAAAGGTGATTCCGGGAAATGAATTAGCAATTGAAGCATTAATTGAACGCCTTAAAGCAATGAAATTAAATGTAATTACCGATGAAAACAGTGCCGTCACCATTCATGCTTCTGGCCATCCTGCCGCCGATGAATTAAAGCTTATGTATAACTGGGTGGAACCAAAATGTGCGATTCCAGTGCACGGTGAATTGCACCATTTACAAGCCAATGCCAAAATTGCAAAATCAGTTGGCGTTCAACAGCAATTATTAGGGCAAAACGGCGATCTTTATTTTATTGCCCCTAATATTGGTATTAGACGCAATGCGGTTAGCACTGGCCGGCTAGGTTTGGTCAAAAATAAATTAGTACGCATCTAGAATAAATGATGATGAACGGCAAAATGTAATTCTGCAGATTGAATGGTCACGGGTATAAGTCACAAAATCGTGTTTCAGTTATGATTCAAGATAAAGACAACTGATTATTAATAGTATAATTGCATAAAGTATTGAAATATTCGTTTTCAATTAGCTCAATTATTAAAGTATTTATAGTGTCATGAGTGAATCTCTTCAAATTATTCCGACTATCAATTTAGCATTGGCTTTTATCCCTGTGATAATGGTGTTGTTTATTTTATATCGATGGTCGTTAGATATGACCAATGCTGCATATTCAGTTGGGCGTATGCTCATTCAGTTATTGTTGGTGGGCTATGTATTAACAACAATCTTCGCAGCTGAAAGCGCTTGGATAGTGGCATTGGTTATGCTGATAATGGTGATGTCTGCAAGCTGGATTGCCCTAGGCACGGTTAAAGAACATCGTTTATTACTCTATAAACATGCTTTCTGGTCAATATTGATTGGGGGAGGAGCGACATTATTATTAATCACTCAGGTGGTTATTCATCTTGAACCTTGGTTTGAGCCTCAATACATGGTTCCATTGGCAGGAATGATATTTGCTAATTCTATGAATAGCGTAAGTTTAGCGGCAGAACGATTACAAGCTGAGCGTGACCGTAATGTTGCTTATGAAAAAGCGCGCACGATAGCCTTTAATGCTGCGTTTATCCCCATTGTAAATTCTCTATTCGCTGTTGGGTTGGTCGCTTTACCAGGCATGATGACGGGGCAAATCTTATCAGGTGTTTCACCTGTGATAGCGGCTCATTATCAAATTGTTGTTATGTGTATGGTTTTTGGTTCAGCTGGATTATCGACTGCTTTTTTTCTTGTGTTATCTAAATCAATGTATTCAAAAAACGAGCAGTAAAGTTGATACAATAGAAAGGCTCCCCCATAACATTAGAGTATGCTAATATGAAATATATCTTATTCTATAAAAAGGCGATTCTAATGAAAAAATACCTAGCTTTAATAGCGCTATTGCAAATGTTTAATAATACTGTGCATGCACAAGAAACAACAGATCTTCGCCAATTTGTTGAAATGCCGCCCCAAATGAAAGAAATGTTTTTAAAGAATATGCGTGGACATATGGAAGCGTTAGATCAAATTATTGCAGCACTAGCAGATAATGATTTAAATGCCGCTGCAGATATTGCTGGAACAACGATGGGTTCAGCTTCGGGCAAACAAAGACAATGTGATGAAGACGGATCTCAACAACACAAGAAAACGGAACATAAGAAAAAAGCCTTTGGCAAGTTTATGCCACCTGCAATGAAGGCAATGGGAAGGCAATTACATATTTCGGCTAATAAATTTGCTGTTATTGCACGTCAGGGAGATATGGGGGAAGCATATAAATCATTAAGCCAAATCACAGCAACGTGTGTCGCTTGTCACCAATCTTTTCAGGTAAAATAAATTTTGGGACTGATTGGAATGAAATAAAATAAAATAATTCCATCTAAAAATATCAGTCCTTATTTTGTTTCTGCTATTATACCCGTGACCATTCAAGCTGCAGAATTCAGCATGAGAAGAAGCCATACTATTCTAGGCATAAAGTCGCAGAATTAGTCATTTATCTCCATGGATGGAGTGTATGCAGGAAATGCAGGAGCAATTTCCTGTCTAATTTAAGACTTTATAACGACGAAGAGTGTGGCTTAATCTCTTGCCCTGTGGGAGATTAACACAAACGCCAGTGCCGCGTTGCAATGCTTGACAAGGACTAGTCATTGCCTTCACATTGCGCCTTGCTCTGACGCTTGTGCTAAACCCTGAAATCTACAGATTGAATGGTCACGGGTATATATTTGGCTAATGGATAAATAGAGATAAATCTAAATGAGTGATTCACCTAAAAAACAAGCGCGTGGTATTTATTTATTGCCTAACTTATTTACTACGGCGGGTTTGTTTGCTGGATTTTATGCCATTGTGGCGGCGATTAGAGGTGATTTTGAATCAGCAGCCATCGCGATATTTGTAGCCATGGTCATGGATGGTTTAGATGGTCGTATTGCACGTATGACCAATACACAAAGTGCATTTGGTGCCGAATATGATAGCTTAGCTGACATGGTGTCGTTTGGCCTAGCGCCAGCATTAGTTATTTATCAGTGGGCATTATTAGGCACGGGCAAGTTTGGTTGGATGGTAGCTTTTGTTTATGCCGCCTGTGGAGCGTTGCGGCTAGCAAGGTTTAATACCCAAATTGGTGTTGAAGATAAGCGTTATTTTCAAGGTTTGCCTAGCCCCGCGGCAGCGGCCTGTTTGGCGGGTTTTGTGTGGGCAGGAAGTAGTAATGGTTTTGAACCATCCTTTATAACGAGTGTTGCACTACCACTCACCTTTATTTGCGGCATTTTAATGGTCAGTACAGTACGATATTATAGCTTTAAAGAACTTGATCTTCACGGCAAAGTACCTTTTATTGTGATGTTAGCGCTGGTATTAATTTTTGCACTTATTGCCAGCGATCCACCCATTGTCTTATTTGGAGGCTTCATGATATATGCCTTGTCTGGCCCTATTTTCACCTTATTAAAAGTACGGCAACATCGCTTGAACCGAGAAGAACAAGATAAATAAAAGGAATTTTGATGGCTCAAGCAGGTAATAATATTCGACCGTTTTGGGATGTTATCCCTCAGTTTTTTCTTATCCCCCTCAAGGGGGCAGGCGTTATTGCGTTATTGTTGTTTACGTCATTAGCAACATTCTTCCCACATCTTTTTATTCTTATCGCTGTTTTCTTTCTGGTCATAAAATATGGTATGGAGATATTACAAAATACCGCTGAAGGAAGGCTAAATGCGCCGGAACTCAGTTTTAAGGTTCTAAACGAAAATTACGAACTACCTTTTAAACAGTTGTTTTTATTTTTATTACCTATTTTATTGATGACTCAGGCAAGCAGTTTTACCGCCTTTATTATCATTAGTAATATTATTTTGTTTTATCTCTTTGTATTGCCTGCAAGTGTCATGACCCTTGCTTATACACACAGTTTTTTCGCAGCTATTAATCCTTTTACGCTAATAAGTTTGATTGGCCGCATAGGTTGGTCATATGGCATTCTTTATGTGTTTCTATTGTTTCTGAATGGTGGTGCTTCAGCTGCCTATTACTTTTTAGTAGGAGATAGCCCAGATGCTTCTATTTTCTTAGCATTATTATTCCAGATTTATTTCGCTTGGGTGATGTATGCCATGATGGGTTATGTTTTATATCAGTATCATGAAGATATAGGTTATGAATTACCTGAAGATAGTATTGAAGAAGATAAGGATTCTACGGTTTTAGCACGCTTTCACCACTTAGTTGAAACTGAAAATTATGCAGCAGCACAAGATGAGTTAAGAGATGTTGTTTTACTTGATCCTGATAATTTAGATCTAAGAATGAAGTTTCATAAAATAGTTAAAATGGCAGGGGATAATAAACAGTTAGTAATGCATGGGACAGGGCTAATAAAACGATTGTTAGAAAAGAGAAAGTTAGTAGATGCTGTGAATGTTTACCTAGACTGTGTAAAAGTTGATCCTGAGTTTAGGCCTGAAAGTGATGTTCACTACTTGCCTTTAGCTGAAGAAATGAGAAGGATGAGGCTTTATAAACAGGCCATTAAATTGAGCAATGGTTTTCATCAACGTTATCCAAAAAGTAAACAGATCCCATACCTATACCTACTGGTCACAAAGATATTTATTGAAGATTTAACGATGGATGACAAAGCTAAACCCATCCTTTCACTACTTCAAAAGAAATATAGTGACCATGAAATAGCACTTGAAGTTAAACGATATAACACATTTTTGACAAAGGTATAGTTGATTAAAGTCTTTTAGGCAAGCAGCTCTTTTACTAACTGTGTTTCTTTGTTAGTGGGATAGGCTGATAGTAAATATTGGCTATATTTTATTGCTTGTTCTCGTTCGCCAGAACGTACAAGCTTATTGCTAACAGACAATAAATACTGAGGAAGCTGATTAAACTTATCTGCGTGTTTTCGCATAAATAAAATGAGCTTATCAGCTTCTGAAAATGCATTAGCATCAATAAACCGTTTAATTAGTTTGTTCACCAGCGAGACAGTTAATTTCACCTTGGCTGTAGAAAAATAATCGTTAAATGTATCTACAACAAGCTGGTTCGTCGCAGCATCCCTTTCAGTTAGTGATAAAATGGCTGTTGCAGCACGGTGGTGTGCTTCAGAATTCACATCTAATTTACTGGTTTTATAATAACCAAATAAGGCTTCTCGATTTTGTGGTCGCTTTTCGACTAGTTGAGCAAAAAGAGGTGCTGCTTTTTCGAACTGCAAGTCATGAACAAATGATTTAGCTTGGTTTAAAAGGCGGCTAAATTCTTCATTGTTATCACTTTCATTTAGGTAATCCTGATTGATATGCTTAGCTTGGAATTTTACAATCATAAACGCTATAAAAGCCCCTGATATTAATCCGCCAATATGTGCTAAATAATTTACGTTACTGTATTTGGAATATTCGACTTGTTGATATATTTGAAACCCTAGCCATAAGGCTAATAAATAAATCGCGGGGAGCTTTACATAATCAAAATAAACATAAATAAAATAGAAAAAACGTACTTTTCTGGTATTAAATAATACGGCATACATGCCCATCAATCCGGCTATTGCTCCTGATGCGCCTAAAGAAGGAATAAGGCTATTACTTGCAGAAGGGATATAAAGTAAGGCAGAGCAAATACCCGTGAATAAATAAGAAAACAGGTAAAGTGAGCGATTCATTGACAGCTCGACAATAAAGCCAACGGCTAATAAAAAGAGCATATTACCCAGAAGATGAGAAACACTGCCATGAAGAAACATATGGCTGATAAAGCTTAGGGGGGTAGGTTCTCCAGCCTTAAGCGAATATGTCCAAGTAATGCTGGTTTTGAAGATCTCATTTACGTGAGCACGTTTTGATTTCCATTTTGCGTAGATTGGATCTGAGGGTGTAATAATTTGTTCGTTTTGCAAAGCCTGCATAAATGCTTTGTTGGTTTCCATATGAAAAAACCAAGGGCTTTGCTCTTGTTTGATACTGTCCTGCCATTCATCCACAAACTCGCTATCACCTTGCTCGATGAGTGCTTCTTTAAAAAGGGGAAGTTCTATTGCCGCTAGACCAGAGCGGTAATAATAGTGGCTTGCCTCAGCCATTTTCTCATCATCATGTAATTGAAATGAGAAATAGACTACAACATTGATGGCTATTAAAATTAGCGTGACAAACGGTGGGTTTTGCCACTCTAATTTCTTATCAAAGGGGATTATCAGCACAGAATAAAATTAATTATAGATATATGCTTTTGCTATTTTATTAGTGCCAACGGGGATTTCTGCTTTTCCGCCTTTTAAAGATATTACAACAATGACTTGACTGCGCGTTAGGCTTTTAATATAACCGGTATATATTTTACCCAATTTAGTTTCTAATTTCACGTCGAAGCCCCTATATTGATCTAAATTAGATACTGGAATTTCAAAGTAGGTTTTATTTCGTAATATTTGTTTTCTACGTGTTTGTGGATCACGAGCTATGTCGTCGTCATCAACGTTTGCTAATTCAATACCTTCTCGAGCGTTCAATAAGTTTTTAATAACGGTGTCTTTGTTCCACCCAAAAGTAAGATCATTAACAGGATTATGATTAACTGCAACGGACAGGCCTAAAACAGTAGGCCAATCTTTCGTTTCATAGAGACCTATGTATTGTAAGTTAACAGCGCTATCTGGTTGACTAGTAAAGGTAAGGGGCGCTTTATCTACGAAATAGGCACGATAAGCAGCATAAAGGTCATCACTAAGCTGAACGTTTGCTTTTGTTAAATAGCTTTTAAATTCTTGCAGGTGCTGCTCAATATAAGCGTCACGTTCAAGTTTACTTTCTAAAGAACAATGCTCAATAAGGTTTTCGTTATAACCTAGATCTTGTAGTTCAATTGTCAGGTTATTAACCTTAGCATTAATATTAGCAAAGTCTTGTGCAGTATAGATGTAGGGTATCGACGTTGTCACTAAAAATGAGCCCATTCCATGCAAAATATAATCAAATTCTAGCGTTGCGGTAGCAAGAGATTTATTGTATTCAAAATTCAAATTCAAGCTACCATCAATCCCAGAATATCCTAAATCAGCCAACTGCTTAGTACCAATAGAATTTACATCACCACAGCCAAGTGCCGCGACATAAGAAGCTATATGCTCAAAGGGGTTTACTTCAGATGATTCTTGCGCTTTATTCAATAAATCCATATCTGCATAAACATGATTAATCTGAAGCTGCAATTTAGGTAAGATTTCGCCTGACGTTAGTTTTTTATCTAAGTTTATATAATCGAGCGCACTATCCATTTTAAGCTCAATGGACCCAATATCAACGTTTGCACCATAACCGTCACCAATAGTTACGCCATGTATAGATATACTGCCATCCATAGGGTTGCTAAAGCGCTGATATTTTACATTAACAAAAGGCTGAACTGATTCAATCATCGAATCTACCGCACTTTTAGTTGAAAAGTAAATATAGGCTGCGGTTGATACCAAGCTTAAGATAACAATAAGGAGAAGTATGCCGAGTAATTTTTTCATTATTTTTTACTTTTTGTAAGAATGAACTTGAGTATAGCAAAAATAACTTGATATTAGCGCGCTAACATCATGAAAAATGAAGAACTACTTGGCAATTTTAGTAATTCATACTAGAATTACGTTTATGAACATAAAATATACGACATTACTTCATATTGCTGACGTCGCTCCGCAAGGTAATGTTGCGTCTAGATTTTGTTCATTATTCCTGCTGCTTCTGCCTTAGGGCATACATATAAGCATCAAAAATCAGCGTCAGCGCTGAAAATCCTAGAACTATTTTTAAAGTCTGCAATATGGAGCAGGAACAATGAGTGACAAATTAATAATTTTTGATACCACCTTGAGAGATGGCGAGCAGAGTCCTGGCGCATCGATGACCAAGGATGAAAAAGTCCGCATCGCAAAATCATTAGAGCGTATGCGTGTAGATATTATCGAAGCTGGCTTTCCCATTGCCAGTGTTGGTGATTTTGAATCAGTGCAAGCAGTAGCTAATGCAGTAACTGAAAGCCGTGTATGTGGTTTGGCACGGGCACTTGATAATGATATCGATCGTGCAGGTGAAGCACTAAAAGGTGCAAATGCTTCGCGTATTCATACTTTTATTGCCACATCACCAATACATATGAAAATGAAACTTCGTATGGAACCTGATCAAGTGATTGAAAATGCGGTAAAAGCAGTTCAACGAGCACGTCGTTATACTGATGATGTTGAATTTTCCCCAGAAGATGCAGGTCGTAGTGAAACTGACTTTTTATGTCGTATTTTAGAAGCGGTGATTGATGCAGGCGCCACTACGTTAAACATTCCAGATACTGTTGGTTATAATTTGCCGACACAGTTTGGTCAGTTAATCTATAACTTACGTGAACGGATTCCAAATTCGGATAAAGCGATATTCTCCGTGCATTGTCATAACGATTTAGGTTTGGCCGTGGCGAATTCACTATCTGCCGTATTAAATGGTGCACGACAAGTCGAGTGCACGATTAATGGTTTAGGCGAGCGCGCAGGTAATGCGGCATTAGAAGAAGTTGTTATGGCTGTGCGAACACGTCAAGATATGTTCACATGTGACACTAATTTAGATACAACTCAAATATTAGCAGCATCGCGATTAGTCTCAGGGATTACTGGTTTTGCGGTGCAACCTAATAAGGCGATTGTCGGTGCGAATGCCTTTGCGCATGAATCAGGTATTCACCAAGATGGCGTATTGAAGAATCGTGAGACTTACGAAATCATGCGAGCTGAAGATGTAGGTTGGAATGCCAACCGTATGGTGATGGGAAAACATTCTGGCCGGAATGCATTTAAAGACCGTTTAAAGCAGTTAGGCACGGAATTTGATACAGAAGCTGAATTAAATGAAGTTTTCCGAAAATTTAAAGCTTTAGCTGATAAAAAGCATGAAATTTTTGATGAAGACTTACAAGCATTAGTGAGTGATACGGTTACCTTAGATAATGATCGAATTGCTTTAACATCATTAAAAGTGTGCAGTGAAACAGGTGAAACGCCTGTTGCTTCTATCACCTTGTGTATTGATGGTGAAGAAAAGCAAACGGAAATGGCAGGCAGTGGGCCTGTTGATGCCGCACTACATGCCATTGAAGCGCTTGTGCAAAGTAAAACAGAGTTACAACTTTATTCGGTCAATAACATAACTAAAGGTACGGATTCACAAGGTGAAGTGAATGTTCGTATTGAGAAGGGAGGGCGAATTGTAAGTGGGCAAGGAGCCGATACCGATATTGTTATTGCATCGGCTAAGGCTTATATCAATGCACTTAATAAGATCCTAGTGCCTATTGATCGCGCTCATCCTCAAGTATGATAGCGGTTTTCGAATGAACTTAACGCCTAGTCAGTTATCTTCACTCAATGAGATGGAGATCCCTGTCTGGGCGTTACGCTCTGAAAAAGAAGAGAGTGAGAACGCTGCAGTCAGTAAGTCGTCATCACTTTCTGATTGTGTCGTGCTGCTTGAAATGCAGAGTGATGCTCAACAAGCTCAGCGATTAATAAAAGCAATATTATTTTCGATAAGCTTGAATTCTGACCAGTTCACTATCATAAATTCAGATCAAGTAAGCGAACTACAAAATATGTCTAATCCAGCAAAATTACTATTAGTATTTGGCGAAAAATTTGCTCAATCACTATGGGGTAAGTCTGTGATTAGAGGACAAAGTCATCAAACACTAGATGCACCAACGACAACAGTTGTAAGTTTTTCTTTAGGCGAACTGTTAAAATCACCTGAACTGAAAGCATTAGTGTGGCAGGATTTGTTATTGGCACAGAAAATTCTTAATGCAAGCTAGGATCATGACGCAGCAGGATATTGCTGAAGTCCTTGCAATTGAAAAATCTGCAACTTCTTTTCCGTGGTCTGCAAAAAACTTTAAAGACAGCCTTAAAGCTGGCCATCAAGCATGGGTTTTTTCAGATAAATCTAATGAAACAATTGCTTTTGCGCTTGTTCAAAAAGTTGTGGATGAAGCGCATTTATTAAATATATGTGTTAAGCCTAGCGTTCAAGGCCAAGGTTTTGGCCGTAAAGTATTAAATTATGTTGTAGATTTTTCCCGCAGTATTTCGGCTGTTTTAATGGTGTTAGAAGTGCGCAGCTCTAATAAACGTGCTCAACAGTTATATTTACAAGCTGGGTTTAATGAAATGTCGGTTAGAAAAGCGTATTATCCTGCCAAAGTAGGACGAGAAGATGCCATTTTAATGGGGTTAGATTTAGGATTAATATCACTATTTACTGAAAAATAAAGGTGTACTGCTTGCTTTGAAAGTGGTGCTGACTTAAACTATCCCGAGTTAAATACTCGGTTATTTTATTTATTAGGAGATTTCACCATGGCTTATGTATTGCCACCACTACCTTTCGCAGATGATGCGTTAGAACCTACCATTTCTGCAGAAACAATTAGTTTTCACTACGGTAAGCATCACCAAACCTACGTGACAAATTTAAATAACTTAGTACCAGGTACTGAATTTGAAGGCTTGTCATTAGAAGATATTATCATGAAGGCAAGCGGCGGCATCTTTAATAATGCAGCGCAAATCTGGAATCACACATTTTATTGGAACTGCTTAACACCAAACGGTAAAGATACTGTTTCTGGTGCTCTTGCTACTGCTATTGATGCTACTTTTGGATCATTTGATGAGTTTAAAGCTAAATTCTCAACTTCAGCTGCCACTAACTTTGGCGCAGGTTGGACTTGGTTAGTAAAAAATGCCGATGGTAGTATTGAAATTGTAAATACAAGCAATGCGGGCAGCCCATTAACAGCTGGTCAAACACCATTACTTACTTGTGATGTGTGGGAACACGCTTATTACATTGATTTCCGTAATGCACGTCCTAAATATGTTGAAGCATTCTGGGGACTTGTGAACTGGGACTTTATTGAAGCAAATTACGCAGCATAAAGATCTAATCTGATAATTGGCAGCTTTATTTGAAGCTGCCAATTATTCTACTTGTTTTCTGCCATTCTGGCGGCAAGTTCTTCCCATAGCGATAAGCGAGAGGCGTTACCAACACGCTTACCATCTCCTCTAGCCTTAGCAAGCCATAAGCCCTCACCATTGAAACTATAAACTGGAATAAGGTCTTTACGTAAATTTGCGGGCTTAATTTCAATATCAAGATTATCCAAGACTAGTGGAATGGCACGTTTATTCTCAAAATAGGTGAGTACCATATGTGCTTGGTTCAATTTAATCGCTTTTACATAGGTAATACGCAATTTTTCCTCATCTACCCCCAGTTCTTTTAGGGTAAAGTATTTTGCTATTGAATAATCTTCACAATCCCCAGCACCTTTTGATAAAAATTCTAACGGCGTTGCCCAGTAATCTTCTTTATCCCACACGGCAATATCATTAACAAACATTACGTTGGAATTAAAGAATTGATTCACCTTTTCTAGTTTTTCTGCATCGCTTAGGTCTTGTGAAGAATCAATTAATGCTTGCCATGATTCAACTCGCTGCCTAGCATTAACACTATAATTAGTTTCTATTTTTTCTAATAATGCTGTGGTAATATTTAATTCAGCAATGATAGGTACAGAAACCACTAAACACAGCAATGCTGTCAGAGTAAATCTAGGTTTATGCCAATAGCGGGTAAACATTGTGTTTATTTATTATCTACCGATACCGTAAATTCCTATTTGTTTGACGCGCTCAAAGTCATTATTATTACTCACAGCTTCAGCTATGACCCGAATGTCCAGCAAACTTGTTACTTCATGAATAATATCGAGTAAATTTTCTTTGTCGGAATTACTTGCAATATCAGTCGTCAAATCACGGGCTAAGCGAATAAAATCAATATTTAGTTCCTTCAGTAGATCGACAGGAATAAGATCCGATGTGTAGCGTTTTAACAGAACTTGTGCACCCAAAGACTTAACAAATAGATTAAAGTCTGCGAAAACAGCCAGATCTTTTTCGGCAGCATAAGCAGATAAACTAAAGACAAAGAGTGATGGCTCATCAATAATCACCAGCTTGTTTTTCAACCATGTTCTAAACGTAGTGGAGGCAATAGAGGCCATTGATAGATTAATGGTGATCGGGACTGTTCTAGGCGCTTGTTCGAAACTAGCCACAATATTACTCACGATGCATTTATCTAAATCTATTTCTAAATCAAACTCTTGTGCCATTGAAAAAAAGGTCGCAATTGATAAATCGATACCGGCATCATTATGAACATTTGCAAATGCTTCCTCCATTACTTGAACAGGCTCAAACTCAGAATAACTATAGGCTTCAGAAGTAAAAGTGATTTCAGGTGTATTATTATCGATCACATTGTGGATTGCCGAGCGCCAATCATCCTCTGTCATTGAGCGAATACTATCTTCTTTTATAAAGTAGGCATTATTACCAATTTTTCTCGCTTCTTCATAAGCCTCTATCATCGCAGGAGTTAGATGGTCAAAATCACTACTACGCTCAAACTTAATAATCCCGATATGGACTAAGTCGTTAAGATCATAATCGGATGCTAGTTTCGTAATGCGTTGTTTTAAGGATTCTGCATATTGAGAGATAGATTCATTTGTAAAATTAGAACAGATCAAAGAAAATTCTGATCCGTACAGACGATAAGCTGTGACATTATCATCTTCTGGCTCGACAAGTACTTTTGCGAAGTTAATTAATAGTTCATCCACTATTTGATGACCTTTTTCTTTTGAAATATGAGCAAGATCATCAATTTTAATAAATGCCGCATAACCAGGCTCACCTGAAGCTAAAAGTTGTTTTAATTTAACGTCAAATGCAGCTTGATTAAGTAGCTTGGTTAATGGGTCACGTTTTAGATTTTCAGTTAAGGTGCTGACTTTAGTATTAAGGCGAGCAATCATATTACCTATCTTTAAAGACATGCTATTCATCGCCTGACCGACACTTTTCACTTCAGTTGTCCAAGGGAGATCGTTGAGCGTTGTGAAATTACCTGATGATATTTCACTCGCTTGTTTTTCAATATCTTTCAAAGGCTTAAGCGTTAACCGTAATGTTGCCAGCAATAATAAAATTGCACCGATAAATATAATAAGTGCAATTTTTAAAGATGATTTAGCCTGCTGGTAGAGTTTTAGGTAGCCATAGCCCGGGTTGGTGGTAACAGATAATATGCCAGAAATTGACCACCCTGAATTAATTTCCGTTACTGCTGTGGCGGGTTGCATTGGCATTAAATTTATTAGCCATTGTGGAACGCCATCAAGTTTTTCTGTATTCACAAGTGAGACCAGTTCATTACCCTCAACATCAACTAAGCGTATTTCTTTGTAGTAGCCTTGATCAAAGATCGCATTCATCATGGTGCGAATAATAGGATCATTTTCATCTGCCATATGTGGACTTAGTGACAGGCCAAGTGATGTAGCCGTATCCTGAACGTGGATTTCGGATTCTACTTCAAGATAGCTTTTAATATTTCCTACACTCAAAAAGAAATTTACTGAAAAAATAAATAAAAAGATCAGTGTGATTAGAATTAATAACTGTTTAGATAACGACATAAAGAAAGCCTATTCTGATATATAAGCTAGACGATACTAAGTAGTGTTAAGACAAGCAAGGGCAGAGTGCTATTCGTTGCAGTTAAATCTCAAATTAGTGATCGAATTCAAAATAACCATCCCACAACACGTCTAATTGTAGCCGTGCGTCATTGAGTGGAATGGCTGATAACAGCTTGCCAGCTTGTTTAACCAAACCTAAATCAATTAATTTTGTTATAGCATCATTAATTTCAAAATCAAAGGAACACTGATATTTGCTCTGAAACCAACGCTCAATTTCATTATCAAGGTCATCAGCATCTAAGCTTGAATCTGCTCTCAGTAAAAAGTAATAAGCAAGGATGGTTTCCTTGCATTCTTCTTCTTCGGCAGCATCTATTAAACGATGAAATACGCCAGTATTATTATCTAAGTTTTTAAAATAGAGGCTATCTGTCAATGTTTTCATAAATTGAATCTTACGATTCTTGAAATTACTGAATTGTTTCCATAAAAAAGCACCTAATGCGCCAAATCCAGCGGCCAGCCCTAGTAAAGCTGCTTGATCAAGAATGACTGGCTCTTCATGCATATTTAACCAAAATGCAATAACAGTCCATGTGAGGAGTAATGTTGCACCGAGTTTAGTTGCAAGCATAATGATGCCGCCGACAACAGCCGGCACGCCAATAATGAGCTTATCAATTGTTTTCATTCTAACTTCAGTATTGGGAAACAACATTTCTAGATCGGCTCGAGGAATATTTTGAAATAATTTAATAATCGTTGAACCAGGTTGAAAAAAGAGTTGTTTTCTCTTTACTTGATCAAAATAGTGTTGGTTTTTGTATTTCACATAGATCACAACGCGATCATAATTTATGAAAGAAATACTTTTCTTTTTCAAGCCAAACCAACTGCTAAGCATCTCTTGTTTTGTTGATTCTCCACGCCTAAAGAAAAGTACTTGTTCAAAATCATTAAAATCAACATTCAATTTTATTTTGAAAAGCGATTCTTCTTGTAGTGCACGATCAAGATCTGCCTGGAGGATTTCTTCAAAATTAGCGGCATTAAGAAGCGTTTTCAATTCTGAAATCAATTCATTTTCAAGCTTCGTTTTTTCATCGTCGCTTTTGGAATGAAGTATCTTTGTGTCTAGATCAGGGTTTACTGGTGCATAGCTTTCTTTAAGAAGTTCAAGGCTAGAATGAAATTTAAAGTGATAAATGCTAGAGATCAGTGAGCATACATCGCTAAATAGAACGGATTGTTCCGAAGAAAGTGTCCCTTCATTCATACATATGCTGATAATGTCAGCTTTGCTATAGGGGACAAACCGTTCTTTTAATGTCATAACTAGCGTGATATCAATTGTGAAATAATGTCTTGGGCTGACAATTCACCTGTTTTTGAAAAAGGTATCTTACCAATAGATGTGTCAACATCGCCATTAAAGTTGTAGTTAGCTTGTCGCTGAGTAAATACGCTTTTTGCTGCTTCGATAAGGGCGTTAGTATCAAGACTAATCGGTAATGTTAGTGTTTGTGTGGCGTGGGCTGCAAGTTTTTGCTCACTTGTTGCTTCCACACTACCAATCGATAGATTATTAAGTTTAAAATCACCACTAAAGCCAGATAGTGGCAAGGTAAAAGGGTTAGGGTTATAGAGGTCAACATCAAAAATAACTTTTTTCTCTGCCATGGAGAAATTAGCCAAACGAATCGCTTTTACTTCGGGCGCACTTACAAATTCTTTTACAATGTCATTGCAGCCAACTAATGCTAATGATAGTAGTAAGAGGGCGAATATTTTTTTCATGGTATTTCCTTAAGGTTTTAAGCTACAGTAATTGTATCTGAAATTGCGATATCACCGCTGGTAATAATTTGTGCTCTTAAACCCGCTTTATGTGTGAGTTCTTTGATCACTTTAGTATCGAGAAGTTTTTCTAAATGGGCGCAAGGCTCACAGAGCATAATGCCTTTTAGCTTTACTTTTCCTAAATAGAATTCTTGTTCGACCAATGCGTTTAAATCAATATTTTTTGTCACAATATTCCTGCGAAAGTCACTAGACGAGAAATTGAGTTCTGTTGAGATATTAAATGCGTTAATTTGTTCTTGTTCAATTAAAGTTACCTCTAGCCCCGGCGCCCCTTTAAATTTATCAGAAAAGGTACCGTGCTCGCTATAGTAGCGATCTCCTACAACGCCTTTCCCAGCTTATATACCCGTGACCATTCAATCTGTAGATTTCAGAGTTTAGCACAAGCGTCAGCGCAAGGCGCAATGTGAAGGCACAAAAAATATTCTCCTGCATTTTTTGCATACAGTCCATCCATGCACATAAATGACTAGTCCTTGTCAAGCATTGTAACGCGGCACTGGCGCTTGTGCTAATCTCCCACAGGGCAAGAGAATAAGCCACACTCTTCGTCGTTATAAAATCTTAAATTAGAATGACTAATTCTGCGACTTTATGCCTAGAATAGTATGGCTTCTTCTCCTGCTGAATTCTGCAGATTGAATGGTCACGGGTATAAGTGTTGCTGAGGGATGAGCCACTAAAGGCTCTCCGGCATTCTCAGTCAACAATATTTCTATTATTTTAGCTGTCATCGTGTTTTTTGATATTGAAATAAGATAAAAATAATGCCTGTAGCTTAGCATGCCCCATCTCTTTCATCAGCTGAATATTTCGTACGGGTATTGATTCAGGTTCAGGATAATTAGCAACGGCATTTTCTAAACTTTTTTCACGAATTATATGTAATAAGGGGTAGGGTGAGCGATTGGTATAGTTTTCAGCATCATTTGGCTCAGTATCGGAAAATTGGTAATTTGGGTGGAAACTAGCGATCTGGTAGATACCGTCTAATTCCATATCAATTAACAAACCATCGGCAATATCTAAAAAATCGTTATAGTCATAAAAATCGGTGAGTATATGAGGATGAATCAGAAGTGTAGTTTCGATATTATTATCTGAATTAAGTCGTTTTAATTCTTGTTGAAGGTCAAGCAATAACATCTCAATAGTGGTTGCTGTTGAAGGGTAGAATCGGACCCGACCATTAATAAATTCTTGTTTCGCAAAAGGACAAAGGTTTAGGCCAATAACCAACTGCTCTAACCAGTTTTTAACGGGCGTAATAAAATCTTGTTTAGTCATGACTCTTTTGGCAGTTCCAACAAAATTCAAAGGCAGCTGTATTTGTTTCATTGCAAGCACTGCAAACCCAGTCTGGCTCTTTGGAGCCCTCGACTGCGTCATTAATTAATTGCATTGCCTTATCGTAATCACGCTCATTAACAACCCATAGTTCAAGCCATGATTCATGCGGAACTAAATCACCGACAGCCCCAGCAGCATATTCATTTTTTAGTGTTGTTTCTATGCCGCTATTTTCTATAATATTTTGGATATTATGCACTAAATAGCGATTTTCACGCGTATAGAGTAATTTCATGATCGAGTAGGTTTGTTAAGGTGTTTTCGTTTTGTAGCTTTATTTAAAATATGCTGCTTTTCATTAGTAGTCGTGTCTGAATGACCCCACAATACGATTTCATCAAGATGGCGAAAACAGCCTAAACAAATATTATTTTCATCAAGGCAGCAATTTTTAACGCAGGGGGATGGAAGCGACATCTTTAGCCACTGCCCCACATATGACAATGTGGGGCAGGGTCATCAATACTGTTATAGCGCGGGAATAATTAAGTTCTGACCAACATAAATTTTATCGGGGTCTTGTAGCATAGGTTTGTTAGCTTCAAAGATCACGGTGTATTTAGATGCGTCTCCGTATTCTGCTTTAGCAATTTTTCCTAAGGTATCTCCTGATTTAACAGTGTAGATAATAGACTCTGGTTCAGGATTAGCCACTTCTAACTGGCAATCAACATTGCCAATACCAAACTGGTTACCTGCAATCATCGTTAATTTTTCACTGCAAGACTGTGTGCTCACTTTACCCGCTAAAGTAGCCGTCGGACCATTTACAGTAACATTGAGATCTTGAACAAGCACTTCTGATTCTGCTATGTTATCAGCGATGCTTTTAGCTCTCGCATTGTCAATTTGTTCAGGTGTGACCGTTGATGGTACAGCTTCTTCAGCAGCATGCGTGACATCAAATATTTTACCGCCTAATTTACTACCTGCATCAGTTATAAAGCTAAATAAACCCATTTTTTTCTCCATATTAGTGTTAAGCCAAAAGGCAATATTCGATAATACGTTGTAGTCATGCATTCGGCAATATTTTTTACGGTTATAATGTAACCTCACTTTATAGGAAGCAGTATTTTGCTCAGTTATCGCCACTCATTTCACGCAGGTAATTATGCCGATGTTCTTAAACATATTGTCTTAATTGAAATATTGGAACACCTCATTAAAAAGGACAGCGCCTTCGATTATATTGATACACATGCTGGGGCAGGCTTATATAATTTGCAAAGTGAGCACGCGAGTAAGTTACAAGAATACAAGAATGGCATCGCCAAATTAAATGTAGAGCAATGGCCTGAACTTGCTACATATTTTGATATTGTGATGAAGCACAATTCAGATGGCGAGATGAAATTTTACCCAGGTTCACCTTTGATTGCTATGCATTTTCTTAGGTCTAAGGATCGTAGCTGGTTATATGAGTTACATCCAAAAGATGCTGAGTTATTATCAAATAATATGGCAAAAATTAAACGGGCGAGAGTGATGCATGAAGATGGTTTCAAAGGCCTGCTATCTTTATTGCCACCTGTATCCCGGCGAGGTGTTGTGCTTATTGATCCATCGTATGAAATAAAAACGGATTATGCACATGTCTTTGATACGCTTGTGGCGGCATATAAGAAATTTCCCACGGGGATGTATGCACTGTGGTATCCGGTTGTTGATCGTACAATTATAGATATTTTAGAGCGAAAATTTATTCGTAGTGGAATTAAAAAAATTCAGCGTTTTGAATTAGCGATTGCACCAGATCAATTTGGCAGTGGCATGTCAGCTAGTGGCATGATTGTTATTAACCCACCATGGACCTTGAAAGACAAAATGTCTCAAATATTACCAAAACTGGTTTCCACCCTTGGAAACGAAGGTGCATTTTATAAATGCGATACGCTAGTAGATGAATAGGAATAAATTCCCATAAAGTTGGGATGATATATTGTTTTAATCGGGATACTTGTCTGCTGATTTAATATTAAAGTTTTTTTATAATATACCGATATTAAAAACGAATTCTATTTAAGGGGTACAATTATGAAAAAAACAATCTTATCAGTATTACTTTTATCATTGAGTGTCTCAGTGATGTCAGCACAAGCCGTTATGAGTGACGCGGATATTAAGGCACAACTTGATAGTCAGAAACAATTAATAACAGATAATAAATTCTATCCGGCAACAAATGTTTTTTATACAAATGCAGGTATATTTGTACCTACATTTAAAGAACAACTTGATAGCCAGAAAGAAGAATTAGTAGATTACACTTTTTATCCTGCTACATCGGTTTCTTATAAACAGAATGCATCAATACCTGAAGCGACATTTAAAAAACAGTTAGATAGCCAAAAAGAGATGTTAAAGGATTATAAATTTTATCCGGCTAATAATGTTGTTTATACCAATGAGGGTGTGATGATACCTTCATTTAAACAACAACTAGATAGCCAAAAAGAGGTTGTAAGAGATTATAAATTCTATCCGGCAACTAATGTTTATTATACTGAGGAAGGTGTTTATACGCCAACAGTTAAAGAGCAATTAGATAGTCAAAAAGACTCAACAACGGATAATAAAACGTATCCTGCAACCAATGTTTCTTATAGCTCACACAAACATTAAGCACTAAATATTTGCCAGTCAGAATTATTTCTGACTGGCAGTTTTATCTACGTTTGTTTTTTTCAGCTATCCATTGAGACATATATTGTGTGCTCATCATTGTGTGATGCTTCAACATTGCACCTGTAAAATTGGCTAAACGAACCTCAGCTAAATTGTTATCAATTCCAGCAATCTTATTGATTAATTGTTTACCTAAACGGTTACCATCATAATGGTCTTTTAGAAGTTTAACGGCCTTATTCTGGCTCTTTTCCCAAATGGATTCATCTGTATATAAACGTACTGATGCATCGACAAAATCATTAATCGTATTAGCAATCATTCCTGGCCATTGCTCATCTGCTTGCACCATTGCTTCACAACCTAGTGACGTTGTTACGCTGGGCGTTTTGACTAACATGGCATCAAGTAACTTTCCTTTCATCCCAGCTCCAAAACGTATTGGAGCCAAGCAAACACGTGTTTGTTCGATTACATCAAGCGCATTATCTGCCCAGCCTTTAATCAAAAAACCTTTTTTAGAGTTATTTAAAGCGGTCGCCTTCGGTGGCGGATAAGAGCCATAAATATGTAACTCGGCATCAGGAATTTGTTTTTGTATTAATGGCCAGATTTGTTGAAGATATAACACTTGATCCCAGTTTGGCGCATGTCGAAAGTTACCAATTGTCATAAAGTGTTTACGCTCAGCAAAGGGGCGTGTTTTATCTGGCAGGCTGGCAAGGTCAACCATAAAAGGTAAATGATGCAATAGACCGGCATCAACTTTGAAGCTATCAGTCAATAATTCCATTTCAAAACTAGAAATAATAAGTGAAAGATCACAGCGTAATATTGCCGCTATTTCTCGTTTGGCAAGATCATTAAATAAATCTTGTTGCGTCATTTCACGGTTAGCCTTATGGGCTTGATGTCGCGCATATCGCAGACATTGCAAATCTTCAGTGTCTAATATCTTAATCGCGTTGGGGCAGTTTTTTTCAACTCGCCAGCCAAATTGTTCTTCCATCATAAATCGATCAAAAAGCACGATATCAGGTTGATAGCCCGATATATAGACATCAAAGCTATCAGAATTTAGTTCAATTGATTGACTTGAAATACCTACGCCGGCCAGATCAATCATGTGCTCTGTTGTTTGTGCAGGCGTTGCAAATTCGACCAACCAATGTTGCTGTTTGAACAAGCGTAAAATCGACATCATATGGCGACCGGCAGCAGATGAATTTGGCTCAGGCCATACATAGCCTATAACTAATATTTTTTTCATTATTAGTTTTTAGAAATATCGCCATTAAGTGAATTTTGATATTCAGCTTGAGACAAAAAATGAATATTAAGTTCATAATTTGAAATATTCGGTTTCAAATACTGGCCTACAGCAATTTTATTTTTAACAGGTGCTAATCCACAAGGCGAATAGCTATAGTTGATGTCATTAGGATCGGGTAATACACATTCAATATTGATACGATCTCTTTTATCTTGAATTGCTTGGTATTTAAATCCATAAGCAGCGGGGTTAAGAGGCTGGTCCATATCTGCATGAAATAACATAAAGCTACTTGGTGACAGTTGGTCTTCACCACGGTCAAGTGACAGCATGATGTGGTTTAATTTATATTTGCAGCCTATCTTTGGGTTATGTTCATCTAATGGTATGGTTATCTGGTGCTGACCATTTTTGATCTCAGGTTCATACCAATAATATTTGCTAGATCTAGTTCTGCCGGTAAACAAAGCCCAGCTTTCACACAAGTTACTATCAGATTGAGCACGGTATGCAACACCAATTTTATATTTTGTATTGGCATAAATAGAACCCGACAGCCTAATTTCTTTAAGATCATATACTTTAGGCTTTCCCTGCGGGCCATATGTCGCCAACTCTTCAGCTTTAATTAGTGCATGACGTTGTTCAAAACTTTTTTTAACTTCTAACGCAATAAATACGATTAAGAATGCAAGTATAATCCAAAGGGTATATTTAATAATTTTCATAGTTTTCTTCTTGGTGAATCAGTATATTATATACCCCTTGCCACACTATTTATGAGTCAAGTCTTTGTCTGACACTTTTTTCATTCCGTTTAAACATGCGATAGATACATATAGCTTGCCTGAACGGTTTACTTTCCCCTTTTATTACACGCCTCATCCGCTATGTGTTTTAGCGGTGAATGAGCTTCAACACTATATTGAAACAGAGGCTGACTGGCAGCATGACTTTGGGTTTTCTGATGATACCGAGTTAGCTGTGGGTAAAATGTTTGGCGTTTTACTCGTTGAAAATAAACAAGGTGAAATAGGCTATTTATCGGCCTTTTCAGGAAAAATAGCAGATAGCAATCATCATGCTAAATTTGTTCCTCCGGTGTTTGATATGTTAATTGAGGGTGATTTTTTCAGAACGGGCCAACAAGAACTTAAACAAATAAGTCAGCAAATTAAAATATTAGAAAGCAACCCTGACATATCGAAATGTGAGCAGGCATTAGAAACTGAGCAACGATCATCAAGCATAGCAATAAAAGCACACCGAGAAAGTATGATTGAAGGGCGAAGAAATAGAAAAGTACAAAGAATTAATGGGGAATCATTATTAAGCCAAGAAGACTATATTCATCTAAAAGACACCTTAAGCAAGGAAAGCATTCAACAAAAAAACCAGTTACGAGATTTAACTATTTACTGGAATGAGCAAGTTCAAAAAGCTGAACAAAACCTGAATCACCTACTCGATGACATTTTTAAATTAAAAAACAAACGCAAATTATTATCAGTAGGCATACAACAAAAATTATTTGAACATTATCGGTTTTTGAACAAAAAAGGAATTGAAAAAAGCTTATACGATATTTTCAAAGAAACAGCACAACAAACCCCACCAGCTGGAGCAGGGGAATGTGCTGCCCCTAAATTACTGCAATATGCATTTAGTAACGATTTGAAACCATTGGCGATGGCAGAGTTCTGGTGGGGAGTATCGCCAAAATCAGAAATTAGACAGCATAAGAATTTTTATGCCGCTTGTTTAGGAAAATGTCAGCCAATTTTAAATCATATGCTAGAGGGAATAGAGCTAGATGATAACCCTTTGTTAAGTAATCCTGCGCAAGGTAAAACGATAGATATTGTGTACGAAGATGATGATCTGGTTGTCATTAACAAACCCGCTGAATTTTTATCGGTGCCGGGCAAGAATATTGAAGACTCTGTTTATTTACGAATGAAACAACACTACCTTAATGCAAAAGGCCCATTAATTGTGCATCGCCTTGATATGTCAACTTCAGGGTTAATGGTCATTGCATTATCGAAACAAGCACATAAAAACTTACAAAAACAATTTATAAATAGAACTGTAGAAAAACGTTATGTCGCGTTATTAGAGGGCATATTGACTGAGAAAGAAGGTGAAATTGATTTGCCTCTACGTGTTGATTTAGATGACCGGCCTCGGCAATTAGTCTGTTATGACTACGGCAGACCAGCAGCAACACATTGGGATCTGATAGAGCAGAAAGAAGGTAAAAGCAAAGTCTATTTTTACCCAAAAACAGGGCGTACCCACCAGTTAAGGGTTCACTCCGCCCACATCAATGGATTAAATATGCCAATTGTAGGTGATGACCTTTATGGTAAAAAAGCTGATCGCTTACATTTACATGCAGAATCTTTAGCGTTTAAACACCCAATCACAAAAGAACTAATGACGTTTCAAATTGATGCTGAGTTTTAGAAACCTAGCGCCCTGTAAACAAATAATAATGATAAAAATACACTTCACGTATTAAGAACTTAAACTGTGCTTTAAATGAGCGATAACGTGAAGTGGGGGTGGGGGAGGTTACAGCCGCGATATTTAGATTCTTGGCTATAATTGATGCGCGTTTTAAATGTAATGGATCGCTGACAATAATAGCGGTACTTAAGCCATTAGCATTCATTAAAGTTCTTGCTTCAATAAGGTTGCCAACTGTGCTGCGAGAGTTTGTTTCTATCAAAATATCTTCTTTTTTTACACCCTTACGCAATGCATACCTTTCAGCTACTTCGCTTTCAGCATAAGGTGCACCTTTACCATAACCACCGGTGAAAATTATCTTTGAAACAAGGCCTTGCTTATAGAGTGACAAGGCATGGTCAATTCTCTCTTTAAGTACAGGGGAAGGGTTTTTATGATATGCCGCCGCGCCTAACACAATCGCATAATCAGATTTAACGGCATGGTCTTGAACGCCATAATTCCAGATACTGACAGCAATAAAAGCAAGCCACACACAGATAGTGAGAAAGAACCATAATAATGATTTTCGGAGACGACGCATCATAACGACATTATACCTATGGGAATTTAGAAATGCATATCCCTAAAAGAGGTTAATTTCGATAAATTGTTTCAATCAAATGAAAGCCAAATTTTGTTTTAACAGGTCCATGGACTTTCAGAACGGGCTTTTTGAACACTACATTATCGAAAGCTTTCAGCATAGTGCCTTGGCGAAACTCTCCCAATTCACCACCTTTTTTGGCTGATGATTTACACAAAGAATGTTTTTTAGCTAGCTTGGAAAAGTCCTTTCCATCAGCTAATTGTTGTTTGATTTTCTCTGCTTCATCTTTAGTTTTCACCAAAATATGTCGTGCACATGCTGTCGCCACTAGTTTACTTCCTCAATTCTTTGTTGATACAACTGTTTGAGCAATTCTACGCGCTTTTTATTGACGCCCATATCACTATGTCCAACGCGTGATGCTGAACGAATATGGATGAGATTATGCTTGTTATCGAATCTAATTTCTAAATCATCAATAAAACCAAAAATAGTTGATGAAAATGTGGCGGCTAGGTAATCAGCATGCTCAGATTGCAGTATTCCACCCATTTTATCAATAATCTCTTTTATATCGAGTAGAGCAGAGCTTGTGTTTTGAGTGATTTTAATAGGGCTAATATAATGCTTATTATCGTCTTTGTGTTCACTGCAAACACAATTAGGCTTATCAGGGCAGATGGTTAGCTTGTTTTCAATCAAACCAAGCGGTTTTCCTTGTTTAGATGCGGCGCCTTGTATAAAGAACCAGACAATAACTGCGATAATAATGCAGGATAAAATAATGAAAAATATTTTCATAAAACTTATTCCTGCTTAACTGACCTTACCAATTGCACAGCTCACCACCGATTTAGCTTTTTCTTTTAATGCCGTCATGCCTTCAACAGAGCCTTGTTCTGGATAGCCCATGGCAAACAGTGCATCTATATAAATATCACGGTTAGATTCATTTTCAGTTTCAATAGTGACAACTTGATCGTCAATTGCTATTTCAACATTTTCAACGCCATCTAACGACATTAATTTCTTCGTAATAGTGTTAGCACAACCACCACAGCGAATATTTTCTACTTCAATACTTATCTTCATGAGTTTACCTTTCATATTCAATACGATAATTATATACCCGTGAGTATTATAATTCCTAAAAGGAAATTTGCCTGATATATTAGAGACAAAAACATGGTAAGCTTCGTAACTAAATCAAGGAGAAAATAATGGCTGAATTTTATAGTGAATCTCACCGCAAGCTACAAGAAGAATTTGAAACCACTGCGTTAGCCGATCGCTTAACCGAAGTGATTATTTCAGAAGAAATCGCAGATGACGCCAAAGACTTTATTGAAAGTCGGCCCATGTTTTTTCTCTCGACCATTGATCAAAATGGGCAGCCAACGTGCTCTTATAAAGGCGGTGCGCCCGGCTTTGTTAAGGTTGTCGATGAAACTACGATTGCTTTTCCATCGTATGACGGTAATGGTATGTTTTACTCATTAGGAAATATGCGAGAAACATCAAAAGTAGGGATCTTGTTTATTGATTTTGAAACACCACATCGTATACGTTTTCACGGCACAGCAACCGTTTCTAGTGATGATCCGTTGATGTCGGAATATAAAGAAGCAGAGTTAATTGTACGCGTTAAACTGACAAAAATGTGGATTAATTGCCCGCGCTATATACATAAATATGAACTCAAAGAATTATCACATTATGTGCCCGGTCAAAAAGATAAAACGCCGTTTGCAGGCTGGAAACGCATTGACCTCATGCAAGATGCGCTTGCCCCTAAAGATCAAGGCCGCCCAGAGCAAGAAGGCGGCATTATCACCATTGAAGAATGGATTGGAGATGTACAAAAAGGTGAAGGATAACTACATCTCAGCAATAGCGATCACACTTTCTTCACATTGCATTTGTTTGAGCTCATCATCATCAAGATTGGCATAAAAACTATTGCTTTGAGGAAAGGATGAAAAAATCGTCATGTGTTTATATTTCTCACTAAACTGATTTTCTACATCAAGGGTGTTGTAATCTTTATCGATATACACCAAAAAACCGGGAACAGCTTGATTATCATCTGAATCGACAACAATAGGCGCATCACATACAAAAGTGTCGTTTAGCGTCACCATGTTAACAGCACCATTTTTATCAGTGCAACCGCCTACAACTGCGTAAAAACCTAGTATAACGAGTATTGAAAATATACTTTTCATTTTGCACCCTCCAGTGATTTCTTAGAGTGTTGCAATTCTTGTTCCATTCCATTTTAATTTGTCCACCCGCGGCTACCGCAAAGTTCTGCTAAATAAGTTCAATGCTAATTGATAAGCTAGTGTGGCGGTTTGGCCATCATAACGACCATCATCTTGTTCATCACGCATAAAGGCATGCGCTGCATTAAATTCATGCCATGTAAAGGTGATATCCGTTGCATTGAGTGCTGTATAAATTTTAGCAAGGCCGTCAGCGGGCACATGATTATCTTGCTTACCCCAAATCATGCATAGCTCGCCTTTAATATCATCCAAGCGTTCCATACTGTGTTGTCCCGGTGCATTTGGAATCACTTGAACATGTAAATCAGTGGCATAAAAACAAGCCGTGCCTTTTACCTCTGGTTGCAAAGCAGCACGAAATGCAAGGTGACCACCAATGCAAAAACCCATCGCACCAATATGACCATTACACCAGTCTTGTTGCTGTGCAAAGTCAATTAATGCCGCATTATCCGTATCATAACCCTGCACATCTTTAGTGTGTTTATCGTCATTACCTTTTTCACGCCCTGCATCGTCATAGCCCAACACCGTACCAATTGGGTTCAACTCATGAAACACCTCAGGCACCAACACGGCATAACCGTGGCTCGCCATTAACTTAGCCGCACGTTCAATCGGTCCCGTTTGTTGAAAAATTTCAGAATAAAACAAAATAACAGGATAACTCGCATCCGCATCAACATCGGGACGGTGAATATAAGTACGCATCACACCTGTTGGTGTATCAATATCAGTAAAATGGCTTTGTATGTTCATATTTTTATAACTCGTTTAATTATTTATGACTAAAGGTTCAAGGGTTAAAATGGGCTGAAAAACTATGGATCAAAAGCAGCTTTCACTAACATTTCTTCATATTTGTTTACTTCTTCTTCAAAAAAAATGTAGATTTCATCGATAGAAACATCAAGTTTAATAGAGTTAAAACCTGGGTCATTACTATCAAGTGGCACATTGCCAATCAGTATCTCGAGCGCGGCATGCGCTTGCTGTTCATCTTTATCATCAACCATAATGATTGAATCAATAATGTCTTTTACCGTGTAACCGTGATCGCGAATAAGCACCATTAAATCAAATAAGTCTCGTGATTTAACACGATCAGACAGGACCACCGCTTTAGATTTGAACAAACTATCTAAATCAACAATATTAAAAGCAGCTTGATAATCAATTACGGACGTATTTTTAAAATAATGATTTCGAGACGTGCCGCCTTTGCTCATCACGCCAAAGCTCACTTTTACACCGTCAATAAGATATTCACGAATATAGTCTTCAATATTATAGCCGTTAATTCTTGCTTGGGAAATTTGCGAAGACGTTAACGTACTGTGCACTGAATGCGTTTTCTTTAACATCCTTATTAAGTTATCTACTTCAACGGGTAGCTTCTTTTCAAAGTAAAAGAAATCAAGATCTTCACTCAAGCGATGCCCGATCAACAAAGTTAATGCCGTTCCACCCATTAACGTTGCACCCGTCGCCTTCATAGCTTCACTTGAAGATAAGAATTCAAACATTACACGCGTATCATGGGGCAATAACTGAGTATTAAGATCCATTGACAACCTGACACACATTATTATATTGCCGCTGAGCAATTTTAAGCGTCAGCGTATCAGCAATATTAGGTATTGACCTACCGACACGTTCAAGACCAAAATGATTGGCAGTACGCGCAATATCTTTGATGTTACCGCCTTCCAATACACGTAAAATAAAGGTATCAGCATCAATATTAATATTGCTCCAATCATAAGGTGAACTCAGCCCTAACTCTTTAGAAAGTGCAAGCTCCCTAACAATAGGGTTGTGTGCTTTTGATCGATTATATTTGGCTTTTTGACGGCATCGATTAGAGCAATACTTCGCTATTTTAACGCCTTGAAAGGCGTGCGAACACGAAGGACAGACTTTGTCATACTGCCTTCTTTGTGCTGATAATTGAGCGCCACTATTCATTCTGTAGTCCTGTTCGACATGACTCTATTTTACATGGAAACGCTTATGTGTCAATTTGCGAGTTATATGGAGGCCGTGTTTTGGATGTTAATACTATGATCTAAGTGAAATTGGTTTCCATTACCTCCACAATAACGGCTTCAGTGACTTGGACAAGTTCATATTCTGAAGATGAGTAAATTTCACCTTCCTTATTACCCAACGCTATGTCTACAGCATCAGGCTTATCATCATGGAGCAGGATAACGACCTTTTTATCAAGCGCAATACAATCAATCGTAATCGCATCCGCTTCTATCCCTTGCTTACGTAAGGTTTTATCCATTATTCCCATTAATGTGCCAATATTATCAAATTTACTAGAGAACAGATCATTTGCCCTAGCGACCACTTCTGATAAATCTTGTAGTTTCTGCTTCATTTAATGATTGAGGCGAGAATGTTATTTGAAGATTGATTTAAGAGTATTCGACCAAATAGTCAAACGGTTAAAAAAGCATTTAACAAATTTACCATCAATATGTTTATATTGCTTTTTAAGTGGTTTTTTCACTTCCCAGCTACCTTTAAAGCCATTTGGAAACACTACTAAATCACCCGCCTTAAAACTAACAACAGGGCTGCCATCTTCAGGCGTCATTTCACATTCACCCTCTAAAATAAGCGCTGTTTCGGTAGTCACAAACTCCCAAGGGAATACAGACACCTCTTTTTGCCACGTCGGCCAGTTAGCCGTACCCAATTTTTTTAAAAGTGCTTCGCTTGGGTTACTATCAACGGTAATTTCTTTCATGTTATTCCTAAAAATTAGATTTGTTGCCCAATATCAAAATGACTTGGGACGATTAGTTATTATTCATAGCATTTTACCATATTGATGCATTCTCTCCTGAAATCAAACTGATTAAAGTCAATCAAGTGGATAGCCCCTTTGCTATAATATTATTAACAAAGTTCTACACTTTAATTTAAAGAGTTCAACATGAGTATTTTAGTATTACAACTCATTATCAAACAATGGGACAAAAGCCAGCGAACACAACAACACGCTGATGAAAGAGCTAAAATAGCAAGTCACTACCCAATCAATTTTCCACCTGCGCGTTATACCTCTGATAAACAATGTGTCATTGACTTACAGGGTGATGATCTACTCAAAAATAGACTGTGTTATTCACAACCAAGTAATAACACAATACAGATTGATCGCTTTCAAGTTAGTATTAACAACAACGAGCTTGTATATCGTAATAGCCTGTCAGATCCTGACCCTACCGCGACCAGAATAGGTTCATTAGAGTCAAAATGGATCCAATGCAAATATAATTGGCGATACAGCGTATACGAAGGTGGGCTTTATTATTGGTTATATGAAGAAGTGACACTCAACGCGATAGCTGTAAACACCTTTGATCAAAACATATTTTTAAGCGCTAAGCCTAAGTGTATTATATTGAATGGATAACAGTACCGTTGGTTGATTTCTTTTGAGCGAGCAAAAGGAGTTAATTTAAAAGTTCTCATTGTTTGCATAGATTCCGGCTAAGCTTGTGCTCAGCATGACTGGGTAAGCCTACCGAAACGAAGTAACCGCAGGATCAATGACGAAAAACAAACAAGCTTCTCTTCTCCGGGGTTCAGCTTAATGAAGTTTCTGTTATTATTCCCGCTCTCACATTTTATGGTGAGGCTTCGCACTAACAGCGATAAAGATTTTGTATCTATTTTACTAACAACAACAGAGTAGGGATGTTATGCCAGAAATTATCATTGAAAAAAATGTAAGTGAAGAAAAATTAAAAGAATTAGGCGTTTCAAGCTGGAATATCTGGGACTGCCCAGTATCTGAGTTTCGTCTTGATTTTGACGATAAAAACGAACGCTCATATATTTTAGAAGGCGAAATTGTTGTCACTCCAGATGGTGGTGAGCCAGTGACCATCGTACCGGGTGATTATGTTATCTTCCCCGACGGCTTAAAAAGCGTTTGGCAAGTAACCAAAACATTGAAAAAGCATTATCAGCATTTCTAACGTGATTAAGGCATCTTCGGATGCCTTTTTACCAAAACAGTTCCAGCGCTTTTCAACAAAAAAAGACAATTTAAATTAAACAACAAATTGAGAGACTAATAATGAGTGAAAATTCACCTGCTACAAAGACATTTCAACAACGTGCTGATGAGTTTATTGCCGTTGCAAACCAGCAAGTGCCAGAGTGTTCGGTAGATGATGTTAATACATCAATTATATTTTCTGCCGCGCGTTTTAATGCGTTTAGCGTAGCCCGTTCAGTTGATAGTGCTGAGAAGTTGCAAGCAGAGAAAGCAGAAGCGATACAATACTTCACACAACGCTACGCAGAGATGTTTGAGCAAAATATAGATGAATATATTTCACGTTTTGATCGTTATTCACAAACATAATCTGATCTTAGAAATTTAGAATATCAGGCCTGTTTTTAGCAGTGCTAACTAAAGGCGGCAGGTCAGGGCAAGAGCATTATAAAAAACAACAAGCTAGTTTATCCTCAAATAACTTGGAAAGTCATTAACTCTTAGCCCTATACTAAATAAGCCGTCATTCCGGCATGTTTTTAGCCGGAATCTAGGTCAATTGGAGTAGATCCCGGCTAAGCTTGTGCTCAGCTTGACTTACCTTTTAAGTGGCGCTGTTCTTTTTTGATAAACGTCCAAGCGATAAAGCGACTCACTTTTTGCCCCTGTGCCATGTCGATGGTTTTCACCTCAACGGCTTTAACTTTATCTAACATTTTATAAAGTGGGGCGAGGTTATCCTTTTTTGACACCAGAGAGCTAAACCACAGACACTGGTTGGCAAACTCTACGCTCTGAGCAATCATGGTAGCGATAAACTTCACCTCACCACCGGGGCACCAAAGTTCGGCATTCTGACCACCGAAATTAAGTTTATTTTGCTGGACTTTGCCAAGGTTTTTCCACTTTCGCTGTGTGCCTTTTTTTGCGGCCTCAGCCGAGGAATGAAAAGGTGGGTTGCACAGGGTGAGATGGAAAAAATCGTTCGAGCCTATCACGCCTCTAAATATATCCTCGGGCGTTTTTTGTAACTTGAGTTTGATATTCAGTTTGTTGAACTGGCAAATATGCTTTGCCACTTTGATGGCCACAGTGGACTTCCCAGATTTCATTAGACAGTCTGTAATTCCGAAAAGTACGCCTCCTCAAATTTAGCAGGTGAAACACCGCCTGTATGGGTAATCCCCCCGAAAAATAATTGAAGTCAAAAGTGGAATTTTCTCTTATGCTTAACAGCAGGAGATTATTCATGAAAAAAGCACATTTTAGCGATAGCCAAATATTAGCTATTTTAAAAAAAGCCG
>Ga0256840_1000254_pt1 | contig 53168 bp, 57 predicted proteins | sample 355202metaG_FD_185969 | JGI IMG/M metagenome (GOLD analysis project Ga0256840, IMG submission 185969) | Hydrothermal vent microbial communities from Mid Atlantic Ridge, Atlantic Ocean - 355-202 | ecosystem: Environmental > Aquatic > Marine > Hydrothermal vents | place: Atlantic Ocean: Mid...
CCTGTTAGTTGATTGAATTTTATCTAACAAGGCGAGTTTTTAAAAGCCTGCCACACTCATTGTTCCGCTACGCTCCACAATGAGTGTGGCAATTATTTAACAATAACGTTGTGAAACTATACAATTATTAATGTTTCTGAAGCAAAAGCCAAATTATCGCAATTAATTGATATGGTGTATCATGGTGAAAAGGTTGTTATCGCTAAAAACAACTTGCCAATTGTTGATCTTGTTATTCACCAACCAACAGGAAAGAGAAAACTGGGTCTGCTTGAAGGGATGGTTGATATTCCAGATGATTTAATGGAAGAGAATGACGATATTAATGCCATGTTTTATGGGAACGGCAAGTGAAAATCATCATTGATACACACATTTTTCTTTGGGCTATATCTGATAACTCTAAACTAAAGAAAAAACAATGCCAAGCTTTACAAACACTTAGCAATACCATATACCTTAGTTCGATTAGCGTTACAGAATTAATGATTAAATCATCAATAGGAAAACTGACTATAAATTTTGACCCAATAGCAATAGCCAAAGAGTCAGGTTTCACCTTATTAGATTACAATGCAGATGATGCCTGTGCGCTCAAAGACCTGCCTTTTCATCACAAAGACCCTTTTGATAGAATGCTTATCTCGCAAGCGATAAACCGAAAGTATAAAATAATGACCGCTGATAATAAGTTCAGTGATTACGATTGTCAGTTGTTTAAAACTTAAATAAGTTTGTTGAATACTTATATCGGTATCACTCATAGTTATTTCACAAGGTTAAAACATGAACAACAGGGATAAGTTTAAAATAAAAGCGATGGCTTTACAAAGGTGGAAAATGCTTATGCATTCCTTTGGTTTGTTTCAGAAAATAGCGGCTTTTAGTGAGTTAATTGGCGCTATTTGTGCTAGATAAAAGCTTAAAGAGAATTTAACAAAGAAATTAACAGTTAATGTCTTATAATGCTTGGATTGTGAACTGTTAAATTTAGAAGCTACAACTATCCTGACATAGAGTGAATTAGCATCCTCTAATAATAAGTTTAAGAGGATGCTTTTATACGTTTAACTATTTGTAGAGATTAAAAATCCCATGGATTAAACCTTGTACAGATTTCTCTACAATCAACATAATCTTGGTAACATGCTCCTAGTTCAGATTGATTACTTGCAAGTGCTTTACAATGAAATAGGTCATTTGTGCACTGTTGACAGGTTGGATAAACCCCTGCCACTTGAAATAAGCTTGATTCATCTAAATTTGCCTTTTGTAAAAGTGCATAATTTTCTTGTTGCTTATTGTTAGATACACTAATAACTTTATTATCTTGAGACTTAGAAGGTTTATTCATATTTAACGTAAAACTTGTGTTTGCAAAAGCACTGAAAGTTAGCAATGTAATTAATATAAATGATAATTTATTTTTCATAATTTACTCCAATTTAAAAATTTTGAGAAAATTCTCATATTTAGTATATGGGGGAAATTGATTATGCGTTATTAAATTAGCGCCTATAAAAGGTATGGAAACACCAAGTGTTTGCAATTTAGCGACCAAATATTATAATTTACCGACTTGGGTTTGTTAAAATCTTATCTCTCTATTATATTAATCGTACTTACTAACTTTATAGAGAAAACAAACATGAAAAATAACTTATTCTCAGTTGCTTTACTCATTTTAATAGCATCGTTGTCAAATGTAATTTACAGTTCAAAAGTGCAAGCAAGTTTTACCATGACCGCTTGTAAACATAACGGTAAAATATTTGCAGTTATTGAAACAGGAGAGTCGTGCATTGCCGCTCACCAAGCAATAAGTGGAGCAAAAACATTACACAGCACTGCAAATGGCTACTTATATGAACAATATATAGGAAGTAGCATTCCATATACACCAGTGCTAAACATTCATTCGTCTAACTGTATTTTAACAGAATCGATATCAGGAAATATAGGAGATTGATTTTATTGTTTGATGTTAGATTTTACAACCTTGTTGATGGAAATTCATTTTTTTAGAATTTTCTATAAAAATAATATATAATCATCTTTTCTACGCTGAATTCGAGTCATAAGGACAAAGACAATGAAGGTTTATTAGATTAAATAAAAAGGAGAACATAACCATTCTCCCTTGGGTATTTTTTATTACAATATAAGAAGATTGTTATATACGAGGTCTGTTTGTAGTGGAGTCCATAGATGGGGCGAAATCAAAAAACTTCAATCAAGGCAAATGAGTTTAATAGTTGGCTATTTATAGGTATCTTTCATAATGCTTACCTGTACTTGTACGGTGGCGTGAAAATTCTTTCCAAAAGGATTTTTTGTGAATTATTTAACGTAGAGTGGTTTTTTACAACTTATTAACACGTTATACAAGTAGAGCAAAGATACCTCTACTCAATATAAACTTAATTTTATCCTTAAATCCATGACCGAACTCAAACATATTAACATTATAAAATCATTTATCCTGCCATTTTTGGTTCTCGTTGTTGTTCAAGTTTATGGTGTTCAGTTTAATAAACCTAGCTTAGGTGATGGTTATGCCAAAAGACCGATTTGGTCTTTAGCGAAAGATAGTGATGGGTTTGTTTGGTTAGCAACTTCAGTAAACATATTAAAATTTGATGGGTATAAATTTGAGCCTATCAACTTACCAAGTGAATTTAAGTATGAAAAGCAAACAATCCACATAGACTTTCTTAATAGATTATGGATAGGTTCTGAGTTTGGAGATTTAATCTTATATATGAACAACAAGATTATTAAAACCTATAAACTTACTACTGATTCAAAAGCTAACCTTAGGGTTTATAAAATATTATCTGATGATAATAATAATATATACTTAGCAACTTCAAAAGGGTTGTTTTTTCTTGATGCACTTAAGGATAAAGTAATAAATATTGGTATGTTAAACAACAATGTAAAAGACATTTTTATCAAAAAAGATAATGCTATTTACATTTCTTCTAACAACAAAATATTCTACCTTAGTGTAAATGATGGAAATTTTAACTATACCGAAGTAGCTTCATTCTCATCAGACGAGTTGGTCACTTCATTATTGCCAGTAAATAATTTTGAGATGCTTATTGGAACAACAAAGAAACTTTATAGTTTAGATTTAACAAATAGTTTGAAGCCAAAAATTGTAGGTCTTGAATCAAATGTTATCTTAAATATTCGATCAAATGACAAGTGGATTTTTGTTGGTACATTATTAAATGGATTGTTCTTAATAGATAGAAAAACGAATCTCATCCATAATTATAAAAATTCACCAAATGATAAACAAAGTATTTCCGATGATTTGATAGTTTCGCTACTTTTAGATAAAAAGGGAATTCTATTTATCGGTACATTTTATGGAAATGTTAGTATTCTAGACACTAATACTCTAAATTTTGAACAACTAGATAAATTGGCAATTAACCAAACGTGCATAAAATCTAACACTATTTATTCAATTTATGTTGATAGGGATAATTCTCTTTGGCTAAGTACTTTAAATGGAGTGGTTCATTATTCAAAAAATATATGCACTAGGTATGAGTCAAACTTAAGTATAAATTCATTGTCGCATCCAGAGATTAGATCTGTCTTTACAGACAATAATCAAGATTATTGGATTTCCACAAATTCTGGATTAAACCACCTAAGCTTAGCCACACAATTAATTGATAGATTAGAAAAACAAGTACCACAAATAGCAACTATTTTTTCTTTCAATTTTGATGATAATGATATGCTAATTGGAACAGAAAAAGGATTATTCCAATACAATAAAGTAACAAAGAGGTCATTCCACTTCCCCGTTGGAAACGATTTGTTGATTGATGCTGAATATACATCATACATAAAAACAGACACAGGTGATTATATCTTTATAACAAGTGTTGGGGTAGCTAAGCTAGATCATGGTAAAATTAAATTAATAAAAGAAATAAACGCTAAAATAGGTACAACTGAATTAACAGGCATACATTTAAGCAAAAGAAAGAATATTCTATGGATATCTACACTAACTAACGGCTTGTTTTCATTTAAAGATTTTTATTCTTTAATAAAACACTATAAGCGTGGTGAAGACCTCCCTTTAACTGCTCAATTATTAGATATTTTAGAAGATGACAACAATAATTTGTGGGTTAGCAGTTTAAATGGTTTATATAGAATAAACACGTTAAATGCTGATATCCACATTTTTCATGAAAATGATGGATTACAAGGGGATACTTTCAAACGAGGGGCGTCTTTTCGAGCAAGCGATGGAAAACTTTACTTTGGTGGAATAAACGGAATTGTTAATTTCTATCCATCGAAGATTAAGTTAAATAATATGCCTCCACGAATTGCCTTAACTGATTTTACATATTTTAATAATGTGTTGAAATATGGAGCAAAAACTCAATCAGGATTTAAGTTAGATAAACCTATAAATTATTTAAAAGAAATTGAGCTTGGATACCAAGATTATATCATAGGTTTTGAGTTTGCAGCCCTTGATTATGCGGACCCAATGCGAAACCAATACGCCTACCGGTTAAAGGGATTTCAACAAGATTGGGTTTACACTGATGCAAAAAGTCGTCAAGCAACCTATACTAACTTAAGTTCAGGTGAATATGTTTTTCAAGTTAAAGGTTCAAACAAAGATGGTGTGTGGTCAACAGAACCTAAAGAATTAAAAATCATTGTCCATCCTGCTCCTTGGCTTTCTCCTTGGGCTTACGCTTTATACACTTTTTTTATTCTTCTATCCATTTGGGGCTTTATTCGTTTTAAAACCATTGCGAGTCGAAAACGTGCAATTTATTTACAACAAAAAGTAAAAGAACGCACTCAAGAAGTGAATCAACAAAAAAAAATGGTAGAGGCTCTTCTTCAACATAAAAATGAAGTGTTCGCAAATATTACGCACGAATTTAAAACACCATTAAGTTTAATTTTAGGACCCGCAGATCAGTTAAGCCACAAGCTTGGAAATCAATATTCAAAAGAGCTGAATATGATTAAAAGAAATGCAAACCGTTTACTCTTAATGGTAAAACAAATTTTAAAACTATCGCAAGCTGAACATGACAAAAATGTTAAACGCGAACCTCAAGCAATTCAACCGATATTGTTGATGTTATATGAGTCTTTCAAACCCATTGCGGATAGTAAAAGCATTAGTTTTGACATAGAAAATGAAATAGATGCTAATATAAATACAACTCTAGAGTGTCTAGAAATAATCATAGGTAACTTGTTATCAAATGCTTTGAAGTTTACTAATTCTGGAGGCTCGGTTTCAATTTCATCTAAACTAACTAACAAGCAAATAATAATAAGTGTTTCTGATTCAGGCTCAGGAATAGAGCAAAGTGATATTAAGAAGATATTTAATAGGTTTGTGAGAATTGAATCACATAAAGAAATTGCAGGAACTGGCATTGGGTTATTTGTAGCTAAAGAAGTAGCACAGGCAAATGATGGCTTCCTAGAAGTTGTTAGTGAGTGGGGTAAGGGCTCTACTTTTAAAGTCACTTTGCCGACAACAAAGCTTAAGTCTAATATTGGGCTCTCCCAAGTAATTGTGGATCAAATGATTATGAATGTTAGTAATGAAATGAATACAGTAAAAATCAAACAAGAAGATAAACCTAAAAAGAATAGAACCTCTGTTTTAATTATTGAAGACAATTTAGATATGCAAGAACATATTAATAATGTACTAAAACACGATTTTTATTGTCTGTTTGCAAGCAGAGGAAGAAAAGGAATTGCTACAGCATTGAAAGAAGTTCCTGATGTTGTTATTTGTGATGTAATGATGCCTACTATGAATGGCTATCAAGTCACAAGAGTGTTACGTCATGACAGTAGAACTTCACACATCCCTATAATAATGTTAACAGCACTAAATACCAAAGAAAGTCGTATTAAAGGTTGGCGTGAAAATATTGATACTTATATTACTAAACCATTCGACTCTACTGAATTAATTGCTCAACTAAAAAATATATTAACTATTAGAAAACTTCTTCAAGACCAGACAAATAAGGCCATTAAAAATAACTTACCATTAAACTCTATTGATTTGCCCAAACAAGACCAAATTTTTATTGAGAAACTAAGGGACGTTATTGCTAAATATTATGTAAATGAATATTTTCAGGTTGCTGATATAGCCTCCAAAATGGCGGTAAGTGAGCGTCAATTACAAAGAAAAATAAAAGCATTGATTAATGAAAGTCCTATGGAGGTGTTGAGAGATTATAGATTGGAAAAATCTGCGATGATGCTTAAAGATGGTTATCAGGTTGGGATAATAAGTGACTCTGTTGGATTTAGCTCGGTTTCGTATTACAGTAGATGTTTTAAGAAAAAATATGGAATGACACCAAAACGATACCAAACATTAAATAACAAAAAAATATTTTAGAATTAAATCCCCCGTATTAGCTACGAGGGATTATAAAAAAACTATTTTAGAATCTTATTAATGGTTAATATGTCTTTTTCTGATAAATTTCCAGCCGAACGCTTTAAGCCAAGGTATTGGATAAAATAATCGTATTTGGCTTTAGAATAATCACGCTGGGCTTGGTATAAGCTGCGTTGTGAGTTGAGTACATCCACAATTGTCCGTGTGCCGACTTCATAACCTGCTTCGGTGGCTTCTAATCCACTTTGGGCAGAAATCATTGCTTGTTTTCGTGCTTCAACACTGCTTTTTGCAGCCAATGTTCCGTGGTAGGCGTTGCGCACCTTGCGGATGACACTGCGGCGAGCTTGCTCGTACCTATCCATCGCTGCTTTGTGGTTGTGCACCGATTGCCTAACTTGTGATTGAGTTCTTCCACCAGAATAAATAGGCAAATTAAAGTTTAGCGAGATAGTGTTGGTCTCAGATGTTCTGTCTGTTTCAAAAACGTCAACAATAAAACCACCAGGATTATCTGGATCGGGGCGAGATTGAGAAAAGGTAGCATTTGGATTTAATGAATGGTTGCGTGAGAGGCTAAGACCCACTGTTGGAAAATGCCCTGCACGACTGACCTGAATTTGTTTTTCGGCAATTTCAGCATTGAGTTGCGCGGCAGCAAGATCGGGGTTGTTTGCGATAGCACGTTCCTGATAAACATCCATGGTTTCAAGGTTAAATGTATTGTAGTCTATGTCGTTGGGTACAGGACTTAATTCTGTGTAGTACTTTTGTGTCATTTCAAACAAGGCTTCTTTGCTGTCATCCAGTTGGTTTTTTGCAAGAATGACAGAGGCGCGCGCACCATCGTATCGTGCTCGCGATTCATGCACATCGGTAATGGCGGCTAACCCCACTTCAAAGCGTTGTTCGGCTTGGTCGAGTTGTCTTTGAATGGCTTTTTCTTCCGCTTTAGAAAAGGTTAGCGAATCTTTGGCTCCAAGAACATTAAAATAACTTTGTGCAACACGCAATATAAAGTCTTGGTATTGTGTGTCGTAATCAGAGACAGATTTTAAAACTTGCAGTTTAGAAATTTTATAGTTGCCATAGTTTTTGTGGTCATAGATGGATTGATTAACGCCGATATTCCACCCTTCGGTATTAATATCAAAGGTTTGAAATGGAATGAGGCTGCCGCCACTTTCTGTATCGCCCTTGGTTTTATTCCAGCCGCCACTGGCTTGAGGCAAAAAAGCTGCGAAAGCTTGTTTCTTTCCTTCACTGCTGGCATTTAAAGTGTGCTTTGCAGCAGATAATTGAGGGTCATGTGCTTCGGACTGTTTAAAGACCTCAGCCAAATCTGCACTTAATGCAGAAAAACTAAGGGTCAAAGCACTAATGCTTAAAGTTAATTTTTTCATAATAGTTATTTTGTTTTATAGTTCAAATACTGTTGTTTCTTCAATTGTTTGCAGTTCTTTGACAACAGTTTCGAATAAAGTTTCAACCTGCGCTTGTCCATCGGTGCTTTTTGTAATAAGGCAGGCCGTCATAATTGGGTCAGTGCCAATAATGGCAAATATTTTCCCATCTTGTTTAATGTTTTCAAGTAAGAATTCGGGCACTTCTTCAAAAGAACCCGTAGCAACAATACAATCGTATTTATAGGTTGAATTGAGATTGAAAACATTGTTTTTTTCGCATTTAGCATTAGTAATATTGGCTTCTGCTAATTTTTCAAGAGCCGAATCAATGAAATCTTGATGAATATCAATACTGGTAACATGCGCAGAGGATAAAGCCAATAAAGCCGTCATGTAAGCACTGCCCGTGCCAATTTCTAAAACCTTCTCATTGCCTGTTAAGTTTAATGACTGCAAAACACGGCCTTCTAAAATAGGTTTCATCATGTATTGCTCATGCGCCAAAGGTATTTCTAAATCGCTAAATGCCAGTTTTCTGTGCTCAACAGGAACAAATTCTTCACGTTGTAGTTTGCGCATAATGTTAATGTTATCTGGACTGACAAAGTCCCATGTGCGCACTTGATTGAGTAACATGTTTTCTCTGGCTGTATTAAAATTCATTGTTTTCACCTAATTTTTGGTTCTTTGTGGCAATTATCTCTATAATTGCTCGCAGAAAATTTATTTAACAAATAGTGGGTGCATAAGTTACCTTATAACTATTAATAACACAATGGGCTAAAAGTCACTAATGCATCAAAAACAATTAACAGAACTGCTGGTTAACGGATTAGAACAACTTAAATTAGACAGCTCTAAAGCTCGCCAGCTTATCGACTATATTTTGCTCTTAGAAAAGTGGAACAAAACCTACAATATTACCGCTATTCGTGACCTCAAGCAGATGGTTATTTTACACCTGATTGACAGTGCGTCAGTTTACCGCTATTTAAAGGGAAACTCAATCATTGATGTCGGAACAGGTGGTGGAATACCTGGAATCATCTTTGCTATTCTTAATCCTGAACTAAAAATAACTTTATTGGATAGCAGTCAAAAGAAAACCCGATTTTTACGTTTTGCGCAAAGACAGCTAAAAATAGCTAATGTGACAGTTGTTTGCCAAAGAGTTGAAAAATTTCAAGCCAACAAACCCTTTGATGTGGTAATATCACGAGCCTTCACCGAAGTCGGAAATTTTTTAAAATTATCGGGTCACTTGTGCGCACACTCAGGGCAAATGTTAGCCATGAAAGGTCCTCGGATAGAATCTGAAAAAAAAGCACAAGAACTGGGTTTTGAATTGGAGCAAGATATTGATGTGAAGGTGCCTTTTTTAGAGGCACAAAGACGATTATTGGTATTTAATAAATTATGAGTAAAAAGACAAAAATATTGGCTATTGCCAACCAAAAAGGTGGCGTGGGAAAAACAACGACCAGTGTAAATTTGGCAGCGGGTTTAGCCCAACTAAATAAGTCAGTCTTGCTTATTGATTTAGATCCACAGGGCAATGCCACCATGGGTTGTGGCATTAATTCACGCGAAGTGCAACCCAACGCCTGCGATATGTTGTTGCAAGAAGACAACATTAACAACCTCATTTTACGTGCTGAATCTGCTCAGATGGATGTTATTGGTTCAAACACCGATTTAACCGCTGCAGAATTAGAGTTGATGGCACAAAACACACCAGAAACGGTTCTAAAAAAACAACTTGGACGCTTAGATAAGCATTACGACTATATTATTATTGATTGCCCTCCTTCTCTCAACATCTTAACCATTAATGCATTGGTAGCAGCAGATGGAATTATTATTCCTATGCAGTGTGAATATTATGCACTGGAGGGTTTGGCATCCTTGTTGGATACCATTCAACGCGTGCAATCTAACGCCAACCCAGATTTGGAAATCGAAGGCATTATCCGCACCATGTTTGATGGCCGCAATAACTTAGCCAATGATGTTTCTGCTCAACTATTAGAACATTTCGGTGACAAGGTTTATATCACGGTTATTCCCCGCAATGTTCGTGTAGCAGAAGCACCATCGCATGGAATGAGTGTTATTGAGTACGATAAATCATCCCGTGGAGCGATTGCCTATACTGGTTTTGCGGGCGAAGTAATTAGAGGAAACAGCTAATGGCAACAAAAAAAAGAGGTTTAGGACGTGGACTTGATGCACTTTTAGGTGCAAAACCTAAAGACGTCGGCAATCAAAGGGGTTCTGATAAACAACTAACTGAATTGGATGTTGATTTAATTCAACCAGGAAAATACCAGCCACGCACCAAGATGGATATGATGAAGTTGCGTGAATTAGCTGACTCGATTAAAGCCCAAGGGATGGTGCAACCTGTTATTGTGCGTAGTATTGGTAAAAACAAATACGAAATCATAGCCGGAGAACGTCGCTGGCGTGCGGCACAAATTGCAGAACTGGGCAAAATTCCTGTGGTTGTTCGCAACGTTGATGACCGACAAACCATCGCCATGGCGTTGATTGAAAATATTCAACGCGAAGACTTAAACCCTTTGGAAGAAGCCGTTGCCCTGCAACGCCTGATAAAAGAGTTTGAACTCACACACCAAGAAGCAGCAAATGCCGTAGGGCGTTCACGCGTAGCCGTGAGTAATCTATTACGTCTTTTAGAGTTACACAAAGAGGTTAAAAAACTAGTTGATGATGGCAAGCTTGAAATGGGTCATGCTCGTGCCTTATTAGCATTAGAAAAAAACCAACAATTAAAAGCAGCACATGAAATCATCGCCAAAGCGATGAGTGTTCGCGTAACAGAAAAATTTATTAAATCTTTTGGTAAAGAAAAACTTGAGTTACCAGAAAAGAAAGTCGATAGAGATATTCTAAGACTTGAACAAGAATTAACAGAGAAACTGTGTTCAAATGTGGAAATCAAACACAGTAAAAAAGGCAAAGGAAAATTAATTATCAATTACCATTCTGTCGATGAGTTAGATGGGATTTTAGCACGCATTAAATAAGCCAGAGCTTAAGAGCTCAAAACAAACAAATTCACACACAATACATAAGATTATGTCAAATACAACATTACAATCCTTAGAAAACTGGGTTAAAGAAGTGGCGCAATTAACAGCGCCTGAGAAAATCGTTTGGTGCACAGGTTCTGAATCTGAAAAGAAAGAACTGGATGATTTATTATTATCAACCGGTGATTACATTAAATTAAATGAAAAAACGCACCCAAATTGTTTTTTGCATTTATCCGATCCGCAAGATGTGGCACGTGTTGAACACCTGACATTTATCTGCACAGAGGATAAAGAAGACGCAGGACCAAATAACAACTGGATGAATCCACAAAAAGCCCATGCCAAAATAGATGAACTCTTTGAAGGCTGTATGCAAGGTCGAACCATGTATGTTATTCCTTATTGCATGGGCCCAATAGATTCTCCTATTTCACGTTGTGGCGTTGAAATAACAGACAGTGCTTATGTGGTACAAAATATGCGTTTAATGACTCGTATGGGAACACCAGCATTAAGCCGTATTGAAAATGAAGGACATTTTGTTAAAGGCTTGCACTCAACAGGCGAACTTGATCCAGAACGCCGTTACATTATGCACTTTCCAGAAGAGTTGAGCATTAAATCTTATGGTTCTGGTTATGGAGGCAACGCCTTATTAGGTAAAAAGTGCCATGCTTTGCGCATTGGCTCTTACCAAGCAAAAACCGAAGGTTGGTTAGCTGAACATATGTTGATTTTAGGCTTGGAAAATCCGCAAGGCGAAACCCATTATATTGCTGCAGCCTTTCCTTCGGCTTGCGGCAAAACAAACTTAGCCATGCTGATACCACCAGAAGGTTACGTTAAGGATGGGTGGAAAATTACCACAATCGGAGATGATATTTGTTGGATGCGTCCAGGAGAAGACGGCAGGCTTTGGGCAATTAATCCCGAGGCAGGTTTTTTTGGCGTCGCACCAGGTACAGCAAAAGACACCAATCCAAATGCATTGGCAATGTTATTTGAGGACACAATATTTACCAATGTTGGTTTGACCCAAGATAATCAGCCATGGTGGGAAGGCCTGGATGATAGAGTTCCTGTTCAAGACTGGAAAGGCAACCCGTATAATCCTGAAAATGGACCAGCGGCTCATCCAAACTCTCGTTTTACTGTGGCATCAAAGCGTTGTCCAAGTTATTCGCCTAAAGCCGAAGATGCTAAAGGGGTTCCGATTTCGGCCATTGTCTTTGGTGGACGTCGTGAAACATTAGTTCCATTAGTGACACAAGCACGTAATTGGGCGCATGGTGTTTTGATGGGCGCAACCGTAGCATCGGAAACAACGGCTGCAGCAACAGGAGCTGTTGGCGTTGTGCGTCACGATCCAATGGCAATGAAACCATTTTGTGGTTATCATTTTGCTGATTATTGGTCTCATTGGTTATCGTTTGATAAAGAAGAAGCCCATTTACCCGAGGTATTTACTGTTAACTGGTTTAGAAAAGACGAAGACGGTAAATTTATGTGGCCTGGTTTTGGCGATAATATGCGAGTGCTTGAATGGATAGTTAAACGCGTGACAGGAAAAGTTGATGCTCAATCATCCGCCTTAGGCGATATGCCAAAAGTTGAAGACTTTAATTTGGACGGATTAGATGGCTTTAACCGTGAGGACTTATCCCGCTTACTGGCTGTCAATGCATCGGGGTGGGTAGATGAAATCAAGAACACGACGGAATATTTACAAAGTTTTGGCACACGTGTACCTGAAGCGTTATATGAAGAACTTAAGGTAACTCAAGCTAAACTAAGCTAAATTTATACAAAAAACTAAGGTTTTAGTTGTTTGAACTCATAAAAGAGCCATTTTTTAACAAAAAAATAGAAAATGGCACTAAAATTGTTTTCATCACCCTTTTATTAGTTTATGCTAATATGCATAATTGTGGGAAATAAAATAAACTTAGACAGGGGATTTTGTATGGATATAGCTAATTATATTTTTATCATTGCAGCAGCATTAATGGCTTACTGTTTGTTTTTAGTGCTTAAACTTAAGTCTCAATTTTCAGGTGGGTTGGTTGGTAAGTACTGGAAATATTTGACGGTACTGGTCATAATTTTCACCTTAGGGTATTTTGCTTTGCCCTTTTTTAACCAATTACCCGAACATATTTTGCGTTTGACCGTGGCTGGTGTTTTTGTCTTTGGTGCTTTGTATGTACTCATCACGATCAAGCTTATCAAAAGTATTATCGAAGCCTTTTCTGATTAGCCATGAGTGAAGTTTACCGCAGAACGGCGAAAGGAGATGAAGAAATTGAAAAAAGAACTTACAAGCTTGATCATTTTCATCGCTTTGTTCTGATTATGATAAATGGCAAAAAGAATGCTGCAACAATCATATCAAACTCATCAGAACAATGGCATGCAGACGAATGCCTAAGAGACCTAGAACAACAAGGCTTTATTGTTAATATTGCCGATAGTCCAAACTCCATGCCTAGCTCTAAAACGGGTGATATACAGCAAAATTTAATTGCCACTATTCAAAAACATTTGCCTAATAACAACACTAAAGTTATAAATAGAATTCTTAATGCAGATAACACTCATAAAAAATTATCAGATGCAATAGACAGTGCTTGTATTTTTATCAAACTCACTATTTCAGAAGACACTGCAAAAAAGCTTAAAATCGAGCTGCATCAAATTTTAGACCTTAAAGAAGACAGAACATAGCGCAACTCGTGCAACTGGTTGTTCAATACTCTGGGGATAAATTCATTATCAAAAACAAAAAATCATTGCTTAAATTACATAAGCAGTGCTATATTAGTTAATGGTAATTTAGCAAAGCCTTAAGAAGCAACTGAAAAAGAGTGCCTATCAGTCTGTTTCTAAGCTAAATTTTAATAACACACATAAAGAGCAGAGTAATGCGCTTAAAAGAGGAGATAGAATATGAATAATTCATGGGGATGGCTCAAAAGTGGATTAATACTGGGGACAGTATTTCTACTAGCAGTCGCTTTAGTTAAACCAATCGGTGTCTCAACACAATACGTCATAGCAGATTGTTTTATTTTTTGTAAACTCAATCCAGACTTGGCAAAAGAAACAATAGATGCTGAGGGAAATAAAACTTATTCAAGTAGCAATGCCTACTTAAATAAGAGTAATGGTAAATACGCAAAAAACAGTTTAAACATCTCAAATTATGGGTTTGTTTTTGTTATTGCTATGTTTTTAGGCGGTTTTGTTGCTTCCAAACTTGGTGGTCCAAAAGTTGAAAAGGAGGAAGCATGGATACCGCATGTTTGGCGAGAAAACCTCGGCTCATCCTGGACCAAACGCATGGTAGGTGCATTTGCCTCGGGTTTCTTTATTCTTGTTGGTTCACGATTGGCAGGAGGGTGTACTTCTGGTCATATGATGAGTGGCATGATGCAGACATCCTTAAGCGGCTATCTTTTTGCAGCCGGTGTTTTTGCCATTGCCGTTCCTGTTGCCATTATTGTATTTAAGAAGAAGTAGGAGAATAAAATGAATTATACTAATATTATTTTAGCACTTGTTGTTGGCGGTTTATTTGGTGCAGTCTTACATAAAGTACAAGCCACAAACCCTAATAAAATTGTGGGATTTTTACGATTAACAGATTTACATTTGGCAAAAGTAATCTTATTTGCCATTGGTTTTTCAAGTTTGTTACTATTTATACTCATGGCAGTCAACGTAATACCTACTTCACATATCCATGTTAAGTCAGCCTATGTTGGTGTTATCGTTGGAGGAGCCATATTTGGTATTGGTTTTGGTTTGGGTGGCTATTGCCCTGGAACAACCATTGCCGCTCTTGGTTCTGGACGAAAAGATTCATTGTTTATGATACTAGGAGGCTTAGTTGGTGCTTGGTTCTATGTTTTGATTTACGGTTGGTTGCAAGAAAATATGGATTTTCTCTATGCTAAAATTGCAGGTGGTAAAGTTTCACTAGCCGTGACAGGTAACGAATCAGTTCCTGCATTAATTGATGGCGTTAATGGCGCAGTAGTTGCTGGAATTATAGCCATACTCTTTATGGCTGGTGCGTACATGCTCCCAAACAAATTAAGAAATTAAAAAGAAGCTTTCATTGAGTTCAAAAAACCCTGAAAATATAAATTTCAGGGTTTTTTTATGAGTTTAAGCATGTCCTCTAACCACATGCGAGGATAAAAGAAATAAACCCACTTTCTTGTTTTAAGGCGGTATCGTGATTGCACGTAATGCGTGTTTTGAAATACGTATTCAGATAAATAGAGGGTTTTAGCTTTAATGCCTTTCAGTTTTTTTAACCGATGATAGAAATCAACGCCTTTTGTATTTCGGCTTTGCAGATAATTATTTTTCAATATAAAGGGTTGTCCTTTAAGGCTTTTAGAGTTTATTAAGTCCCCAAAGACAAATTGCATTTTTTTAAGCGTACCACCAACCAAATGATAGAGGTGAAAATGATTTGCCGATATTAAGCAGCTTTCTTGTTCTTTAACTGTGAAACTTTTCCAAAGCAAAGCCAAGTCATAAAGCCAGATATGCTTTCTGTCTTCTGGGCGGTGGGCTTGGTAATGAAAACAAGCATAGATAAATGCGTGAATCGAGTCCAATGTTTGAAACGAAAAATGGCTTGTTTTAATTGGCTTGCTGGCAGTATAAATTTTTTCAAATTGAAAATACGGGTGAATTTCCGTGCGGTTACTTATTTGCCAGTGAATATCAAAGATTGTTTGGATATTTTTTTCATCAAAAAAACTGTTTTGATAACTTATAAAGCGACCTTGACGAGAAGCTACGGCTTTATAACCTTGATGGATTAACAGCTTTTCAACGTTTTTATAGTCCTTTTTATCAACAAATATATCAATGTCACTGTAGGGACGCACGGGTTGTTGTTGATAAAGTGTGTGGCTGTAAGCAAAACCTTTGAAGATAATAAATTTAATCTTATGTTGGTTCAATAATCCACACAATTTTTGGGCTTTTAAAAGCCAATTTTTGTACTTGGCATGTTCGAGAAGAGTGGCTTTTTGTAGCTTTGTAGAAGGAGTTAATTTTGAGACTATGGGGGCAAGCCCATGGTTAATGATTTGGGAGGTCTGGGTAAATTTGGATAATTGATTATCATTGGCTATAAGTTCTGATAATAAAAAATGCTCTTTAAACATCGTAATAATGGCGATACCATGCAATAAATTTGTCTATACCACTTTGTATTGGTGTGTTGGGTTTAAATCCTACGTCTTTAATAAGTTTATCAACATCTGCCTGCGTATCAGGTACATCACCTGGTTGTAAAGGCAGTAATTCCATTTGCGCTTTTATGCCTAAGGCATTTTCAATAGCATGGATATAATCCATCAGCTTTACTGGATTATCGTTACCTATATTGTAAACATGATAAGGCGCCGATGACTCTGCAGGACTGGCGTGTGAAAAATCATAGTCAGGATTTGATACCGGTGGTTTATCTAAAACACGAATAATACCCTCAACAATATCATCAATATAAGTAAAGTCTCGCGTGTGGTTGCCATAATTAAATACCTTTATGGGCTTGTTTGCTAAAATATTTTTGGTAAATAAAAACAAAGCCATATCCGGTCGCCCCCATGGGCCATAAACCGTAAAAAACCGCAAACCCGTTGTTGGTAAATCATAAAGATGAGAATAACTATGCGCCATAAGCTCGTTTGATTTTTTGGTGGCAGCATACAAAGAAAGCGGATGATCTACAGAATCTTCAACGCTAAAAGGCAAGTGTTTGTTCGCACCATACACAGAACTGGATGAAGCATAAACCAAATGCTTAACTTTATTGTGCCGACAAGCTTCAAGAATACTTAAAAAACCAGTTAAGTTACTGTTAAGGTATGACCAAGGGTTTTCGATGGAATAACGAACTCCTGCTTGAGCGGCAAGGTTAACCACTCGATTAATATTGTGACTAATAAAAATACCATTTACGGCTTCTTTATCGACAATATCCGTTTTATAGTAAGTGAAATTTGCATGAGAGAGCTTCTCTAAGCGTGCGTGTTTTAAACCCACATCGTAATAATCATTAAGGTTATCTATACCAATAACGGTGTTACCGCGCTCTAATAAATACTCACAAACATGGGAACCAATAAAACCTGCCGCACCTGTTACTAATACCGTCATTTATAATCTCTCATCCACTGCATCCGACGGAAGCATGCCTTTAATATCAAAAACAATGCCATTTTTATTCAGGGTGTTTCTGATGCCAGATTCTCCAAGCTGAATAAACTCTTTATGAGCAACGGCTAATAAAACAGCATCATAATGGTTTTGTTTTAATTCTTTTTGTAAGGAAATGCCAAAAAATTGTTTTGCCTGTTTTTCATCAGCCCACGGATCAAAAACATCAACTTTAGCATGGCATTTTGATAGTTCTTGGATAATTTCGATGACACGAGTATTGCGTAAATCTGGGCAGTTTTCTTTAAAGGTTAAACCCAAAACAAGCACTTTGGCATTAACCACATGAATTCGGCTTAAAGCCAGTTTTTTTAAGAACCTATCGACAACATACTGACTCATGCTTTCATTAATTCGCCTTGCTGTGGTTATCAATTGAGGATAATAGCCACTTTCTTGAGATTTATGAATTAAATAATAAGGATCAACACCGATACAATGCCCTCCAACAAGCCCAGGTGTAAAGGGTAAAAAATTCCATTTGGTTGATGCCGTTTTGATGACTTCTAATGTATCAATACCCATGTGATTAAACATAACAGACAACTCATTCATAAAGGCAATATTCATATCACGTTGCGTGTTTTCAACCGCCTTTGCCGCTTCTGCTACTTGGATAGAAGACGCCATAAAAACACCGGCATCAATTATTTTTGTATACAATTGATTGAGTGTCTTTTTAGTTTTTTCATCAGAAGCAGCGACAACTTTGGTAATTGTTCTAAGCGTATGAATTTTATCACCTGGATTTATGCGTTCAGGAGAATAACCGATAGTAAAGTCTATATTGAGTTTTAAGCCACTAACTTTTTCTAAGATTTTGGCACAGTATTCTTCTGTTGCTCCTGGAAAAACCGTTGACTCATAAACAACAATATCGCCCTTTTTAAGAATGCTTCCGATGGCGTTAGAAGCACTTTCAAGTGGTGATAATTCTGGTAAGTTATTGGCATCAACTGGGGTTGGGACGGTAATAATAAAAACATTAGCCCCTGTAATATCCATTAAATTTGTGGTAAATGAAAGGTGTTTTGCTTGTTGTAATTCTACAGAGGTGGTCTCGAGTGTTGAATCTTGGTTGTTCTTCAACTCAGATACTCTGTTTGTATTAATGTCATAACCAATTGTTGGGTAAAATTCTGCAAATGCCACAGCAAGTGGAAGCCCAACATAGCCAAGACCAACAATTGCAATAGTGTGTTCTTTATTCATATATTTTTAAATTAAAAAAGGGTGAAACACTTTGTTTTCACCCATTGTTTTGTAGTTAAAAAGAGCAACCCCTTGCTCCTTTAATTGAATTAATTTGGGCTCGCTAACTCACCACCATCATCACCATCTCTGGGGTCATCATCCGTTTGTGGTCCGCCACCTGGATCAAGAATCGGTGATAAGGTATAAGTGATACCATTTTTAGGTGATTTTGTCAGCCATTGAGCAATGTCTGCATAACAAGATTGGTAAGCGGGCAACACCACTTTCTTTAATACAACTGCCCGGGTATTTTGTAACGAAAGACCGCCACTTAATTGATTAGACTTTTGTTTTAACTCTTGGGTTGCTTCATCATTCGATATAACAAACACACCATTTGCATCAACTTTTCCCGTTAAATAAATTTCTTGCTCTGGATTGGCATCATCGTCATTGTAAATTTCTAAGATGTATTTTTCTTCATCGAAATTAATTGGACGCGCCGTACCGTTAAACAACTCAATAGAAGCATTGTTATCTGTTCCTTCAACGTATTCGGTAATTAATAAATCTTTACGCGTTGTGAAACAGTCTTGTTTTGAAAAGCTGCCAGAATCTTGTATGTCATCAACTGGATAGGCCGTCCATTGTTTGTCAGCAATAAACTCATCCATTTCAATGCGATCACCTGAGCAGGTGTTGTCAAATCGGCGCAATGTTTTATCCACAACAATGGGGTGATCTAAATTTTGGTTTGTTTCGTTTTCTTCGTCATTGACCAATATTCGCCCAACACTGTCAACAACCGTGGTTTGGGTGTTGGTGTTTTTGTAATGTTGCTCAATGCGTTGGATGAAGTCTTTTTTAGTTTCAGACATTTCTTTTTCAGCTTCTTTTCCGTCAATCTTATTAATAGCAGCTGCCACAGTAGCAACCGCACATTGACAAGGTTTTGAATTAAGCCCTGATTTTAAGACGACCGCATCGGCTCCTTTAAAAATAAGACCGTTTACTTTTTGATTGGTTGCTGACAATATATCAGCCGCCGCATTTGCATCAGCTACAATGTAAGTTGAATTTGGTTCCACCAGACCTTTTAATTGAATAATCTCACCAGGAAAGTCATAGCCATGAAAATAGACTTCAATTTGATAATTGTCACTTAATAAATCAATGGGTTTATCTGTTCCATTAAAGAGTTCTAATGCTTGGTTATTGCCTTGTCCTTCAATGTATTGAGAAATAATTAATTTATTGTTTTCTTCTTCTGTTTCGTTTTGTTTTTCTTTGTTGGTCTCATCGTTTTGTTCTTCATCACAATTCAGTTTATGTTGCCCAAGAACTTTATTGTAGTTAAAAACGTCACTTGATTCATTCTCATTGCTATTAACCCATGACACAGTCGGATCAAATTCGTCCAGCTCATTGTGGTCCCCTTTACAGGTACTGACGTTTCTAACAAGGTTGTTGTCTTTGGTAATAACTTGGTTCTCACCCCAGTATTTGTTTTCTGGAAGTTTGCCAATTTGACCGATAGAATCAGCGGTTGTATCGGCTCTATTTTTAGCGCGCAAAACAGCATCAATCATGTCTTCTGCTTTATTTGGTACAATTTCAATGGCGGCTTCAATGCCCGCAGAGGCACAACTGCATGACGAACTGATTTCTACAAGTGCACGATGAACACGAGGACGAAGTCGATTTTCTAACCGTGAACGAGCCCAAAAGCTTTGTGCATTACAACTGCAACCCCGCATGGTGGCAATTGCTGCAACCACTTCATCGGCTCGATTAGGAGCAATTTGCACCCCTTTTCGAACAGAAGAGTAAGTGTCTTCACAAGAGGACCATTCATTGGCAACAGTTTGAACTGCTTTGATAACATCAACGTTATTATCCACCAATTGTTGAACCACATCTTGCGATTGTTCTTTGTTGTTGTGTGCATTTTTTGCTGCTTCCACGGGCAACAAACCATTATCTAAATCAGCTTTAACTGAAATATATTCCGAGGAGCATGCGTAATGCGCTCCAAAAATTCCAAGAATCACTATTAATAATTTCATAAATTTAAACCTATTTTCCCATTTTGCATCACATTTTGATGCACCCATAGGACATAATAAAGTAAAGTATAGGCATATATCAATTAAAGCCCTTGAATTTAAAGAAATTAATGTGAATCTTTGTTAAATTATACGAAGGATTTAAACTGAAAAGCCAACTGACAGCGGAGTAGAAAAATTTTCATTCCTGATAAATCACCTTGTCAAAAAATTAAAGCATTTAACAAGGTAAAAATTATATGCAAAAGAGATGATTTAAACCACCCTCTTATTCAAGGCAACAAACTAAGAAAATTAAAATACAACATTGCCCATGCTTTAGAAAAAAACTTCAACCTTATTGCAACCTTTGGAGGGGCTTATTCAAACCACATTGTGGCAACGGCTCATGCAGCGGCTTTAGCACACATCAAGTCACTTGGTTTTATACGAGGAGAAGAATTATCGGGCAAACCTGAAAGATGGAGTCAAACCTTACTGGATGCCAAAAAAGTAGGCATGGAATTGGTGTTTTTATCTCGCCAACAATACCGATTAAAAGAACAGTCAGATGCAGTAAAGAATCATTTATCTCCAATGAAAAACTGCATGATAATTCCTGAAGGGGGAAGCAATGCCTTTGCCATACAAGGCGTGGCTGAAATAGTGGATGAATTGGCTAAACAAATAAAACCACCCACGCATATTATCACCGCGTGTGGAACCGGGGGCACTTGTGCTGGATTAATTGAAGGGGTTTACAACCAAGGGTGGAACACTAAAGTCATCGGTATTCCTGTATTAAAAGGGGCAGAATTTTTACAAAAGGATATAACAAAGTTATCCCAACACCACAGGCACGTTGATTGGCAATTATTTTTTAATTACCATGCAGGAGGTTATGCCAAGTTAACAGATGATTACTTTGATTTTGGAAAACAATTCCGCAGTAAAACAAACATTCCTTTAGATAAAATTTACAATGTAAAATCGTTCTTTGCTTTGTATGATTTGATCACTAAGGGGCAAATAAAAGCTGGAAGTCTGGTTGTAATTCTTCACACGGGAGGATTACAAGGTGGTGTTATTGAAATATAAAACTGTATTTATCATCGTCCAATAAAAAATTATGGGCTTGAGTTTGCTTAAAAAGCGTTATTTTAACGGTGTTAAATTGGTTTGTGTTAACGGTTTTTAGAACCGTATTTTGCACACTTATGATATTGTTTCCAGGCGTCAATTCAGCATCAAATGTATAATAAAACCACATAAACTCATGGTCTTCTTCTCTGCCATGAAAATCTGCGCTTAGTGTCATTGAATTGGCTTCAATTTTTAATTGATTTTGCAAATAAAGGTAAGCCTTTTGGTCTTTGTTTATCTTTGCAAAATCCTCTGTTAGTATTTTCAAACTTAACTCCAATTGCTGGCTTTGACTGTTGTAATCGAAAACGGCAATTGAATGGTGGTGGGGATGAGCCATAACAGAGGCGGAAAAAATTAAAATAAACAGAATTTTCATAACTTAAACAACTCCAAGGGTTGCTGGACTGTTTTTGTTGCTTGCCATTTTTCAGGGGAATCATTTGTACCGATATAGCCCCACAAGGCAACCGCTGTTTGCATATTGGCAGCATTGCCTGCGGTAATATCAGATAATGCATCACCGATATACCAGCTTTTTTTTGGGTTGATTTTGAGCATTTGGATTGCCGTATTAATGGGTTGTGGGTGCGGTTTAGAGAATTTTGTACTGTCTCCTCCAACAAGAATACCACAATTCTCTAATGGCTTAAGTGATTTAACCAGTGGTTTGGCTAAATAGTGAGGTTTGTTGGTGACGATTCCCCAAGGAATTTTTTGCTTGTCTAAAGCCTGAATAAAGTCCTCAACCCCATCAAACAAACAAGAACCTTGTGTGAGTATGTCTTGGTAAATTTCCAAATAACGCTTTTGTAATTTTAAAAAAGTCTTTTGGTCTGTTTTTCCAAAAATGGACTCCACAATTGCTCGTGAGCCGTGGGTAATGAGTTCTTTATATTGGGCATGGTTGGGTTCAATTTCAATGCTATTTTCTTGAGCAAGCAACTTTAAGGCACGCAACATATCTATGGCTGTATCCACCAAAGTGCCATCCAAATCGAATAAAAAGCCTTTCACCGTTAGCCCTTTCGAGCCGCAATAAGGTAATTTATAGAAACATCGTGTTGCTCTAACCATGTTTTGGTTGAAATAGGATTGTATTTCATTCCACAGATATCTTTAACTTCCAGTCCTGCTTTTTCTATGCCTGCTGCTAGCTCAGAAGGTTTAATGAACTGATCAAAATGATGCGTGCCTTTTGGCACCAATCCCATAACGTGTTCCGCCACAAAAATCCCCAACATCATGGCTTTTGCAGAGCGGTTAATGGTGGATAAAAACAACCAACCACCAGGCTTTAAAATTTTTACACAAGCATTAACAACCGATTGAGGGTCGGGCACATGTTCTAGCATCTCCATGCAGACAATAACATCTGTACTGTTCTCATGTTGTTTTGCATAATCCTCAACACTGATATTCTGATAATCAATTTTATGACCGCTTTCATAAAGGTGTAATTTTGCCACTTCCAAAGATTCTTGAGCCAAATCGATAGCCGTTACCGTTGCACCGCACGCTGCTATGCTTTCTGAAAACACACCGCCACCACAACCCACATCCAAAACCGATTTATCCTTTAAATCAACAAATTGCTTAACGTAATCGGTGCGCACTGGGTTAATGTGGTGCAGAGTTTTAAAAGGACCTTGTTCATCCCACCAAAACGACGCTTGTGAATTAAAGTGTTCAATTTCACTATTCTTGACATTAGTTGCACTCATTTATAGCCACCTTCTGACCTTGTTTTTATAATCCAGATATTCTTGCCCAAAAAGATTTTCCAAATAAATTTCCTCAGGGTCAATCACCCATTTATTTAACAAATAAAAAACAAAAGGGAGAGTTAAAATTACATAAAGATTGTTCAATTTAATCGCAACAACAATTTGTGCCACCAAAAACCCCAAATAAATAGGGTTACGGGTCAGTTTAAATATCCCGCCTGTGTACAAAGCATTGGTTGGTGTGTGCGGCTCGGGGTTTTGCCGAGTCTTAAAGAAGAAATACAAACTAAAACCAAACAAAATGCTGGCTATTGTTATGAGCATATAAGCAATTAATATTTGAATGTTTGCATCAACAGGTATTGACAAAGGATAAATAAAACGATTAAGCAACCAAGCAACCCCAATAAATGTTAATGGAATTAACGGTGGAATCGTTTTAACTTTGGCGTGGTCTTTTTTGTTTTCATCATTCATAGCCAAATAGTACATTTATATGGAATAAAAGGCAATAAAATCGGTTGTCGGTTGAATTAATTATACGCTAGCCTCTCTCAATCGATAATAGTCAAACCCCCAAATAGTGAAATCACTTGCGTTCAAAATCTTTTAACCCCAAAACAATGGCTGCCCCAATAAATAAAGAACCAGATATTTGGTTAAAATACTTTCCAATTGTGGAGTTCATTTTTTTAGCAAAAAACTCAGCAAACTTACCATAAAAGCTTAAATACAAGCCATCAATAATTAAATAGGTAAGGCTCAAAATAATAAACTGTGGCAGTAATGGTTCAGAAGGAATTATAAATTGCGGAAACAATGCTGCAAAGAAAATAACAGCCTTTGGATTAACTGCTGAGGTTATAAAACCTTGCCAATACAAAGATTTTTCCGAACGAGGAATATTTTGATTCTCGTCCAAAACTTTGCTTTTTGAAAAAATCAGTTTTAGCCCTAAATACATAAGATAAACAACACCTGCCCATTTTATATAAATAAAAACTTGTTGGGATTTCTGTAAAACACTAACCAAACCAATAGAAGCGGCTATCATTTGCAAAAAATTGGCTGACAAATCACCGAAAGCAGTATAGATGGATTTTTTAAATCCATGACCTAGACTATTAGACAACATCAAAATGTGACTGGGTCCGGGTGTACTCATCATTGCAATGATAGTGCCAAGGTAAATTAACCATATTTCAAAACTCATAACTACTCCAAATAAAACAATGTTTAAACAAAAAAAGGCAAATCTTGCGATTTGCCTTTTTTAAAATTTTAAATTTTTTATTTCAAAACAAAAGTCACCTTAATAATGACGCGGTATTGATCAATTTTACCGTCTTTTACGGTTACTTTTTGTGATTCAACCCATGCACCCGTAACATTGCTTAATGTTTCTGTGGCGCGTTTGATGCCGTTTCTGACGGCTTTTTCAAAACTTTTTGATGAAGAAGCCGAAACTTCTGTAATACGTGCTACACTCATTTTTAACTCCTATTTTAAGATAAATGTGACTTTCATGTTAACGCGGTATTGATCGATTTTACCGTCTGCTACCGTAACTTTTTGTGACTCAACCCACGCACCCGTGATACCTTGAATGGTTTCTGCTGCGCGAGCAATGCCTTTTTCTACAGCGTCTTCAAAACTCTTGCCTGATGAAGCAGTAATTTCTGTAATTCTTGCGATACTCATGTGTTTCTCCTTGTTTTTGATATTGATTTTAAAGACACCCGTCTTTAAAGCCTATTTATTATACATTAGTTTTAAAATATTTGAAATTTTTTTTAAACTGGCATTAATGACCCGAAACTTTTAGAAATATTACATATGCAAACTTCTACCACCATCCACTTTGATAATTTCACCTGTGATGTAATCATTTTTAATCAAAAACTTTAAACCGTGGTAAAGGTTATGTTCACTACCTTGTCTGCCTAATGCCGTTCGGCTGATTATATCGTCTTTATCATAGGAAGTATTTTCATCTAATGGCATAAGTATACAACCTGGTGATATGCCATTAACCCTTACTTCAGGAGCCATTTCTTTTGCCAGTGCTTTGACCATCATTTTGTTGGCCGCTTTTGCCATGGAATAAACAGGGTAATTTTTTAAGGGTTTGTCGGCATGAATATCGACCAAATTGATTATTGTTCCTTTGGCTTTTTTTAATAAGGGCAAACACGCTTTGGAGAGAAATAATGGGCCTTTGACATTGCTATTAAATAATTTATTGTAATCGGATTCATTTAACTCATCCATATTTGTTGGAAAAAAATCCGATGCGTTATTAATCAACACATCCAAACGCCCAAATTTTGATTCAATAACATTAATAATGTCACTAAAATCAGTTTGTGTATCAAAATCAGCTTGCACACTGATGCAAGAATTTGGGCGAATTTGGTTCAGTTTGTTTTGCAAATCTTGCGTTTGTGCCTTCGAATAACGATAATGCATGACAATATCATAACCGTCTTGATGAGCCGCTTGTGTGATGTAAGCACCGATTCTCACTGCTGCACCTGTAATTAACATAACTTTATTCATGAGCTTATTTTATGCCTCAAACTGATTTAGAACAACACTCTTTAGCCCTGCAAAAGATAATTAGGGACAAAATCCATGAAACTGGCAGCATTAGTTTTGCCACATTCATGCAGATGTCGTTGTACTATCCAGGCTATGGTTATTATTCATCGGGTAATCATAAGTTTGGCAAAGAGGGCGATTTTGTGACCGCACCTGAGTTGGGTTCTTTGTTCGCCAAAAGTTTAGCAAGTCAGTTTTCACAAATGACCATAAGTCTTGAAAACCCTATTATTCTCGAACTTGGGGCAGGAACAGGTCAATTTGCTTGCGACTGTTTGGTGGAACTTGATAAGTTAAAGGCTTTGCCAGAAAAGTATTATATCTTAGAGGTTAGTGCCGACTTGCAACAAAGACAAGCGCAAAAAATTCAAGAATTACCCAAGCATTTAAGCCAATTGGTAGAATGGATTTCTCAACCTTTAGCGGATAAATTTAACGGGGTTGTTTTTGCCAATGAAGTGGTTGATGCTTTGCCTGTTGAAGTGTTTCGTTTTCACAATAACCAATACCAACAAATGCAAGTGACTTGGGACAGCGGTTTTCAAAAAACATGGGGCAAATTCCCTAAAAATCAACTTAAACAGATTGAGCATAAAAACTTAGTATTAAACGAAGGCTATATTTCGGAATTTATCCCGCATTTGAACAGTTGGCTTAATTCTATCACCCAAAACCTCAACCAAGGCGTTGTGATTTTTGTTGATTATGGTTACGAAAGAAACGCCTATTATCATCCTCAACGCAGTGAGGGCACTTTAATTTGCTTTTACCAACACCAAGCTAATTGCAATTATTTTCAAAACATTGGCATTCAGGACATGACCGCCTTTGTGGATTTTACCGCACTGGCAGAAGCAGGCGACAGTTGTGGTCTAGATGTTGATGGGTTCACCACACAAGCTCATTTTCTTATGTCAATAGGCATTCAAAATCATTTAGGAGGCAACCAAATTGATTATGAGAGTTATTATAAAAACACCACAGAAATGAAAAAATTAACTATGCCCAATGAAATGGGTGAAAAGTTTAAAGTGATGGCTTTTTCACGAAATTACAGCGATGAATTAATCGGTTTTACCTTAAGCAATCAATTGCATTTATTATGAATATACCTCGAAAATACTTAGTCTTAATCGGTTGGCTACTTGTCGCCACTGTTGTTACGTTATCCTTAGTCAAGATTGGTGCCGTCATGCCTGATGTCAAAAATGGTGATAAAATAGGGCATTTTATTGCCTATTTTACTTTGATGATTTGGTTTGCATGGTTGTACCCAAAACCCTTAATTCGTAATTTATATGCCGTAGGGTTTATCATTATGGGTGGTGCAATGGAAGTCTTGCAGTCCATGACTGCCTACCGAACAGCCGATATTGAAGATTTTCACGTTAACACTATCGGTGTGATAGTCGGTTTTATCTGTGCGGTATTATTGGGCAATATTCCTTTTATAAAGAAAACATTTAAGCTAGGATAGAAACCATGCCAAATCATGCCCAACTGCTCAAACGCGTCACTTATGCTTCGGTAGCTACTGCCATTATTTTGATAATTGCTAAAGCCATTGCGTGGTATATGTCAGGTTCAATTGGCATATTGGCATCCTTAATTGATTCATTAATGGATTCTTTTGCATCAATAATAAACCTTTTTGCTGTGCGTTATGCCTTGCAACCAGCTGATGATGACCACCACTTTGGTCACGGCAAGGCAGAACCTTTAGCTGGTCTTGCTCAAGCCAGTTTTATTGCGGGTTCGGCAGTGTTTTTAATTTTCAATGCCATACAGCGCCTGCAAAATCCACAAGAACTAACCAACAGCTCCATGGGAATTGCTGTTATGGTCTTTTCAATAGTTGTTACGGTCTTTTTGGTTTTGTACCAACGGCATGTGGTTAAGATTACCAACAATTTAGCCATTAAAGCAGACTCCTTGCATTACTTAACCGATTTACTCACAAACTTTAGTATTTTAATCGCGTTGTATTTAACCGCGCAAGGTTACTTATGGGCTGATGCTGGGTTTGCCATTGCTATTGCCTTGTATATTTTCAAGAGTGCAATTGAGATTGGTAAAGATGCATTTGCTCAATTAATGGATAAAAAATTGGATGAAGAAACGGAGAAAAAAATCATTCAAGCCATTAGTGAAACACAAGGAGCCATGGGCTTTCACGATTTACGTACCCGTCAATCAGGTAAAGATAAATTTATTCAATTTCACCTCGAATTAGATGACCGACTTTCATTAATTGATGCCCACGCTATTGCTGATGGTTTAGAAAAAAAATTAATGGCACTTATTCCTGATGCCGAGGTGATGATTCACGAAGACCCGACCAGTGTTAATAATAATGCATAAAAAATGGCAGGATAGACCTGCCATTTTTTGCTTTTTAGGTTGTTTTATTATTTATTTTCAAGTTTTTGTATCAGTTTTTGTATCAGCCCTTGTCGTCTCACGATTTTTTCTTGTTCATTTATGGTAAAACTCGAAAGTGAACGCGGAGTTATGCTTGAAGCAAACTGGTTAACTCGTTCTGATTGCACCTGGTTTTGTTCTCCATTTGATGCCCTTGATTCAACCGCTTGTGCTTTTGAAGGACCAACACCTGTCTCAATAAAAGAGCGACTGGCAGTTCTAAATCCTCGAACTGGGTAAAAGATGTTATTGTGTCCACCAACTTTAGGGTAAAGTTCTGCTTCACCATCAAATTGATTAACTCCTATATCCAAATAGTAAGCCAACCAGTAGTTTGTATCTTCATTAACAACAACCAATAATTGATTGTCAACGGGATCATAGGTCGCAGCAACATCATGGTTGTTTAAAGCAAAATCAGTACAAAAGCCATCAATCGTATTGTCTGGTCGACAACCTTCTGCATACTTGCCATTTGTTGTGGTAATAAGATCAAATAACAACACATCAGCTGAAAATGGAAAGCCTTGACCCGTACTTGAAAAATCAATAACTGTTTGCCATTCCCCTAGCATTCTATCGGTTTCATCGCCAAGTAAGAAATTAAAATACTCGATATTCTTAACCGCACCTTCAAATTGAATTGTCGCGGTGGTTTCTGTAATAAAATTAATGGTGATGGGTCCACGTTGACCAAGGATTGTAATCGGTGCTGTGTAGGTGCAATCAATGCAGGGACCATTATAAGTGTAGTGAAGATCACCATTAAATAGTGCATTACCTTCCAAAGTAGTACCAGCGGTATACCAGGTTGGGTTGCCATCGACATCATAAACATAAAGGGCAACAAACAAGAAATTATCTTGAATTTCTATGGCATAGCCCGAACCTGATTCATTGGGATTCCACCAAATGCCTGATTCAGGAGTAAATGCCTGAGTTTGTGCCGTCAAAAAGAAGGTTGCAACGAGTGCTAGTTTTTGAAAAAATCGCATGATTTTTCTCCGTTTAATTAACATAGTGGTATATTATGCCATTTTTGCTGAATAAAGAATGAATAAATGATTGATATTGGTGCAAACTTAACCCACGATAGTTTTAATAAGGACAGAAAACAGGTGATTGATGCGGCAGTGAATGCAGGTGTTACGAGCATGATTGTGACGGGTTCTAATCATGCGTGTTCGCTAAAGGCTTATGAGTTAACACAAGAATACCCTGAAGAATTATATTCCACGGTTGGCTTTCATCCGCACCATGCCAGTGAATACACGGGGGAAAGTGAAGACTTAATCTTAGAACTCATTAAACGCGATAAAGTGGTTGCTATTGGCGAAACAGGATTGGATTATTTTCGCGACATTTCGCCGCGAGAAGCCCAGGTGTTTTCTTTTGAACAGCATATTAAACTTGCCATTGAGACCCGAGCACCGTTATTTTTACACCAACGTGATGCTCATGAAGATTTTTATGCCATCATCAAAGAATACCGTGACAAAATTTCCAATCTAGTCGTTCATTGTTTTACCGATAACAAAAAAGCTTTGTTTGATTATATCGACCTTGATTGTCATATTGGCATAACGGGATGGATATGTGATGAAAGGAGAGGCTTGCATCTGCGTGAACTGGTTAAAAACATACCCAACAACCGATTAATGATAGAAACGGATTCTCCTTATTTAATACCGCGAGATTTAAAATTAAAAACGCGCAGGAATGAACCTAAAAATTTGCCCCATATTGCACAAGTACTTGCAGAGTTAAGAGAAACTAAATTAGATGAATTTATAAAACAAACCAATATAACAGCGCAAAAGTTTTTTACTATTTAGTGTTTGCGTTGTCTGGGTTTTTTATTGTTCTGAAATATTATTTTATATTTTGTCTTAGTCACTGACTGTTTTGGATTATCTTTTGCCAAACCCGTAATGTAAACCACCCAAAAATATTCGTATTGTGTGTCTAAATCTCTATAAAACCCGACACCTATGTGTTTTTGATTCTTATAAAACTCCAGTTCGCCTAAAACATGTTCTTTATGGCTGCGACTGCTCATAAAGTAGTCAAAAGCTTCTTGCGCCGTTTCCATGCCTCCTTGAATGGCCTCAACCTGATTGCCAAAGTAGTGATAATTAGCTGGTAAATCTATGAGGTTGTTTTTTAAAAACTCATTGGCTGTGACGTGATCTATAGTGTGAGAAATTAAGTTGAATTTTGCCATTGTTTTTGCTTTTTCATGGGCTGCTTTTGATAAGGCTTTATTGCAAATTAGTTCACTTCTTAGTTGTTTTGCATCTTCAATAATGAGTTGTGCAAGCGCAATAGATTTTTTATCAAGACCACAGTCATTGTATTGTGCATTAACAAAATAGCTAAATAACAACAAAATAAGCAAACTGCCTTTCTTCAAATCAACAAACCCCCGTCAACAGGGATATTAACACCTGTAATATAGCTAGCCGCACTTGATGCCAAAAATAAGAAAGTTGGGGCTATCTCTTCGGGTTGTGCCATGCGATTCATCGGTATCATGGGCATGATTTGTTTAAGCATGCGTTCATTACTGGTCAAAGCTGAGGCAAATTTAGTATCAGTCAGTCCTGGCAAGACGGCATTAACGCGAATATTTTGCGGTGCACATTCTTTGGCAAAGGATTTAGTCATGGAAATAATAGCCGCTTTTGTAACCGAATAAATGCCTTGCATGGGGCCAGGTGTTACGCCATTGACCGATGCGGTATTGATGATACAACCACCACCGGCATCACGCATCATTTGCCCTGCGAGCTGACTCATTAAGAAATAGCCTTCTATGTTAACTTCAACCGTTTTACGTAAGGCCGATAATGGCGTATCGAGAATATGCCCAAAATAAGGGTTGGCTGCAGCATTATTGACTAATATATCAACAGAACCAATGTCGGTCTTTATTTTCTCAATTAAACTTTCAATTGCCCCTTGGTCACCAATATGGCACGCCAATGCAGTGGCTTTTCCACCGTTGTAATTAATCACTTCAGCAACCGCTTCTACCCCTTCTTGTTTTCGCGATGAAACAATGACATGAGCACCTGCTTTGGCATAGAGTTTTGCCACTTCCTCGCCTATTCCACGTGAGGCACCAGTTATTAATGCAATTTTATTTTTTAATGAAAACATGTTTCTCTCAATTCAAGTGTTAATGCTATAGTATAACTTTAATTAGTAAAGTTGTCTTAATAATGTTTCAAGAAATTATAGATGCCAAAAAACGATTACAGGGTTTTGCGCACCAAACACCTGTTTTAACTTCGCGCTCACTCAATAAAATGCTTGGTGCAGAGGTGTTTTTTAAATGTGAAAACTTTCAGCGTATTGGCGCCTTTAAGTTTCGTGGTGCATTTAATTGCATTTCTCAATTATCTGAAACTGAACAAAAAAGAGGTGTTATTGCCTTTTCATCAGGCAACCATGCACAAGCCGTCGCTTTGGTATCCAAACTATTGGGAATAAAAGCAACCATTATAATGCCGAGCAATACCCCACAAGTTAAATTGGATGCAACGCGTGGTTATGGTGCCGAAATCGTTATTTATGATATTCAAAGCGAAGACCGTGAAATTGTCACGGCAAAAATTCAAAATAAATACGGTTATACATTAATTGCACCGTTTAATAATAAGCATGTCATTGCTGGTCAGGGAACGGTTGCACATGAATTTTTAGAGAAAATTCCTAATTTAAATACCCTGCTCGTGCCTTGCGGAGGCGGTGGTTTATTAGCGGGATCAGCCGTTGCAGCCAAAGGCATAAATAAAAATATTCGCGTGATTGGTATTGAACCAGAACTTGCCGATGATGCTAAACAATCTTTTGAAGCAGGCAAAATAGTCACCATTCCTGTTTCCAACACCATAGCCGATGGCACGCGCACAACCGCATTAGGTCACATGACTTTTCCTTTGATTCAACAATATGTCGATGAAATCTGCACAACAACCGAACAAGCCATTATTGACGCGGTCAAATTTTTCTTACTGCGCATGAAAATAGTGGTCGAACCATCAGGAGCTTTGGGTTTGGCAGCCTTGTTATCCAAAAGTGTTAAAGCACAAGGCAAGGTTGGCGTTATTATCAGTGGTGGCAATATTGATCCACCTGTTTTAAAACAAATCTTAGGAGAATAGCATGAAGACAATCGGACTATTAGGTGGCATGAGTTGGGAAAGCACTTTGTGGTATTACCAAGCGTTAAATGAAGGCATAAAAAAACAACTCGGCGGTTTACACTCAGCCAAAATAGCGATGTACAGTGTCGATTTTGCTGAAATTGAACACTTGCAAATGCAAGGAGATTGGCAAAAAGCCGGTAAAGCTTTAGCACAAGCCGCGCTTGGTGTTGAAAAATGCGGTGCGGATTTTTTATTGATTTGCACCAACACCATGCATAAGGTTGCACCAGAGATTCAAGCTAAACTCTCTATCCCACTCTTACATATTGCCGATGCTACAGCGCAAGAACTTATCAAACAAGGTATTTCTAAAGTGGGTTTGCTTGGCACGGCATTTACCATGGAGCACGATTTTTACAAAGGGAGATTAGAGCAAAAATACGGACTTGAAGTTGTTGTTCCTAATCAAGCCGATAGGCAAATCGTACACAAAATTATTTATGATGAACTTTGTTTGGGGCAGATTCAAAGTGACTCGAAAAATGAATACTTAAGAATCATCAATGAACTGGAAAAGCAGGGGGCTCAAGGCGTGATTTTAGGTTGCACAGAAATCGGTTTATTGGTTAAACAAGCCGACACCCAAGTTAAATTGTTTGACACCACTTTTATTCATGCCAAGGCAGCTATTTTAGAAGCTTTAAAAACTTAGCTTGTGATTCTCATCAACAAATCACCACTGCCTTTTAGTTCGGATACTTGCCCTTTTAAAGGTTTAGAAAATACTACTGGCTTTATTTTATCGGCTCTTTGTTGATTGAAAACAGGGATTTTGCTCATGGCATATTCGCTCAAAGCCGTGATTGTTAGAGAAGGATTAACGCCCAAATTGCCAGGAATAATTGTGGCATCAAGGACCCGCAAATTTTTATAGCCAAAGACTTCCCCTGTTTCGTCAATTACGCCATTGTTTTTATCGACACCGATGGCAACACCACTCATGATGTGTGCGGTCATGGGCACTCCTAAGATGATTTCTGATAGTGAAGAAGCGGCTTGTCCTTGCATTTTTTTGGCAAAAAGTTTGGTGGCTTTTTCAGCCGATGGAAAAGAGACGGTTAGGGGCGTATCTTGTTTCTTCTGTACGGCAGTAATGCCTTTTTTAAAAAGCCTGTACCACCTTCTACGCCATTCAAAATGGATAAAAGATTCGCTTTTTTGCATCACAAGAAAAACAATAGATTTTGCCGCTTTGCCTTTGTATCGGAGGGTTTTGAATGTTTTTATTGGGTGCAGAATGGTTTGCCCGAGCATTTTTAATATTCTCACAAAGCCTTTGCCCGTAACCATCGGCACACAAGGCAAATACAACCACGTTTTATCTGAATCCTTGTTAAAGCGATTTATTTCAATATTGGTGTCATCATCAATAGAGATGAAGGAACTGATTGCCACGCCATCATGCACGCTTTGTTTCATGTCAACAATTGAGGTTAAGGTTTCTGAATTTGTTCTAATTTTTTGCCCTAGTTTTGATGAAATATGTGGCAAGCATTTGTATTGATCACGCATTTTTAATAACAGCGGAACCGTGCCTAACACGCCAGCAGAGACCACCACAGCACGAGTGGTTAATGTGTACGTTTTCTTTTTGTATTTATTGTTTTGTTGGTATTCTTCTTCGACGGTGATTAAATAACCGTGCTTGCCATCATCGTTGTCATCAACGGCCAAAGGTTCTATTTTAACCACTTCACAGTTTGCGCGTATTTCACAACCGTTTCGTTCGGCAAAAAACAAATAATTTTTCAATAAGGTGTTTTTGGCATTGTGGCGACAGCCTAAAACGCAACTGCCACAAAGTTGGCAGCTTGCTCGTTCTGGACCATCACCATTAAAGTAAGGGTCATTGACTTTGTTTCCTTGTGAGTCCTCTTTTTGGGCAAAAAGAACACCTGTAGAGACGGTTGTAAAGGAGTCTTCTCTACCAAAATCCTTAGCAACTTGCTTAAGTGTATCATCGGCAATATTGGTGTAAGTGTTTTTTGTTGTACCCAACATGCGTTGTGCTAGAGCGTAAAAAGGCGCGAGTTGTTGTTGCCAATCTGGGCGAGATTGCATCCACTCAGCACTTTCAAAGACAGCCGCTTCTGGAATAAAATGAACATTTGAATAAATCTGCGAGCCACCGCCAACCCCAATGCCGTGCAAAATCATGGTTTTGCTCGTCACGCTAATCTGAGTAGAACCTCGCAAACCAAGCTTTGGTTCCCAAAGGTAGTCTTTGGCAATGTTGTTGTTTTTAGGGTAATCTTTGTCTTTGCGCCATTTTCCTTTTTCTAAAACCAGAACTTTATTGCCTTTTTCAGTTAAGCGTAAAGCACTAACAGACCCGCCAAATCCAGAGCCTATGATTATTTGATCGTAGTCGTATTTTTGCATGCTTGATATTGCCTTATTGCTGATAATGCTTGGTAGGTTATTTTACCGCGGCTTTAGTTTTAAATAAAGCAATTCCTAAATATCCAAAGACGATTGCCAAAAGAGGATTAATAAAATTTAGTAAGGCATAAGGTGCATAATCCAAAGTTTGAACACCCAAGGTTGCGACATAAAACACTGCCGTATTGTTCCAGGGAATCAGAGCAGTTGTCAGGGTTGAGCCTTCTTCGACACTGCGCGATAGTACCATTCTATCGACTCCCTTTTCATCGTAGGCCTTTTGATACAATTGCCCGTTGAGAATAATAACAATATAGGTATCACCCATGGACAAGTTGCCAATAAAAGATGTGGCAATGGTAGATGCAACTAAAGAACCTGCACGTTTAATGCGTTTTATGATGCCTTGAAGTAGAACCTTCAAAAAGCTCGCACCGTGTAAAATCCCACCCATCGCAATAGCAATTATTGATAACAACAACGTTTCTGCCATTGAAAACAACCCACCCCGACCGAGTAATTTGTCAAGCATTGGTGTTCCGGTATCTGCTGGCTGATTTTGCCACAAAGCGTTTGCCACTTCACTTACCGAGTGTCCTTGGTATAAAATTCCGATAACAACAGCCACAACAATACTAGCAGTCATCGTGACTTCAGGTGCATATTTTTTGACACTCATGACCAACATTACCAATAACGGCGTCAGTGTTATAAAGAAATTGAGTTTATAATGTTGCGCTAACACCTCTTGAATAGCGGTTATTTCGATAAAAGATGTTGTGTTGCTCGTTTGATAACCCATATAGGCGTATAAAACAATAACAATAAGATAAGAAGGAATGGTGGTATAAAGCATGGACTTAATGTGCGCGTATAAACCAGTTCCTGCACTCATGGAAGCTAAGTTTGTGGTATCCGAAACAGGCGAAAGTTTATCACCAAAGGTAGCACCTGATATGACCATTCCCGCAACCAAGGGCAAGGGCACATTAAGCACGGCTCCAATACCCATAAATACCACACCTAATGTACCAACGGTTCCCCATGATGTTCCAATTGAAATGGACATGATGGAGCACAAAATTAAACCAATGGGTAAAAACCATTGAGCTGTAATCCAATTAAGCCCATAATAAATTAGGGCAACCACCGTGCCAGAATGCATAAAAGAGGCAATAACTATACCAATGAGGCAAAAAATATAAATAGCTGATAATGACTTAGATAAACTGTTGCTCATCATCGCACGTATTTGTTCAAAATCATAACCCAATAAACGAGCATTTAATGCCACCCATATCATCACAAAAAATAAGATGATGTGTAATGAAATCTTCATCATGAACAAACCAAAAGAAATCATTAAAATCAAAACAGAAAAAACGAGAATGGCGTGAAGTAAAGAGCTGGTTTTTACCGGCATTTGTAACCTATTAATAAATGAATGTTCAATATCATATCCTTTTTATAACTAATATGCAAAGACCTTATTATTGAGTTATAATTCCACCATGAAAAAATTACAAATAATCGTTCCTGTCTTTAATGAGCAAGAAGTTGTAGACATTTTTTACGAAAAAATGAAACAAATCTTAAGCACGTGCGGTGTTCAATGGACTATTTTATTTGTCGATGATGGATCAAGTGATGGCACCGTTTCGCACATAGAATTTTTGCGGCACAAAGATTCTCGTGTCGGTTTTATCAGTTTAAGTCGAAATTTTGGCAAAGAATACGCCCTAACAGCAGGACTTGATCATGCCGATGCCGATGCGGTAGTGGTTATTGATGTGGATTTGCAAGACCCACCAGAATTGATACCGCAGATGTTGCAAGAATGGCAAAAAGGCTATGATGTGATTTATGCCACAAGGCGAAAACGCGAAGGAGAAACCTACCTAAAAAAAGCCACGGCTTCGTGGTTTTATAAAGTCATTAATAAAATGAGCAAAATCTCCATTCCTAAAGACACAGGTGATTACCGTTTAATGGATATAAAAGCGGTTAGAGCAATCAACAAGTTACGCGAAAGCAATCGATTCATGAAAGGCATCTTTGCTTGGGTGGGTTATAAACAAAAAGCGATTTATTTTGATCGCAAAGAACGTTTTGCCGGTGAGACCAAGTTTAATATGCGGAAGCTTTTTTCTTTTGCAATGGATGGCATTACTTCATTTTCTTATGTTCCTCTTAAGTTTGCCACGTGGATTGGTACAGCCGTTGCCTTGTTTTCTTTTTTGTACGGAATAAAAGTCATTTTAAAGGCTTTGATTTTTGGTGGCGACCCACAAGGTTACCCAACAATGATGGTGGTGATTTTATTTTTGGGAGGCATTCAATTAATGGCTCTTGGCATTATTGGAGAATACTTAGGGCGTTTATTTGAAGAAAACAAACAACGCCCTTTGTATTTAATTGATAAATATCATCCGCCTAAGGCTGCTGATAAAGAAGATTAGCTCTCTATTTTTTTACCTTTACAAATTTCAAAGTAAATCTATCGGTATTGCCCGTGACTGTTTTTCTTCCCACTTCATAACGCAGCTCATCATCAGGGCGGTAGTGGAGGTTGCTGTAATCGACTAATTTAAAACCAGCCTCTTGAATTTCTTTAATGGCAAGAACTGGGTCAAATCGTCTGCGATTTTCATTGTCATCGCCTTGCATATGTCTGCGAGTATGGTCAACAACTCCATAAATACCTCCCACTTTTAAGGCTTTATAAGCAGCATCATTCATGGCTTTTCTGCCTTCAAAATCAAAATTGTGGTAATTTCTAAAGGTCAAAACCATGTCGACTTTTTTGGTGCCTAAGTCAGTGTTTTCAATTGAATAAAATTTAGCGCCTTCTTTACGATACATTTTGTTGTTTTTCGCTAAAACCTTAACGTCTTTAAAGTCGTTATTATCCTTTAACAAAGACTTTTCGATTCGTGAAGTTCCATAAGCAACGGCAAAATCACCGTTCTCTTTTAAAACTGGGGCTAATAGTTTTGTGTACCAACCACCACCAGGAATTAGTTCGATAACTTTCATGTCATCACGCAAGCCAAAAAATTTGAGCGTGCTAATGGGGCGACGATTTCTATCGCGCTGAGTTTCCTTTTCTGTACGGATAGACGAATTCATGGCAGAGATTAACTTCGCCTCTGTGGTTTTAAAATCATCGGCATAAGTTGCAAAACTGATGACTAAAAGTAATAATGTTTTCATGCGCTGGCTCTCTTTTTTATTTTTATGAAGTGAATTAGACAGTTTTAACGCCAATTGTTTCAATTTAATGTGAGAAATTATGAGTTTAAAAAAATTACAGGATGTTTTTGGGTTTGAGGAATTTAAAACCGGTCAGCAACAAGTCATAGAAAAAGTTGTTCAGGGCAAGTCTGCCTGTGCTATTTTCCCCACAGGTTCGGGTAAATCCTTGTGTTATCAATTGCCCGCCTTACAACTGCAAGGCATCACTTTAGTGGTTTCACCTTTGTTGTCTTTAATGAAAGACCAGCTGGATTTTTTATTGTCACACAATATTTCAGCGGCACGACTGGACTCTTCTTTAGAGCGTGAAGAATACAATAAGGTACTAGAAAGAGCCAAAAGTAACCAATTAAAAATCCTGATGATTTCAGTTGAACGTTTCAAAAATGAACGTTTTCGCGGACAATTGCAACGCATGAATGTATCGCTCATGGTAATAGACGAAGCCCATTGCATATCCGAATGGGGGCATAATTTTCGCCCAGATTATTTAAAATTACCTCAATACCAACGCGAATTTAAAATTCCGCAAGTCTTATTACTCACCGCTACAGCAACTCAACAAGTGGTTGTCGATATGCAAGCCAAGTTTGCCATTGATAAAGATGATGTGGTGATTACTGGATTTTACCGAGAAAATCTGTTTTTACAGATGCAACCAACTCCAAGCGAAAATCGCCTACACGCATTGTTTGCTGCTTTAACTAAAAATCCAGATTTGCCTTCAATTGTCTACGTCACTTTACAAAAGACGGCTTATGAAGTTGCTGAGTTTTTAAAAAACAAAGGCATTAACGCACACCATTACCATGCAGGCATGAAAACAGATGAGCGTGAATTGATTCAAAACCAATTTATGCAAGGGCAAATCAACTGCATCGTTGCCACCATCGCTTTTGGTATGGGCATTGATAAAAAAGATGTCAGGCGCGTAATTCACTATGACTTGCCCAAGTCCATAGAAAATTACAGCCAAGAAATTGGTCGTTCAGGGCGGGATGGCAAAAGGTCTCTGTGCCAAATCTTAGCCAATAGCGATGGCATTACCGTGCAAGAGAATTTTGTCTACGGAGACACGCCCGATTTCAAGGGCATTAAATTGCTGTTGGAACAAATTAAAAACAGCCAAGAGCCTTTTTGGGAAACCAAAATCATCACCTTATCCAATGAATTAAATATCAAAGTATTGCCATTAAAGACCTTATTGGTTTATCTGGAAATGCGAGGAATCATTAAACCAAAATTCACCTATTTTGAAGAATATTCATTTAAAAATTGCGACACTGGCGCCATTGTTAATCGCTTTCAAGCAGAACGTAAAGATTTTATTGCAGCTATATTTAACAACAGCATTAAGAAAAAACTGTGGACCTACGTCGATATTCAAGCAATCATGGAAAACTATTCCACCGATAGAGCGCGTATCATTGTTGCCTTAGAATACTTTGAACAGCAAGGTCTGTTAGAGTTACAGGCTAAACAATCGGTGGAACGCTTTGATATAGTCACTCGTGATTTCGATGCCGCTCAATTGGCAACCGAGCTGTTTAATGTCTTCTTGAGAAAAGAACAAACCGAAGTACAACGCATCCACAACATGATAGCTTTATTTGAATCTGATGCTTGTTTAAGTAAAGAGCTAGCGCATTATTTTGGTGAAGAATTGAGCTTTGAAAAATGTGAACACTGTTCTCATTGTTTAACGGGTCAAGCGAACTTTGAAAGTCACAATAAAATGCCCGAAATCGAAACACATAACTTCGAGCAACTAACGGCAGAGTTTATTCACGCGATTGATGATGCATTTAGTGCTAATAATTTGGTTAAATACCTGTGTGGAATCTCGACACCAATTTTCAGAAAATACAAAATCAGGGCTTTACCCTATTTCGCCTACCTTGAGAAATACCCTTATGCCCAAGTCAAAACCTGGGTGTTGTCGCATTTGAATTGAGCCTGTTAATTAAGGCATAATATCAATATGCAATACCGTAGAGTTGATATTCAGTGAGCTTGTTATTTTTTCACCATTAACTTAGCAGATAGAAAAAGTTCTTTGTTGGTTGATGAAGTTGATAAATTGCGTGATGTCATTAATAAAGTTAAAAAAAAGCACTCCTTCAAAATTGATGCGTTAGTTATTATGGCTGAGCATTTCATTCGAGACGAATATGACTTTAAAACACATGTGGATTACATTCATTATAATCCTGTCAAGCATGGTTATGTCAGAATAGCATCAGATTGGCGTTTTTCAACCATTCACCAATAACGTTGTGAAACTATACACATAGAGTTAGGAATTTATGATAATAATTAGGGTATTGGATTCGAGATTAACGACACATCCAATTTCGGTGAATAACAATGCCCAAACAAACTCAATCTTTGTTCATAATGTAGGTTGGGCTAAGCTTGCGCAGCCCAACATTTCGATGCTCGGTTTTAGATTGAATCGGATGGAGTGACGTTTATAAAAGATGGCTTTATTAATTTAAGAGGTTGCCGACAGCCTGCGTTGGGCTGCGCAAGCTTAGCCCAACCTACCCAATATTGAAATTACACACACATTTTACATGTTGCAAATATCAAACCAGAAATAGGTGAGTTGTCGCATTTAAATCTTAAAGCTCATCCAATAATTGATTATTGACCAAAGTGCTGGGCGTGTAATACCCTGATTTTTTAGTTTTAAGGGTGTGTTCGACCATTTTTAAGCCACCTGTCATGGTTAAAGTGTAACCGTTGTCCGTTTCAAGGCGTACTGTTTTGCATTCGCCTTTGGCATTTTTTACCTCGCCCCAAAGGTAAGTTTTTAGTTTTTCTCTTTGTTTGTCAGTAGGGCCACGAACTGACTTCTCAATGCGCTTTTTTAAGAAGTTCTGCACAAAACCTAAACCCAATAAACCGCGTATATAATTCATGCGTTTAAGCTTTTTCACTAAATTGGGTGAGGCAGGAATATACACTTCTATGTTTGGAATTTTTGTGGTGAAATGAGCCGTTGACACATCTCCCCACGGAATGCTCATGGCAAGTTTTTCACCATTGCCAAAATCTATTTTTCGGGTTTTATAGGCGAGTGGTACAGAGATAATTTTGCCATTTTCTCTAACTTTCCCACCGGATGCCAGCCCCTCAACAGAGGTTTTGGCGGTTCCCGGGGAAAATCCAGATTTGGAATCAAAGCCTAAGGCTAAATGCGTCGCATCGGGCATTAGTTCTTTGAGTTGTGATGCCAAGCAATCTGTTGGAATGACATCAAAGCCAACGCCAGGGCATAAAACAATGCCCGCTTCTTTGGCTTGTTTATCAAATGATTTTGCCATTTCGAATACGGCTATTTCGCCAGTAATATCAAGGTAATGAGCCTGACTGTTAAGACAAGCTTGAATCATGGCTTTTGCGGTGTGAGAAAAAGGCCCTGCACAGTTAATCACCACATCAACATCTTGTAAGTTTTGAGCAATAATTGTGGGGTTTGATAAGTCAAAGACTCGTGATTCAAACCCCAAATCATTGGCGAATGTTTTTATGGTTTGGCTATTTCTGCCTGCAATAATCGGGGAAAAGGATTGTTGTTTAGCGTAATTCGCAATAAGTTCACCAGAATAACCGTTAGCTCCATAAATCATCCACTTTTTCATTTTTTAATCCTGTTTTTTTATGCCTTTCATCATTTTAAGAAAAACTTTAATTTTTTGCTTCATAAAAAAGTCAGGGACCAATCTTTTAATCAAGTACTGAGTGCGTGATTTTTTATGTGTTATGATAATAAATTTATTTTTATTGATACCATTAAAGATGCCTAAGGCTACATCATCTGCTGAAACGCCCGAGCTCTGCATTTGTTTATCAATAAAACCCTTTGTTTTATCCGAAGCATTAGCCATGCTATCGACCAAGTTGGTAGGAAAAAAAGCGGGGCATACTACACTAACTCCGATATTATAAAGAGCCATTTCGCCATGCAAAGTTTCACTAAAAGCAACCACACCCGCTTTGGCAACATTATAGGACATCATTCCTGGCATATTGGCTAAACCTGCATAACTGGACGTGCTGATGATATGGGCTTTATCGGATTTTTTTAACAAAGGCAGAAATACTTGAGTGCCATAGATAACACTCATTAAATCCAGCGCGATAAGTCGATTCCACTCTTCAACCGTGGTACTTTCCAAAGTGCCTGCACTGGCAACACCTGCATTATTGACCAAAATATCCAGAGATTCATGCTTACCAGCAATGATTTTAAAAAGTGCTTCAAAATTTTCTTTTGCACCAACATCACAATGGTGGTATTCGGCATTATTACCCTCTAGGGTGAGCTTGGCAACAAGCTTTTTTCCCAACTCATCCTGGATATCTGCAATTATTACATTCCAACCCTTTTTTGCATACAACGTTGCAATAGCTTTGCCAAGTCCGCTGGCAGCTCCCGTTATTAGAATGTTTCTCATAATTTTATCAGATATAAACTTGATGGGCATCATAAACTAAAACAAATAAAAAATCGAGCGTTCGCTCTATATTGACAAAAAGTATTGCAAAGTTTAAACTCACATCCTATTAAAAAAATTAAAATACTATGAACTTTACACTCTCAGACAAATTACAGAACAAACTTAACAGAATACAGTCCTTTTTAGAAAAAGAAATTTACCCAATTGAACACTTATTTTTAAATCACCACTGGGATGAATTGTTTGCTGCACTCGAATCCTGCCGATTAAAAGTAAAATCCCTAAAGCTTTGGGCACCCAATATGCCAAAATCGGAAGGCGGAACATTTGAAAATTTAACCGAACTTGCATTAATTGGTGAAGTACTTGGACAATCACCTCTTGGGCATTTTATTTTTGGTTGCCAAGCTCCTGATGCAGGCAATGCAGAGTTATTGCACTTATTTGGAACAGATGAACAAAAAGAAAAATGGCTCAATCCATTAGTATCAGGAAAAATACGCAGTTGTTTTGCCATGACAGAACCGCATACGGCAGGTTCAAACCCAACTCTTTTAGATTCTAGGGCAGAACTAAAAGACGGCAATTGGCATATTAACGGACGAAAATGGTTTACTACATCAGCTGAGGGTGCGGCTTTTACTATCGCCATGGTTGTCACCAACCCCGATGCACCAAAGCACAAACGTGCCAGTATGATTATCGTTCCATTAGAAACAAAAGGCTTTGAAATTGTGCGTAATATTTCGGTGATGGGAGCGCAGGGCAAAGGATATTTCAGTCATGCAGAAGTCACCTTTAATGACTGTGTCGTTCCACAAGAAAATATTATTGGCAGTGATGGTGATGGCTTTGCATTAGCGCAAGAACGCTTAGGTCCCGGTCGAATACAACATTGCATGCGTTGGTTAGGGATTGGCAAAAGATCAATACAGGTGAGCAAAGAATTTCTAAACCGCAGAAAAATATCAAATTCGCAAGTGCTGGCGCAACAACCCTTAATGCAAGGAGCCATTGCCGAATCATTGGCAGAACTGGCAGCGGCACGCTTATTAGTCTTACAAACTGCCAGCAATATTGATAATTATGGTTTTGAAAAGGCAAAAAATGAAGTATCATTGATAAAATTTCATACCGCCAATGTGGTGCAACGTGTGGTTGATCGTTCTTTACAGTCTTTGGGAGGGCTGGGCATGACCGATGATACGGTGTTGTCTTTTTTCTATCGGGAAGAGCGTGCTGCTCGTATTTACGATGGTGCTGATGAAGTGCATAAAATAGTTGCAGCCAAACGTTTTTTAAACAGCTAGGGAGTTAAATTTGGATTACCAGTCCTTTTGTCAACAGTATCAACCAAGTAAAAAAGAGTTGTTCACGCAGTTTTATCGCTTTTTTAAAGATAAATTCAGTGTGAAAAATGAACGCATCGCGGTAGAGAAGTTAGCCACAATTATTGAGGCAACATTCAAACTTTCCGCCAATCAAAGTTTTGCTAACATGAGTTTACGGCAACTATCCAAAGAATCTGGCTTGAGTATGGGTGGCTTGTATGCGTACATACAAAACAAACAACAATTGTCGTTATTTATCCATGAGTTCTTAAGTTATTTTGTCATTAAAACAATTAACCAAGTGACAAAAAACAAAGGCTGCAATAATTTAGAATGCATCATTAAAACGCATATTTATTTAAGTGAACTGTTACAGCCTTGGTTCTTTTTTGCCTTTATGGAAAGTAAAAACTTGTCTCGAGATGAAATAAAAGCAGCCATACAATCTGATTTATTAATGGAAAGCAAACTGATTGAAGTAATTAAACGCGGGCAACAGGAAGAGATTTATAGCACTATTTTAAAAGCAGAAACCGTAGCCTCATTAACCAAGCCTTTACTGAGTGAATGGTACTTAAAACGGTGGAAATACAAAAAAAGAGGCATGAGCATTGACCAATATTGCTTAGCCGTGATGATATTTATTGAACGGGGCTTAACCAGTCCACACTCCCTAAGCGAATTTGAGAACAATGAAAAGCCATGAATAATAAAGCCCAAAAAGTACGAGAAGAAGACCAACTGGATAAAGAAAAATTAGCCCAGTATTTATCCAAGCATGTCTTTGCAGGTATAAATGCTGACACATTAAACATAAAGCAGTTCAAAGGTGGTGCATCAAACCTGACTTACCAATTGCAGTGGGATAAGCAAAAAGCGATATTGCGCACCGCACCCAAAGGTGCAAATATAAAAAGTGCACACGACATGGTCAGAGAATACAATGTCATTTCAAAAATAAGACCGCACTTTTCTTACGCACCAAAAACCATACACCTCTGTGAAGATAAAGAAATCATAGGCAGAGAGTTTTACTTAATGCAAAAAGTAGAAGGCATTATTCCTCGCAAGGAATTTCCAATACCGCTTACCTCAACACAAGCCAAGCAAATATCCAAAGAACTCATAGATGTGCATATTAAATTGCATGAAATTGACATAAAAAAGACTGGACTGATTGAACTTGGTTACCCACAAGGTTACATCCAAAGGCAAATACTGGGTTGGAACAAACGTTATAAAAACGCCCGATTAAAAGATTCATTACAAGCCAACGATTTAATGCAATGGCTAGAAGACCATATGCCAAATGATGAGACCTCGAGTGTTATACACAACGATTACAAACTGGATAATGTGGTATTATCCGAATCTGATCCAACAAAAATAATTGCGGTGCTTGATTGGGAAATGACAACTATCGGTTCGCCGTTGATGGATTTGGGCTGCTCATTGGCGTATTGGATAGAAAAAGATGATTCTCCTGCCATGCAAGCCATTCGCATGATGCCCACCTCAATAGAGGGTATGATGACCAGAAAAGAAATCGTAGAGTATTATGGACACAAACGAAATATTTCTCTTGATAATTTCGACTACTATTATATTTTTGGCTTATTTCGCCTTGCTGTTATTGTGCAACAAATTTACCACCGCTATGCACAAGGAAAAACATCAAACCCTGCCTTCAAAAATTTTGGTCAAATAGCCGCTGTACTAATTCAACAAGCGCAAAAGATACGAGCCCGGTATTGAGAAGATATATAAATGTTTTATATATTAAACTTGGATACCCTTAGTTTTGTTTACATGGCTGTGCACTATTTTCCTGTTTCACACTTTCAATATACCGAACAAATAATTTATACTCATTAGGGTTGTTGGCTTTAGCCAACCTTTTTAGAGCGTTGACTAAAGTCAACAACCCAAAATAACAGTTATTTATTTAATGTTTTATAACCTGTTGTATTATATAAAGAAAATAAACTTACAGTGTATGAAACAGGAGTTAAGTGCACAGCCATGTTTGTTTAATTTGATGATTGTGGTGATATACAATTATTAGGATTGTTAATTTCAGTGTCTCCTAGATTGGAATAATAGTTGTAATTAGATTGAGCCAATGAATCATAATATGCCACTTCGCCATATTTTCGTTCAATGGGTTCGGCAATTTTATTAAATTCAGCGCCTTTAGATGAAAGTGCTGTTTTACCATAGTTCATGATGTCAACAAGGCATTCGTAGTGTTTTGTATAGTTGGTTTTATCTTCTGTGGCTTGTTGTAACTTTTCTTTCTCACCTTTTTGTTTGAAAATATTAATTTTTATCGCATAACCAATGCGAGCTGAGATTATAGATTTGCTTTGAGTTATTAAAAGTTCAGCAAGTTTTAAACAAGACTTTTCTTGGCTTAAATCATTTAAACAAACCTGAGTTAAATCTCTATAAGCTGGAATTGACTCTGCCATTTTTGCTCCGAGAACCCTTATGTGAATCATAATGTCTTGCATCTCATCAATTGTATCTATTTTATTACAACACATATACCTATTGACTTCTAATCTTTCCATAGCCAATTTGTTTTTAGGAAAAGGGTGGGTCTTTACGTATTCTTCGAGTTTAATTCTATATTCTTGATGTAAATAATAAAAAGTAATAAAATATTTGGAATCCGCCATATCATCAATGGCTTGAGTAATACCCTTTTGATTGTCGTCCTTTATGGCTTGACTAAGGCTGGATAAATATATAAACGCATTATCAGGCATACTCTGTAATTGTTTCGCAAAAATAGCCTCTTGGTCACAGAATGTTCTAAGCTTGTCGTAAGAGCATATTTCTGTAAGAGTCGAAATTGATTTTTTATCTAACTGATTTGAAGAGAGTATTAAGTTAAGCTCTACGCCAACACTGGCTAACTTTTCATTATCATCAAATTTAACATCTGATAATTGCTTGTAATAACCCAATAATTGAACATTAGGATCTGCATCATCAATTAAATAATGAACAAATCCTTTTTCCCACTCAAGCGACTCTTTTTCAATCTCCTCTCTAGTTGTTGATAGTTGAGCTAACAACGCATCGGTAGCTTCTTTACTGCTATGCTTGGAAAAAGCAACATTTGATAACAATAAAAATATTAAACAAATAAACCGAGTCATAACAATCATCCTAAACATATTGTTTTAATTTTACAATAGGGAAGATGCATTGTAAATAGGTGAAAAGTAATACACTTTTTAAAATAATATTAAATTATACGAATCTAAGCTATTCAAAACTCCATTAATTTAAAGTTAAACTTTCATTGGAGCCGTTTTTGTATGGCTTTACTGTGACATCCTTCATCTTGTTTTTGTTATTATCTCAGGTCATGGTTTGAGGTGCAACAAACACTGCCAATGGGCAGGATCCATCCTACATTAAGGTTGGTTTTTATCTGTATCTTTTTATTGTGTCGCTTGGCGGTAAATGGCTATAGCTGGATTGTCGGTTTTAACCGACGATTTTTAGATTTAAGCTGAGTTTTGAATGGGATAAATCTCACGGACTCATAATTTCAATTCTAAAACCACCAATTAGCTATTTACTTCTTCTTTGCCTTCTTAAATGCATCGGCTAATGAACCAAATGGATTGTTTGGTTGACTATTGTTGCTTCTGGGCTTGCTGTAACTTTTTTTCGAATAACTCTTTTTCGCTTGTGGTCTTTTGTCATCAGTTTTGCGTTTACTATCTGGTTTTGCCCCTGTTTTAGCCGATAAGGCGATGCGTTTTCGGGCAACATCCACCTCCATTACGGTGACGTTAAGGATTTGTCCTGTTTTGACCACATCACTTGGGTCTTTGACATACACATCTGCCAATTGAGAAATATGCACTAAACCATCTTGGTGTACACCTATGTCAACAAAAGCACCAAATGCGGTGACGTTGGTTACTACGCCTTCGAGTTTCATGCCTTCTTTGAGGTCTGATATTTTATGAATAGCATCATCAAAGGTTGCGGTTTTAAACTCACCTCGTGGATCACGCCCGGGTTTTTTGAGTTCTGCAATAACATCTTTGACAGTTTCTAGTCCGAATTGTTCGTTGGCAAAATCTCTTGGGTTAATGCCCGAAAGTTTATCTGATTTGCCGATTACATCCTGGATTTTACAATCCAATGATTGGACGATTTGCTCCACTAAAGGATAAGCCTCAGGATGCACGGCTGATGCATCAAGTGGTTGTTTGCCATTACGAATACGTAAAAACCCTGCACATTGGGTAAACATTTTATCGCCCAAGCGTTTTACCTTGAGCAATTGTTTACGGTTATCAAAACGACCATTTTCATCGCGGTAATTAATAATTTCTTGCGCGACAGATTCGGAAATTCCTGCGACATATTTAAGTAAAGCAGGGGACGCCATATTGACATCCACACCCACAGAGTTTACGCAATCTTCGACGGTATCGCCCAAGGCTTTATTGAGTTGGACTTGATTAACATCGTGTTGGTACTGCCCAACACCAATGGCTTTGGGTTCAATTTTAACCAGTTCGGCTAATGGGTCTTGCAAACGTCTTGCGATAGAAACAGAACCACGGAAAGTCACATCCAAATCAGGAAACTCTTTCGCAGCGGACTCTGATGCAGAATAAATTGAGGCGCCAGCTTCTGAGACCATAATTTTTTGTGCTTTAATGTCTTTATAATCAGATAATAATTCGGCGGCTAGTTGGTCAGTTTCACGTGAGGCTGTGCCATTGCCAATGCTGATTAATTCAATATTATGCTTCATGCATAAGGCTGCCAAAACATGCTTGGATTTATCCCATTGTTTTTGTGGTGCGTGTGGATAAATAACGGCTGTATCGATTAGTTTGCCGGTTTTATCCACCACCACGACTTTAACACCCGTTCTAAATCCTGGGTCTAAACCTAAGGTGGCTTTACCACCAGCAGGAGCAGCCAACAATATGTCCTTCATGTTGCGGGTAAAAACTTTAATGGCTTCGGTATCGGCTCCTTCGCGTGCTTGGTTGGTTAATTGCAAGGATAAACGTACGTGTAATTTTGCAATCCATGCCAGTTGAATGGTACGCAATAACCAAGCCGAATTATCCACATCCCAGTTTAAGCGGTTAATGATTCGTCCAATGGCTGGGTGTTGTTGCCCGTCCTCTAAGTTAACATCAATTTTTACACTCAAAAACCCTTCATTGCGACCGCGTAAAATCGCCAACATGCGGTGCGAAGGAATTTTGTTGATTTTCTCGGCAAAGTCAAAATAGTCTTTAAATTTTGCCGCCTCATTTTCTTTGCCTTTAACTAAGGTTGCTGTAATTAAAGCGTTATCCCACAACCAATCGCGCAGTTGTTGGATTAAATCAGCATCCTCAGCAATATCTTCTAAAGCAATTTGACGTGCACCATCAAGTGCATCATCGGTGGTTTTAACCTCATCGGAAATAAATTTTTGTGCCAGCTCATTAATATCAGCTTTTGGATTTTCGATTAACTCTTCTAGCAAAGGCTCTAAGCCATTTTTACGTGCAATTTGGGCTTTGGTTTGGCGTTTCTTTTTAAATGGCAAATACAAATCTTCCAAACGGGTCTTGGTATCAGCACTCATAATGGCATTTTTAAGTTCATCCGTTAACTTGCCTTGCTCCTTAATGACATCCATTACGGTTATGCGTCTGTCATCTAGTTCACGCAAATAGTTAAGCTTTTCATCCAACAGTCGCAATTGAGTATCATCCAAGCCACCTGTCACTTCTTTACGGTAACGCGAAATAAAAGGAACAGTATCACCATCATCTAAAAGACCAATAGCGGCTGTAACTTGTTGTGGCTGGGCGTTTATAACTTGGGCAATAATTTGAGCGTGATTCATATTATCCATTTAAAATTCAAAGGAGAGGAATTATAAATAAGTTCACCTGTGATTGGTAGAATAAGTATTAAAGTGGGTGTTTTTTTATTTTCGTACGGTGGCACAAAAGCACTGTGAATGAACAATGAGTTTTATTCCGCAAACGAGGTAGGCGAATGCAAATGATAGCCATGTAAATCTGCGAAATTCTGCGTTTATCTGCGGACATAAAAATCTGAAGCTATAGTTTAGGACTTTGGCAACACCCAATCAGGTCGCGGATAGTGGCAGGTGTAACCGTTGGGGATACGCTCTAAGTAGTCTTGGTGTTCAATTTCAGCTTCCCAAAAATCACTGGCTTTTGTCACTTTTGTCACAGCAGGAGCGGGCCATAACCCTGAATTGTTGACATCTTCAATGGTTTTTAACGCCATTTGCTTTTGCTCATCTGTCGTGTAAAAAATTTCTGAGCGATACGAGGCTCCAACGTCATTACCTTGACGGTTATCGGTGGATGGATCATGAATTTGAAAAAAGTAAGCCAAAATATCCCGATAACTAATGACTTCATTATCAAACTCAATTTCTAAGGCTTCTGCATGGGTACCGTGGTTGCGATAAGTCGCATTGGGAACATCGCCTCCCGTATAACCCACGCGTGTGGATAAAACGCCATCGAGTTGACGAATCAATCCTTGCATGCCCCAAAAACAGCCACCAGCGAGTATTGCCCTTTCTTTTGCCATTATTTCACGTCCTCAACTTGATTGATGTAATCACCATAACCTTCATCTGTCATATTTTCAAGTGCAATAAAACGCAAAGATGCTGAATTTATGCAATAACGCATACCACCAGACTCTTTTGGTCCATCTTCAAACACATGCCCCAAATGACTGTCCCCATGGCTTGAGCGCACTTCGGTACGAATCATGCCATGAGATGAATCTTTTATTTCGTTAATAAATTTAGAAACGATTGGTTTACTAAAGCTTGGCCAACCACAGCCTGAATCAAACTTGCTACTTGAGGCAAATAACGGTTCGCCCGAAACAATATCCACATAAATACCAACAGCATCGTTGTGTAAATATTCACCCGTTCCTGGGTGCTCGGTACCGTTTTCTTGAGTCACACGGTATTGCTCTGAATTGAGCTGTGAAATTTTATTCTTGTCTTTTTTATACAAGGTCATCTTACTTTGTAACCAGCATGACAAGCAACGCAAGCCGATGTCACTTCTGCTAGGGCTTTATAAGCGGGCAATAAATCCCCTTCTTCACACTTCATGGCAAAACGAGTCGCGGCTTTGTGCATGGAAGTGCCAATAGCAGCCATCCCTTTTGGCATAAACTTCGACATTTGCTTGGCATGATGTGATTTCAAAGAACCCATGCCTAAATGGCTTTCTGCTAATTCAGCCGCTTTATCCATTTTGTCGTTGGCAAGGTATAACTGAATCCGATTAATTATTACTAAATGATCGCGCATATTACCCATCATATGCTCTTGCATCATAGCAGGAAACTCCACTAAAACACGTGAGTCTTCTTCGGCAGAGATTATGTTTTGAAAGAAAATTAAAAAAATAATTAAAATTAAAGTTTTCATGAGCCTTATTATATACTCATTACGGGATTGAAATATACTGCTCAGGTAAAAATAAGAGTTAAATTTTATTCTAGTTTTGTACGGATACAATCCGTACTATTGATGTTGTTAATATAATGGTTTATACTTGAGGGCAATTCAAAAACAAATTTAAAATGTTAAATACACGATTAGACATGCGACTTAGTCAAGAAGTCAAAACCAAGGCAGAAAAAGCCACGGCATTGCTTGGTTTGAAAAGCTTAACTGAATACGTCGTGCACTTAATGGATGAAGATGCAACAAAAGTGATTAAGCAACACGAAAGCATGGTCATTGAAAACAATCGTTTTGATCAATTTATGCAAGCTTGCGACAAGGCTAAATCACCCAACAAAGCATTAAAAGATGCCGCTAAATTGACAAAAAAATTAAATATCAAGTGAACCTTGGTTCAAAATTTATCCCCTTAGATAAGTCAATTCATGATAGAGATTTGTTTGACTGTGGTGAAAAGGAACTCAATTTATTCTTAAAAACAAAGGTTGCTAAGCACATGAAGGTTGGGATTAGTAATACTTTGGTAATTGCATCCGATACTTTACTAGAAAATAGAAAACATCCAATTAGTGCTTTCTATATAGTGACACCAAGTTTAATCGAAAGAAAAACATTACCAGCACCTCTGGCAAAAAAGCTTCCCCACTATCCTGTCCCAGTATTCCTAATCGCACAACTTGCGGTCGATAAAAAATACCAAGGGAAAAAATTAGGTCAAATTACTCTTATCAAAGCCTTAGAGTTTTTATGGGCAATCAACCAACAAATGCCCGCCTACGCTGTCGTTGTTGATTGCCTGAATGAAGTGGTAGAAAAGTTTTACGCTAAGTTTGGTTTTGAGGTGTTAGATACGGTTAATGAGAAAGTTAAGATGTATATTCCGATGAAAACTGTTGGGGAATTGTTTTGATATATATCAAAAAACAACAAAAGTTGTATTTTAAGTATAATTTAAGTGTTTCTTCAAAATAATAACATTATGGCAAAAACATTTCACATATCACTTCCAGAAAACATAGATTCATTTGTTGCAAATCGCGTTAAAGAGAGAAACTTCAAATCAAAAGGAAGTTATATCCAAGATTTAATTCGACAAGACCAACTCCGAACTGAAAAAGTTAAATTGACCAATATGTTATTAGAAGGATTGGCTTCACAACATTCAGTAATGAGTGAAGATAAATGGCAAAAGCTAAAAAACACAACGGTTAGGGAAATCACAAAAAACAAAGCATGATGTAAATATTCACCCGTTCCTGGGTGCTCGGTACCGTTTTCTTGAGTTACACGGTATTGTTCTTGATTGAGTTGCAAAACTTTATTCTTATCTTTTCTATACATTATTAAAATCAGTTATAAGCTAATGATCTTTCATGATAAACTATTCCTATTCAACTTCTCAAGTCATTACAAAACAATGCATCAGATTTAGTGTTTATTTATGTGTTTTCTAAATAGATTTTGAGAAATTTTCGGCTCTTCACCGCTTATGTGAGTAAAAAAGGATACGAATCATAGAACATTGATGAGGTGTCATTTAATGATGATTGCCTGATTTTACGTTTGAAATATTCAGTATCTCTAATGCCTCTGGCTCTTTTTCTTATCATACCAATGGCGATGTTTCCAGCTTCAATAATTGCGCTAGTAAGTTTGTGTTTTGCATAGCTTGCAATACCAACACTGTGTTTTTTTAATGAGTCAGCAAACTTTT